>ENA-ORNB01002225-ORNB01002225.1-human-gut-metagenome-genome-assembly--contig:-NODE-2225-length-11074-cov-2.422361_pt1 | contig 11074 bp, 8 predicted proteins | sample MGYA00242112_ERZ509016 | MGnify/ENA primary metagenome ERZ509016 (study PRJEB26280, sample SAMEA2338705) | human gut metagenome | biome: human gut; feature: human-associated habitat; material: faeces...
TCCGCTCCTATTAGAATAATAATATATTGTATTACAATAGGAATTATTAACATTTTGAAAAGTCGATTATAGCTATTTGAAAACAGGATAATAACCCTATCTGATAGAAATTTTATTTGAATGCTCGTTTTACAAGGATAAATCACTGTTTGTCCGGGTATACCTCGATGTGGAAACGATTGCTTGCATTTTTTCTTTTGGTGTATATGCTTGATATTATATTTTTTGGAGGATAATTATATTGTTTTGTAATTATAAAGCCGTACTTTTGTTCACCCGTGGGTCGCAAAGTATGGAGAAGAAAAATGAAGATACCAGTTTATTGTTGAAGCACTTGCAAGAAGGTGACGAACGAGCTTTTCGGACGTTATTTGAGGAGTTTTATGCATCATTGTGCTTGTTTGCGACCCGTTATTTGGGTGATCGGGAAGAGGCTGCGGATGTGGTGCAAGAGACGTTTTTAAAATACTGGAACAAACACACGGATTTTGATGATTACCGGAAGATAAAGTCTTTTCTTTATGTAGTTGTGCGTCATGCCTGTCTTAATTTGTTGCGTGACCGTGAGTTACGTTCCCGTATCCCCGAGGAGTGGATTGAGGATTCTGAACAGGAGTTTCGAAATCAAGTGATGGAAGAGGAGGTACATCGTATTTTTAATCATGCGATAGATAAGCTGCCCTTACAGATGCGAATGGTAATTAATCTTTCTTTAGATGGATTGAAAAATTCGGAGATTGCAGAAAAAATGAATCTTTCGGAAGGAACTGTTCACGCCTACAAAAAAGAAGCCTACAAAAAGTTGAGAATCAGCTTGAAGGATTATTATTATTTATTGCCTTTTCTTTTATTCATATCTCGTTAAATATTAATTAACGTTAAATACCGAATATCAGACACTCCCTAAAATCCATTTTTTGTGTTCTAGCTATGAATTTAATCTAATAGTAGCATAAAATGAATGATGGCTTCTTTGATATTGTCGAGCTAGTTAGTAAATATATGACGGGAGAATTGACCGGGGCAGAACGGGAGAATTTGGATAACTGGTTGAGTCTTTCCGAAGATAATCGTAAATGGTTTCATGAGGTTACCGAAAAAGAATTTATATACCGGAAACGTCAGGAGTTGAGATCCATTGATGTAAAGGGTGGATGGAAAGCTCTTTCTCGTAAACGAGCCAAGGAGAATAGGAGGCGATTGGGGATTCGTGCGTTGAAATATGCTTGTGTTTTTATTCTACTGGTTGTTTCTTCCATGTATTTTTTTATGCAGCGTGTTGATCGGGAAGAAATTATTCCAGTGGAGAGTGCCGAGATCCTTCCCGGAACTTCCAGAGCTATCCTTTACATGGCGAATGGTTCTATTATTGATCTAGCCAATCATGATCGGGATTCATTGCGAGAATTAGATGGAACGATTATTGGCTTGGATGGCGAGAGTATTACTTATAAAAATGCGGTAGATTCGGTAGTCAGTTCAGATTTGTATAACGAGCTTGTGATTCCCCGGGGTGGTGAATACGTGTTGACGCTCGCAGATGGAACGTTGGTATGTTTGAATGCTGGATCTAAATTACGATTCCCTGTGCAATTTAGTGGAATCACGAGGAATGTAGAATTGGAAGGGGAAGGATATTTTCAAGTGGCACGTAATGAAAAAATACCTTTTGTTGTCAATGCATCCGGGGTGAATATCACGGTGTTGGGAACAGAGTTTAATGTATCGAATTATCCTGAAAATGAAGATGTACAGACAACATTGGTCAAGGGTAAAGTACAAGTAACTCTTTCAGAAGATATGGATGGCTATATCTTGAATCCGGGGGAACAAGCCGTGTATAACAAGGAAAGCGGGGAGGTTACGGTGGCAAATGTTGACGTGTCGTATGTCACCGCTTGGCGGGAAGGGCGTCTTCGTTTCCGGGATCGTCCTCTAAAAGAGATCATGGATTTTATTTCTCGTTGGTATGATGTGGATGTGGTATATGAAGATGAGAGCGTGAAAAATTATCTTTTCGGGTGTAATTTTAATCGTCACGTGACGGTGACTCCTTTGCTGGAATTATTCCAGAGTACGGGAACTGTCCGCTTTGAAGTGGTTGGAAAGAAAATCATCGTAAAAAAATAGCGAAGAATATGCAACTATTCTTCGCTTGTTAATAACACCTCTTGCTAGAGGCATTAAAAAATCGAATTTAATCAAATCAAAAGTATGAAAAAAAAACGTAGAAGTACTCGTTGGAAAGTAACAAATTTGTTTTTAGCTTTCCAGGTGGCTATTGTTTTGGTGTTGTCCGGAGGACACGTGTATGGAATGGCGGATGAACCGCTAATCAATTTATCGTTGAAAAATGTGGTGGTAAAAGATGCTCTTTGGGAGATTGAGAAGCAATCCAAGATGGTTTTCGTGTATAATGCTGACGACTTGGGTAAGGCTGGCAAGATCTCCATGGAGATCAAGGGTAAAACGGTACGGGAGGCTTTGGATATTTGTTTGAAAGATTCCGGTTTTGAGTATGTGATCCAACAGAATACGGTGGTTATTAAGCGGAAAGCGGTGCCCGTTACCGGAGTGCAAATGCAGACTATCACGGGAAAAGTGGTGGGGCAGGATAGTGTACCTTTACCTGGTGTAACTATTCTATTGAAAGGGACGAGTTCCGGGGTGGTTACAGATTTAAATGGGAAATATGCTATTAATATTCCTGTTACAGGAGATCCGGTTTTATTGTTTACGTTTATCGGGATGAAGAAGGAAGAGATAAATGTTGCAGGGAAAAAGGTTATCAATGTAGTATTAAAAGAAGAAGTGACCACTGTGGATGAGGTGGTTGTTACCGGTATTTATTCTCGTAAAAAAGAAAGTTTTACGGGATCATCCGAAACGTATACGACCAAAGAGTTGAAAATGGTGGGAAATAAAAATATTTTGGAGAGTCTACGAACTCTGGATCCGGCTTTTAATATTATCGAGAATAACCAGTATGGTTCCGATCCGAATCGTCTGCCGGATATCGAGATTCGTGGAAAAAGTAGTATTGTCGGTTTTAAAGAGCAATTCGGTCAGGACCCGAATCAACCGTTATTTATTTTAGATGGCTTCGAGACGACATTAGCGACGATTATGGATTTAAGTTTGGATCGGGTTGCTAGTGTTACGATTTTAAAAGATGCTGCTTCAACAGCGATTTACGGGTCAAAAGCTGCTAATGGGGTGGTAGTGGTAGAAACCAAATCACCGGAACGGGGACGATTGAGGTTGTCATATAATGGGAATTATGATATTTCTTTTGCGGATCTTTCTGATTATAATTTAATGGATGCGGCAGAAAAACTTGAGTTCGAGAAATTGGCAGGGAATTTTGATATAAATTCGGCGATATCCCAAGAGCAGTTTACTGAACGTTATTATGATTTGTTGTCTAATGTAAAACGAGGGGTAGATACATATTGGATGTCTGAACCATTACGGATTTCTTTCAATCATCGGCATAATCTTTATTTGGAAGGTGGTGACCAACAAATGCGTTACGGGTTAGGAGTGAGTTATTCGAATGTAGATGGTGTGATGAAGTTTTCTATCCGTAATTCTTTTAGTGCAAACTTGGATTTGATTTATCGGAATGGAAATTTCCAGTTTATGAATAAATTGACGATTGATTACGGTAATACAGAAAATCCGATAGTGGCATTTTCATCTTATTCCCGAGCTAATCCTTATTATGAGAAGAGAACTCCCGGTGGTGGCGTGGAAAAATGGTTGGAAGCTAGAACGTATGAAAATATAGCAGGTAATGCTTATTCTGCCCAATGGGTAGCTAATCCTTTATGGAATGCAGCGCAGAATAGTTATAATAAAGGAACCTCGTGGGGAGTAAGAAATAGTTTTAGTTTGGAATATGATCCATATCCCTCTTTACAAATCCGGGCCCGTTTTGGAATAAGTAAAAGTTTTTCTGAATCAGAGATATTTTATTCTCCAACGGATACCCGTTTTGATGAGACGGAGCAACTGAAAAAGGGGTCTTATTCCAACAATAGTTCGGATGGATTGGTTTATGATGGTGATTTCACCGTGACGTATGGAGAAGTTTTGGGAGATAAGCACCAAGTAAATATGGCGGTCGGAGCTAGTGCAAGTGAAAATAATTCTTTTTCAAAAGGTTTTTCCGGTTACGGATTTCCGGAAGGAAATTTTACTTCTCCGGGATTTATAAATTCTTATCCAGAAGGTTCTGCACCGTCATATAATGAGAGTAAGGATCGGGAAGTGAATTTTTATTTTAATGGGGGGTATTCCTATGATAATCGGTATTTGCTGGATGTAAATTTACGTTCTGATGGGACCTCTATTTTTGGTGTGAACAAACGTTTTTCTACAACTTGGGCAATTGGTTTGGCATGGAATGTCCATAGTGAGAAATTTATGAAAGGGAAATTGTCTTTTATAAATCGTTTAAAAATCAGAGGGTCTATTGGAAATCCAGGAAATCAGAACTTTGGTTCTTTTACTTCGATAACAGTATATTCTTTTAATAATTGGTTGTTGAATAATTTCGGAACAGGTGTCGTTATAGACTCTTATGGTGATCCAGATATGGATTGGCAAAGGACAATCGATAAAAATATTGGATTGGATATTACGTTATTTCATAGTCGTTTTAATCTGACTATTGATTATTATTACAAAAAAACTGATCCATTGATGGCATCCATCAATTTGCCTTTATCTGTCGGAACAACAAGTCGTTTGGCTAATGTTGGGATGCAGGTGGATAAAGGGGTCAACGGTTCATTACGATATGCGTTACTTTATAAACCGCAAGAACGCATTAATTGGACAACTAGCTTTAATTTCCGCTGGGGGAAGGGATTTTATGACAAGATAGGTAAAAATTTAGATCAAATTAATAAAGAAAATCTAACCAAGAGTCTGGTTCGTTATTATGACAAAGGGAGTACTACATCTCTTTGGGCGGTTCGTTCCGCTGGAATAGATCCAGCAACAGGACGAGAGATTTTTATTAATAAGGACGATAAATATACGTATGATTACGATTATGACGATGAGGTGGAAGTCGGTGATACTCGTCCGACATTAGAGGGTGTTTTTGGTAATGTTCTTTATTACAAAGGGTTTTCTTGTAGTGTACAATTGAGGTATAGTTTTGGTGCCGATGCTTTTAATTATACTCTATACAGTAAAGTCGAGAATATTTCAAAAACAGCTTTACAAAATAATCAAGATCGTCGGGCTCTTTACAACCGTTGGAAAAAACCGGGAGATATGGCAAAGTTTAAAGGAATCTCGTTGACCGAATCCACCCCAATTTCTTCCCGTTTTGTGATGAAAAATCATTATATGTCTTTAGAATCGATACGTATCGGTTACGAGATTCCTGAACGTTGGTTGAAAAAGATTCGGATTTCCGGCATGAGTTTAAGCGGATATATGAATCAAATCTGTAGGATTTCGTCCATTAAAGACGAGAGAGGGATTGATTATCCTTTTGCCCGTTCTGTTTCGTTTTCTTTAAGTGTAAATCTATAATCGAGTTCTGGTATGAAAAAGAATATACTGATATTAGTTATCCCGTTATTGTTAAGTTCTTGTGAGAGTTGGCTTGACGTGAAGCCCAATGATCGGATTTCGGAGGAGGCAACTTTTTCGACTCCCCGTGGATTTGAATTAGCATTGAACGGCGTGTATGTAGATTTAAATAAGACAAGTTTATACGGGCAGGCCCTGACATGGGATTTTATAGAAATTCTTGCTCAACGTTATGCTATCAGTAAGACTTCAACTTATAATCGGGAAGCCATGCAATTCCATCACGGGGCGGATGAGGTGAAAACTAGGGTAGAGAATATTTGGGCTCAAGCTTATTCTTTGATTTCAAATATAAATTTGATTTTGAAAAATTGTGAAGATCGTCGAGAAGTGTTGTCGGATGAATACTATAATTTAATAAAGGGAGAAGCCCTTGGATTACGGGCTTTACTTCACTTTGACTTGTTCCGCTTGTGGGGACCGGTGTATAGTCAGGCTTCCGAAATGGCTTTAACGATTCCTTACTACGTGGAATTTAGTATTTCTGCACAGCCGAAATTAACCGCCTCGATGTTTATGGAGCAAGTTATCACGGATTTGGAAACAGCTGCGAGGTTATTGAAAATGGATGATCCGGTGATGAAAGGGAGTGGAGTGTTGGAAGCGAATGGGGCGAATAATTTTTGGGGATATAGAGCATTGCGGTTAAATTATTATGCGGTAAAGCTTTTGTTAGCACGTGCTTATCTCTACGTGGATAATAAAGGAGAGGCCTTGAAGGCGGCTAAAGAGGTGATAGAGGTACAAGAACGGTTATTTCCTTGGGCGAATGCTACTGAAATATCTTTAGCCGGTGAAAATGTGGATCGTATGTTTTCAACAGAATTGGTTTTTGCTTTGCAGAATGTGAATCGAAAAGCGATTTATACTAAATATTTTGATTCGGATAATCTGAAAATGGGAGTGTTGTTGGCTTGTAATCAGAAAGTGATAGATGAATATGTTTTTGACAGTGAATATAGTGATTTACGTTATAAAGTCTGGTTGGATAAAAATGTTGAGATTGAAGGTGGAAGTTATAAAGAAGTTATGAAATACCAGACGACTTCCACTGATTCGCTTTATGTCCAATTAATACCGATGTTACGTGTGAGTGAAGCTTTTTATATTGCTGCCGAATGTGAAGGTGAAGAAGATGAAGATGCCGGTGTCGCTTGGTTGAATAAGGTCCGGAACGCTCGTTCGTTACAAGGAGTGGAGTGGTATTATTACGAGTCTACGCTTGAGTCGGAATATATGCGTGAATTTATCGGAGAGGGACAATTATTCTTTTTTTATAAGCGAAGAAATTATGATGAACTTCCTTCTGCGTATGATCTTTATGAGTCTGTTCCAATGACCCCGAATGATTACGTATTATTGATTCCGGAAAATGAAAGTAAGTATAATTAAAAAAGACATGATTATGAGACAATGGATTTTTTTCATTATAATGGGATGTTCTGTATGTGCTTGTAAGCAGGATATAGATCTTTACGAGGGGAATAGTTCAATTTATTTTGATGATAATTCGGCTGGTGTTTATGATATATCATGGTCAACATATGATTCTGATGTAAAGAAAATGACCGTACAGTTGCAAGTAAATCTTTCTGGAATGGTCAAGGATTATCCCCGGAAATTTAATATTGAAGTTATTTCTAGCGAGACAGATTCTTTACATAGTGTTGCCGGGGTTGATTATACTCCCTTGGCTTTGGAGTACGAGATGCCGGCTCTGGCAAATCATATGTATATTGATGTGGAGTTACTTCGAACGGATACTTTGCTTAAACAAGCGAGGCGGTTTACTATTCAGTTGGTTCCTAATGAAGAATTGGGATTTGAATTCATGAAATACGGTAAATTGGAAGATGGTACGCTTGTTTCTTATAGCCATTATTGTGTGATCTATATGCATGAAGAGTTCCCCAGACCGTGGTGGTGGAGCAGAGTTGGGGAACCTATTTTTGGAGAATGGTCGGTTAAGAAAGGAATTTTGATTTGTGATGTAGGAAACATTGATAGAGCTTTGTTTCAAGGAGAAATTGATAGTGGTAATGGAAACTTGACAAGTGCTTTTTTGAGATTTATCGGTCGTAAAGTGCACTTGTGGTTACTTGAAAATCCGACAATGGATGAGGATGATGAACTGATGGAGATGGGAGAAGATTCTATTTATTAAATTATATTACTTATGAAAAAGTGGTTATTTATATTAGGAGTCTTATTATGGACATCCTGTTTTGATGATAAAGGAAATTATGATTATATTGATCTGGGAGAACTTACGGTTGATGGTATCATTACGGATCAATGGTATGAATTGTTTGCTTATTCGGATACGTTAAAAATTCCGATTGAGATTCATTCAACCCGGTATACGGAGGGGGAGGAACCTTACACGTATGAATGGAAGTTTATGTCACAGAGTTCGCAGACGTGGGATGAGCGAAATGAGCCGATTGACTATACCGTGTCAAGAGAGAAAAATTTGGCTATTGTCCCGCAATTGACAGCAGGAGAGTATTTCGGTTTTTTCATTGTTACGGATACTATTTTGGGTTTACAGGAGAAAGTTGATTTCTTTGTCCGCTTGAGAACGACCGTGAGCGAGGGGTGGATGATTTTGTGTGAGGAAAAGGGAGAGGCCCGTTTGGATTGGATTATGAATTTGACGGAGGCTGAAGAACGAATATCCCGAAATATATGGAAAGGTAACAATTTTAAGCTGGGGAAGCCTTACGGTTTGTCCTATGCTCGTACTCGTCCTAAAATGTCGAATCGGTACGTGTTTACGGAGAATGGAACATTTAATCTTGATGGGGAGGATGCGCACGTGGGAGAGGAAAATGATGTCAGATGGATATTTGGGGATAGCCCGGATATTGTACATGGTAGGGCTGCGGAAGTAGCTTTTGCCCGGGGAAATAAGTTGGATATGATAATTACCCGCAATGGTAATTTGTATGCACGTAACCCTCTTTCCACAGGAGATATATACGGTTTTCCGATAAATGTAACTTCTGATGGACAACGATTTGAAGTGGCTCCCTATTTTGGACATCGTTCCGGTGCAGTCGGGGGAGGGAACGTTATCATTTATGATAATACAAACAAGCGTTTTATGGCGTTGGACGATGATAATAAGAAAATCCCACATGTGCTTACTTTTTCTGGCGGGACTGCCGATTTCCAAGCGGAAACAGGACGTGATATGGTGTATATGGATTGGACGAAAGATAACTATACTTTTGCGTTACTGGAGGACCCTGAGGACGAGGAAATGTATGTGTATGGAATCGGGGTTGGAGATAATGGGATAAATGAACGGAAATACTATATGAAATTGAATCGGCCCAATAAAGATAAAATTACGCATGTTGCATTTCATTTGTATTATCGGTATTTATTCTATTCGACCGAGAATGCGGTTTACCAGTTTGATATGGAATATCCGGAGACACCTGCCAAAGCAGTTCTTTCTTTTCCGGGGGAAACTATTACAACTTTAAAAGTTAGTAAGTTGGCTCTTTATATTGCTTTCCAGCCATGGGAGAAACTTCGTGAGAATCAATTAGTGGTAGGTAGTATTGTAAATGATAAAGATGAGGATAAATGTGGTGTAATGAGAATATATGATGTCCCTACTTTGATGGGACCTTTAGAAAAGAAAAAGGAGTATACGGAGTTGGGGAAAATTGTAGATATCGTGTATCGCGACAGAGATTAATTAAATATTATAATTATGAGAAAATTAATGAAATTCATTGTACTATCCGGTTTGATTTTAGGAGGATGTACAAGTGTTAAAGAGTATGTTATTCGGGGTGAAATTGCAGGGAATGATGCAAAATTGTATCTGAGTGTCGTTAATGAACAAGGGAAGTTTGACACGATTCAGCAAGTGGAATCCCAAAAAGGTAAATTTCAAATAAAAGGAATTTTGGATAATCCTAAAATTGGTTTCCTGACAGTACAAGACAGGAAAGGGCGGATACCTTTAATGCTTAAGGATACGATTTTTGATTTGAAAATAAAGGGGAATGATTTGGGTGATGTCAGAAACTTTTCGGCCCGGGGAGGAGTATTACAAAATCGGAAGGATGCTTTGGATCGGAAAGAGGAAAAAATATATCGTGAACGGGATTCTGTTTTAGCTCGTTTTTATCGGGCGAATGAGGAGGATAATATTTTTGGGAAAATGCATGAGATGGCTTCGTTGCAGGTAATGGATGAAATATATGACAAAGAGGAAAATGAATATATACAGAAAAATAGAGATAATATTTTGGGATTATATTTAGTTTTTTATCGACATTCTTATTTAAATTACGAACGGCTGAAATTGAAATTTGACATGTTGAGCGAAGAAATGAAACATACACCCGAAGGACAAGTGATAGATAAGCGGTATAAAAAATTAAGTGAGGTTAAAGTTGGAGCCTATGCTCCCAATTTTAAACTTCCGACTTTAGACGGTGATTCTGTTCATTTGTACGGGAAATCTGCAACAATTAAAATTATCGATTTTTGGGCTTCTTGGTGTGGACCTTGCAGGAAAGAAAATCCACATTTAGTTGAGATTTATAAAAAGTATAAAGATAAGGATTTGCTTATGATAAGTGTTTCCATGGATACTGATGAGAAAGCTTGGAGAAAGGCTGTAAAAGAGGATGGATTGGAGTGGATTCAGGCGTGTGATTTACAAGGAGCGGATGGGAAGGCCGTAAGAGCATATCGTGTCACTGGAATTCCTCATATTTTTGTTTTAGATGGAAATAATAAAATTATAGGTGAGAAATTGAAAGGACAGGAACTAGATGATTTGTTAGCTAAATATTTAAAGTAATTTGTGTGTTGACAATGCGAAGAGTTTATGAAATAAAATGAATCTTTCAGGAATAAACGGTTTTAATTAATTGGGGTCATCTGAAAACTTCATATAAAAACTCCTCCCAGCTTTTGCGGGACAGTCCTTGAGTAAAGTTCTCGGTCTGTTCTCGCTTGCTCACCAAATCTTCTCGATAAACAGAGTGAGAGTTGAAATATTCACTGTTTTTAATAAGGATGCTCTTTTTGTTTATTGAGAAAATGGTAGCGAAGCTGATGGGGGAGTTTTTAACTTAAATTTAACCTGTTACATGGAGTATTAAATATTATTGATGCTTATATTTGAAATCTAATTTAGTTTGTGTTTTTATATATTATTTTTTGCGAAATGAAACAAGTTTACCGATTATCAATTTTATTGTGTTTAATGGTTTCGGTGATGTCCTCGTTTGCTCAAAAGAAGAAAACAGGACGTGTCGGAAACGAGTATGTAGTATTGGCTTCTAAGGCTGTGCAACAAGATGCAGCGTGGATGCAAGTTGTTAATGCCTTGAAGGAAAAGCATGGTGCAGAGGTCTTTTTTTACGAGAAAGCTCCTTTCCGGGTCATAATACCTTTGATAACTATGGTCTAAAGCGGTCGTATAGGT
>ENA-ORNB01002227-ORNB01002227.1-human-gut-metagenome-genome-assembly--contig:-NODE-2227-length-11073-cov-4.056635_pt1 | contig 11073 bp, 23 predicted proteins | sample MGYA00242112_ERZ509016 | MGnify/ENA primary metagenome ERZ509016 (study PRJEB26280, sample SAMEA2338705) | human gut metagenome | biome: human gut; feature: human-associated habitat; material: faeces...
GTTTACTAATCGTGCTTAATTTCTAATTTGTGGACTTTGTGCGGTGTTGCCCTAGATGACTATTCAGTTTCTGAGGGGCTGCTGCTTCTCCTGCTGCTGATCTCCGGCTGCTTCTTCATTAGAGGTCTGTTCAGAAGAAAGGACGTATTCAGATGAATCTTGCAGATATAGGCAATTTACTTGGTTTCCCTACGGAATATCTCAGCTTTTCCTTTTTCATCGGGAAAATTATCAACTGGGGTGTCGGTACTCTTTTTCTGATCTGGGGCATTAACCTTCTTATGTCCATGATCCGGAAAGTTGTGCTTATAGCTACTGGAGTGAAAGGAGAGTAATCATGCCAACTTTAGAAGCTACTGCCGAAGTTACCGGAACTGAAATCATGCATTTCGGTGATTGGTTTATGGGTGGTTCGGCAACTTTCGGAATGCTTGCGGCTCAGGTAGGGTTAGCATTTATCAATTTGACTGTGCTGCTCTGGGTGGCTAAATGGATTTATTCTATCCTCATTGAGCTTAACAGGAAGAAAGGCGGTTTAAGATGATACATCTGGGGGTTTTTCTGTCTCGTCTCCGGAAGCTTCCCGCACTGATTTTCTGGCTTGTAAAGGACGTTTATAGGTACTTCAAGAACCATGAAGGCAAGCACTTCCATCAGTGGGGATTACATATCTATCTTGGAAAGTTCGGTGCTGGTAAAACGTGCAGCATGGTTCGCGACGCTTATTTCATCTGTAAACGCTATCCTGACGTTACGATCATAACAAATCTCAAGCTTGAGAATTTCCCTGAGGACACGAAGATACTTCCGCTTACGTGCATTCAGGATATTCTGAACGCTCCAGATGATACGGTCGTCCTGATCGACGAGATCGGAACGATTTTCAATAGCCGGGATTTTGCCAACGGAAAGACGAAGGACGGCGAGGGCGGTCTGCCGAAGATCCTTTTTCAGCACATATGCCAGTGCCGTCACCGACACCTTGTAATTTATGGAACGGTTCAGCGGTGGGGTTTCCTAGAAAAGCAGCTTAGGGAGATCACTAATGATGTTACGGTGTGCAGTGCTTTTCCATTTCATCCGTTCTCGCGTATGATCACTAATTGGGTCTATGACGCTGAGGAATACAATCTGTTCTATCAGTCGCCGATCAGACCTCTTGCGCCTTTGTCGGGCGAAGTCTGGATACAGTCTGATTTCTTCCGGAATCTTTACGATACTCAGGAAATGGTAAATACGCTGCTGACTATGGAATATATCAGCGATGAGGACATAGAACGCAACAGACAGTTTGAAGCTTTGGGACTGCCTGCGCCTATGGACAAAAAAGGAGAAAAGAAGCTGCGCAATAATCTGCGCAACAGATAATTTGAAAGTTAACTTTCAAAAAAATGAGGAGCGATAATATAATGACTAGAGCGAGGTTTGATTACTTCCGGGTAACTTTGAAACCGGAGCATGAGCTGCCGAATGAACGCGATCAGTACGGCAAGACACCATTTGAACACTGCATGAGTACTCTCAAAAACACGCTTCTGCTTGGCGATCTTATAAAGAAGATGGTTGATTGTGGGCGCTGCCTTCATTATGATCGGCGGTTTTCATATGAGAATATCAGCTTAAAGGTTCCAACAGAGGAGCATTATTCAATTCAAGGCGTTTGCCTTGAGTTTTCAGCTCAGGGTCTCGACTACTTTAATGGATATCTTGACGATCTGGGGATCTCTTTCAAGTGCTGGTGTGGAATGCTTCGGGCATTGTGCTTCAGGGGTTATCAGATCGCGGTCACTCGTCTTGATTACGCTATGGACGGAATAACCAAAAGCGGGGAAGAGACACAGATTTCTTTAAAGCGTGTGATCTGGGCTATTCGTGATGGCGAAATGTGCTGCAAGGCTCGTGTATGGTCTGATCAGGGCGACGATTTCCGCAGACTGTTTAGCTATAAGAAGAACCGGAAGCGCGTTAACGGTGATGAGCTTGAAGGTCTTACGGTTCAGCTTGGATCACGTCAAAGTGATACAATCTGTAGATTCTACGACAAGAAAACCGAACAGATTCAGAAAGGTAAGGAGCTTCCGGAGGGCTGTTCTGCCTGGACGCGCTGTGAGTTTGAATTCAAGAACAGCAATGCAATGTGCGTGTTTAATGCTTTTATCGACAGTAAGGACGATGAACAATTCAGCGAGTACATGTGCGGCAGCGCTCTAAATTTCGTTCGCTTCGTCGAAAGAACCTCCGACAATGTGAGCCGATGTGCTACAAAACGTTGGTGGAAAGCTTTTCTGAACGACGCTACAAAGAAGGTCGAGTTTCGCAAAGTCAAGCTTGCAAAGTCGGCTTTCGTCAGGTTCTCCCGAGGATTCCGGAAACAGTGGCTTTCCAGTATCTACACAGTTATTGATACCTGGGGTATGGAGTATTTTGCGGATTGGCTTGAGAAGTCCGTTAACGATGAGATCTCAAAGGGGCGCGTTATGGTTAAAGAGGAACTACAGCAGAACCTCCGGGACGGTAAGCGCTACTATGAGGAACAGACCGGATTTAAACGCTTTGATTATACTTCCGATCTCAGCTCTGAGGAACTGAGGGAGAACATAAGCCATCAGCATTTTGACTATTATCAACAGTATTATATGATCGTTCGGAAGCCGAAGCGGGTTGATCATCAAGGGGTGTTATGTAGTGACGTGTGATTATTGGGAATGTAGATACCGGGAGAACTGCCCGGCGAAGAGTCCGGTTTATCCTCGTCCGCCTTGTGCAGGCTGTCCGAAGTTTGACGGCTGCGAGGTGTGTGCGCATTATATAGAGTGCTGCGATCTTGTGGTTAAGTGGCTGCCGAACATGTTCCGGCGGCTCGTCCGGGAGATCCGGCACGGTGAGAACCTGGAGACGGTTCAACAGTACATCAGGCGGAACACTCACGGAGGTAAACGGGATTAATGGAGGTGATTTAAATGATGGATTATTATCACGACTGTTCAGACTGTAGATATGAATTTGATTGCAATGCAGATATTGAATGTGATGGAGATTGTGAAGCTTGCGAATATTCTTTTCAATGTGCATATTGTTACTATTGTACCAGACGTCTTGAAACTCAGTCAGATGTGTGATATAATGTAACGAGGGAAGAGTTACATAAAAATACAGCCTATTGCGTAAAAGAGAAACTGAATTCAATCCACTCCCTAAATCTGGCAGGAGGTGATTTTGTGAATAAAAAACCTCAAGTCCAGATAGACGAAGATCTGTTCCTTGATTTGCTTCGGTTCTTCGGGGACGACTGCTCAGACGTTCACCTGCAGGAGAGCATAAACGCAGCATTGTCCGATAAGGTCGATAAGCTGATAGCGCGCAAGCTGTTCAGCGAGTATAAACAGGCTCCCACGCCAGAGCAGCGCGAGGAGGCAAGGCAGCGGTATCTTGATCACGCCCAGATCAGCCCCGCTTTCCGCTCATCTAGTGAAACTTCCTTCTAATAGCAGCAAACACACGCGTGTTACGCGTGTGTCAAAATAATACCGATCTCCCGCGCCATCGGGCAGATCCTGCATAAAAAAAGCCCGACATAAAGCCGGGCTATTCGTGTTTGATAAAATTGCCCCCTCCGCCAGCGCTTCAGCGCGCGGAGGGGGCTTTTTTCGGATTCCTGGAGGAGTTCCGAAAGCCCGCGTTGGTAATACGGGCTTTCCATTACAATTTAATTCCCTAGTATTTATTCTTATTTTTCGACGTGCTATAATTATTCATTCTTCGTCCTTGGTTTTGAATATGTATATCCATTCTTCACAATTTCCTCTATCTTTTGCCATGTAATTATATGTTGAGTTTACTTTGCATGTATCATCCTTCCAATTATAATTCATGCAATATCTACAGTAAGATGGGTCAAAATAATCACTATAAAAATCACTAGATACTATTTTCCTTTCTCCGCTTTCTACTATTTTTTCAATTTCGTAATCTTCCTCATCCTCTTCAAGCTTAGCCCATCTTTTTTCCCATTCTTCCATTGAGTTACCTACTTTCTGTTAATTTTTACTATTGCTTTTTGGTTTTGTTTCTGATTTATTGTAATGCTACTATCGCTTGTTGAATTGTTTATTTTAGGGTTATCAGTCAATTCAGCAATGTAGTCTATACTTACATTATAAAATTTTGCTATGTTAATAGCATCAATCAGCTTTATTTGATGAACTTCTTGTTCCCATCTTGCGTATGTAGTTGTGTGGTAACCTAAGGCTTCAGCTGCTTCTTTTTGGGTTAGGTGTCGAGCCTCTCTTAGCTCTTTGATACGGTTTTTTGACATTCCTTGTATCACCTCAAGTTAATTCTATATCTTTTTTTATATCTTGTAAACACAATTACACGAAAACGTGTTGACAAGAACACGATAACGTGTTATAATGTCTTTAAAACACGATTACGTGTTTTAAAGATTTATCCCGGAAAAGGAAAAAGCCCCGCCGGGAGGCAGGGCATAAGGAGGATTACCGTTTTGGGCGTGCGATCGCGCTGATCGTTCTTCCGATAGCTGCACCAACAAGGCAAAAACCGAGCAGAGCAGCGAGGACGGCTATGTAATTGTGATTTTGCAGGCAAGTCGCAAAGAAACCGCCTACATAGAGCATAGCTTGGGTAAATAGTTCAGCTAATTTTATTTTGAGCATAATTAAACCTCCGTTTTATCCTTGTGTTATTTGGTTTTGTGGTTATTACTATTATAGCACATTTCCGGGATAGATTTTTCTTTTAGTATGTTCAATAAATGTTCATCTGATGAATGTTTAATGATAAAGTAGCCGGATAGGCTGAATCCCACCCAGAACAGGGTAATTAAGAAAGGAAAAAGAAACATGTTTAAACTGTACAAAAAAGCCGATATCCTTGAAAAAATCTCTGACAAAGTAAAGACGGTCGATGATTTGTTTAATCTTCCTCTTAGTGAATTTGACCGGGAATGCTGTGACTACTGGTTTAATGATTACCTCGACAGCAAAGAGTATCTTGATCAGGGTTACTTTCATGTTTGGTCTCTTGAACATTTCAAAGAATATTTCTATGAAGCGTTCTATCTTATGGAATGCCGTAAAGAATGTAAATTCCTCGTTCTTATCGAATTCGGCGAAAGTCTTTATTTTATATTCGATCCTGTAGGTTTTTCTACTCTTGAAAGCTTCCTTACAAATAAGCGTGAAGATCTGCTTCGCGAAGTTGCTGATCTAACCGCTTTTCTTCCGTTTCTCCGTCAAAACAATCCTGATTATCCTTTTTGATGGAGGTGTACATAAATGAAATTTAACATTGCTGATATAGTAGAGCACCCTTCTTATGGTGTCGGAATTGTCGTTGAACGGTGTATGTCTGCCAGCGGAGTAAATGAGCTGTATTCTGTTCTGTTCAACCGAGTTCTTTCAAATAACGGCGTTAAGCGTGTGTTTGGTTCTGATCTGAAGTTTGTTAGACATACGGAGCCGGAAAAGGAGGAACAGAAATGAATGAGAATACTTATTTCATTCTAACTCTCGTTTTATCTCTCTTTTTGGGATTCTTCTTTTTATTTCGGTTTTTAAGGGTTCTTTCTTCGTCGCAACATGTTGAGAAGATAAGACTCACGCGTGAAGATCTAGAGGATATAAAAGAAGTTTTAGGGCTTTTGCGAATGAAGTATGAAAATAGCGATGATGATTTTTCAAAAGCTGAGCTTAGAAAAATTGAAGATCTCCGAACTTTTTTCATATATATTTCAAATCGTCCCTCTGTGCTTGTGGAGGTGAAAAAGTCTTGAAACCTTGTGTTACTCCCGTCCTCGATGATTTTGATATTGGGCTTATCATTGATGCTCTTGATGTATACCTTGAAAAGCTCGAAACAGAAAACAACCTTTGTGCTAGTCGTGATATCCGTCTTGTCGCTATCCTTAAACAGCAGCTTGAAGGTCTCTTAAGCTGCGAAGATGTTCAGATTGTTGAGAGGTGATAGATATGGGCTTTAATGTTTATATCTATAAATCTAATGATTTGGGAGTTTTTGAGCTTGAGGGATTATATACCGAGGTTACTTCTGTTGAAAGGTATGTCGAAGATCTTGTATTTTACTATCGTCTTTATATTGATTCTTATAATCCTTTCAATGAATTGATTCCCGCTGATAGAATGCTTAAGATTTCCTATTGCGATTTTGATTGCTAGTCTCCCTCTCTATGGCTCGTTTAGTGGTTGCGAGTGAAAATAAAACCACCTCCATCCGGAAGCGTAGTGGGCGCTATATCCCTTTTTCCAACTAAGTTTCTCCTACAGGAAAAAAGAAACTAAAGCCAGAGCTTGAAATCGCCGGTTGTTTTTGATGTTGGCTGCTGTTTTCTAGTCGTTATTTTTTAGCAGAAAGTACAAAAAAACGACTTCCACGGCAATAACGCCGATTACATAAGCGCCCGGAACGGGGCAGAAAGTAGGTTTACAATGGCAAAAGTATTTCTTGTAGGTATCCAGGACATGAACTTTCCTACCAGGGACGGCAAAGGCGTGATTGATGGTATTGCTCTTCAGTGCAATTATCCTGACCGCAATGTTATTGGTTTAAGAGCTGATTCAAAGTTTATCAGCCGAGAAATTTGCAACGCTGTCGGTTTTACGGTTGCTTCTCTTACTCCTTACGTACAGCATAACGTTGAGCTTGAGACTAATCTTAAGGGCAAGGTAGTCGGCATTTCTATGGCAGAGGAATAACGTCATGAATGTATTGCAAATCATTGTTGCAATCCTCGGCGTTCTTTGCCTGGGAATAGTGATCGTTTCTGTAATCGTAGGTCGAAAGAGGTGAGCTGATGACTGCCGAAGCCGGGTTCAATAGTCCGGAAGAAATGCAGCAGGCTTATAATCAGATGTGGGAGGATATAGCTTCTGGTATCGGTTACGTTCCTCAGTATTTTGAGGATTCAATGCAGTTTGCTTCAGAAAATCCGGTTGCTCTGCTTGTTGAAGGGCTTTTCCTCGTCCTGGTTGCTTCTTTTTTCCTTCGAAAGATCATTACAGTTTTCAGCGGTCGTAACCGTTGATCAGAAAGAGGTGTTGTAATGTTACCTGTAATTATTCTTTCAGAGGCTTCTGCAGGTAGTCAGATCACTCTCGACGAAATGGAGGTGTTGAATTCTATGGAAGCTATGTGGACGGCAATTTCAACCACTGTAACGAACTTTTTCACTAGCGTGCTTACTCCGGTGATCAACTTCGCTACAACTAATCCGCTTACCCTGATTTTCCTCGGTATCGGTTTCATCGGCATTGGTATCCGGTATATGCGCCGTGTAACTAATGCGTTCGGGCGCGGTCGCTGATCGTGTCTTTACGTCGGGAGACGTTATTTATAGCGGAGGTCTTTTATATGAGGGTCTCCGCTATTTTTCAGATTGGAGGTGAAACAAATGATTAAACGTATTGCTGCATTATTCCTTGCTGTTCTGACGTGTTTTGTTGTTTCCGTTGGCGCATTCGCTTCTGTGCCTACCGACGAAGCTTCATCAGACACAGGTAATGAATTTCTTGACTCGTACTTTAAGGACTGGGAGGAAGCAGGGGAGCAAGCTATTATTCTTCGTGATACTTTTAAGCAGTTTCTGTTTAATGTATGCACGGATGCCGGAATTGAAAAGATCCTCGGCGACGCTAAGCAGATACCTATTGCATGGCTGCGTACTACTAAGGCAGGTGTATTCGCATTAACGCCTATAGACAATATTTATTATTGGCTTGTTAATGACAACCTTGTATTTGATGACCGTACAAGCGGAGAATCAATAAAAAAAACAGTAGATCAGACGGTTAACGATCCTTCGATTTACGTTCCTACTCCCTGGATGGATGTTGTTCAGCCTGGCGGATCCGGAGGCAGCGGAGGCGGTGGCGGTGGTAATACTGACATTGCGGGTATATTCTCGACTATCGGTGCTACTATTCCTAACTTCTTTGACGGCGTTCTGAAACCTGTCATTTCATTTTGCACAACTAATCCGCTTACCCTGATCTTCCTCGGTATCGGTTTTATCGGCATTGGTATCCGGTATATGCGCCGTGTTACTAATGCGTTCGGGCGCGGTCGCTGATCGTTGCTTACGTCGGGAGACGTTGAATAGCGGAGGCGTGATTAATATTCTGGTCTCCGCTTTTTTCGTAGGAGGTATTATATGAATTTTAAAGATGTTATAAAGCGCGTTTTTTTGTATTTTAAGCGTGATCCTAAAGAGTGTGTTGCCCTGATCTGCGCTGCTTGTATTATGGCTATCTCATTTTTGACTGCTTCGTACCCTGCGTTTGCAGCTGCTGCAAGCTGGGACGACGTAAGCGCGGACGCTATAGCATTAAAAAATGCTTATATAGATTACTTCAAGTCTCTTTCTTCCAGTGATTTCGGGGACGTTCTCGGCAGCGCTGTAGATATTCCTATTTCATGGCTCAAAACCATGTCTGATGGAGCGCTTGCAATTTCTCCGGTTGATGATCTTTATTACTATCTTAAAGACGGTGTATTACAGTATGAGGATAACCGCGCACATCGTTCCGGAGGCGGTGGAGGACGTCGCAGGGGAGAAGCTACAGAAATAAAACCGGAGCTTCCTGTTAGTACAGTTAAGCAGATTAATGATTACTGGAGCGAATATTACAAACCGCACCCTAATTCAAGTCAGTATATCTACAGCTATCAGAGCAATGAAAGCGATGTAGGAAAAAACAATCTCTATTTCTTCAATCCGACTCCTCCGGTGTATGTTAATAACGACTGGGGTAAGAAGCAGTACTGGACAGGCGGAGTTTATGTTCTTCCGTTTTATCAGGACGATGATTTGTCCGAGGGGACTTTATATCCGGATAGATATGCCTATTTTCATACTTCAGGTACTTCTAAAGAGGGAAATTTAAATATTTGTTTGGATATATATAATCTTAGTGATAATAAGCTAATATCTTCCTTTTCTGCTCCTTGGGATATAGTTAAATGTCCGTATGTTTCGTGGGAACTTTTAAATTTACGTTTTTATCGTGTTATACTTTATCCAACATATCTAGACTATATGTCAGGTTCTAATAAAAAATATTTGCGTCCTGATATAACCACTGATTATGGTTATTTTTATGGTGGTAAATATGTTAAATATAAACTTATTGATTCTTTGTTACAAAGTACTACTTTCACACCAGACACTAACAAAAACGATGACTGGGGCTACATTATGTCAAACGAGCCTTTTCAGCTTTTTGCTAATCAGGCTCAAATTGATTATGACAAGATTCCAGACAATTACACCATAACAATAAATGGTGATACTATATATGATTATGACATCACGAACCCCGATACTGGGGATCATGGGACGGTCAACTACTACATAACAAATAACTACACGCTGCCCGAGAACGGCAGCAAGGACGATACAAAAGATGACTCCGGATCCGGAACGGTCAGCGGAAATGTTACGGTAGGCGGTAAGGTGGACGTATCCGGCAAGATCGAGATCGACACAAAACCCATAGACATAAATATCAATGTTAACGGCGGTGGCTCTGGCTCGTCCGGCTCAGGTGACGTTTCTTCCAGTCCTGAGGGTGTCGAATTTGATCAGGACGTTTCTTTGAATAACTATTACGGTTGGATGCAGGAACAAACCACGGGCTTCAGCGGATTCATGAAAAATTTCTTTTCCTGGCTCCCTGAACCGATTGTTATTATGCTTTGTGCAGGCTTCGCGCTTGTGATTCTGGCGCGGTTTCTGGGAAGGTGATGATTATTATGGATTTAGCAGTTATAGCCGGCAATATATTCGGTTGGGGCAAGGCTGTTTTTGATTCTTTTACCGTTACGTTTGGTGATGTAACTATTAACGGTTGGATGCTGCTTATCGGCGGAGCGGTTGTAATGCTTGTCGTGGATTTCCTCGGCAGGATATTTCAATAGGGGGTGTTTAAGTGGAAGGTGCTATTTTAGCTCTCCTGTCTGAGCTTCTCACTCAGGCAATCACACAATATGCAAAGTGGGAGATCAAGCGTAAGCTGAACAATGCCGGAAAATTTGTGTCTGAGTTCTATGCTCTCATAGACAACGACGGTGACGGGGTTGCAGAGCATGAGGAACTTGTTTTCTCGTTCGATGCTTCTGTACCTCAGAGCTATAACGGTTATTCTCTTGTCAATAATGGCGATGAGATCGGCTTGGGATATCCGGAGTATGAAATAATCGACGCTGCTGAATTCGCTTCATGGATCTCCAATCATAATGATGGGACTATTACGGCTACTGATGATTATTACATAGTTGATGATGATGTGTATTTACCTATTCCGGTCGATTACGATCTTGACGGTCGTAATGACTGGGGCAGGGTACTTGACGAAAATCATGACGGAATTCCCGATGCGTCCCCTTCAGGTCCGTTCTATCCTGTTGGCAGCGACGAGTTTAATCAGATCATTGAAACTACAAAGCAGCAGTCCGGGGATAAGAGCTTTATAATAGTATCTGCCGAGGGAACTGTTAGCGTGTACGATCCTAACGGCGATCTGACCGAGGAGGACTATGATAAGGCTTATTCTCTCTGGCTCAAGGATAACGCAGCCCTGGACAAGCCGTTCAAAAATTACTCGGTTACTGAGGCTTTGCTGCTTATCGTCGCGATCTTCGCCGGAGTCTCCTTAATCGGCAAGCTGTTCAAGAGGAGGGTTTATTGATGGACTTCGTAAAGTTCTTTCATAACTGGTTCTTCAATGATTATCAGGACGTTGTTACTTGGATCATGTACGGCGGTGCTGCCTGGACGGTCGTTATATTTGTGTTCAACGTGATATTTTCGATCATTCTTGATTTTGTGAAAGGAGATAAACGCTGATGGATTCTCTTTTTCCCCTGGTCAACCTTCGTTCTCTGTTCTTCTTTACTAGCGGGTTCATGGATTTTGCTTTTCTGCTTTTCCTGCTGAACTGGATAGTTCGTATAATTAAAAAAGGTGATAGGTAGGTATAATTATGTTACGTGCGATATTTGCAGCCTTGCGCGCTGCTCCTGTGTTCTGGTATTATA
>ENA-ORNB01002234-ORNB01002234.1-human-gut-metagenome-genome-assembly--contig:-NODE-2234-length-11030-cov-3.182232_pt1 | contig 11030 bp, 6 predicted proteins | sample MGYA00242112_ERZ509016 | MGnify/ENA primary metagenome ERZ509016 (study PRJEB26280, sample SAMEA2338705) | human gut metagenome | biome: human gut; feature: human-associated habitat; material: faeces...
CCCGCCGCTACGGCTCGTAATATCGTAGGCGTTGAGCCTCGTGTGGCTATGTTGAGCTTCTCTACGAAGGGTAGCGCTTCTCACGAGATGGTGGACAAGGTAGTGGAGGCTACTCGCTTGGCTAAGGAAATGGCTCCGGATTTGAAGATCGACGGAGAGTTGCAGGCCGACGCCGCTTTGGTTGAGGCTGTAGGTAGCAAGAAAGCTCCGGGTAGCGAGATCGCCGGTAAAGCGAATGTTTTGGTATTCCCGACTTTGGAGGTGGGTAATATCGCTTATAAGCTGGTTCAACGTTTGGGTGGCGCTGAGGCTGTCGGTCCTATCCTTCAAGGTATGGCCGCTCCGGTGAACGACTTGTCTCGCGGTTGTTCCGTAGACGATATTTATAAGATGGTAGCGATCGCTTGTAATCAATCCATCGGTTTGAAATCCGCAAAATAATAGATAATCCTAACGACTTAATAATATGAAGATTCTAGTATTGAACTGCGGTAGTAGTTCTATCAAATATAAGTTATTCGATATGACCTCCGGTGAGGTTATGGCTCAAGGTGGTATCGAGAAAATCGGTTTGCCGGGCGCGTTCCTGAAATTGACGGATAAGGAGGGCAAGAAGGTGGTTATCGAGAGAGAGATTCCCGGCCATCAACAAGGTATCGAGTTTATCTTGAGCGTATTGACCGACGCTACTTATGGTTGTATCAAGGACTATAAGGAGATCGACGCTGTAGGTCATCGTTTGGTACATGGTGGCGAGGAGTTCGCTTCTAGCGTATTGATCAATCAGGATGTAATCAATAAGGTAATCGAGTGCTCTGATTTGGCTCCGCTTCATAACCCGGCTAACTTGAAGGGTGTTCGGGCGATGGAGGCTTTGATCCCGGGTATTCCTCAAGTAGCGGTGTTTGATACGGCTTTCCACCAGACCATGCCGGATTATGCGTATATGTACGGTTTGCCTTACGAGATGTACAAGAAATATGGCGTACGTCGTTATGGCTTCCACGGAACCAGTCATCGATATGTATCCCGTCGTGCTTGCGAGATCTTAGGTGTTCCTTATGAGGATCAGAAGATTATCACGGCTCACGTAGGTAACGGTGGTTCTATCACCGCTATCAAGAATGGTAAGAGCGTGGATACTTCCATGGGCTTGACTCCGGTTGAGGGTCTGTTGATGGGTACTCGTTGCGGCGACGTGGATGCGGGTGCTTTGTCTTTCATCATGGATAAGGAAGGCATGGATGGTGCCGGCCTTTCCGACTTGATCAATAAGAGAAGTGGTGTTGCCGGTCTTTCCGGTATCTCTTCCGATATGCGTGCGATCATGACCTTGAACGTATATAACTACCGCATCAAGAAATATATCGGCGCTTATGCCGCCGCTATGGGTGGTTGTGATATCTTGGTTTGGACCGGTGGTGTCGGTGAGAACCAATGGGCGACCCGTCGTGCGGTTTGCGAGAACATGGAATACATGGGCATGAAGATCGATGTTGAGAAGAACGAGGGTATGCGCGGCGAGGAGATGGTAATCAGCACTCCGGACAGTAAGGTGACTATCATCGTCGTTCCTACGGATGAGGAATTCATGATCGCCGCCGATACCTTGGAGATCTTAGATAAAAAGTAACCAGTAACGTTTCATATAATTTTAGCTAATCCTCGCAGCTTACAAAACACGGGATTAGTGTTTAGGTCGCCCCGACACCGGTTGGGGCGATCTTTTTTATGCGAATATCGGATTATTCGTTACTTTTGCGGAATTACATATTAAATATATACAAAACATGGCTCAATACAAACGTATCTTATTAAAATTAAGCGGTGAGTCGCTGATGGGTGGTAAACAATATGGGATCGATGAGGTTCGCTTGAATGAATATGCGGCACAGATCAAGGAGATCGCCGAGATGGGTGTACAGATCGGTATCGTGATCGGTGGAGGTAATATTTTCCGCGGGTTGAGCGGCGCTTCCAAAGGTTTCGATCGGGTAAAAGGAGACCAGATGGGTATGCTGGCAACGGTGATCAATAGCTTGGCGCTTAGCTCCGCTTTGGTCGCTCAAGGTGTGAAGGCGAAGGTACTGACGGCTATCCGTATGGAACCGATCGGCGAGTTCTATAATAAATGGCGTGCGATCGAGTTGCTGGAACAAGGCAACGTGGTAATCATGTCTGGCGGTACGGGTAATCCGTTCTTTACTACGGATACCGGATCTTCCTTGAGAGGCATCGAGATCGAGGCGGATGTCATGCTGAAAGGTACCCGTGTGGACGGTATTTACACCGCTGATCCGGAGAAAGATCCTACGGCTACCAAGTTCTCCGATATTACGTATGATGAGATCTATACCCGGGGCCTGAAGGTAATGGACTTGACCGCTACCACGATGTGTAAAGAGAACAACCTCCCGATCATCGTATTTGATATGGATACCAACGGCAACTTGAAGAAAGTGATGAGCGGAGAGAATATCGGGACACTGGTGCATAATTAGTGCCATTAACCGATGACATGGCAGTGCCATGCTGATGGCATAGTTGTGCCACTGGTTATGGCACAGCTATGCCATCCGTATGGCACTGTCGTGCCACAGGCATGGCAAGGTTGTGCCAGCCCTGTGGCAAATACGTTAGACCTTTATTCTTGTATATGAAGCATCCCTTTTTACTAGTATGGTTAACCTTGATCGTATTGTGTGGTTGTACGAGCTCGGGGAAACAGAAGAGGCACGTTATTGGCCTCTCCCAATGTATGTTGGACGATGCTTGGCGGGAAGCTATGATTAACGATATGCGTATCGAAGCCTCTAACTATGATGATGTGGAAATTATTATAAAGGACGCGCAAAACAATAACGAGACACAAATACAACAAATACGAGACTTGATCCGCCAAAAGGTGGATGTCTTGATCATCTCCCCCTATCAATCCGAGCCGATCACGGCAGTTGCCGAGGAAGCGTACCGTGCCGGAATCCCGACGATCATTACAGATCGCAAGGTAAATACCGATCAATACACCTCTTTTGTCGGGGCGAACAATTATGAGATCGGACTAGCGGCAGGCAATTACGCCGCCCATTATCTTCCCCCGAACGCTATTATCTTAGAGATATGGGGACTCACGCAAACCTCCCCGGCGCAAGAGCGACATAAAGGTTTTGTCGATGCCTTGCGAGAAAGGGAGGATCTTTCTTTCCGTAAGATAGAAGGACAATGGCTGGTCGATACCGCCCGGATGGAGCTTCGGAAGTTAGAGCATCCCGAGCAGATAGATTTCGTTTACGCCCATAACGACATGATGGCCATAGCCGCCCGGGAATACTTTATGGCATGGGATTCCATCCGAGGACGGGATTTGCGGATTATCGGCGTGGATGCTGTGGCGGGTGCCGGTCTGGAAGCCGTGGAAGATGGACGGATCAACGCCTCTTTCCTCTATCCGACAGGAGGGGAGCAAGTGATTCGCACGGCTATGCGTATCATTCAGGGGGAGCCGGTGGATAAGTTTATCCCTCTTCGTACGGCCCCGGTAGATTATCAGTCTGCCCGCACCTTATTGTTGCAAGCGGACCAACTCCAGAAATATAAGCAACGTATCGAGGCGCAGCGTTCCCGTATCGACGGTTTGTCCGACCGGTTTTATTTCCTGCGAAACTCTTTAGGGGTGATCTCCTTATTGATGATCGGTTTTATCGCCCTTTCCATTTACGCCTTTTACATAAACCGGAAGATGAGGCAAGCGAATCGTAAGCTAATCTCCTTGAACGCGGAGATGAAAGAGGTGACGGCGCAGAAACTCCAATTCTTTACGAATGTCTCCCACGAGGTACGTACGCCCTTGACCTTGATTCTCGCCCCTTTGGATCGCTTGATTGTCTCGTTGCGGGAATCTCCTTACGCCTCGGATCTAGGACTGATCCAGAAGAACGCCAACCGTTTGTTGCGTGTGATCAATCAGATATTGGATTTCCGGAAGGTGGAAGGCAAGCAAGAGAAACTAGCGGTACGGGAAATCGATTTGGTTCCTTTCGTTGGCGAGATCAAATCTTATTTTGACAGTATGGCCTCGGTACGTGCGATCTCTTATACAATCACTTCTTCGATGAAGCAATGTACACTATGGATCGATCCGGACTTATTGGAGAAGGTATTAGTCAATCTTCTCTCGAACGCTTTTAAGTTTACGCCGGAGGGAGGTAGCGTGCGGATAGAGCTGACGGAAGAGGGAGACCGGGTCTTTATACGGGTTATTGATACGGGAAGTGGTATCCAACCCGGTAACCTTCCGCATCTGTTTGATCGTTTCTATACGGAGGATCGGTCGATGGGAACCGGGATCGGATTGCATTTGGTAAAGGAGTATATACATATGCACGGAGGGGAGATCCGTGTGGAGAGCGAGCCGGGGCAAAGAACTACCTTTACGGTTTGCCTACGGAAAGGAAAGGCGCATTTCGAGGATAGCGACCTGATGGAAACGTCCGTATCCCATCAAGCCTACGAAGCCTCCCGGTTGGACGATTCGGAAACCAAGGAGATGCTTTCCAAGACCTATCCTTATACGATACTGATCACCGAGGATGACGATGAGGTCCGCGGCTTTTTGGAACGCGAGCTTAGCCTTCATTTCAAGATCCGGACGGCTGCGAACGGGAAAGATGCCTTGCGGGTATTGGAAGAGGAGGAGATATCATTGGTAGTAAGCGATGTGATGATGCCGGAGATGAATGGTTTCGAACTTTGCCGGACGATCAAGTCGCAACTTCCCTTTAGCCATATCCCGGTGATCTTATTGACCGCCTTGACCGATGAGCGTCAACGGATTTTCGGAATAACCGGCGGGGCGGACGATTATATACAGAAGCCTTTCCATACGGATTACGTGAAGATCAAGATTATCCACCTATTGCAAGAACGCCGGAAGTTACGGGAACGTTTGTTGGAGAAGCTGCGGGATAATAAGCTCCTTCTGTCCGAGCCGGAAAAGGTGGAGAGTGTCGATGATGCCTTCTTGCGTAAGTTCGCGGAACAGATCGAGGCGGTTTACGCGGACCCCGAATATAATGTGGAGAAACTAAGCGAGACCTTGGGATTATCCCGGGGGCACCTTCACCGGAAGATCAAGGAGCTTACCGGAACCGCACCCGTCGAGTTCTTGCGTACCTATCGCTTGAATAAGGCGACCCAGTTGTTGAGGCAGAACGCGTATACGGTGAGTGAGGTCGCTTACCGAACCGGTTTCTCCTCGCCCGCTTACTTCTCTAAATGTTTCAAGGCGGTCTACGGGGTTACGCCTACCGAGTATCAATAACATTTGTACGATCTTTATCACAAATGTCATATCTCCTCATCTTTAGGGGATAAGTGTTTTTCTATCTGGAAGAATCCTATTAATTTTGGCGGAGAATCAAACTGTATTATCCTTTAATCCGTTCGTTTATGAAACAACAAACAAAGAGACTTCTTAAGAGTTTATGTATGGCTGTCGGTGTCGTTTTATTAAGTACTGTCGATCCGTTGGCCGGATATGCGACAGAACGTACTATAGATATAAAGCATCTGGGCGAAGGACAAAGCATTGTCCGTGTGGATGCGAAAGCCAAGTTTTTGTTGCTGCCGGTCGAGGAGTCCTCGCCGGAATCCAAGTTATATATGATTGTCGATAATGACGTGGTACGGACTTTTAATGTTCGTTTGGCGGTGAATAAGGTGGATTATTTCGTTTCGGTAGATCTCTCGGGGTATGCGGATAAGCATATCTCCTTCAACTTCCAGCTTGCCCCGGAATCGGCTCTTTGCTGGAAAGAGATGAAGCTATCCGATCAGTTTGATTCGTCTAACCGGGAGAAATTCCGTCCGGCTTATCATTTCTCGCCGGCTTGGGGATGGATGAATGATCCGAACGGCATGGTGTACAAGGATGGTGAGTATCATTTGTTCTATCAATACAATCCGTATGGCTCGATGTGGGGGAATATGCACTGGGGGCATGCGATCAGCAAGGACTTGATTCATTGGGAGCATCAACCGGTGGCGATCGCTCCGGATGCCTTGGGTACGATCTTCAGCGGTAGCTGTGTGGTGGATAAGGATAATACCGCCGGTTTTGGCGCTGGCGCTATCGTGGCTTTCTATACCTCGGCCAGCGACCGGCAAGTGCAGAGTATGGCCTATAGCTTGGACAACGGCCGGACGTTCAAGAAATATGACCGGAATCCGATTCTTACTTCTACGCAACGTGATTTCCGTGACCCGAAAGTCTTCTGGCATAAGGAATCCAATAAATGGATCATGGTGCTCGCCGTAGGGCAGGAGATGCAACTCTATTCTTCTCCCAATTTGAAGGACTGGACGTATGAGAGCAGTTTCGGGGAAGGACAAGGAGCGCATGCGGGCGTTTGGGAATGCCCGGACTTGATCGAGCTTCCGGTGAAGGGTACGGAATTGAAGAAGTGGGTCTTGATCTGTAATATCAATCCCGGCGGTCCGTTTGGCGGCTCCGCTACCCAATATTTCGTAGGTACGTTCGATGGGAAACAGTTCGTGAATGAATCTCCGGCCTTGACCAAATGGATGGATTACGGCAAGGATCATTACGCTACGGTAACTTGGAGTAACGCTCCGGAGGACCGGAAGATCGCCTTGGCTTGGATGAGCAATTGGGAGTACGCGAATAACGTGCCGACCTCGCAATACCGGAGCGCGAACTCGGTTCCTCGCGACTTGGCTCTTTATACGAAAAACGGACAGACGTATTTGAGCAGTACCCCGTCTCCCGAAATGTTGAAATTGAGAGGTAAAGCCCAGAAGAAAGGTTCCTTCAAGGTAGACCGTTCCCATGAGGTCAATCCGATACTTTCCGATCATACGGGAACCTATGAGATCGAGATCAAGTTTAAGAATAACGGAGCCGATATCATGAGCTTCCAGTTGTTTAACTCGAAAGGCGAGGAAGTGGAGATGTATTATAATCTTCTGGATAATACGTTCACGATGGATCGCCGTAACAGCGGGGCTACGGATTTTAGCAAGACATTCGCCACGGCTACCTCGGCCCCGATCTCCGCCGCTAAGGAATATACCTTACGCTTGTTGGTAGACAATTGTAGCATAGAGGCCTTCGACGGGAATGGAGAGTTTGTCATGACCAACCTAGTCTTCCCGGAAGAGCCGTATAATCGCATTAGTTTCAATGCGAAGGGAGGAGCGTTTACGGTTACGTCATTAACCATTTATCCCTTCAAATAATTAAAAACAAAATATATCATGGAAAAGAGTAAACCTGTAGTAGTAGGCATTGGTGAATTATTGTGGGATGTTTTCCCGGAAGTGAAGAAAGCCGGTGGAGCGCCGATTAATTTTGTGTATCACGCTACCCAATTAGGAGCGGAAGGTTACGCGATCAGTGCCGTGGGCAACGACGTGTTCGGAACCGAGATTATTCAGGAATTGGATAAGAACGGTATCGATAGTAATTATATCAGTACGGTGGAATATCCGACCGGAAGCGTGATGGTAGAGCTAAAGAACGGCATCCCTTCCTATACGATCATCGAAGGTGTGGCATGGGATCATATCCCTCTTACCCAAGCGTCTATCGACCTGATGAAACGTGCGGACGCCGTATGCTTCGGAACATTGGCGCAACGTGCCGCGGAATCTCGTGAGACGCTTCGTACCTTGCTTTCTTATATGCCTAGTCATGCCTTGCGCTTTTTCGATATCAATATCCGTCAGCATTTCTATTCGAAGGAGCTGATCGAATCGTTGCTCGAATTGGCGAACGTATTCAAGATCAATGATGAGGAATTGGAAATGCTTCGCCCGATGTTTGGTCTGGAAGGCACGATAGAGGATATGTGTCGCTGGTTCATGAAGAAATATGGTTTGCGCTATTTGGTACTTACGGCCGGGGCGGAGTATAGTACGATCTTTTCCGAGGAGGAGGTCTCTACGATTCCTACCCCGAAGGTACAGGTGGTAGATACGGTAGGCGCCGGCGATTCTTTCTCCGGGGCGTTTATTTCATCGATCTTAACCGGAAAACCTTTACGTGAGGCACATGAGAAAGCGGTAACAGTAGCCGCTTATGTTTGTACGCAGAGTGGCGCATGGCCTGCTTACCCTAAAGATTTATAAGCCATGAGCGAGAAGACTTCATCCTTGAAATTGATTCCCGTGATGTTGGCGTTCTTCGCCATGGGATTCGTGGACTTAGTGGGAATCGCCTCTAATTACCTGAAAGCGGATTTAGGCTTGAGTGATTCGGAGGCGAATATCTTCCCGTCGCTCGTGTTTTTCTGGTTCTTGATCTTCTCCGTCCCGACGGGGATGTTGATGAACCGTATCGGGCGGAAAAAGACCGTGTTATTGAGCTTGATCGTAACGTTTCTTTCACTGGTGATCCCGATCTTCGACGACGCGTATATGGTCATGTTGATATCCTTCTCCCTGTTGGGTATCGGCAACGCTTTGATGCAGACTTCCTTGAACCCGTTATTATCGAATATCGTAAGCGGGGATAAACTAGCTAGTTCTTTGACATTCGGTCAGTTCGTGAAGGCGATCGCCTCCTTCTTGGCGCCTTATATTGCTATGTGGGGCGCTACCCAAGCGATACCGTCGATGGGACTCGGTTGGCGTGTCTTGTTTCCGGTCTATATGGTGATCGCCGTGATCGCTATCCTGCTATTGGGAGCTACCACTATCCATGAGACCAAAGAGGAGGGGCGGCCCTCCACCTTTGGCGAATGTCTGGCTTTGCTGGGCAAGCCTTTTATCCTGCTTTGCTTTATCGGTATCATGTGCCATGTGGGGATCGATGTAGGGACGAATACGACCGCCCCGAAGATCTTGATGGAACGTCTAGGCATGACGTTGGCCGACGCAGGCTTCGCCACGAGCCTGTATTTCATCTTCCGTACGGCGGGATGCTTCTCCGGGGCTTTTATCTTGCGAAAAGTCTCTCCGAAAGGATTCTTTGCCTTTAGTGTTTTCTTGATGTTATTGGCGATGATCGGTCTGCTGTTCTTCCATTCGAAAGAGATCATCTATGCTTGTATCGCCTTGATCGGCTTTGGAAACTCGAACGTCTTCTCCATTATTTTCGCCCAAGCCCTGCTTTCTATGCCGAATAAGCAAAATGAGGTGTCCGGCTTGATGATTATGGGACTGTTTGGCGGCACGATCTTCCCGATCTTTATGGGCGTGGCATCCGATATGGTGGCTTCTCAAGTAGGGGCGGTGCTGGTGTTGTGCGTGGGTGTAGCCTACTTACTATTCTTTACGTCTAAGTTAAGTAAACAGTGAAGGTGATAAGCTTTTATACGGTACTATAAATCTTTTGTTAGGGAGTATTTTAATTATATGTTTGCGAAGTTGGAAATCTTTATTACTTTTGTTAATTAAAAGATTCGCAAACAAAAAACGTATATTTATGATAGATACGAAACAATTGATCAAAGCAGGGGAAGAGAAGATGACGTTCGCCATTGAGTATCTGGACGAGCAATTGTCTCACATTCGGGCTGGTAAGGCTAATCCGAAAATCCTCGATTGTGTGAAGGTAATGTATTATGGGGCGCCTGTTCCTCTTACTAACGTGGCTACGGTGACGGTTCCGGACGCACGGACTATCATGATCACTCCGTGGGAGAAGAAGATCATCCGCGATATTGAGAAAGGTATTCTGGATTCTGAGTTAGGTATCACGCCGGAGAATAACGGTGAGGTGATCCGCTTAGGTATTCCTCCGTTGACTGAGGAGCGTCGCCGTCAATTGGTGAAACAATGTAAGCAGGAGGCGGAGAATGCGAAGATCAGCGTTCGTAACGCTCGTCGTGACGCTATTGAGGCTTTGAAGAAAAGCATCAAGTCTGATGGGGTTCCCGAGGACGTAGAGAAAGACGCCGAGGCAGAGGTTCAGAAAATCCATGATAAGTTTATCAAAAAGATCGATGAGCTTTACGCCGCTAAAGAAAAAGAAGTAATGACCGTTTAAATAATTGAAAGTTGAAACTTGAGAATTGAGAATTAAGGAACCCCATTGAGTCCTTATTCCAATTCTCAATTTTCAATTCTCAATTTTCAATTCTCATGAGGGGACTGGTAATAAAAAACACAGGTAGTTGGTATACGGTCCGTACGGAAGACGGGCGAGATATAGAGAGTAAGATCAAGGGTAACTTTCGTATGAAAGACATAAAGAGTACCAATCCGGTCGCGGTAGGAGACCGTGTCGTAATCGATATTAATAAAGAAGGAACCGCTTTTATTACAGAGATCGAGGAGCGTAAGAATTACATCATCCGTCGTGCCTCTAACTTATCGAAGCAATCGCATATTATTGCCGCGAACTTGGATCAGGCGATGCTGATCGTTACGGTGAATTATCCTATAACAACAACGATATTTATCGATCGCTTCTTGGCGACAGCCGAGGCTTATCGTGTCCCCGTTAAATTAGTTTTCAATAAGATTGATCGTTATAATAATGAGGATCAAAGAGCGTTGGAGAATTTAATCGAGTTGTATACCTCGATAGGTTATCCCTGTTCGACGCTATGTGCCCGGACCGAGGAAGGTTTGGATGCCTTGAAAGCGGATCTAAAAGATAAGATTACGCTTTTGTCCGGCCATTCGGGTGTCGGAAAATCCACGATTATCAATAAACTGGTGCCGGGGGTGAATCTCCGTACCGGTGATATCTCCGAATATCATAACAAAGGAATGCATACGACCACCTTTTCTGAGATGATTTCTCTTCCCGGGGGAGGCTATTTGATCGATACTCCAGGTATCAAAGGATTTGGAACGATCGAGATGGCGGACGCTGAGATCTCCCATTATTTCCGGGAGTTGTTTAAATACTCGGAAGAATGCCGTTTCAATAACTGCACGCACCGTCATGAACCGGGCTGCGCCGTTATTCAAGCCGTTAACGATGGGCTAATCAGCGAGTCCCGCTATAAAAGCTATCTGCTTGAAAAGGTAGGGATTAGGGAATGCAAGGTTTTTCGGTC
>ENA-ORNB01002235-ORNB01002235.1-human-gut-metagenome-genome-assembly--contig:-NODE-2235-length-11017-cov-6.261449_pt1 | contig 11017 bp, 10 predicted proteins | sample MGYA00242112_ERZ509016 | MGnify/ENA primary metagenome ERZ509016 (study PRJEB26280, sample SAMEA2338705) | human gut metagenome | biome: human gut; feature: human-associated habitat; material: faeces...
ATGCGGGAAGCGTGTTCGAGCCTGTTTCACTGCATAAGTATCTTTATGCGAATGCGAATTCTGTGATGAACAGCGATCCGACGGGGTACTATACCTTAATGGATTGCCAGATTGCTACTGCAATTAGCAATACATTAAATAAGATGCTTGTGTCTAACGGCATGGGTATTCTGAATGGCATTCTTGAAATGTTCACGACGATCCTTGCCGGTGGAACGCAGTCTGAGATACAAGATTCGTTCCTTCGTGGATTCTTCAATGGGTTCATGATGGGCGGAGGTTATAGCGCCCTGTCACAGCTCGCAGGCTGTATCCCGCTGCTTAAACTCATGGTTGCTGCATATGATGGCTATATGGCTATCGGCAATTTTATGGCAGCAGGTGAGGCGTGGCAGAATGAGGATTACGTTGCCGCGATATACTACGCGGTTTCTGGAGCGGTCGGACTGTATTATGCCGGAAAAACGGCAATGCAGACCTGCTTTACGGGAGATACTCTCGTAGCGGCAGAAAACGGTCAGAAGCGCATTGACGAAATCAAGGTCGGCGACAAGGTATGGGCATTTAATGTTGAAACCGGAGAATCCGAGCTTAAGACAGTCACAAAGGTTTACGTCCATTCGGTTGATGAGATTCTGCACCTTTACACCGACGAGGGCGATATCGACACAACTGCTAACCATCCGTTCTATGTGATCGGCAAGGGTTGGGTTGCCGCAGGCGACCTTGCTGTCGGCGACAAGGTTTTCAATCTCGACGGGACGACTTCCGTTGTGCTTGGTTCGGCGATTGAAAAACTTGACGAGCCTGTTCTTGTCTATAACATTGAGGTCGAGGATTTCCATTCCTACTTTGTGGGTTGTGTGCCGGTTTTGGTGCATAATTATAATCAATATGATATAGATAAATATGGTCGCTTTAACAATAGAGCCAATCAAAAGGATAACATTGATGGACACGAATTCATTCAAAATGCATGGCTACAGGAGCATGGATATATTTTGAGGCGAGGTCAGGGTATTTCGCTGCAAAATATTGCAATAGGTTTAACCCCAGCCCAACACAAATTGGTAAACACCTTACAATCCGAAGCAGGGATGTATGCCAAAAAATATTTACAGAGCGTTTCATGGCAACAAAATTTGCTTGACAACGCATACATTCTTAGGCAAGTTGGCGTTCCTCAATCAGTTATAGATCGTGGCATTTTTCTTTCATATGTTTTCGGTGTGACAAACAAGTTATAATAAATTGAGAGCATAATTACAAGCAGTATCGTGCAAAGATTAAGGTATATCTTTTGCGCGGTATTGCTTTAATATGCGCTTAAACGGTTGTAATTAAATTGCCTAATTATAAGCCCAAAGATCAATTTATCTTATTGAAACTGGATCAATCTTTTCACATACTTCTTTATTTGGATAATCTAAAAAAACTTATGGGAGGTATATAGTATGAATAAGCATATGTTTAATGAATTAATAGCACAGAGGTATTTTGTTGCAGGAGATTCCGATTACATATGGCTGCCGGAAATGGAATGGCTTGATAAAAATGAGGCTTTTGAACGAAAAAAAGTATGGTCGGACGTCTTTAATTTGCAGGAACTTGAACTGTTTGCGATTGACGGATACGGAGACATGTACGCTTGGTTTACCGAGGGTGTGTATAAGGAACAGGTCGTTTTTATTTCCCTTGACTCAGAATTTGGTGGAGAATTTTTTGCTCCAAATCTTTCTGCTGCAATTTTTCGCAGAATTTTGGAATTCTCCAGTGGTTTGTATACAAAATTTTATACCAACAATGAAGAAGTAAATATGGCTGATTCTGATGAATATATGTCTGAATCAGAGGCTGTTGAAATTTTGACAAGATGTCGACTCGCTTTTGGAAGTTATTTTGAGGATCAATGGAATAAGATCCTTAATAAAATGATTGAACGGGGCATTAATGACCAAAATTGCTTTATAAATGAAGATAAGATATCTTTGCAAGAACTGACTCATATATTGAACTATAAAAAAATAGGGACATCAATTATTCTAAAGAATCAGATGTGATTTTAGCACAACATATTATCTTGTTGATACAAATGGAGCGTTTTCGTAGGTGCTTGCGGAGTACGATGAGAACAGCTCTTTGACAACCTTATACACCCGTGGCGATAAGCTTATTTCGCAGGAGCGAAACGGCGTAAAGTCGTACTATCTCTATGATGGCTTTGATTCCGTGAGAATGCTGACGGACGAGGGCGGTTCTGTTACCGATACCTACACCTTTGATGCATTCGGAAATCTGACCATAGGAACACGTCGCCGAGAACAACCAATAAATTTATCTCAAATCCCCTGTTTCCAAGAAGCAGGGGATTTTTTTCAAAAACAAGATTTAAAAAATTTTGTTTAACTATATTTAAATATCCTAAAAGGATATGTGAATTATTCCATTCTGTCTGCAAATAATGTAGAATAAAAGCAGAAATGGAGTGAATGGGATGTACTATGATGTGGATTTGGATATAGATTACAAGGCGATAGGTAGGAGGATAAGGGCGGCGAGGGAGCAAAAAGGTCTCAAGCAGCATAATCTTGCTGCGCTTGCGGAAGTGGCGGCAACCAATATTTCACACATAGAACGAGGTGTAGCAAAGGTCAGCCTGCCTACGTTGCTGAAGATTGCGAATTCCCTTGAGGTTTCAATGGACGAGCTGCTGTGCGATAGCCTGACCAAATCAAAGCATGTTTTTACAGGCGAGCTTGCAGAAATTGTCGATAAATGCACCGACAAGGAACTGAAGCTTATAACTGAAACTGTGAAAGCAATGTATGACACCATTCATGGCAGATTAGGCTGAAAAGGAAGGTTTGGAATTATGGTTCGTATTGCGGTTTACGACGATGAAAAGGTTGATCTGGAGTACCTTGCTGAGAAAATAGAGCACGGCTGCTCCTGCGACTGTGAAATTGTCAAGTATGAGGACGGAGAAAATCTGTTGGCGGACAGCCGGAAACAGGTTTTCGATGTCCTCTTTTTGGATATAGATATGCCAGGAATGGACGGCATGCTGGTTGCCGAAACTATTCGTGAAGAAAACCAGTATGTGAAGATCGTGTTTGTCACGAATAAGGAAGAATGCGTTTTCCAGGGTTACAGATACGGAGCGTTCAGGTTCATGAGGAAAAGCTGCTTTGAACAGGAACTGCCGGAAACTATGGCTTCCTTGGAGAAATTTTTTGATTCTGTGAATGAATTGATAGTATTCAAAAAGCCTGGAGGAGAGTTCTCAAAAAAGATATCTGAGATTAGATATATAGAAGTTCAGGGGCATAATGTGACTGTAAATTGTGGAGATACAACGGAGCAGGTTATGGGAACAATGCGTGAGTATGAGAAGAAACTCAGCGCCAAAGGATTTATTCGTATACATAAGGGTTTTCTTGTGAATTACCGTAATATCTATTCGATAGAACAAAAAGACATTGTGCTGGATGACGGCAAAAAGCTTCCGCTGAGCAGAAACCGCATTAACGAAACTAAAACCAAGCTGCAAGTTTTTACAAGGAGTATGGATATATGATTTGGGATATGGTTGAAATTGCGGCGTCAGCAGTAGAGAATATCATAATAGTGGACTTTGTTGGCAAATATCTGGGATATAAGAATCAGAAGATAATCTGGTTAAAATCAGGTTTATTCTTTGTTTTGTCGATGATGAATGTAATTATAGTTCCTGCTGTGTTTCATTCCGAGATTGTATCAGCCGTTATTCTTATTTTGTTACTGTTGGGGTATAGTATAGTTTTTTTGAAGGGGAATTTATATAACAAAGTATTCATTGTATTCTTTAATGTTCTAATAATTCTTACTGTAAATACCTTAATGCTGACTATTTTTGGTTGGATATTCAATGCAGATTTTAACAATCTAGCTCAAATGAGAAATTCGGCGAGAGTGATGCTTCTTGTAACCACCAAATTTCTGTACTTTATATGTACCAGATTGATTATAAAGATGAAAAAAGGAAAATCCTATTCATTATCTGGCAAAGAATGGATTTTGGTGATATGTATATTCCTTATCACTTTAATGATTGGGGTAATGATGTTTGAAGCAATATGGAAGGAAGAGTACAACGATACAGTTCTCGCAGTATTTGCTGTGGGATTGATATTAATTAATGTAATTACATATTCCTTGCTCAGTCGGTTAAGTAAAGAAAATGCACGCAAAACCGAATTGGCAATATTGGAGATTCAACTTCATGAACAGGCAGAGCGTATGAACGAAATAAATAATATGTATACTGAAATACTTCATATAAGGCATGATATAAAGAAATGTGTGAATTGTGCGTCAGTCCTTTTACAACAGGGGAAATATAGTGAAGCAGAGAAATATTTGAATGATATATCCTCGGAAAAGTTGGGTACAATAAAGGAATATGTTGTTCTGAAAAGTGGAGTGATAAGCGCAGTAATTAATTCAAAACTATCTGAATGTAGAAGAAATAATATTTTGATTGAGACAAGCATATCCGATTGTGTAGATGGTTTCTCAGACATAGATATCAGTATATTACTGTCAAATCTGTTTGATAATGCAATTGAAGCTTGTATGAAATTGAATGAGGGAAGATTTTTAAGTTTTCATATGTTTCTTTATATGGGTTATCTAAGGATAGTGATGAAGAATAGCGTTGACAGCAGTAATGCAGGAAATATAAGATTCACAACAAAACCGGACAGAAAAAATCACGGATTTGGTATTAAGACTATTACAGAAATATCAGAAAAGTATAATGGAATGCATGATTTCCGATTTGTTGGCAATGAGTTTATTGCTGATATTTGGTTGAAGAAGAAATAACTGCAACATCTTAAGAAGAAAAATGACATGTTGCGCTTTTCCTATTGATTATTTTTGTGAATTCGGCTAAGATTGACTCAAAGGTGGTTTTATGATCAGTTTTTTGAGTTCGAAGTTAGCCGATTTATTGATTAAAAATGAAATAGTTTCTTCTGAAGATAGAGAAATCTATATTTATGGCTTTGAAATTATTATATCGTCTTTTTTCGGAGCTTCTTCAGTTCTGTTTCTGGGCATAATTTTAAGATCAGTTATAGAATCACTTGTATTTTTAATAATTTTTATTGTTATAAGACAGTGCTGTGGCGGCTATCATGCGAATTCTTACATAAAATGCATAATCTCATTCGTCTTGGTTTTTGTGCTAGTTATAATTGGGCAACGTCTTGTTCTGCCATACTATTCCACTTTCGTTTTGGTTATTATGTCTGTAGTGTGCATGTCAGTGATTTTAAATCTCGCTCCGATAGAGAACTCTCAGAAACCGTTAACTGATGAGATAAAGAGCAGAAATAGAAGATTGGCAATCATTATGGTACTGATAATTATATCTGTTTCAACGCTTTTATATGCTGTTATGCCACAGATTTCACTAATAATGATGTTGACATTGCTTTCAATATGCATGTTAATGATATATGAAGATTTGAGAGGAGGTGCTAAACATGAAGACAATTAAGCAGACCGTTTTAAAGGCGGCAGCAAAATTGGGAATGAAAACTGCTATCGATGCCTGTGGTTCAGCTTCGTATTTCCTTTGCTATCAGCCTAAGGAACCGGCTTCACTCAAGAAGTATGTGAAAAAGTGAGACTTCATATTTGCAAAAGCTGCCGATTATTTTTTGTAATCGGCAGCACACTTTACTCTATTAATGCGCATTCTTTAATGTCGATGTAAAGAACGATTTGAAAGGGGATTAGCTTTAGTTATGGAAAACTACATATATTATTGTTATAAGAATTGGTTGAAGAAAAAAGAGGGAAGCTTAATAAAGCAAATATCTAAACTTAAGGTTGGAGCGATTATTCTTTTATCTCTTCTTTTGGCGACACTAATTGGTTTATTCGTTATTTTATCGTTAGCAATTGGAGGAGTAATGTGTCAAAAATGGGCATTTATTTTTATGGCATTAGAAACCGTATTGATTATCATTTTGTCCATTTATTGTGAAAAAACACAGGTTTCAAATAGTAATAAAAATTTGTTGAACTATAAAGAAGATTGTAATAATCTGAAAGCTTATCTTCTCCAAAACAACATATCTATTAAAATTATTCCTAGGCTAATTGAAAGATATAATGCCAAAATTAATACTATTGAGGAAAAAATAGAGCACAAACATAATTTTGTTATTAAATTTGTGGAATTGCTATTAATTCCTGTTTCGGCGTTAATTTTAGGTGCTATGCTTGATAAAGAGATAACCATTTCAGATACACTGAGTATTGGAATTACCGGATTGATATGTTTATGTTTTATTTATGGACTTATTATATTTGCATTATACTTAAATGATGTTGTAATGAGGTATCCTGAGAGCACTTATATGCAGCTTGTAAGCGATTTACAAAGCATTGTTGATTTTGAGGAGTGCCAAGTCCTGAAGTTAGTGAATGGTTGCACTGTAATTGCTTTAGATGAAACTAAATCAGTTAAATCATGAAAAACATAATATTATAGTTGATTTACATAGAAAATCATATGTGGTATCAAAGACTGGTTGCAGGTAAAATTACCTATTGTTGATAACAATTTTCACAATTTAAAATATTTGAGGTAAAGTGTTGTCTCAGATATTTTTATAGTGTATTTTCAGTCAATGTAAGAGTTTCATTGTTCAGAAACATGATATTCAATTTAATTAAATATTAATGCTTTTTAAATTCCTTTAAAATTTTACGTGAAAGCAATAATTGTATTACATGTTGGGCAAAATTTTGACATTTTGTGCAAAGGGGTATTGCCAAAAAAACAATTAAGTATTATATTATATTAAGGGGACGCATATAGTTTCTAATGAATTGATTTTCTTATTTTTATCAGGTTAAGTCATACATACAAATATATCCAGAGAGGTGATTGATATGAAATTTGATAACAAAGCATGGCTTACTCTTTATGATCCTGATTATTTAGATAATGGATATCTATATCACTTTACTAATATTGAATCTGCCATAAAGATTTTAAATAATGGAACATTAAAATTTTCAAAGTTAAGCTACGCAAATGATACTTTAGAATCAAAACCCAAAATTAATTTTTTGGGATTGGAAAATTACAAGGATGCAATTGAACTTAGAAAACACGTCGTCGAGTTAAATACAAATATGTTACAACTTCTGTGCTTTACAATGGATTATCCTAAAAGATCCGAGGATGTGAGCGATTCTATAAAATATGGCGATTATTCTGGACGGGGTTTTTCATTGCCTAGAATGTGGGCGCAATATGCAGAAAACAACTTAGGAATATGCTTAGTATTTAAGAGAAAAGCTATCAGCCAACTAATAAAAAATACTCTGGGTAGTTCATTAATATATGAAGATAAAATAGAGTATAAAAATCAATTTCAAGAAGTTGAAATTGATAGTTCTATCTCCAAAAACTTGCTTGAAGTAATCAAGTTACATAAAAGTTTGGTTGCAAAAAGTTTATCAAGCCTTGACTTTTTTAAAAATAACAAAGAGCTTGTAAAATACTGCTATTTTTCTAAGCTTGATGATTGGCGGAGTGAAAATGAATATAGGTTTTTGGCTTTTGGAGATGAAGATTACTTAATAAAAGACATAGATTCTGCTTTAAGTGGCGTTATTATTGGTGAAAAAATGTCACCAGAAAATCAAAGAATTATTTCATTTTTTTGCGAGAATATTTGTGAAGTAAAACAAATCACTTTCACATGCAATGGGTGCAATTTGATTAATATTCGCAGTGAAGAATAATAGGAGGCCGTCAATGAATGGTAAGTAACGAAAGTGCTAAAAAACAAACGTGAAACTTAGAACGGTAAAATGGGAATCAGGAGATCAAATTCTATGGATAACTCTAGTAAGCTTATGGTATATGCTATTTGAAATCCTGATAAAAAGGCATTGTAATATGTGTCTTTTGAACCGTCAATTTCAACCGTAGTATTTACCTAAAAAGCACCGCATGGTTCCTTGATTTTAATCGCATATCATTGCGTAAAATAAAGGAATCGCTGATCTAGCATCCTATCCAGCTTTAAACACCTTGCATAAAATTGTGGCAATACTCATTCACAGATAGTTGTGTTACCTGAAAATATAAATGTGCATGGTGTTTAGATTGGTTATAATCAATTTTCGGCTGGTTTTGCCGAGAGTTTGAACAGTTTCTATTGCTGCGCTTGCTCCACTGTTCAAATTTTTCACTGCTTTGGAGATGAGCGCAAATATTATGAAAGGGGTATGATATGGTTTTCGCTATATCATACAAGGAACTTACTATGAGTAAAAAGTTAAGAAATGTCATCAGAGATGCCAATATGAGGAATTTTTCTCAATATGCTATAGAAAGGTATATAATTGTTGAAGATGACGGCGATGATAATTCAAAAGATCAGTTTGTAAAGAATATTAATGAAAGACTTTGGAGTTGTATACAAGATGTAAATATCCTTGCGAAAGGTAGAATATTACCATATGTTATTGTAAGACGTGTCTATAGAGTTCCTAATAATAAGCTCAGAATTGTTATTAATAATGTTGATTCAACAGTTCCATTTAATGTCTTAACAGAAAGTATCATAGATATAAGTGAGCTATCTCATTTAATAAATTTTAGGACAACATCACCTCAGCGTAAAATTATGGTTTGCGATGATATAATTCCGGGTAATGCCAAAATGGTAATTGATAAAGAAGATCAGTTATCAGCGGCAGTTGATATTTTTTTAGATATAGCTATGTTTAATTCCTATTCTTTTCTTAACGAAATGCCACATGAAGAAAAGGTTATGTTTAGCAATAAAAAATATAAGTATTTTAAAGAAAGTGGAGAGGAAAGTTATTATCTCTTTAGCGATGCTAATCCACCTTCATATTATTCTTTTGCATTTTCTGCAAGAAATGATGGAAAAACTCTAGATTACTCTAAATACATAGATTTATGGGAAAAATTTATAGAGAAACAATATCCCCTTTGTGTAAATAATATTCCATCCATTATTGATCAACTTAATTGTTATAAAGATGTTGGTAATTTGGACAAGGAATACTTTGATCTAGATTATTGGAAAAAGTATGAAGGAGACTTGTTATTGCTGAGAATTAACAAGGAGCCTAATACAAATTTAGAAAAAGATAAAATCTTAAAGTACTTCCACTTAACAGAATTTAATGTGGGAGAAACGATAATTGTCTCGAGTAACGATTATTTTAATCCGTTAATTAGAAAGCTGATTAATGAGTTGGTTGTCTCCGCATTTAAAATTGTTTTGTAATATAATTGGTTATTTAAGATACATGTTTTTCGAAATCACATAATTATATTTTAATCAAGATGTTGGTTAAACATAATGTCTTTTTCAATGCAGTTTAACAATTGTTAATTATGGCCTTAAAGTAGGATGCCCAGATCATTATGCTAATGATTTATCAAGTAGCTCGGCATGCGTTGCGTGCTGAGCTTTTTTAGTGTTCTGCATTAGAAAAATTATTGGCTAGTTTAAACTTAGAGAATTGGAAATGTTATTTATGGAAGAACAGCATTACCATTAACAGTATATGAAATAATATATGTTTCAGTTTAGCGAAAAAGTCAAAAGAATAGAAAATTACACAGAAACAGTGGGCACCCAACACCGCTTTAGATGATTATAACAGATAAGTCATGAAAAAACGAATGGATGATGTAATCGACAGTGTGATTCGCCCCAATATTCTTCTCGGAACGATTTGTTCAAACGAATTATCCGACAGGTGTAATAACAATATTTTCAGATAAAATCGGTACTGCACCGCCGATGATAATTTATCAAACACTGTTGTAGATTTTATAAAATATGGATAAGAATATTACATGTTGTGCAGGGATTCTACATCTTGCGCAAATGGAGTTGAAAAGTGAACAGTAGTGTGTTATATTAAAATATGAGTAAGTTTGTTCGGTGGGAGAAAATTGTATTTAATTTGAAGAAAGGAATTATAATATGGACATTTATATGATTTTTCGCGAAGGCATAATGGTTCCTTTGTCAGTGTTTGACGGACACTATAATAGTAGAGTGATTGAATTGAGCAAAGAAGAAGCTAATAAGGTGGTTGAACAATTCAATAAAAAGGAAGGGAAAAAAGTGTATTTTTCAATGAGCGAGCAAGAATGGAAGGATACTTGTAAAACAACAAGACTTCAAGAAAACACCATAAATGCTATTGATGATGTCATGAAAAATTTTGAAAACGATTCTGAGCTAAATAAAATACGAGAAAAAATTTATTCAATGAAGGATAACTATATCAACGGTATTAAACTTCCGGTTAAAGTGGAAAGCAACGAGGAATACATATCAAAGTCTAAGCAAATGCTTGATCACTTTGCATATCAGATGGATAAGCCAGCTTTTGCCATGCGTAAGGGACTGGCGGAAAGCGTTAAATCTATCTGCGCAATATTAAAGAACGTACTTGATCTTGCTGAAAAAGGGGATGACGACAGTCTTGACAAGATTGACAAGAAATTAAAAAGTACTATTAAAGAATACTTTTATGATGATTTTGGTGTGTCTGAATTAGATAAATGCTATGCTTTCCGTGGACTGGCACCGTTTGCAGAATTACATACTCCCGGTAAAGAAGATATTTACAAAAAAATGAACAATCGCGATTTTGAATTGTTTAGAGCCAGAATTCCGCAAAAAGGTGAGACGTTTACTATGCTTCATGAAATGGTTCACCGGCCATATAATTCTCAGAGTGATTATGGAAATTGTAGGTTCAGCAACCGGAAATATCCCTGCTTATATTTAGGAACAACATCTTATGTTTGCAGTAGGGAGTGTCGTTGGGATGAAGAAAAGCAGGGTCTATATGTATCATGTTTTAAACCTAACAAAGAGGGGAAAAAGCTAAGGCAACACCGCACAATTAACGCCCCATTGCCATAAAAAGAGTGACATATTGTGAA
>ENA-ORNB01002245-ORNB01002245.1-human-gut-metagenome-genome-assembly--contig:-NODE-2245-length-10982-cov-21.984534_pt1 | contig 10982 bp, 8 predicted proteins | sample MGYA00242112_ERZ509016 | MGnify/ENA primary metagenome ERZ509016 (study PRJEB26280, sample SAMEA2338705) | human gut metagenome | biome: human gut; feature: human-associated habitat; material: faeces...
CTGAAAGGCGCGAAAATGGAGGTAAACGGAAGTGGAGGCAGATTAGACAGGAAAACTTCAAAGGAGAAATCCGTGAAAAGAAGAAACCTAAAAGGAAAAGGAACATTGCCGGAAACATGAAACCGGCAAACCACCTGCAAGGAAGTATGGTTTATCTGTCTGTCCAAACTCGTTTGGTCGGGCGGATAAATCATTCTTCCCAGTTTGCCTGCCGTGGGGACGGCTTGTGCCATTCATGGGCAAGCGGTCATATACAGCTTTCCGCTTACGGCTCAAAGGAACCGCAAAAAGAAAAATCCATAGAAAACCCGTAAAAGCACCTCTATGGCATAAGCATAAAAGAAATGGGTCTTGCATCATCAGTCTAAACCATTGGTTAGGCGTGATGCAAAGCCCTTTTCTCCGCTTATGCGGCAGTCGGTACACGTTCGTACAAACCTGTTTGGGCGATGGTGTGCCGACGGATAAAACCGCTTTTACGGAATGTTTTTATGTTTATATTAGAAATATTTCTTATTATAAAAACGCACTAATCATTTTGTCATTCGGGTTGTTTTTATTAAATTTGCAGATTATAGCAATAGTTATGCAAATGAAGCGGATAAATCGACTGAAAATAGTGCTTGCGGAACAAGGTAAAACAGGGAAATGGTTGGCGCATGCATTAGGTAAAAATGAATCGACAGTCTCTCGTTGGTGTACAAACGAAGTTCAACCTTCGGTAGAAACACTACTGACGATTGCCGAAACGTTAAAGATTGATATTAAAGAATTACTTTGTTCTACGCAAATGTGTAATCAAGATGATGGCATCCAAATATAAAGCAATCGATTTTTTCTGCGGAGGTGGTGGAATGACTTGCGGTTTAAGACAGGCAGGGATTAACGTTATAGCAGGTGTGGACTTTGATCAAGATGCCAAAGAAACGTATGAATACAATAATTCCGGAAGTGTTTTCATTCAAACTAATATAAAGAATTTACGGAGCAATTATTTTGAGCGAAAATTTGGGATACGGAAAAATGATGACTTTTTGATTTTGGTAGGATGCAGTCCCTGCCAATTTTACAGTATAATTAATACGGATAAGAATAAAGCCTTAAAATCTAAGGATTTATTAAAAAACTTTGCTCGGTTCATCGAATATTATAGACCGGGATATGTATTAGTGGAAAATGTTCCGGGCATAATCACAAATAAAGATAGCATCTTACCTTATTTTCTACGAAAATTGGAAGATCTCGGATATAAAAATCCTGTTTATAAGGTTGTAGATATGAGCTATTACGGCGTACCTCAAAGTCGTCGAAGATTTTCTCTTATCGCAACACGATTGGAAAATGTCAATATACATTTACCTAAGGCGGACGATAAAGAGACCGTATTAGCCGATTATTTAGGTGAAAGGAACGGTTTTCCCAAAGTTAGCGCAGGCCATAAAGACAGTAGTGTGTTTAACCATACGGTTGCCGGATTAAGTGATGTATGTCTTAAACGATTGGCAAAGACCAAACACGACGGCGGGAACAGACTTGATTGGGCAAATGATCCGGAATTGCAATTACCTTGCTTTGTAGGAAAAGACGATTGTTTTAAAGATACATTCGGGCGTATGTGGTGGCATCGACCGGCTTCGACTATTACAACTAAATTTTATAGTATCTCAAACGGACGTTTCGGACATCCGGAAGAAGATCGGGCTCTTTCTTTACGGGAAGGTGCTACATTGCAAACATTCCCGAAAACCTATGTGTTTAAAACAAATAGTATTGCCGCAACGGCAAAATTAATCGGCAATGCAGTTCCGTGTGAATATGCTCGGCGATTAGGTGAAACGATAAAAGCACTGGAAAACAATGGCACAATTTAAAACTCGGGCAAGAGCTCTCGACTTATTGGGACGGCAACAAATTGCCGGTATCCCTACAGCTATTAACGAGCTTATAAAAAATGCACATGATGCGTATGCGGATAAATTCGATATCGATTTTCTCCGATGTAATAATCTGCTGGTATTACGTGATGACGGGCTTGGTATGACAAAAGAGGAATTTGAAACTCGTTGGCTTACGCTCGGGACCGAAAGTAAATTGGCAAATAAAAAAAGCAGTTTACCGCCTATTGACATATCAAAGCCAAGACGTCCTATCATGGGAGAAAAAGGCATAGGAAGATTGGCTATTGCATCAATAGGAAGTCAGGTTTTAATCGTATCGAAAGCAAAATTAAGATCTAAAGAATATGATATTGTTGTGGCTTTCATTAATTGGGAGATATTCGAGTTGCCGGGGATTAACTTGGAGGATATTGTTATTCCGGTAAGAGAATACTCTCATATGCCGAATGCAGCCGATATTGACAGTATTAAAAATGAAGTAATACAATCCCTTGATAAATTAAATCAAAAAGAACTTATTGACGACAAGGATTTTGAAAAAATAAAAAGTTCTATCACGTCTTTTAAAGTTGACCCACACCAACTTTCTTTACAACTACAACAAGGATTTGAATTAACCAATGGCTGTGGTGGAACTCAATTTTTCATCTCCCCGGTTTACGATACGATTATTTCCGATATAGAGGGAGACGGCAATTCGGACGAAGCTACAAAAATCGAGAAAATGTTGATGGGATTTCACAATACAATGACCCCCGATCATCCTACTCCCGTCGTTGACATTTCATTTAGAGACTATAGGGCGAATGACGGTAGTTTTGTCAGCATCATAGATAAAGAACACTTTTTTACCACGGAAGAATTTGAATTGGCGGATCACCATTTTCAAGGGCAATTTGATGAGTTCGGACAATTCAAGGGATTAGTAAAAATATATGGAGAAAAAACATTTGATCACATTGTAAATTGGCGGGATAACTATTATAGAGAAACCGAATGTGGTCCGTTTAAAATTAACTTGGCGTATTTACAAGGAGAATTGAAAAGTTCTCGTGTAGATGTCGAAAATTATGCCAGGATTAAAGCCAAAGGAGATAAATTCGGAGGTTTATACATATATAGAGATAATATTCGAGTTCTACCGTATGGTGACTCCGATTATGATTTTCTGGATATTGAAAAAAATCGTTCGAAACGAGCATCAACATATTTCTTTTCTTATCGACGAATGTTCGGTGCTATTGAAATAGCGGACCGAGAACACAGCGGTTTGGTAGAGAAAGCCGGACGCGAAGGTTTTATTGAAAATAAAGCATATCGCCAACTTCAAGCGATTTTAAAAAATTTCTTTGTACAACTTGCCGCTGATTTTTTCAGCGAAAAAAACAAAACGGCACAATCGGAATTCTTCAATCAGAAGAAAGACGAGTTCAATGCGTACCATAACGCACTTGAACGTCGGGATAAATTGGCCAAATCGAAAAAGGAGAGATTTGCTCGTGAGCTCGATATCTTTTTTGCCGGTTTAACGGAACATAAATTCGAAAACGAACTGGAAGAATTACTTACGAATTTTAGGAACGATTTACATTCGGTTTTATACATTAACGATGCGGATGAAGCAAGCCAGAAGATAATAGATCTGGAATTTGCCATGAGACAAAAAGTTTCCGATTACAGAAAAAGAATATCGGTGACAAGTCCTAAAGGATTTGCAATGTCAAAATCAATGAGAACGGATTTTGACACGTACCTTAATGAGTTTAAAATTCTGGAACAAACGGTATTTAAAAATATCAATGAAAATATCGATCAGCTAATCGATGATTATACGGCACAGTTGAATCTGGAAATAAGTAAGCGAAAGCGGTTGGAGCAAGCGGTGGAACTGATTTCAGCCGAAGCTCTGTCACTTAATAAGAAGAAGAAAAGCGAAACCAATGATGTTGTTTCCGATGTTTCTCGCAAAATTAAGGATCTTACGAATGAACTGATAATCGATTTGGATAATCAAATACGAAGCGTAAAGGATCAATTCAAATTATTGGCAACCGATAAAGCCGATAACTTTGATTTGGTAACGGAACGCAAGAGAATGGAAGCAGAAATAGAATCCATAAGCAGTCGAAATACGGATGTTATGGAACGCATAATTCGACAATTTGAAAGTTTCTATGTCGAAAAAAACGAAGACGGTCAAATAATTACAAATGACCAAATAGCGGAAGCCGCTTCGGAAGAGTTAGAGGAATTGCGGGAACGATTGCAATCGGACGTTGAATTAAGCCAATTAGGATTGGCTGTCGGAATATTGCACCATGAATTCAACGGTACGGTTAATTCGATTCGACATAGTCTGAAAGATTTAAAAGCATGGTCGGATGTAGATATCAAATTGGAAGGAATATATAAAAACATCAAGGTAAATTTCGAACATTTGGACGGCTATTTAAATTTGTTTACCCCGTTAAATCGACGATTGAATCGACGTCGGGAAGACATATCTTTATTGGATATTAAAACATTTTTAATAGATTTGTTCAAATCCCGTCTTGAACGACACAATATAGCTTTTAAACATACTAACGGGTTTGCAGGTCGAAAAATACACGGATTTCGTTCTACATTCTATCCTGTATTTGTGAATATCATTGATAATGCCATTTATTGGTTAAAACAAAGTGATGTTCCTGAAAAAGTTATTCGGTTGCATGCGGATGATACGGGAATATACATTTCCAATAACGGTATTGAAATAAAACCCCAAGATAAGGAACGAATCTTTGAATTAAGATTTTCCAGAAAGCCCAATGGAAGAGGATTGGGGTTGAGTATCAGTAAAGAGGTTTTGAATGCAGAGAACTATGATATATTTGTGGCACAACCTAAGGAAGGCTCTACAGTTACTTTTAAAATTCAAAAAATGCAATAAAAATATGGCAGACAGATTTATTGAGCAATCGAAAGAAATTGCAAACAACTTTATACAAAATATTGTTTTTATTGATGACAAAGCATATAAGAATGATATGACTAACAATGCATTTAGCGCATTAGATGTATCGAATGTATTTGCACAATCTGGAAAAATCTGTGCTGTATATGCACCCAAATCCATTTCTGATGTTAATAGTTACAATACTATACTAAATAAAGCAGATGTTGTCATTTTAGATTGGTATTTAGATATAGAAAAGGAGGAGAACCAAGTTGAAGATCCCGATGCAGATGCAGATAATGACGATCCGCGCGGAGAGTTTACATTAAAATTGATATCTGATTTATTATCACAAACTGGGATGTTGAAACTGTTAATTGTGTATACTGGAGAAACGGATTTATTTGAAATTACGAACAGTATATATCAGAAAGTGGATCAGCATTCTTTTCATAAAGGAGATTGCGTTATTCAATCTTTAAATTCTAAGATATTAGTTAGAGCTAAAAAACAAAATTCGGAAACTCAATTTGCACATAATCCGGAATTGAAAGATAAAATAGTATCGTATGAAAGCCTTCCGACTTTGATTGTTGAAAAATTTGCAGACATGACCAACGGTTTGTTATCGAATTTTGCTTTATCTTCAATATCGGCAATAAGGAATAATACATCCAGAATGTTAAGCGTCTTTTCTCCCAAATTAGATCCGGCATATCTCGGGCACAAAATATTATTGGAAAACACATTCGAATCCAAGCAACTATTAATAAAATTATTTGGCGAAGCTATTTCGGAATTATTGGAGACAACAGATATTGATACAAAGGATTGGGTTGATAACTGGATTGAAAACCGTATTACAGACGAAACGATAAGTATAAATGGAGTGTCTATTGGCAAATCGAAAGACCTTTTAAAAAAAATGTTTAGTTCCGAGCAACCTCGACTTAAAGATAAATATACAGAAGCTTCAGGAAAAGATATGTCAAATAAAGACGAGGGGAAATTACAATCGCATACCATAGAGTTATTTGCATATGATGGTATCGATGTGAATAAATCGAATGTAGATTTTGCCATTTTGACGCATCATAAAAATATATTTCAACCTGCTATTGGGGCTCCGATATTAACACTTGGAACAGTTATAAAATCTGTAGACAAGTATTATGTTTGTATTCAACAAAGATGCGATTCGGTGAGAATTAAGGAGGAAAGACGATTCTTATTTTTACCTTTAGAAGAAAAAGGCGAATATCCGTTAATTGTGAATAATGAATTGAAATTATTTCCAAATAAATCTTCATTTGCAATAAAAACAGTGAAATTCAAGCCAAAAGAAGGTGCTACAATTATTCAAGCATCAAAAAAGGAGGACAAATATGTATTCTATTCTTCCTATGGAGAAACTTATGAGTGGGTGGTGGACTTAAAAGAAATGCAAGCACAACGTATTTTAAACAGTTACTGTGCACAACTGTCTCGCGTAGGATTGAATGAATCCGAATGGTTAAGACTTATCGCAAAGCAATAATATAGGCTATGTCAGATATTTTTTCTCAAACTAAAAGATCGGATATAATGTCAAAAATATCAAGTAAAGACACTAAACCGGAAATTTTAGTTCGTAAGTTCTTATTTTCAAAAGGATTCAGATATCGTATTAATGTCAAAACATTGCCGGGTAAACCTGATATAGTTTTGCCTAAATATAAAACAATAATATTTGTGAACGGATGTTTTTGGCATGGGCATAATTGCAAAAAGGGAAAATTACCATCCTCAAATACAGATTTCTGGAAGGAAAAAATATCAAACAACAAATCGCGAGATGCCAAAAATTCCGATTTACTTGTAAAACTCGGCTGGAAAGTTATAATTATATGGCAATGTGAAATTAGTAAGATTGATAATAGGACAAAAATACTTAATAAGCTACTGGAGGATATTAAACAATAATAATCACGAGATATTAAATCTAAAATATAAATGCATTAATCGGGAAAATATAGAAAAACTTATTCTATAATTCCGATTTTTCTCTTATCGTTGCGTTTGAAGAGTTCTTTGAAGGTTACGCAACGTACAGAAAAATAATGCAGCAGATAACTAACTTAATCGTAACCTATTACTATTATGAGTAATAAACTTATGCTCATTTCCAACAAATTACACTCTTTTCGTAACTTCTTACCACGGCTTTTTCATTTAAGAAATATTGTTCATCGCTTGTAATTGTAGTAAAAATGCTTATATTCGTGCACAGCGATGCGGAAGCACCGCCTTAGGTGTTTCTTCTTATCGTTCATTTTTATTTTTTTTATAGGCGGAATTCAATAGAATATGATGTTGATATTGTCTTCCGCCTTTGTTTTTGCAATAGCAAAAATACGATTTATTTCGTTGATATACAACTTTTTATACGCAATATTACTAAAAAAGAAACACCTTGACTGTCTTCGTGGCAGCATCATGACTCATTTGAGAAAATTTGTATCCTCAGTCCCTGAATACCGCAGAACAAGCAGAGGAAACTTCAAACACAAACTTGAAGATATACTCATGCTCGTAATATTGGGCAGACTCAGCAAGTGTATTACCAGAGCTGAAATACTTCAATTTGGCAAACGTCACTTGAAACGCCTGCAGTCGAAAGGGTTATTTCCGTATGGGTTACCCTCAGAAGCTACGCTCTGCCGTGTGTTTCAAAGCATCGACGATGAAAAGATGGCTGATCGAATGTCTGCTTTTGCAGAGGTTTTCCGCAAGGAAATATCCGCTTCGGCAACTGACATCATTTGTATTGATGGCAAGGCCATGCGAGGTACCTTGTACGACAACGGACGCAACCCTAATATCGTCTCTGCATATTCACTCCGTTCCGGCTTTACTTTGGCTACTGATGTTTGCAAAGAGAAAAGTAATGAAATCAAATCCGTGCCCCGACTATTGGATAAACTAGATGTGTCAGGATGTGTCGTCACAGCAGATGCCATGTCATGCCAAAAGGGGATAATAGACAAGATTAGAGGTAAAGGAGGCGACTTCGTGATCGAACTCAAGGCGAATCAAAGATCTTTGCGCTATGGGCTTGAAGACTCTATAAAAGCCACCACCCCAACTGATATCTACAAGGAAGGTCCATACTTGGAACACGGCAGGATTGAGTCAAGGGTATGCCGTATATTCCGTGGGGAAGAACTGATTGCCGACAGGGAGAAATGGAATGGAAATTTGACAGTTATAGAAATACTCACATCTACGGAGAAAAAGTCTGATGGCAGAAGTACGTCTGAACAGCGACTGTATATTTCAAGCCTGGATAGCAGTGCAGAGCGGCTTAGTCAGATAACCAAACAGCATTGGGCTATTGAAAGCATGCACTGGGATCTTGACCGCAACCTCCGCCAGGACAGCATAAAGCGTAAGGCTGAACGAGCGGCTAGGAACCTGGATACAATTCAAAGGATGGTGTTGGCACTGATTGCCGTTTGGAAGAACAGAAGGAAAAAAATATCAGATAAGCAAAAGGGAACGGCGCAGATAATAAGGGAGCTGGCGGTAAGCTTCACTAACGTGTTGCATTTTCTGGCTCAAAAATGAGAAAAATTCAGATTTGATATATTCGTAACGCATTGATTACCAATAATGGTATTTCCGCCCATGCCGCATTGGCATGGGTATGGGAATGGTACGCCCAATTCAAAGCTTAAATGAAAAAGCCGTGACTTCTTACGACTACAGACAAAAATACAAATAAAAATACAACGGCTTGTCAAATTGGATAAAAAACGTCTATATCGCAAATCTTAATTCCCTGTATCGCAAAGACAACATTAACTTATTCTTCTGATTATCAATCATAATAATATTCAAAATAGATACTCTACATTTTTCTTTTTGGGGATCTTCTTCAAATTTGGCGGTATCCCCCTCCTGATCCGCTTCTCTTTTGGGGATATAATGATACTAGATAACAGGCGGAACACCTTTAAATCCCCTGTCATGTATTATATTATCATGGATAGCCAGTTTTTGTTATCGCGGAGGGGCGGTGAAAAGAAAAAATGATTGCGGAAGGAGGCCGTGAAACCAGTCTCCGGAAAACAGGATACGACGGAGATCAGATACTGTGAAAAAAGAAAAAAATCCCCACCGGAGATGAATGAACCGGCAGGGAACGTAACAATAAAGGAACGGGCTCTCTCAACCCTTGATGTAACCGTACTTTTTCAGGTCGTCCATGAAATGCTCCGGCGTGTCGGTCCTCACCGTCACCCCGTGCAGTTCCCTGTACCGCTCGGAGAAATTCACCATGTACTCCCCGTCGGTGCACCCGCTGTCAAACCAGCTGCCCTCACGCAGGAGGCGTACAAACTCGGAAGGGCCGGAGGCGGTAATCCTGCCGCCATCCGCCAAAATATACATATGCCTGTTCATGCCGATAATTTTTTAGTTCTCAGTTTATAATATAGTTTCTGTTCACCATCCAGGAAGGGGATGTCCTGGAGCGCGGTGGCCGCAGGCACCTGCCCCTTTGTGGCAAAGGTAACCAATTTGTGGAGAAACAGCACCCAGTTACGCATTTTTGTGAAGTTGGTCGTTCCCGAATGCTGGCGGAACTCGACCGTCTTGTGCCGTGAGTAGGCCTCGAGATTCACCTTATGGTAACGGTTGCCGATCCTGCTTTTCAGATCGTCCACCGTCCGGGCGGAACGTATCATCCCGTCAGAGACATGGCCCAGTCCACGGCAATAGTAGTTATCCCTGCGGGATGCCGGCATGAACTTGTCGATGACCGGTTCCAGATGTTTGTAACTCAGGGCCAGGTTACGCCAGGTCTCCATGCTGAAACCGGCGGCATCGATATGCACGTGAAGCTCGCAGCTCCCGTTCACTTTCACGTCACACAGGTCGAGCACCCAGCAGACCTTCTCCAGCTCCCGCAACCCTGCTTCGCCGACAAGGATCGGACTGACCAGCTCGAAAGTGTCGTTTCCGTTTATACTGCTGTCCGTCACGAGTTTCCAATGCGGACGGGTGGTATGGTTGTAACTTTCCACCGTAACCTCGATACCGGCCTCCCTGAGCTCGCGTGCGAGCCGTTCACGGGAGCAGTTGTAAGCCTCGATCTCGATACCGAACTTGCGGTTGAAAGTGTAATCCGGTGCGGCTGCCAACGGTTGAACGTTCGGACCGCCCTCACGTTCCCTCATCCGGCGCAGGGCATTCACTACAAAGCCGTAGTTTCCGTTGGTCACCATTCTCGCGATTTCCGCACGGGGAACACCCAGAAGATCCAGTTGCCGGATCTTGCTCGTCTTTGTCGTTTCTTGTACTAAAATGCTTCTGATTTGCTCGTTCATTACTTGTTTCCTCCTTTATTTTTCGCTTTACTAAAGTAATGCTTTTACAGGAGAAGTCGTAATTATAAGAACCTTATTATCATGCCATTAGCTTACTTTATCTTAGGCTAAAACTCCTTATTTAAGGTGTCTATACCCTGACATCCGCTACCGGTCGGTATCGGATTCCTCCAGGCCGATGGTACGGCATATCTCCTCCACCAGTTCAGGAAGGCCGGAGCTTTTCTCCTGACGGGGATCGGGTGGAAACAGCGTGGAGCGGAAGACACCCTTGCAGACAGGGTCCGCCTCCCTGTTGTAGCGGAGGGTGTTCGGAATGTGTGAGGACAGCAGCCGCAGCCCCATCTTGTCGATGACCCGGTTCCAGGCGTCATACAAATCCTTCCGCCCCCGCCTGTCCACCATGTTCCAGAACAGCCAGGTCCCTTTCAGGTTGCAGTTCTTCCTGGCGACCAACTCCTCTTCCAGAGCCTTGGTAAACTGCAGGGAACTCTGCATGACGATGTTGTCCGCCTTGATCGGGACGAAAATGTAGTCCATCGCAGCAACAGTATAGACCACCCCCTCGCTGCGGAGCGTTCCGGGAAGGTCGAAAAGCACGATATCGAAAGTTTCCCCCTTTTCGTCCATATAACGACGCAGGTCCTCCACCGCCTTTTCCGGATCGCTTTTGATGACCGGATAGGCAAGCTTGCGGATTCTCTCGTGCTGCCGGTAAAGGCTCACCTTCAGGTCGTCATTTTTCATGACACTCTCCATGTCCCTCTCACGCATCAG
>ENA-ORNB01002261-ORNB01002261.1-human-gut-metagenome-genome-assembly--contig:-NODE-2261-length-10879-cov-2.301183_pt1 | contig 10879 bp, 8 predicted proteins | sample MGYA00242112_ERZ509016 | MGnify/ENA primary metagenome ERZ509016 (study PRJEB26280, sample SAMEA2338705) | human gut metagenome | biome: human gut; feature: human-associated habitat; material: faeces...
ATTCTTAGAACCGGATTACGATTTAGCACCTTTTTCCTGTCCATAACCGTATCCGTAGCCATAGCGTTTGCCATATCCATAGTACTTGCCATACTTACCGTAGCCGTAGTAGTAGCCATACTTCCTGCGTTTCAGGTCTACGCCATTGATTACAGTACACAGGTTAGGCAGTTTCTTTTCTTCGGCAAGTTCGTTGATCAATGTATACTCTACTTTATGAGTATAGTCGGCACGGCATACGTAGACGGACAAGTCCGCTACACGACCGATCAATAAGGTATCGGTAACCATACCTACCGGTGCGGTATCCAGAATCACATAGTCAAAGTTCTTCTTCAATATTTCTATAGCCTTGTCCAGACCATCACGCGCTAACAGCTCGGTCGGATTAGGAGGAACCGTTCCACCGGGAAGTATATACAGATTCTGATTAATATCCGAAGGTTGTACCAGACTCATCAAATCTGTTTCCGGGTTTGCAAGGTATAAGGTAATCCCCTTCTCTTTCGTCGAAAGACGGAAGACTTTATTCAATCCCGGTTTGCGGATATCAAGCCCTACGATTACTACTTTCTTTCCTAATAAAGAGAGACTGATGGCTAAATTGGCGGAGATAAATGATTTTCCTTCTCCACTGACGGTAGAAGTCACAAGAATCACTTTCTTGTCATTCTGAAGCATGAACTGAAGGTTGGTACGGATGTTTCGGAAGGTCTCGCTCATCAGGTTGTTCTGATTCTCAAAGACGGCAATAGAACCGTCTTTTTCGTTCTTCTCGTCGGTTAATGGGATATCACCGACGATAGGAATAGTTGTCAGTTTCTCGACATCTGCACGACCTTCGAGTTTGAACTTGGTCAGGCCGATCAGGTAGATGATGCCTACGGGGATGCCAACACCTAATACTAAAGCGATCAGATAAATCATTCTACGCTTAGGAGAAACAGGGATATCATCAGCGATAGCTTCATCAATGATTTTTGCATTGTTTGCAGTAGCTGCCAATGCTATGGCGTTCTCCTCACGCTTTTGTAAAAGCATCAAATACAGTCCGGCCTTGATTTCCTGTTGACGGGCAATACTTACATATTCCCGCTCCTGCCCTGGAGCATCACTAATACGCCGAGCATAACGGTTCGCCTCGCGATCAAGGTCAGCTCTTGTTATTAATAACCCTTGCAATGTTCCTTCAAGCGTAGCCTGTACATTCGTTTTCATCGCGCGGATGCTCGTATCCAAATTTACAATAGCCGGATTATTCTCAGTAGATGTACGCAATAGTCGCTTCCGTTCAATAAGCATTTCATTGTAACGCTCTATTACTGAAATTAGAGCAGCATCCTGCAATCCAACATTACTAGGCAATATTTCATATTCATTACCAGTAAAATACTTTCGCAAGTCACTCACCAAACTAATCTGAGTACGATTCTCCACCTGCTTTTTTTCATATTCCGCATTGCCGGCTAAAGCAATCTGTGCATCACTAGTCAAATCTGTAATACCTGCATTCCTTTTGAAACTCTCAAGACTCGATTCTGTACTACCCAATTCTTTTGAGATTATATTAATACGCTCATCAATGAACTCTGCCGTTTTTTGCGCTATCTCGTTCTTATCATTGTTCGTATTTCGATTGTACATTTCTAACAATTGGTTGATGAAGTCTTGTCCACGCCGCAGACTTGAATTCTTTAAAGAAATTACAGCTACCGAAGTTGTCTTGGAAGTAGGTTCGATAGTCAGATTTGCACAGTAACTCCTTGCTACTTTCATTGGTTGGCTAATAGTAGCTGTGATATGACGTACGGTATGAACAGGAGATGCATCTTCTGCTTCTCTTATCGATGATAGTGAGTCCGAAGTATTTTGAAAGAAAGCCAATGTACCTTCATCCATAGGAAAAACAGCCGGCAGTTTTTCAAAATGTTTTTGATATTCTTTCTCACCAACCATAACATTCACATCCAGGCTCCCTTGTGAATGCAATGTCATTTCAATAGCCATCGGGTCGCTCAACTTCTCAGCTTCCTGCGGAGTCAAACTGACCTGAATAGGAGACGTTTTATACATATTCTTAGCAGGAAATTCATCTTCATCCCTATAAGCAACGTATAGATTCAATTGACTAATCACCTCTTTTACAAGTGTCTTAGAACGCAATACCTCTATCTCATTATCAATATTCTGAGAAGAATTGATTAACCCACTTAACCCTAATTCCTCCAGTCCTGACATAGTGCCGGTGTTTCCTCCCTTCTTGTCATCTTTAATCAGAACAGTTGCGGAGATATTATAAACAGGAGTAGCCATGTGTAAATATGCCCAAGCTCCCATTAAACAAACTATAACTGCTCCTACAAACCAAGGCCAGTGGATAATATATTTAAAAAGTAATTCTTGAACATCGATTTTCTCTTCATCATCTTCACGCTGTCTGTCGCTTACTCTTTCTTCTTTCATTATTCCAAAATTATTTTAAGATATTAAATAATAAACTGGCAAGAGACACAAGAATGGATGTGGCAGAAAACCACAAACTCGTACTATTCCCAATATCTGAATTTCGAGCTTTAGCTTTATTCGGAGTCACATAAATAATATCATTTTGCTGAAGCCAGTAATAGGGAGAAAGGATCGTTTCTGCTTTATTCAGGTCAAGGGCAATAATCTGTTGTTTGCCAGCAGCATCCTCACGAATCAGTTTGACATTATCACGCAGGCCATAAACAGTCATATCCCCTGCCATAGCAAGAGCCTCCAACAAATTGACTTTTTCATTAGAAATAGTAAAAGTGCCCGGACGAGTTACCTCTCCAATCACAGATATCTTATAATTCACCATTCGAACAGTTACAATAGGCGTTTCTTTCATATAAGGGCTCAACTTCTCTACAATTACCTGCTCGGCTTGCTTCTTTGTTAACCCTCCCAAATGTAGTTCGCCTAGTACAGGAAAGGATATATTTCCTTCATTATCTACCAAATACTGTTGCAATACCGGCTGTGTAGTAGCATACATTATAGACATATTGCTAGGAGTAGCAACTGTCAAATTAAATGGTGCCGCCAATTCAGGACTTGTACATGACACAACAATAGTCAACAAATCCTTAGGCATAATTTTAGCATCATACAGATTTTCCTGTTGTATTGTTCTACCAACTATCTCAGAATCTTGCAAGTAAGGAACTTTCTTGTAAGATTGACATGCTGCAAAGAAGAAAGGCAGCAATAACAAAGAAATTAATTTATTCAACTTTCTCATACTATTATGTAAAATATCTAGTTTATATTCTTTTTAAAACTCAATCAATAAGCTTCTTTTTCTCCACAAATCGCATTATATACCGTTTTATAAATAATATATAAATCAAGTATAAATGTCCAGTGCTCAATATACCAAATATCACGGCTTACGCGTCCTTCCATTTGCCAAAGCTCCTTTGTTTCACCCCGATAACCTGTCACCTGGGCCCATCCTGTAATACCGGGTTTCACAAAATGCCGAACCATAAATTTATTAATTAATTGTGAATACTCCTTCGTATGTTTAAGCATATGAGGACGTGGACCAACAACAGACATATCTCCTTTTAACACATTAATAAACTGAGGTAGTTCGTCAATACTTGTTTTACGGATAATCTCCCCTATGCACGTCTTACGAGGATCACATTCGGTTGCCTGCAATGTATCACATTCTGAGTTTACCCGCATTGACCGGAACTTATAACACCAAAACTCGCGACCATCCTCGCCACTACGCTTCTGTTTGAAGAAAATCGGCCCTGGAGAACTGATCTTAATAGCCAGCCCCACAATCAAGTAAATAAAAGGGAAAAGCGTAGTAAGGAACAATAAAGAAAATACAATATCAAAAATACGCTTTAAAATACGGTTTTCACGAAGTTCAAGCGGTTCACGACGGATCGATAACACCGGAACATTACCCAACAGCTCAAAATACATTCTTCTCTTTAGATAATTACGAACGTTTGGAACGCTAAAGAAACGCACTAAATGATTCTCACAGTAATTGATTATCGGAACGATTTCTGCACTACGGATAGAAGGAAGACTACAATAAAGCTGGGCAATCTTACCTGCATTTTGTTCTAAATAACTTATAACCTCTTTCGGTTGTCCCAAATAAGTGACACCATCCGGATAGCATCTTGAAGGAGAATCTTCAAAGTATCCTATTACACGATAACCAGAAGTAAGATCATCTGCCATTGAATGATAAAGTTCCTGCATATTTTCATGACTACCTACTAGTACAACCATACGCACATTACCACCCTTCTCTCGATAAAGCTCTAAAAAATAACGAAAAATAAGACGATAACAAATGATTACCAATAGCAAGGCTACATAAAAAAAGCCAAATACTCTCGAACGAAAAAACTCAAAATGAAAGATTGATAAAATAAAGATCGAAAACAAAACAAAAGGAACCATATTACGTAATACACGAATCATTATTTGCTCAGAACGAACTACCGGATTGTGCAGAATGACCCCCGACTGTATATTACAGATCAAATAACACAGACTCAATAATACCATCCCCTGTAAAAGTGAAGTAGAATTTCCTGAATAAAATCGGGCACCAAAAACTACTTCAAATCCCCATAACAGTAGGTTTAACAAAATAATATCCCCCAAAAGAACAAATAATTTTAAGACCCTATTAAAGCGCTGGATTTCTTGCATAATTATATTGCTATTTAAACAAAAAATTAAGTCACGTTTTCATATACAGCAACGACCTGCTCTACAATTGTATCCCAATTATATTCATCCATAGAATAAGGGATTCTAGCAGAATCTTGCGATAACATCTGCTTGATTTTTTCATTTAATTGTTTTTCATTTCCCGTCTGAAAATAGCATTCATGAGATAGCCCTATTTCAAGATTTGCCGGAATATCACTAACAATCACCGGAAGCTCATAACTCATTGCCTCTAATAATGCAATAGGCAATCCTTCATGAGAAGAAGGTAAAACAAAACAACGGGCATGCGTTAAGAGCTCATGTAAGTTCTTGCCTTTTATAAAACCCGTTAAAATAACACCATTCTTTTGGGCCAACGCTTTCAAGCCCTGTGAATATTCATCTTCAAAATCCGTATCTCCAGCCAATACTAACTTATAGTCTGTCTGTTCTATAGCAACAAACGCATGAATCAAATTATGAAAATTCTTTTCCGGCACAAAGCGTCCCATCGCAAATACATATTTGTGCGGCTCAACTCCTAATTCATCCAAATAATTAGTTTCAAGAATTTTGGCAGGTTTGGAGACGCCGTTATAAATAAGATGACAATCTCTCCGGTTATATTTACGTACTAAAATATCATTAATAACTTCTGAAATAACAATTACTTCATTAGCAAACATACACCCCATTCTCTCCCCCATCTTTAACATAAATCTAGCAACTTTTCCCCATTTATCTCGATTATAATCCGGACCGTGATGCGTAAAGACAATCTTCATGCCCAGTAAACGTGCCAAAGGAGTCAATAATGCCGGACCAATGGCATGAATATGAACAATATCCGCACGTAGTTCCTTTGCTTTCAAAATCGCTTTAAGAGTGTGAACAATAGCCTCCAATGATTTCTTCTTCGGAGTTTTTATATCCACCAGTTTCACATCTCCACATTCCCGAAGCGAATCATGTACATAGCTTTTACGACGAATAATAGTCACATCAATGCCTTTTTTCGCAATGCGAGGAAAGAGCTCCTCACAATGAGTTTCGACACCACCAAGGATATCAGGAATTCCCCGGGTACCGGTTACGACAACCTTCATTAGTTCAAAACTCCTCCCTTAAATCTCCTTGACAAGAATCTTGCCCTACATTATACCAACATTTATCCAAACAGATAGATTTCCCTTGCATACTACGAATTTTATTAACAACAGCCCATTTCAGCGGATACTTGATATATTTATGCATCACAGGCGAAGCTGTTCCCACCATCCAACAGTTCTTTGGACATTTACGGACCATCTTGCGAACGTCCTGTGCTTGTTTGCTATTCCAGATATCCATAAAGTCAGGAGTTTCACGAATATTTCCCATCTTCTTCATCCAGTATTTTTCTTCCAGTCCATTACAAGGATAAATGTCACCATAAGGTTCAATAAAAAAGTTAGCAGAACCGGCCTCACAAGGTAACATACGACGTCCACCTTCAATATAATTAATCAATCCCATATTGAAGAAAGCCCGAAACCAACTTTTCGGGTGTTTCTCCTTTAGTTGCCATTCTATTAACTGTCCAAAGTTTTTGCAAACTTCGTCTTTATTCGTTATTACATTATCCCCTTTATGGAAATAATAAGAGTTGTGAAATGCCGCCGTTGCAAACTCCATCCCTAAAGATTTGCTTAGTTGATAGAGCGAAAGCATATCTTTCGAGTTATTATTGGAAACGGTACAACCAAAACCAATATCTTTCACCCCCATACCTTTTAATGTCAACAATGTACGAAGCCCTTTATCAAAACCGCCGGCGTGACCGCGCAACTCGTCATTTTTACAACTCAACCCCTCAATACTTATACGAATCCCGATATTCGGAAACTTCTTGGCCAAAGCAACGACCCTGTCTTCAAACCATCCAGAAGTAGATATAACGATGCGATCGGTATGCTTATAGCATTCCTCCACAATTTTGTCAATATCTTCACGAATAAATGGTTCTCCTCCCGTCAGATTTATAAATTTCAACTTAGGAAGAGTATGAAGTTCCTCCGGTTGTATCTCCTTACTTTTTTCAGTAGGATACTGCCACACATTACACATTTTGCAACGCATTGGACAACGATATGTTAAAATGATGCTCGCATCCGTAGGATGCGGAATATTATTTATTGTCATAATATTATAATAGTTTAAGCAATGTTTATTATCATCTAACAATATGACATAATCTACTTTTTATAGATTTTCATTATTTCAGAATAGTAGTGATCAGCTGAATAACGTTTCTGAGACTCTTTAGAAATAGAAGCATAATCGAATATATGAGAAAACATAACTTCGATCTTATTCTTCAAGTCGACAACATTTCCTGATTCAAAAAGCATCCCGTTCACTTTATCTTCAATCAACTCTGGAATTCCTCCCATTTGCGCACCTAAAACTGGAGTTCCCAAACATTGTGCCTCTATCACAGAAAGAGGGTTGTTTTCATAACACTCTGAAGGCAATACCATAAAATGGGCCTTAGCCACAATTCGTTTCAAATCATCCCATGTCTTTTGCCCGACAAACTCTATATTAGAAATACAATACATTTTCTTTAATTCCAATTCCAGGGGTCCTTCACCTATGATCAATAGTCTGTATGGTAGTTGAGATGCTACCTTTAGCAAGGTTTTAACTCCCTTTTCAGAACTCAAACGTCCCACAAAACAATAATAATTAGATTTCTCAAATAATTGGTCTCCAATTTTACTGATATCTAAAAAATTGCACAAAACGTGTATCTTGTTAGCGCTATAATGACCTCTCACCATTGTTTCCTTCATAAAAAGACTAGGTGAAATAAATGTATCTGTTACTCTCTGTAAACAATGATGATTCCATTTCTTAGCTTCCCAATAACCGATCAAACTTCCCAAAAGGCCTCCTTTCATACATTTGAATTTTAAGCAAGACAGCTTATTGTTAAAGCATAACTCACACCTTTGACCATCACGCATACAATCATAACGAGGGCATACTAATTTACAATCATGTAATGTCCAAACGACTTTAATTCCTTCTTTATACGCTAACTTAGCTATTATGGGAGACAATTGTGAATGAACATTATTCAGATGAACCACATCTGGACGAAAATCATTTAACAGTTTTGTAAACTTCCTCTTCACATCCGCTGTTCCAAAGGGACGACCAAAAGCCTTTATCATTCCAGTACCTAATGAGAATTTTACTGCATTGGGAAAATAACTATCCCAGGATGAGGGTATATTATCAGGATATTGCATGGCAAATATCGCCACTTCATGCCCATGAGATTTCAATAATTCCTCCAGATTCAACACGTAAATACAATCACCACCACGACGATAATAAAATTTATTTGAAAGTAGTATTCTCATCTTATAATTCTATAATAACATAGTACAAAACACGGGGACACGCAGACAACAAATCTATATTCTTAAACAACGCACAGAGATCCCAGTAACTCAATAGATTTTTTCCTTTCTCTATTCAGAATATTATTCACTCTATCATAATCAATAGATCGCTCTGCTATAGAAAAATCACTAAAGTCGGTAACAATCCTATCTCTAAGTCCTGTAAGCTCCAAGATACTCAGATTGCGACTTCCTGTTTCATTATTAGGCAAAATCTCGACAAACTGTCGATTGAAGTTAAGAGCAAAGGCCGTACCGTGAAAAGAATCTGTAACAAGATAAGAACAATTCTTTATATAGGATAAGAACTTTCCCAACTTTGGCAAATAAATAAACTTCCCCCCACGCATAAATTGATGAAAAGATGGTGAAATCCTAAACAAAGGAAGGCCCAATTTTAATGCAAGTTTTTTTGCATAATCATTCAAAGCTTTATTATTATGCAATTGATATACTAAAACATATTTCCCCGAAATATCTTTATCAATATATTCCGCCCATTCATCGCCAGTCAATAATAATGTAGGATCCAAGACTTGCCCGACACAAGATATATCCATTTGATGTAACAAATTAACAGCTGCATTCTCTCTTACGGTAATAGCATCATAATCAGAGAGAAGTTTTCTGTAAGCCGACATTATCTGATTATTAAAACTTGTTTTTCCGAAACTTGCTGCATATGAAACTTTCTTTGCTCCATTGTTTACAAAAGACAAGAAATAAGTTTCATCATAATTCGCAGTTAATACAGGCCCCCAAACCTGGTCGCTGCCAGTCATAAATATATCAGCTTTCAAGGTGGATAACTCTACAATAGAACGATATCGTAAAGTCATTTCCAAATATTTCATGCGCATGTGTGCAAATCTCCTTTGAGCCCAATATTCTTCAGGATAGCGTAACATGACATAGAGCAACTTTTTAAGGAAATTATTATTCCATTCTTTTTTTCTATCAAGAGACATCAATATTGATTTTAACCCATACTCGTCATCCCGAATATAATCTATTATACAACATTTATGCCCCAAACGACGAACAATCTTTAGAGTAGCCATAGATTGTAACAATGAACCATAATTAAAAGGAGCATGTCGAGTTATAACTTTTATATCCATAATTATTTTAATATAATATTTCGCCAATCGGGGAGTTTACACATTACTCGATAAAAAATAAAAGGTAAACTTGGTAATCCCCCAACAACTGTTTGCAGATATTTACGTTGTAATTGCTCCATTCGACCTGCCCAACGTATCCGCCTAGTACATGCCTCACCTCTAAAATAAGGGACTAATTCACGTTTTCTACGAATGTCAGTCAAACCTAAAGCTGGTTCGATATCATTATATTTTTGAGGCATAAGCGTTAGATTAGGAACCCTTTGCAACAAAGACAATCCTTTTTCTGTATGAACTGTAATTAAAGTCTCACCCAAATCATTAGCTCCGCGTATTATCCAAGGATCCATTAAAGTTATATCAGCATTTGCTTCCATCCCAAACGGGTCTCCACAGATATTACACCCTGGCACAGTCCACAACCTTCTTCCAAATGGAAGCTGAGCTGCTTTGTTCCAAGATAATTGAGCTCCATCAACATTGACAATACCTGGCCACCCTTTTCCACGATAGCATACAGTAAATAGTAGATTAACAGGCACCTTAGTCTTCATTACTTTGGCAAGAAAACGCGTTGAATTTAACGTTTTCTGCTGTTTACAAAAGATACACACCTTTATCAATTCCTGATATTTATCTTTCAACATTTTCTCCATAACTTTGAGTTGACATGGAGTGCCAACAATCATTAAGCGATTGCACTTCCCGACTTTCTTAAAATGGCGTCCCATCATTACGGAATGATAAACAGAATTTGGAATATCAAAATAGCTGGGAATATTTTGAGATGTGTAAAATTCGCTTTTAGCTTGAGGATATTCTTCGCACTTTTTTAAAGAATAAACTCCATCAACATACCCTGATTCTAATCCTTCAATTATGAGTGTTTTGCAGACCCCTCCCGAGGAAGATTCTCTACGAATTAATTCATCCTGATTATAACCTAAATAATATTTCTTATTAAAGAGAGAAGATAAATATTCTTTCGACAATTCGCTATTAACAGACGGGCAAACCTTAATACATTTTTGGCACCTAATGCACTTATCTTGCTCGATAATTATATCCGAAAGCCCATCATTACGCTGATGCATTAATATGGCACGAGTCGGACACACATTCTCACAAAATCCACATTGTTGACAGTGAGAAAATATGAAACGAATATTATTATTCTCCAGTACCAACATTATTCAAACAATATTTATAAAAATCATAATATGATTCAGCACAAGCACGCATAGATAATTTAGCTCTAAATAGTTCAAGTAACCGCTGGTTATTTATAGATTCATGATTTTTCAGATATCGAAGCAACATCTCAACATATGAATCAAGAGTGAAATTCGCAGAAATAAATCCATTCTCATTATTTACTACTAAATCAACAACTCCGCTAACAGGTGTAGATAAAGGTATGCAACCACAAGCTAAAGCCTCTATTAAAGTTATTGGTAACCCTTCATATATAGATGATAAACAAAAAGCGTCACTACATAACAAATAATCTTGAACGTTGTGTTTCTCCCCTAAAAAATAGATTCCATTATGAGCTCTTCTCTTTAGCTCATTCCCTTTCTC
>ENA-ORNB01002264-ORNB01002264.1-human-gut-metagenome-genome-assembly--contig:-NODE-2264-length-10867-cov-3.198021_pt1 | contig 10867 bp, 9 predicted proteins | sample MGYA00242112_ERZ509016 | MGnify/ENA primary metagenome ERZ509016 (study PRJEB26280, sample SAMEA2338705) | human gut metagenome | biome: human gut; feature: human-associated habitat; material: faeces...
CTTGCATGTGTTAGGCACGCCGCCAGCGTTCGTCCTGAGCCAGGATCAAACTCTCCAATATACCTATTGAAGAACCGATTGGCTCTTAATTATTTAATCCAGAATTTTGTTTGTTTGGCTCATTTGCTTTCCGCTTCCACTTTAAGCAAACTCGCCCGCACATTCGCTTTTTCTTGGTTCTTGTTCAGTTTTCAAGGTGCTGCTGATGTTTGACAGCTTTTGTAGTTTACAACGTTTTCATCGTTTTGTCAACTACTTTTTTGAAATTATTTTTTCAATTTTTTCAGTGCCGCATCACAGCGTGTTATTATTATATTAAATCTGCCTGTTAAAAGCAACCATAAATTTGATACTATTTCCAGCAATTTACAGCTAAATTTTACATAAATTTTTCTTTTGCTTATTAATCCTCATTTTTATTTTCATTTCCTTCATTTTTCGCAAAGTTTTCGTGCAAATCTTCTTTAAAAACAGTTACGGCACGCCGCTCGGCCCTGCTGTGCAGCGTAAGGCAGTAAAAATCACGCCGGGCCGCAGGATAATTATCCGCAATGCTTACTTCCCCGGCACGCTGCGCCTGCGCGGCAATATGTTCCGATATCAGCGCACAGCCCAAATTATTTTTAACCGCCTCTTTAACGGCAAAATTCGTATTAAAAATTACCGGCCTTCTGTTTATATTTATGTTGCTTTCACGCACAAAGCTTTCCCACTGCTCGCGGGAGGCAGAACCTTCCTCGCGTGTAATCCAGCGCATATTGCCGCCCGCTTCATGCCCGGCAGCCGCAATAACAACCAGCCTGTCGCGGTAAAACGCCTCTGCGTTTATTCCGCTTTCCTGCACTTCGCCTTCAACCAGTCCCACATCAATCTCACCGTTTAAAAGCAGGTTCACAATATGTTTTGTGTTGCCAATTATAATTTCCGGCTCCAGTTTGCTGTATTTTTTAGTAAACCTGCCAAGATATTCCGGCAAAAAGTATTCGCCAATCGTCTGGCTTGCGCCGATGCGCAGCACACCTTCAAGTTTTTCCTGCCAGCCGCCGATAGCCGCCTTTGCGTATTCAATTTCCGCGCAAATGTTCCCGGCGCTTTGCAAAAGAATTTTTCCGGCAGAAGTTAGCGCCACATTTTTATGTTTTGCAGTTCTTTCTATTAAAGATGCGCCAAAAAATTCTTCCAGTTTTTTTATCTGCACACTGGCAGTTGGCTGCGATATATTGCGTTTTTGCGCCGCCCTTGTAAAATTACGGTATTCCGCAACGGCTAAAAATGTTTCAAGTTCTTCTATCATCGTTAACCTCATTACAAAATTTAATCGATTTTATTATAATAATTCATTTTACTAATTATTGTAAATCATTTATACTTTGTTTGCAACCAGTTCACGGAACGTTTTAATATTTTACATCTTATTAATGAAAGGAAGTTTAAACGCATGGATTTCATCAACAAAAATTTACGCGGAATTTTATTCTGCTTTGCGCTGGCAGCGCCTGCAACTTACCTTGGCAAACTTTTCCCGGTTGTTGGCGCACCCGTTTTTGCAATTTTATTCGGCCTTGCAGCCGCTTTTTGGAAACGGCCCGCATTTTTTCAGCCCGGCATTCAGTTTACTGCCAAAAAAATACTGCAATATTCCATCATTCTTTTAGGCTTCGGCATGAATTTATTTGAAATTTTAGCAGTCGGCTCGCAGTCTTTACTAATTATTGTTTCAACTATCGGCACGGCATTAATTACAGCTTACATTTTAAGCAGAATTATGAACATAGAGCGCGATATTGCAACGCTTGTCGGCGTGGGTTCTTCCATTTGCGGCGGCCAGCGCCTGTTATTAAAGCCTCCGATAAAGACATTGCCCAGTCGATTTCCGTAATTTTTCTGTTTAATGTTGTGGCAGCCTTCCTGTTCCCCGCACTTGGCGATATGCTTGGCTTTACCGATACAGGCTTTGGCATGTGGGCAGGAACGGCCATTAACGATACCAGCAGCGTAGTTGCCGCAGGGCAAACCTGGGCCAGCGCGCACGGCAGCGATACAGCCCTAAACTACGCAACCATTGTTAAATTAACCAGAACGCTTGCAATTATACCAATCTGCCTTGGGCTTGCCTACATAACATCCAAAACCAAAAATACGGCGGCCGATGTTAAAATTACCTCCATCTTCCCCATGTTCATTCTTTACTTTGTAATAGCGGCAATTTTTAACACCCTTGCCGGTGAAAGCCTGCCGGTACTTGCCCAGCTTCCTTCGATAGGCAAATTTATGATTGCAATGACAATGGCAGCCATAGGCCTTAACACCAACCTTGTAAGCCTTGTAAAAAGCGGCGGCAAACCGATTTTGCTCGGCCTTGTATGCTGGATTTTCATTGCACTGGTAAGCATTGGCATGCAGCACGTTTTAGGAATCTGGTAAAGTTCACAAATATTCCCCACAGCACCCGCAAATTTCACCAAAAATCTACTTTGCGCGGTGCTGTTTTACATTGCCGTTGTACCCTTTTAAATTAAAGTGTGGTATAATAATTGGGAATGTTTCAGCTGTTATTACAATATTTACAGAACCGAGGTTAATTTAATGGGAAACTTTTTTAAAACAGTAATCTGCGTACTTACAGCATTAATCGTGCTGGCAGGCGCTGCTTTCTGGGGCCTTGCCGGTTTGCTGCCTGCGGTAGATATTGAAGATTCGCTGCGCCCGGATGCTGCTTCGCAGTATTTTGACGATAAAGGCGAACTTATCTACACCACCGCATCCGAAGAACGCCGCATTCCCGTAAGTCTTGACAAAATGCCGAAGCACCTGCAGGAAGCCTTTATTTCTATTGAAGACGCCCGCTTTTACGAACACGGCGGAATTGATATCCGCGGCACCGCGCGCGCACTGGTAGTAACCCTTACCGGCGGCGACGTACAGGGCGGCAGCACCATTACCCAGCAGCTTGCCAAAAATGCTTTTTTAACCAACGAGCGTACCATTACCCGTAAAATTAAAGAAGCCTTTATTGCACGCCAGCTTGAAGAACGCTATACCAAAGACGAAATTTTAAACATGTACCTGAACCGCATTTATTTCGGCCAGGGCACTTACGGTGTAGAATGTGCCTCGCTTTACTACTTTGGCAAACATGTAGAAGACATTGACCTTGCCGAAGCAGCGACGCTGGCAGCCATTCCTAAAAGCCCTAACTACTTCAACCCGCTGGAAAACCCCAAAGCCAGCAAAGAACGCCAGGAGCTTGTGCTTGACCAGATGGTAAAATACGGCTATATTACCCAGGCCCAGGCCGATGAAGCCAAAGCCGAAAAAATTGCCGTACATGTAAGCGAAACGCAGGATAAAAAAGAATACCTTTCTTACTTTTTTGATTACTGCAACCAGTTTATTATTGATAAATTCGGTGCCGACGCGCTGTATAAAGGCGGGCTTAAAATTTACACCACCATTAACAGCGATATGCAGCAGGCAGCAGTTGACGCCTTGCAGTACCTGCCCAATTACTACACCGACGACAACAAACTTACCCAGCCGCAGGTAGCGCTCGTTTCGTTAGACCCTACCACCGGCTACATTAAAGCAATGATTGGCGGCCGCGCCGAAGACAAATTCAACCGTGCAATTATGGCAGTACGCCAGCCGGGTTCCAGCTTTAAGCCTTTTGTTTACCTTACCGCCATGGATAACGGCTTTACCCCTGCCAGCGTAGTTGAAGATAAGGAAACAGAATTTGCTCAGGGCTGGACTCCGCAGAACTCCGACCTTAAATGGCACGGCAAAGTAAGCCTGCGCACCGCACTCACCCGCTCCATGAACGTACCTACCGTACTTGTAGCGCAGCAGGTTGGCGTGGATAAAATTCTGCAAACAGCCAAAAACCTTGGCATTACCACTTTGGTTGAAGACGGCGCATACAGCGACGCCAACCTTGCCATGGCACTCGGCGGCTTAAGCAAAGGCGTAATTCCTGTTGAAATGGCCGCAGCTTACGGTGCAATAGCCAACGGCGGCGTTTACGTTAAACCGATTGGCATTTTAAAAATTGAAGACCGCAACGGCAAAGTAATTTTTGAAAACAAAACCGAACGCCGCGAAGCTGTTGACCCGCGCGCAGCATATTTAACCGTTGACATGATGAAAGGCGTATTTGTAAACGGCACGGCAGCAGGCGCAGGCATTGGCCGCCCGGCAGCAGGCAAAACCGGTACAACCGACGACTTTAAAGACGCATGGTTTGTAGGCTTTACGCCTAACCTCTCCACTGCCGTGTGGATTGGCGACGATAATGGCCGCGCCCTTGAATATATGTACGGTTCCATGCAGCCGCTCAGCATTTGGCGCAGCTATATGGTCAACGCTGTTGCCAACCTTCCTGCGGTAGACTTTGTACGCCCCAGCGGCGTGGAAATTCCACCCGAACCCAAAATTGAACAGGACAGCGATAAAGATAAGGACAAAGACAAAAAAGACAGCAAAGACGCTGATAAAGACAAAAACAAACCCGCAGCCAAAAAAGCTGCCGAAGAAGCAGCCGGAAACTCTCAGCCTGCACCCCAGAAACCAAGCATGCGCGACCGTGTGCGTGAAATTCTGGAAGGCAACGCTGCCAACAACGCCAAACCTGTTGTAAGCAACAAGCCTACACCGGCCAACTAAAAAACAAATCCCATCCGCCGCGAACGGTTCAAACGTTCATAAAACGGATGGGATTTTTTATACCCTTTTTTAATTTTTACAGTGCCTCTTTAAAAATAGAACCGCCGATAAACTCCCTTAAAATAGAATTGGTCGGTATCGCCGCATCATCCATGCCGCGCACATGGCTTAAAAGTTCAAGCAGGCGCTGCGCGCGCGTATAAACGGCTTCGTCCGGCTGAATCAGCTTCAGCAGCGGCTCGGCATATTTTTTAAGCACAGCAAACTCGTACACCAGCGAAGTATTGAACATAATATCGGCGCTGTCCTGAAACGGAAATACATACTGTTCTTCTCCACGCCGCACATCGTCCCATAATTTCAGCGTCATCAAGGCATCGTGCGAACGGAACTGCGAATCGCGTACAATGCGGCGCAAAAGGCGCATATCCGTTGTATGGATGCGGTTGTAGGAATCGAGCTGCATGGGCGTTAAAGCGCTGATGTAAATTTTCATTTTATTATTGGCAGGCACAGCTTCGGAAATACGCTCGTTCAGCGCGTGTATGCCTTCAACAACCAAAACATCATTTTCGCCAAGCTGAATTTCGCGTCCGCGGTATTCCCTCATGCCGCTGCGGAAATTATACTTAGGCATTTTAACGCACTCCCCTGCCAAAAGGCGGCGCAAGTGGTCATTAAAAAGCTCCAAATCAACGGCGTCAACGCTTTCAAAATCGAAAGTACCGTCAGGCTTTCTCGGCGTATCGTGCCTGTCTTTAAAATAATCGTCCATAGAAACAGGCACAGGGCGCAAACCGTTAACCACCATTTGTATGCTTAAACGCTGGGCAAACGTGGTTTTGCCGGAAGAAGAAGGCCCTGCAATAAGCACCAAGCGCACATCTTTATTGCTGGCGGCAATTTTATCGGCAATGCCGGCAATTTTCTTTTCGTGCAAAGCCTCTGCCACCTGAATAATGCCGTTGGCATAACCGCAGCTTATAATACGGTTCAGTTTGGCAACAGTGTTGCAGTTAATTTTTGCCGACCAATCCTGCAATTCGTGGAACATGCCGTTTAAAGCATCACTCGGCTCAAACTTGTCAAGCCTGTCCATGCACCATTTATCGGGGTAATTAATAATTATGCCGTTCTCGTAATTTATCAGTTCAAACTGCTTTAAGTAACTGCAATCCGGCATCATGGCGCCAAAAAAATACTCCATATAATCGCGCAGCTTATACACCGTAAGCGTCTGCGCGCCGGGCGTGTTGCCCAAAAGCTGCAAACGGTCGTCCTCATGGCGTTCCACCAGAATTTTTTCGGCTTCCGCCCTGCTGATAGTGCTGTAAACAATAGGCTCCTGCGCCGCAATAAGTTTGCGCATAAACAAATCAATATCGCGCAAATCGTATTTGCTGAGCACAATGCCGTTGGTAATATCACAATACAAAGCGCTGCCTATCGAATTGCAAACCTCAAGCTGCACCTCGGGGCGCAGAGTTTTAATGGCATACAAAAACAAAAACAGCAGGCTGCGCACATAAACGCGGCGTCCTTCTTCCGTATCCCAGGTTATAAAATCAACAATGCCGTCGCTGTGCAAAGGCTTCTGCAAATCGGTGCCGACACCGTTAAAAATACCTTCCACCACCGGCTGGCTGTAAAAACCGTTCAGTTCGCGGCTAACTTCCAAAAGCGTAATTCCTTCCGGATATTCTTTTATAGTACCATTTGGCAAAGTAAGTTTTAGCATAGTTTTTCTCCTTTTATGCAGGCTATAATAATATTATACCGCATAAGCTGTTTTTTGCCAAAAAAGAAACCGCTACTTTTTGTTAACAATTACCGAAACCGATGGCTGGCTCATATTAAACAAATTTGCCAAAAACAACTGCGAAACGCCTTTTTCATAATATAAACGGCAAATTTCTTCGTTGCGTTCTTTGCGGTTAACAAACGGCTGAATTTCAATAACTTCACCGCCGGTTTTATAACCGTAATCGCACAAAAGCACAATCATACATTCTCCGTCCGGCTTTTGTGCTTTAATTTCCCAGCAGCGCATACCGTTTTTGCCGCGCGGCATATAGTTAACGTATTCTGCCGTGCAGTCCGGCACAAGCTGTTTAAATTTTGCTTCATTAAAAGGTACTTTTATCATTATTTTCTCCGGTATTTATAAAATAATATCAGCTTATTTATAAAATAAAAGGGAAGCCAAAACTTCCCTCTTACTATTTTTTAATTAAAATGTATAAGTTGCCTGTACATTAAAGCTGCCGCCCTGACGCTCGCCTGCATAGCCGCGCATATTCAGGTCAAAGCTCCACGGGCTGTCAGGCGTCGGCTGATAGTTTAAGCCTATTTCTGCCATTACGCTGCTGCCCTGCAAGCTTTGGGTAGGCGCTTTCATACCTGCCGCACGCATCTCGGCGTCGCCGTTAAATTCATACTCATAAGCCAGGCCGTAATAAGTGCTGAATTTATTTTCCTTATTGCTGGTAACGCGTGCGCCAATACGCAGACGGTCGCTGTTAATGCTGTCAAACTCAAATTCGTCATCTGCAACATTAAAGCTGTCACCTTCCGTATAAGTATGGAAGAATTTGCCATAAACATCAAGGTCGCTGTCATCACCAAGGCTGAATATTTTGCCCACGCCGATATGTGCGCCGTAATAAGCTGTTTCGCTTTCATAACCGTATTTATTCTCGCCGTCACTCAAAGCATCGGTCATTTCACTTTTCAGCATACCTGCACGCAGGCTGCCTTCCGTATAAACTCCGTGGCTGTTTTCATAACGTGCAGCAATACCACCGCCGTTATAAACAAGGCTGCCGTCCCCACGGAAAAACTCATTGTTAAAATCGTTATAAGTGCGGTAGTTGCCGCTGCCGTTTTCGTAGAACACGCCCCAGCTAAAGTCACCGCCATTGTGTTCGTTTTCTGCGCCAACGCCAACAATGGTACTCCAGCCGTTAATTTTAATATCGCTGTTTACGTCATATTTGCTGCGGTTGCCATGCACAGCGGCAAAGGTTTTAACGCCGTATTTACCGTCGCGGCTTAAAGTATCAAGACTGTCAGCAATTAAATCCGTGCCCTGGTTTACAAAGGCTGCTGCAACAGCGCGATTTTCGGCAACGAGCATGGTTTGGTCAGCAAGTTTAACGCCTTTAATAGTAGCCGTTATAGTTCGGTTTGCGTCAACTTTGTCTATATCGCTGGTAATTACTTGCGCAACACCGGCGTTAGTAGTAGTTTGTTTGTTTAAATTTTTAAACGACTTATCCCAACTATCCTTATTTTCAACTATTAATAAAGCGACAGTTTTGCCAACCTCAAAATTTTGTCCGCCTGCAAACGAAATGATATCAATTTTAGTATTCTCTAATCCTCCGTCTGATTTATTAATAGTTACAACATCAAGTTTATTTAAATCTAATTTTTCATAATTTATTTTATCAAAATTAGACAAATTATAAATTTTACCATTAAAAGATTCTAAATTTAAAGCATTATTTTCATGAATATTACTTGACATATAACCGGCTACAAACGCTTTGCTTAAATCATTCTCATTACCTTTTACAGTTAAATAATTATCTTTTGCAACACATCCATACGCAACAGTTACATCACTAATAACTTCAGTACCACCGCTAATAATAATACCATTTTCTTTTACTTCAGCACCGCCCATTGTTCCATAAACATAATAAACTTTTACTCCATCTAAGTTAATGACATTTTTATTAGCTTTTGTACCACTATTAGGATCAAATGCAGCAACCACTGCACCTTGAATTACGCCAATTTCGCTATTTTCTATAGTTATTGTATTATCTGATGCTATACCACCTTCGAAAACACCACCATAAACAGTACTATTGAGTTCTTCAAAATTCTCACTTGTAACATTTTGAATAAGTAAATTATTACCCGAAGCTTGTTCGTCAACACCACCCTTTATTACTAATTCGCCATTAATATTAACTGTATCAAGTTTTTCTACACTTTCTAAGTGTATATTTTTATCACTATCATTAACAAATTTAATATTATTTAAACTAATTCTTCCACCATCTTTTGCAGCATAAATTGTCTCTGCTGAAGTAGAGTCTATAATTTTAAATCTATTGTCCCTTTGAATACTGCTATCAGAAATAGTCTCATTGTTTATCTCCAACGCCCAAACATTAGAACTTAAAACAGTGCTTAAAAGTAAACTTAAAGTTACCGCCTTTGCTAAATTCTTCTTCGTCATCATAATCGCTCCTTTATCTTTGGCATTTTGTACAAATGCAGTTTATGTAAAACTATTTTATCACAATCTTCCCCCCCATCAAGACATTTTGGTTGGCGTAAGTCTTACTTTTTCTGGTCTTGATTACTTTTCCCTACCGGCAGTGTACGTTGGCTGCGCAGTTTAGCGGCAATTCGCATGTTTACGGCAGCGTGTTAAGCAGTTTTTGCCTTTTTAGCCAAAATGTAAATTTTTTCTTAACAGGGGCTTGACAAAGTTCACCCTCTTTCGCTATAATCATTTTCACGTCGCTTTTGCGTGGCCACGGTTAAGCGTACAAAAAATTTTATTACAGGAGGCTTTTAATGATGAAAGCAAGTGAACACTTTATTAACAACCCCCTGCCCAACGTGGCAACCAAAACCGATTATGAGGCGCAGGCTGCCTTAACACAGCAATTAGTTACCGCAGCGCAAAACGGCGATAAAGCCGCTTTGGAACAACTTTGCATTTTTTATGAGCCGCTTTTCCGCCGCGAGATGAAACGCGAGATTTTTTATAAAGGCTTAGGCTATGAGGAAGGCTTGAGCTTAGCACGTTTAAAATTTATAGAGCTTGTTTTAAATTACAACGGTGCGGATTTTACGCACTTTGCCGGTTATGTTAGATGCAGAATTCATTACGCTTTATATGATGCAATGCGCAAAATTTGGAAGGAAGAAGAAAACACTGCCCCCTTGCCCGCCGGTGCCGATGCAGATGTGCCGGCGCTGGCAGATAACATTATTGAGCGCGAAGAACTTGCGATTTTGCTGAAGCTCGCGCTTAAAAAACTTACAGAAAAACAAAGAAACACCATTAAAGCCCTGTACTTTGATGGTTACAGCGGCAAGGAGCTTGCCGCCCACTTAAAAATAACGCCTGCCATGGTAACAAAGCACCATAAGCAGGCGTTAAAAAATTTACACCAAAATATTGCGTAAAAAAAGAGAGTAATGCACTTTGCTGTGCATTACTCTCTTTTTTATTTTTTCTTTTTGCCAAGGTAAGCGGCTTTGATTTCAGGATTTTCCAAAAGTTCGGCGCCGGTGCCGCTCATGGTAATTTTACCTGTTTCAAGCACGTAAGCACGGTGTGCAACTTTCAGCGCCATATTGGCGTTCTGTTCAATCAAAAGTATCGTCATGCCTTTGGAATTGATGTACTGAATAATGCTGAAAATATCTTTAATAATCAGCGGCGCAAGGCCAAGCGAAGGTTCGTCCATCATCAAAAGTTCCGGACGCGACAACAGCGCCCTGCCAACCGCCAGCATCTGCTGCTCACCGCCGGAAAGCGTACCTGCCATCTGCCAGCTGCGCTCCTGCAAACGCGGGAACATTTCATATACCCAGTCGATATCCTTTTGAATACCTTCTTTATCGCGGCGCATGTATGCGCCAATCTGCAAATTCTCCAGCACTGTAAGGTTAGGGAAAATGCGGCGCCCTTCCGGTACCAGCGTTAAACCTTTTTTTACAATCTGCTGCGAATTAAGCCCGGTAATATTATCGCCGTTATAAACTATCTGCCCGCTTTTAGGCTTTACAAGGCCGACAATGCTGCGCAGCAGCGTGCTTTTGCCTGCACCGTTGGCACCGATAAGCGTAACAATCTGCCCTTTGGGCACTTCAAGCGAAATTCCCTTTAAGGCTTCAATGCCTCCGTAGGATACGACAAGATTTTCTACTTTAAGCATCTTCATCCACCCCCAGGTAAGCATCAATAACCCTCTGGTTATTTTGAATTTCTTCAGGTGTGCCTTCGGCAATGGTCATACCGAATTCCAGCACATAAATGCGGTCGGAAATTTCCATAACCAAATCCATATGATGTTCAATCATAAATACCGTTAAATTGTATTCTTTATGAATCTGGCGGATAAATTCCGTAAGTTCTTCCGTTTCTTTCGGGTTCATACCTGCCGCAGGCTCC
>ENA-ORNB01002267-ORNB01002267.1-human-gut-metagenome-genome-assembly--contig:-NODE-2267-length-10859-cov-5.986301_pt1 | contig 10859 bp, 6 predicted proteins | sample MGYA00242112_ERZ509016 | MGnify/ENA primary metagenome ERZ509016 (study PRJEB26280, sample SAMEA2338705) | human gut metagenome | biome: human gut; feature: human-associated habitat; material: faeces...
AGGTTTCTCGACCCGAACCGCCGCAGGGTACGCATTACTACTGCGGTCCAAGCGCGAATAATATCGGTGCTGCGGCTAATCCGCGACTTTGGTTCAAGGGTTTCCGCACGGGCATGAGCGAGGAATTGTTCGGGACTATTCGGGCGGTTGGAGAGTAAGCGATAAATGGGAATTTGTATTATTTCGCTATTAAGTATGTTACTATACCTACTCGATTTTTATCACATTCCACCGCACGAGATAGTATTTCTGTATTATCTTCATAAATATCATAGTACTCAACGATCCATCTGCCGCTGCCATCATTTTTTGGAAACGATTTAGTAGCGTATGTCTTCCGCTTTGATTTGTCATAGGAACTGTCTTCAAATAATATTGTCTTATCTTCAATTCATTCACCCCCGCTAAATTCCGATTTGTCGATGAGATTATTATACCACGAACACCCACTTAAGTCAAGCAACTCACGCTGAAAAGCGAATAACCACCAGAAAGGACACCCACCATGATAAACCCATTACTCATAACCAGAAAAGAAAACGCCGGAATCCTCCGCAGAATATGCTCCGAGCTGAACGCTATTCCCCGCGAGATGATAGGCGAGGACTGGTCGCTTGCAGTATTTCTGAAACGTGACCTAAAGACGTAGCTGTCGTGGGAGCGCAGGGCAGAATAGGAGCAACGACCTTTGCTGGATCAGGCATTATTGAATCCTTTTTGAAAATGCTTGACCCAGTAATAGCCGCCACGCGTTGGATACTTACAGCCATTGCGATTTTAAGTATTGTTATAATGGTCGCCTCTAAAAACCTTGTAAAAACGAAACGTCAAGTTTAATTGTTCAATATCAAAATCTATAACACTTTTGTTCCATGTTGGAAGGAAATAGTTGACAAAGTCTGCGATTTGGTGTATAATTTACTAGTAATATTCCTGCTGCGTTTTATGACAAGGCAGAAGCAGAAAAAGAGCAATTGGATGACAGCCTGTCTGAAAATGGCAGGCGCAGATATGGAGGTAATGATTTGAAAACAATACTTAAACGTGCGCTGTGCGGAATAACGGCGTTCGTTGTTGCAGCAGGCGCTATGTCGTACTTCCCGGCGGATACTTTTCCGGGGATCGCGCGCGGAGTGACTGCATATGCAGAAAACGAAACAAACGAAACATGGCGCATCACTATCACAGCGGATAACTCAAACATCAGCGGCGACGGCAGCTTGGAACATCCTTATGAGATAACCACTGCAGAAGAGCTGCTTGCGGTCATGGAAGCTCGCCGCACGATTTATGCAATACTAAATGATGACATCGTCATCAACAAGGATCTTCTGAAAAGAATTGATAAAGAAAGCGGCGAACCCTCGGACACTTCAGACAGCATCGTTTGCTGGCCGCCGATACCAGATGGTTGGTGCATCAACCTTGATGGCAAAAATCACACGATCAGCGGTCTTTACATCAATGAGAGCGGGAAGGCAGGCTTGTATGCTTCTTTGGGAGTAGGCAGCTTTAAAAACCTGACCATCACCGACAGCTTTGTTAAGGGCGGAGATAATGTCGGCGTGCTTTCAGGCGACGGCTTATATAACAGCAGCCTGTCTGCCGATAATGTAAAGATCGAAAATACTATCGTGCGTGGAGAAAATTACGTCGGTGGTTTGTTCGGCAGTTATGAGAATAATGTTTATGAAATGAAATATACCATAACAAATTGTACTGTCGGGTCAGATGTGACCGTCACCGGCACGGGCGACAGAGTCGGCGGTATCGCAAGCGAATGCAGAGGCACTATCCTTTACAGTTCCAGCGGAGCGACTGTCACCGGAAAGAATTTCGTCGGCGGCGTAGTCGGTTATGCAGGCGGCGGCGTTGCAAGGATCTGGTATTGCCATAACGATGGTACTGTTAAAGGCGAAACGAGCGTCGGCGGTGTTCTGGGATATGGAGATGGAGGAAATGAAAACCCCATCAGATATATCTACAACACAGGCGATGTTTCCGGCGATAACGATGTTGCGGGTCTTGTCGGGACCGCAAAAATCAGCCCCAAATATTCCTACAACATAGGAAACGTCGCATATAATGATGGCAGTATTGCTCCGCAGCTGATGAACTATTCTTCATATTTTGCCGGGAAGCGTTGCCTGTTCTATCTTGAGAATACTCTTCCGTTCAGCGAAAGCGGCAAAAGGGAACAAACAACTACATTTAGGCCCAACGAATCAAATCAAACTGCATTAACCTTTACAAAAGATCAGGTGGATTCCGGCGAACTTGCGTGGAAACTGAACCTGAAAAGCGATAAATCCGAAGAGAACGGCTATGCCAACTGCTGGGTGCAGAACCTTGGCAGTGATAAATACCCCACTTTCGGCGACGCCAGGTATGCGGTTTATCCCTCTAAAACAGGCTATCACAACCACGGAAGTGCAGACCAGATCGACTGCGACGACTGCCGCGGAGTTGCGTGGGATCCTTATTATCCCGTTTCCAGAAACTATTCTGGTACTCCTCATTATGAAATAACCAACTACCACGAGCTTCTCGGACTGGCAAAACTGGTCAACGGAAAAAATGAGACTATAACAGCCTCCCTCATGAACGACATAGTTTTCAATGAAAATCTTCTGGACGCAAGCGGAAACGTTCGGGTAGCTGATCCTATAAAGTGGACGCCTATTGGCAATACGCCTATCGGCACGGAAAGATTTTATTTCAACGGCATTTTCAACGGCAACGGTCATACGATTTCCGGTCTGTACGTTGACGGCGGGGATTATGCGGGTCTGTTCGGAGCGCAGGGCGCTCCTACGATAAAAGGCGTTGGCATTGTTGACAGCTATTTCAAGGGGGCAAAATACGTTGGCGGAATCGCGGGCGCGTATATCGACGTAAACGGCATAGAATTCGACTGTATGGCAGGCTGCTTCACTTACAACGTCAAACTGGAGGGAACCGAAAGCACAACTAAGATAAATAAGTTCATCGGCGAAATCAGCGGTAAAGACAAAGGCAAGCTGAATAACAACTACTGCCTTGCAGACAAAGAGGAACCCCTGCCCGGTATCAACTGCTCCACAATGACCGCAGAGGATTTTGAAAGCGGCAAGGTCGCTTACTTGATGAATAAGTATTTTACCGACAAGGGAAATGGTGACGTATGGGGACAGGTGGTAGCCAACAACGAAAACGTACCCGTTGATCTTTTCCCCACAGCATACAAGATAATCGGCAATGGCGGCAGCAATAAAGTGATAAACTGTGCTGGACATTATCACAATCATCTGGGCTCGGCAACATGCCCGATATGCCAAACTGTTAATCCGCAGGAGCCTGCGCAGGATAACGGCGTATATCAGATAGGCACCCCAAGCGAACTGCTGTGGCTTGCCGACCATGTAAACGGGGTCAGTGGTAATCAGGACGCAGTCCTCACCAACGATATCGACATGACCGGTGTTAAATGGACACCTATCGGAACTAAGGATAAAGCATTTGAATGGGGCGAGTTCGACGGCCAGGGTCACTTTATTACGAACCTGACTGTAAGCGATACCTCTCTGGAATATGCCGGGCTTTTCGGCTATGTAACTGACCACGCTACAATAAAGAACCTCGGCGTTTTCGGAGAGTTCAGCGGCGGTGAATACGTCGGCGGTATCGCGGGTTACTCAGAAAACAGCGAGATTACCAACTGCTTTTTCATAGGAACAGTATCCGGAACATATACCAACGGAATAGCCAACGAAGACATCATCGGAGGCACCGTCAAAAATTGCTATTTCCAGAGCGATTCTACAGACATAAACGCCAGAACCGAGAAGCAGTTCAAGAGCGGCGAGGTTGCCGAACTGCTGAATATGCTGCCAAATGGCGGTACACAGGAAGTCTGGGGTCAGACTATCGGAGCCGACGCTTATCCCTGTGCGCTGACTTCCGACAACAAGGTCATCAGGGATTACACTAACCTCGGCTGGCATAACCATACCAACGGAACAACTGAAGATAACTGCCCAAACTGCGTTAAAACGCCAAAGCAGGAAAACGGCGTATATCAGATAAGCACGATACAAGAGCTTTACTGGTTCTCAGCCTATGTAAATAACACTGACAGCAGTATTAAGGCTGAACTCGCGAACAACATCACCGTGAACGAGGACATCAGCGCACAGAATCGCATTATCTGGACTCCGGCGGGAACCATCTCCAAGCCGTTCACAGGCACATTTGACGGCAAGGGACATATCATCAGCGGTCTTGTGAAAGAAAACTCCACAGAGCCGGTCGGACTGTTCGGTGTGATCGGCAGCGGCGCAAAGGTATCCAACGTCGGCGTTGTAAACTGCATATTCAGCAGCACCGCTGACGCAGGTGGAATTGCAGGGATCAATGAAGGAACTATAACCGATTCGTACATATATAACATCTCGCCCGGAAACGGCGCTCCGATCGCGGCTTCCGGCACTGGGAAAACAGACAACTGTTTCGTCCTGAACAATACCGATAAATCCGCCGAGATCGCATACAAGCTCAACAGAAGTTCGCAGACGTGGGGGTGCAAGATAGGCAATGACAAACTCCCGACTGCGATTAACGAGGAGAACCGTGTTTACTTCGGCAAGACCTACCACAACCATGATAAAAATACTCTGTACTGCGATGACTGCTGTGATTTCATACTCACAAAGCCGACTGAGGAAAGCGGCTGGTACCTGATAAGCGAGCCAGGCGAGCTGGCATGGTTTGCAAGGCTGATAAACGGCGGCATAGACGACAATGATCATACCAACGCCAAAGCGAAACTTACTGAGGATCTTGATTTTTCCGCTTATACTGGTTACAACTGGACTCCCATCGGCACATAGGATAATCCGTTCAGCGGAATATTCGACGGTAACTCTCACACGATATCCGGGCTGAAATCGTCCGGCGCTGATCGTGCCGGACTGTTCGGCTATGCAGATGGAGCGTCAATAAGCAAGCTTATCGTGAACGGCTGTGATTTCAGCGGTAACAAATCCGCCGCGGCAATGTGCGGCAGCGTCGGCACAAACGGCGTTACATTCAATTTCTGCGGCAGCTATGACAACACGCTGGCGGAAACTTCAACCGCGGGCTTCGCAGGCATCTCCGCCGGAAAGGTAACTCTGGACCGCTGCTATACCGCTGACAGAGATAAGTTCTCCGATGGTAACAACAGAGTTTCCGTTTCTTATGCGATCAGCGGCAATGCTGCCGATGACGCAATGACAGAGGCGCAGTTCAAAAGCGGCGAGCTTACCTATGCGCTAAACAACGGCCTGGATAAAGCAGTGTGGTTCCAGACCATCAATACGCAGGCTTACCCGCAGTTCAGCGGTGATACGGTCTACAAGACTTCCCCCTGCGTAAGCTACACCAATGACAGCGCCAAAACCAATAAGCCGCATGTCATCGGTGATGACGATAAATGCAAGGTGTGTGGAGAACGTGGCATTCCCAAAAAGAACAGCAATGGCCAGTATGAATTGTCCTCTAAATTGCATATGCTGTGGTTTGCGAAGAACTTCAGCAGCGGAGAAGACAGCGCAGTCCTGATGGATAATATCGACATGAAGGACGCAGAGTGGACTCCCATCGGCACAGCGGATAAACCGTTCAGCGGAAATTTTGACGGCAATGGTCATACGATATCCGGGCTGAATTATTCCGGCGAGTATGCCGGACTGTTCGGCTATATGAACAATGGCACGATAAGCAACATCAAGCTGGCTGATTCGTCCTTCGCAAACGGTACTGCAAGCGGAGGCATCTGTGCAGTCAACAACGGCGGAACGATCGAAAACTGCGCTGTGGATAACGTCGCTGTAAGCGGCGGAACCGCAGGCGGTATCTGCGGTCAGAACTCCGGAACGATCACGGACTGCTTCTTTTCCGGCAATGTGTCTTCTGACGGAAAATCCGGCGGTATCTGCGGTTCCAACAGCGGCACTATAAAGAGCACTGTTTCCCTGTACGCTGGCGCCGCTGTCGGCGAAAACGCAAAAGGCGATATTGAGTATTGCTTTTACAACAGCGATATTGCCGGAAGACAGAAATTCGGCAGCGGTCTTGAAACCACAGGTCTGACCGATCCGAGCATTTTAAAAAAGCTCGGAAACAGCTGGAGCAAGGCGGCTAACACCGCGACCGTTCTTTTCTATCCGGAGCTTACCGTCTTCAAAACGGACAAATACAGTGTCAGGGTAAAATATCGGCTGACGCTTGAAAACACCGACAAGGCACCGGCTTATAAGGATACGCTGCACTTCGTGTTCGATGTTCAGTCTGCTCCGGAAAACAGCAAGAAATGGAACAGCATAGTCGCAAACCTCGCATACAACAACGTAAGGCAGCAGGACTTTGAACTGAGCCTTGACGGAGTAAAGCTTGAGATCGACGCTGCACCGGTCGTCGGAAACAGGCTCAATCTCATGCTGGACGGCGGGAAGATTGGCGTACTCTATATGGATAAGACGTTAAAGGTCAGGATAGAGATAACTTATCCTCTGAATGCAGGGAAGCATACCATATCTGTCAGGTACGTCGGAAGCGGTTTTGACTACCTCGCCGGACAGTCGGCAGAATGCGCTTTTACTATCTCAAAGGCGATTATCACAGATCCCGAGGCTTCTGTTGAGTACGGAAAGGCGCTTAAGGACGCAGAACTGACCGAGGGCTGGGAATGGACGAACAGCAGTGCTGTCCCCAATTCTAAAAGCAGAAAGTTCAAGGCGGTCATGACCGTTGATGATGAAAACTACGACCTTTCGGGCATAAAAGGGCTTAATGGCAATAAACTCACACGGGAAGTAGAGGTATCGTTCAAAAAGGCAGTTCCCGCTGTGACAGTCACTACTGATCCGTTCTCCGCACTGCCGGGCACAAAGATAACCGTAAGCGTTTCAGCGGTTAACCCCAACAATGCAAAGTTCAGCGATGTTCCCGCTGCGGAACTGTTCTACACGGCAGGCGGAACTGGAACAGCCATTACCGGCGGCAGCTTCGTTATCCCGGATGGTCTGGAAGAGGAAACCGTTATCACCGTTACCGCAAAGACGGAGGAAAACGAGTTTTACAAGGCAGGCAATGGTTCCGCCGAGGTCATAGTATCCGCCCACAAATGGTCAAGGGAATGGAAAACTGACAAGGACGGACACTGGCGTGAATGCACAGACTGCGGCATTGCAGGCGAAAAGTCTGCGCACATTTCAGGAGGCGCAGCTACCGAAACAACGGCAGAGAAATGCACGGTATGCGGTTATGTGATAACTCCTGCGCTCAAGGTGGTTGAGGCTCCGGTCATTACACCGGACGGAGGAAGCTTTACCGGTTCGCAGACTGTCACGATAACCTGCGCCACCGATGGCGCCGCGATCCATTATACCACCGATGGTACAGAACCTACTGCTTCCTCCACAAAATACAGCGGCGGGTTCACGATAACGGCAACAACAACGATAAAGGCAGTTGCTTTTGTCGGAGAAGCTGAAAGCTCCGTTACTTCGGCTGCATTCACGCGTAAGGCTCAGTCCGGTGGTTCAGGCGGTTCAGGTGGTTCAGGCGGTTCTGTCAGACCGACAAGGCCGGATACAGAACCCCGACCTTCTATCGATGGTAAATCGATGAGCTGGGCGGAAATATCTGTCGAACTTGCTAAGCGTCAGGACGGCAGTACGGTAAAAATCATGCTCAACGGCGCATATGAAGTTCCGGCTGACGTCATCAGAGTTATCGCAGGAAAGAAACTCCATATAGAGTTCGTTGCGGACAGCTTAAAGAGCTGGCTGACAGACGGCGCTAAGATAAGCGCAGTTACTGCGGCAGATCTTTCGGCCATCCCGGGCAGCGCCGACAGAAGCGCACTGCGCGGCATATCCGGCGCCGATCTCAGAGTATACGGCACAAAAATCCCGGCAGACCTGAAGCTCAGCTTCCGTAAGGAGTTCGCGGGTCAGTTTGCTAACGTATATAAGCCGGCGAACGGAAAGCTGGTATTCCATGGCTGCGCAAAGCTCGGCGCGGACGGCGCTGCGACTATTCCGGGTGCTGATTCTTCAGGCGAGTATGTTGTAATGGTGTGCGAATTCAGCGATATGCCCGGCGATATCAATAACAACGGCGTGCTGAACGCCCTTGACGCGTCGGCTGTGCTGAAATGCGTCGTTGGAATATCCCAGGGGGCAAATCCTCTTATGGGCGACTTCAACAAGGATGGTACTGTAAACGCTATTGACGCGTCAGATATTCTCAAGTGGATCATAAGATCCTGATGGATATTCAGCAGCCGGAATGTATTTTATGATATGTTCCGGCTGTTTTTTATTGCGGTTGCCTCTAAAAACCTTGTTTGAGTGAAAATGTGTATAGCACACCGCCCGGTTATTTCGCTCTGCAACATCGTGTTGCACCTCCTCGTAAGGCATACAGCCTTACTTCGTCGGCTTTCCTAGAATCTGGCAAACCCCGCCCATTTTTGCTTTTCACACCGTTTTTTAGAGGTTCTCCTTAATTATACCACGTTTCATGCAGAACTTATTGAAACATTTTTTCGCTTTTTCGGTCGTTTGTTCAAGGATTATCGTAACATTTCTTTCCGCTTTTTTGCATTTACTTTTGTATTTGACCAGCTTTAGTGGTTAAAAGTCTTGACTTTTGTGCTTTGATATGGTAAAATGTTGATGAACTATCCGGTGGTTCGCCGCCGGAGTGCCTTAATGGAGGTATACTATGAAAAAAGATGAAAATATGGACTACCTGTTCAAGGCGATTCTTTCGCTCCGGACTGAGGACGAGTGCTACGCATTCTTTGAGGATCTCTGCACGCCGCAGGAACTGAAGGCTATTTCTCAGCGACTGCACGTTGCGAAGCTCCTGACCGACAACTGCGTATATAATGATATAGTAAAAAAAACCGGCGCAAGCACCGCTACAATTTCCAGAGTAAACAAGACCCTGAACTACCAGGCGGCGGGCGGCTATCAGATCGTTTTCGACCGCATGAAGGAAGATAAGTGATGGCGGGCTACGGCGTTTTCGCGCAGGTCTACGACAAGCTCACGCTGAACGTCCCGTACGGCCAGATTGCGGAGTATTATGATGGCAAAATCAGAAAGTTCCGCGACGGCGACGGGAATTTTCTGGCGGACGCAGGCTGCGGCACTGGAAATCTGACGGCGCGTCTGGCTAGGCTTGGCTACGATGTGATCGGCGCGGAGCCTTCCCCGGATATGCTCTCGGAAGCAATGAACAAGCCTCATGACGGGGTGCAGTACATCTGCCAGGATATGACGGAGCTTGACCTCTACGGCGAGGCGGATATCATCGTTTCGACCCTCGACAGCGTTAATCATCTCAGCTCCGCTGCGGATATCACGAAGTTCTTCAGGGCGGCGGCGCTCAATCTCCGCAGGGGAGGTCTGCTGCTGTTCGACTTCAATACTATATATAAGCACGAAAAAGTGCTGGCGGATAATGTGTTCGTTTACGATCTTGACGACGTTTACTGCGTGTGGCAGAACGAATTCAATCCGGAGGATAAAGGCGTGGATATTTCGCTGAACATCTTCGCTGAGGCGGAGGACGGGCTTTACGAGCGCATGGAGGAAAACTTCCGCGAGATCACCATGCCTTCTGAACAGGTGGAGAAACTACTTTCAGAAAGCGGGTTTGAGGTCCTGGAGGTCAGGGAATACCTCACCAACAGGGAATCGGGCGCACAGAGCGACAAGCTTATGTTCTGCGCAAGAAAAAAGTAACATTTCATCAGCATGGTTCATATAATGGAGATACAACATGGGAAAGTTAGTAAGAGCGCTTTCGGAGGACGGAAGCGTATTATGTTCCGCTATTGATACAACTGATATCGTAAGGGAGATCGAACGGCTGCACCAGCCTACCCCGGTAGTAACCGCCGCACTCGGCAGAATGTGCACGGCGGGCGCTATCATGGGCGCGCTGCTCAAGAACGAGGGTGATACCCTCACACTGCGCATTAACGGGGGCGGCCCCTGCGGTACGCTTACGGTCGTTGCCGACTACCGCGGCAATGTTAAATGCTGCGCTGGCAATGCAAAGGCTGCTGTTCCGCTCAGAAGCGACGGAGGGCTTGATGTTTCCGCCTGTGTTGGCCGCGACGGAAATCTCACCGTAGTCAAGGATATGGGGCTGAAAGAGCCGTATGTCGGGCAGATCCCGCTGGTTTCGGGGAATATTGCCGAGGATATTACGGCATACTATACAGTAAGCGAGCAGATCCCTACGGTCTGCGCTCTTGGCATAGTGTTCAATGAGGACGCCACAATTAAAGCCGCGGGCGGGTATATGCTTCAGCTTGTGCCGCCAGTTCTGGACAGCTCTGTTAAGGTCATTGAGGATAATTTGCAGCATATGGAGTCCATTACGGGAATGCTGGAGAAGGGTCTCAAGCCGGAGGAACTTGCTGTTTCGGCTCTTGAGGGTCTCGGCGGTGAGATACTTGACCAGTGGGAAGCGGTGTACTATTGCGACTGTTCCCGTGAAAGAACCGAACAAATTCTGATCAGTCTGGGCAAGAAAGAGCTCCAGAAACTGGTAGACGAGGGTGAAGAAACGGAGGTTTGTTGTCACTTTTGCAATAAGAAGTATAAGTTTTCAACAGCCGAAATAAGCAACTTGCTCAAAGAACAAAAATAATAAAAAAAATTTTAAAAAACGCTTGACAAAATTGCTTTTTGCGTGTATAATATAGAAGTCGCTTGACGAGAGACACAAAAGAAACGAAAACGAAAGCGATTTCTAAATGTGGAAGTTTAGCTCAGCTGGGAGAGCATCTGCCTTACAAGCAGAGGGTCATAGGT
>ENA-ORNB01002271-ORNB01002271.1-human-gut-metagenome-genome-assembly--contig:-NODE-2271-length-10832-cov-2.463765_pt1 | contig 10832 bp, 8 predicted proteins | sample MGYA00242112_ERZ509016 | MGnify/ENA primary metagenome ERZ509016 (study PRJEB26280, sample SAMEA2338705) | human gut metagenome | biome: human gut; feature: human-associated habitat; material: faeces...
TCAACTGGTCGAACACAGTAAGTCTGCAGGTTGATGTTGAGCGCACGGTTGGCGGCGAAACCGACAACACCTGGCAGATGTCCGGTCGGGTGAACTACCTCTTTTAATCGGCTCGAGAGTGCCTCTCCTGCGCTGCAAAAAACACGGGAGAGACATTCCTCATAACCCTGGCCGTAATGCCCTTCCGAAAATAGATGTCGCTCCCAAAAAAGTGATTGAGTCATCCGACCGTCACCGACCTGCCACAAACCACCGTTACCGTAAAGACGCCCGGAACACCGGGCGTTCGATCGCTGTGCTCGTCTACTAACAACGCTCACCGTATCAGTTTCTAAAAGCCTCTTGATAACAGGGTTTACCCTATACACTCTCTCAATTTCGGAATTTTCCACTTCCTAATTTGCAACCGATGGCAAGCGTTTACTATGATTACCTCAAAAAAACGGCTGACGGAAAACCGAAGAGCCGTTCTGCTTCAAACGGTTACCTCGCTTCGCTGCTCTCAAAGAAGTGGAAATGACGACGAAATTCCTGGTTGCTCACTCGGTTATCGCACTTGCTCTCGGCGTGTGCTCGGGGGCTTGTGCGGCCGAAAGCGAAAAACCGAAGAACTCGGTTTCGATTCGCTTTGAGGGAAGAATCGTCGACTCGGGCTGCGAGCTCTCCACCAATCAAGAAGGCGGCACCGTTCACCTGGGCACCTACCCCACTCAGTATTTCCGCAACTACCAAGCGCACACCGAAACCGACGCCGTTCCCTTTGAGCTCGTCATCAAAAAGTGTCGTCTGATTGAGCGTGAACCAATCAGCGGCAACGGAAAACTTGCCATTCCCGTCGAGACAGTCAAAGTAACGTTTACCGATATCGGTGGTTCCGGGGGCACTTCTTATACCGACGGCATTTTGTCAATCGGCCGAAACAACGAAGCGCATGCCGAAAACATTGGTGTACGCGTCAGATACAAAAAGACGGGAAGCGGCTTTGAAAACGTTTTCGATCACGGCGCATCGTCGGCCATTTCGGTTTCCGACATGCAGTACAAAGTGAAAATGGAAAACGGAAAGCCCACCTATCGCCTACCCTTGCAGGCCAATATGGTCGCAACCGGCAAAGGTCCCGTGACGAGCGGCTCCGTGCGCGCTCGGATGGCCGTGACGCTTAACTACGAATAGAACCTATTGAGATTTTGAACAGATCTCACAGGCACCGATGCGCCGGCTAATTATCGAAGCAGGATGTCCGTGCTGTGCGGCGCAAGCCCAGGATGTGTCTTGCGCTTTTGGCTGGCTGAATCGTCCCAACCGTGATGGCGGCTGGCGTACAAAGCAAACATCCCTCTGAACCACTGCATGACGGGCTCGCGGTGTGTTCTTTCATGCCAAACCAGTCTTGCCCTGTAGGAAAGCCCCTCGGACAAGTCGCCGTAAGGCAGAATGGCAAGCGGGAAGTTGTAGACGTCTCTGAGAATCTGAGCCGTTTCGTCCGGCAGCAGCAAAGTAAGATCCGTTTTTTCCAAAATGGTAGCGGCGGCCGCGAAATACGGCACGCTCAGTCCGACCTTTTGGTAGTCGTCTGTTCCTCTTAAAACGGATTCATCAAGCGTATAGGTGCTGCCCGTCTGGTCGAGCCGATCGGAAATCTTGATCTTGCGGTACTTCTTGATCTCTTCGATGGGAAGGTGGCCGTGCTTTTCCCAAAAGAGCGCCAGCGGATGACCAGGACGCACGCACAGACTGTAGCGAATGGTGTAGAGCATCATTTCACGCGTCTTCGGGGGCACCGGATACATATCGGGCAGAAGCGCCACATCGATGCGACCGTCCTCGAGCTTTTGGAACAAATCCTGATCGATCTGCTGAAACTCAAGCACGGAATACGGGCAGGATTCGTAGAAAGGAGCGTAGAAATCTCTAAGAACACAGGCCACGGCGTTGTCGACGGCCGCAATCCGAAAAGTTCGTTCGAGTGTTGCCGGATTGAGATCCTCGAGCTCGGCAAGTCCTTCGATTTTGAGAAGAATTTCGGAAATAAGATCCGCCAACTCGTTCATGCGCGCAGTGGGAATGAGGTTCGGATTGGAGCGCACGAAAAGAGGGTCCCTGAATGTATCCCTTAACTTCTTCAACATTCGGGACGCAACAGATGCCGCCAAATTGTGCTTTTTTGCCGCACTGGTCACGGAGCGTAGACGATAAACCGTCAGCAGAAAATCAAGTTCGGCAAAGCTCAGTTGGCGTATTTGTTCGATTTGTTGGGAGCGAGTCGACATCAATCCGAAATTACCCACTCAAAAAGCCGTTCTTCGCGATAAATTGTAGCCAATCGGATGTTCGCGGCAGATCAAGGTAAGCAGGCAATTTGAGTTTCTACAAGGCTTTGTCGTCATTTTTTGCGAAAAAACAACACCTTGTATGCGACAAAGAAAACGGAGCTGACAATTTTGTCATGCCAAAGGACTTAAGCTCAGATGTCTATTTATTGGGGATAACCCTCTCCCTTTTAGGGTTATCCATTAGAACCTTCTCTTTTTGAGGTAATGCAATTTCGCAAACGGCAATGATCGGAGAGGATTATTCGGAATTGCGGGGGGTGGCTCGATAGCCGACAATCTGCGTAAAGATCCCAGAAACAAGCGGGCTAGCTGTATACCGAGCCCGTAGAGAGGTAACAAATATGCAGAAAAAACTCCTTATTGCATTTGTGGCCGCAGCCTTCACTGCCGGCCTAAACGTGAACTCTTTTGCCGCAGAAAACCAGTCGGCAATTGTTAATTTCGAAGGTCGCATTGTTGATACCGCGTGCGAAATCGGTACCGACCTTAACGGTGCGGCCGTCCATTTGGGCACCTATCCGACTATTTACTTTAACGACACGCGCACCCATACGGACAATAAGGGATTTAACATCGTTATTAGCAAATGCCGCCTTACGACTGAGGAAGGTTACGGCGATGAATATGAATTCCCTGTCGATCGAGTGAGGCTGACTTTCCATGACAACGGTAATAACAGCTCTGATCGTACTGAACGTAACGGCGTGATGTTCCTCACCGACTCAGATGTTGTGGCCAAAAATGTCGGCATCCGTGTTCAGTATCAGGCTGCGAACAAAGAGTACGTTGACGTTTTCCAAAAGGAAGCTTCTAGTTCGTATACTGTGTCGCAAATGAACTATATCGTAGTGAAAAACGGCATCACGGATAACATGGCTTTTGAGTACAATATCCCGATGCAGGCTCACATTGCCCGCGTCAACCAGGATCCTGTTAGCCCTGGTAATGTTAATGGGCAAATGACAATAACGATGTCTTACGAATAAGCTGTTGTGTTTTCCGATTTACGAGCAATGTCCTGCAGGGCATTGCTTCTTGTTTCACTCACTCTGGCAGCATATCCTGTAACGGGATATGCTGCCGGCGGTTTGGCGCTTTCGGACACTCGTTTAATCATCGAAAACGGGCGTTCTTCTGTTGCTATCGTTATGAGCAACACAACCTCCATTCCTTTCCTGACCAAAGCCTGGATCGAGGATGCGTCTGGGAAAAGAACAGAAGATCTAATGGTTGTGCCGCCTGTAGTCATCTCTCCGCCCAACAAATTCTCGCGATTCCAAATCTCAGTTTTGAATCCTCAAAATTTACCAGCGGATCGTGAATCGGTTTTTTATCTCAATACACATTCAGCTCCAGGCAACGGAAATCCGGACAATACGCTCAATGTCGCCTACGACACCAAACTAAAGGTTTTCTTTCGCCCTAAGGGACTTTCCGGCAGTATGGCCGATGCCATTGAGTCCTTGAAATGGAAATTGAAAAATGGGGTGTTGACAGCCACCAACAACTCCAATTTCAATGTTTCTGTGGTCACAATTGGGCTTGATAACAATTACAAGAAACTATCTGGTGTTGTAATTTCCCCTCGCACTAGCATGCAATTCAAGGTCGCGAAAAAATATCCTAAAAATGTGACAATCCGTTGGGCGGCGATGGATGACTACGGTTCTCCCTTGATAATTACAAGAACTATTTCCAATGAATAAAGGAACTGAACGTACTGGCATAGCCATGAAACGCGCAAGGGCAATATTCAGTGCGGTGCTTGTTCTTGGCCTGAGTTCTATTGCCAAAGCCTTCCCCGATCTTCCCATCGAAATTCAAAACACAAGGGTTGTCTTCAACGAGGGACAACCCTCTTCTGTCGTTGTCGTCCGCAACAAAAGTGCCATCCCATATTTGGTCGCAGTGGACATTACGACTTTTTGTGGAATCGGCAAGGAATGTCCTATAACTGAAGACTTTATGACTTCTCCAGGCTTCAAAGTCATTAGCCCAGGATTGTCTTTTCCTTTTCGCATCATTAGGTTGGCAGAAAAGCTTCCTGCCGATCGCGAAAGCCTGTACCTTGTGCATTTCAGACTTTTACCATCAGATGCCAATCTTTCCGACCAAAGACTCAAAAAAGCTCGTCTTACAGTTGCCGTAGCAGGCTCCATGAAGCTGTTCTGGCGTCCTAAAGACTTGGCAGGTTCCACAGGGGTGCTCACAGTACGCGATATGCTTCAAGCTCGTTGCATCGGAAACGAAATAGAGTTCACCAACCGTTCACCCTACTGGGGAACTTTCGGTTCCCTTGCTACCTCTGGAATGACACTTCTTAAAGACGGACCTTTACCCATGATCGCACCTTTTGCTAGCGTGCGGTTCCCGATCATATCTTGCCCGCAATCTGTATCCGCATCCTTTATCGCCGAGTCTGGGCTATTGACAGCTGAGCGCTCTGTGCCCGTGCAAAAATAAGCGGTCAAGTAAAACTGAAAAATGACTTGCCGTCTGCTCCGAAATCGCTGTTTACTTACGGCCGTGCTCGTTGCATTTGCGCCGTCGCTGGCGTTTGCTCAAACAAATCAGCCAGATGCAGAATCCATGCGACAACTCTTTAGCCCCCAGGCGTTAAAGGACATTTTCGGTGATCAAGCGGCTAATTTCAGTTTCAGCGAGCTGATAGATTCTTCAGAGACAGGCGAACGCATATACGTCAACAACCGCTATCTTATCCACCAAAAAGTCAATATCGTTCGCGGCAAAAACGGTGCTCTAGAAGTTCAAATCCCTGCACAGGTTATCTTCATTCAGAATTTACGGTTTGAAGATTTACCGGGACTTGCTGACAAAATGCCTATGGACATGATCGGAAATCTTCCCGATCTTATCCTTGGCTCCGAGGTGAAGTTCGATGCGATTGCAGGCACTGTCCATGTATCGATTCCTCAGAACTGGTACAAAAATTTCGACCTGCGTAGTGAGATCGCTCCGGTACAACGCTGGACCTACGGCGTACCTGCTGCTGTTGTTAATTACCGCGCCAATGTCGACTATCGTCGTAATGGAAGTGACAGAATAAAACACGGATACGTAGACCTCGACGGGCAATTCAATTTCGGCCGCTGGCGCTTACTTGCCACCGGAGCACTTACATACGACGACAATGGTTCCGAAAGATCGCACGAATTCGAAAGAGGCAATATCTACGCCACACGCGTTTTCGGCCAATCCAGAACGCGTGTGAGACTGGGCGAAATCTACACGCAGTCTTTTTATATGGAATCGATACCGCTGCAGGGAATTGAACTCTACGACGATGAAAGTATGCTCTCAAATATTGAGAGATCCTATACACCCGTTATCACTGGAATTGCTCAAACTTTAGCGCGCGTCACGGTTCGACAGTTCGGCCGCATCGTATTCGAGCGCAATGTTCCCGCCGGCCCCTTTACATTCGACAACTTGCCAGGGCTCACCTCCGGTGTAAATCTGGAGGTCACGATCACCGAGCAAAATGGACAGGAACGCACCTACATCGTCCCATACACGTCCACGCCACTGCTGTTACGTGCCGGGCGTGTCCACTTCAATGCCGCTATGGGGCGCTTTCATGACGACAATGACAGGCATTCCGAGTCACCCTTTATCTTTACTGGCGGTATCGGTTACGGTCTACCTCTTGATATGTCTCTCTTTGCAGGCGCACAGATTTCCGACGACTATCAGGGTTATACGGCAGGCACCGCTGTTAGCCTGGGAACTGGTGGTGCCGTTTCACTTCAGTTCGACCATTCAAGCTACAGTCTAAATCTGAATAATTTCAACGAAACAAAAGGCCTGAGAGCAAATCTTCAGTGGAACAAAAGCATTGACTCCACTGATGGCTTCATTTCCGCCACATGGCGACGATACCTTTCGGGACGTTACCTCTCCATGTCCGACGTTGTGTCCTGGCGCGGTCGAAATAATGAGGATGATTTCGGCTACAACTACGATGCCGACCTACGTGACGATGCAACGTTATCGTTCAATCAGCCTCTTGGGCGGTACGGCTCTCTCAGTCTCACCGGGTCTCTCTTCCGTTACAAGGACAGCCGTTCCTCGCAAAATTTCTCCGCTTCCTATACTACCAATTGGCGGGGTGTAACCGCGACATTGTCCGTCCAGCATCGCCTAAACGAGAACGCCGAGAGCCCAACCGAAAAGGAAACAATCTGCTACCTCAATGTTTCCATTCCACTTTCTCTATTCGGCGGCTACAGTTTCTCCCGTCACTCGATCAATCTTAGCCTGACCCGATCCGACGACGGCTCACTGCGCACTACTGAAGGTATTTCCGGGAACTTCGGCGAAAACAATCGTTGGAGTTATGCACTCTCAGCAACACAAGATGATGGCGCTCGGACGTACTACGCCTCTCTTTCAAAGGAAGCCGAATATGGACGGTATACGCTGTCGGCCTCCCGCAGCGATGACAATGATACATACACGGGCTCACTCGAAGGTAGCTTGATCGCTACAGGCGACGGGCTCTTCCTGGCGCGCTCCTTAAGCGGCTCGTCGGTTCTGATTGACATCCCCCACGCCCCGGAAGCTCGTCCCGATCAGTTTGCGGTGTCGTCTCGCTTTAACGGCAAACTTCTTGTCACGGGCCTGGACGACTACCGCATCAACGACATTGCGATTGAGCCCAATTCAATTCCTGCCAACGTGGTGATGCCGATTTACATCAAGCGCATGGTACCTGCCGACAACGCCATTTTGCGTGTCACGTACGAAACGCAACGCGGGCTGCAGTTTGTGCCGGAAATCTACCGTGAAGACGGCAGCAAACTCCCCTTCGGCACCATGGTACGCATCATCGGAAATAAGCTACTCTCCGGTATGGATACGGTAGTAAATGAACGATCTCGTGCCTACTTCCCGTCGGCTCCGTTAGTGGGCTTTGTAGAGGCAGTCTGGGACGAGGACGGAGAGCAACGCACATGTTGGGCTCCGTACAACCTTCTCGATATTGCAGACACTACGCCTGACGATAAAATTGTGAGAAGAACCCTCACATGTCATCCTGTTGATAAAAGCAGGGAGGCAAGGGAGCAAAAATGACCGTCCTCGGCCAAAAATTTCTAAGTGTTCTCTGCAGTTCCTGCATTGTTTTTTGCACGGCAGCCTCCTCGTTTGCCGTCCAGGCCAAGTGCGTGCGTCTTCCCGACGAACTCAATATGCAGTGCTCGGGTGAAGAATGCAAAGCTGGTATTTTGTGGAAGTCCAGCGACGACAAGACCGACGGGAAATACCACCCCCGAATCGAATGGACGGGCGAGGTCGAATCCAACCAGTTTGAAGTGGTTGTTGTCGACGAAAACGGCCGACAGGTATCTTGGCCCTACCCGCTCGGTCAGGGGCTCTTTCTGTCAATGAAAGGCAACTTTCTAGTGGAAGGCGCGGGCGGCCGGGCCGACTTCAGTCTATCCAACCCTTCGCATCAGTACGGCTACGGACCTCTGGCAACTTTTGCCACTAGCCACGTTCGCAATGCGACCTTTGACTTTCACAGCAGTCAAGGTTGGTATACGCTATACATCATGAATCTGGGCGGCGAAGAGTTCGAAGGTCAGATGGTTCCCAGCATCCCGCGACTTTGGCTTACGGTGCGTGCTGTCGGTGAAAATCACGGAACCTCTCGCTTAGCCAACCAAAACGCCAAAGACGGCATCGTGTGTGCAGGCGGCGCCATCTCGCTCGTCTCTCCCTGCTCCATTCAGGTTGATCCCACGACCGTCACGTTTGAAAACATGCGTTCGGTCGGTGCGGCCAAACGCCTGGAGCAAGTCGCTTCCTCCAGAGTCACCGTAAAGTGCAACAGCGGACCTAAACACAACGTTTATCTGCGCACGTGGCCAGCCAAGGTCGATGCACACAACAAAGAATGGGCCCGCTTCAAGCACAAAAACGGCGGCGCCGATTTCAAGGGGCTCGCTCTAATTCACAAACTCAACCAACGACCTGCCAACTGCGACGACGGCGACATCTGGGGTGAAGCTCGAGAATTCGGAAAAACGAAAGATTCTTCGGTGAGCGGCAACATCTATTGGGGTCTTTGCCGTACAGAAAGTCAGACCGATGTCGGCGACTACTCGACCACAGCCGTGATCTACTTCTGGGTCGACTAAGAGTATCTACCCCCCGAAACTTATTGACTTGCAGAATTCGACGCGTTATTACTAAACCGTTACGGCGAGAACACCAAGAAACTCGCCTCTATCGGCGTTTTGCGCTATCTCCTTTAGAAAGAAGCAAGCAATATGACCGACGATCCAAGAGTTCATACTCAAGCGAAAAAGCGTTCGTGGCCGCTGCGCACGTATCTGCTTCCCCTGATTCTGCCGCTCGTGCTGGTCGTTGCAGGCAGTGTGACGTTGAGCGTCTCCGTTCGCACGCAAGTCGACGACCTGGCGCTAGAGCTTGAGCACGAAACCGACAACAGCCTGCACCTCACGCAGCACATCTTCTCGTCTTTGCTTGCTCTGGAAAGCTCCCTGCACGAAATGGTCTACACGGCCGACAGCACGCATGCGCGTCTGTCCTTTGCCAAAGCGGGACGCGCTTTGTCCGAATCGATTTTCGACGAGCACCCGAGCGCGAAGCCGCTGCTTGAGAAGCTGCGCGGCCACATTCGCGATACCTGGCAGCTGCGCGAGCAGTACGATCTGGAACGTGCGGTGATCAACCGGGACTGGCACACGCTCTACTCCACCCTCTTTCGGCTTTCGAGCATGATGTCGGGCTACAACACGAGGCTTGTACAGAACTACACCGACACCGAGCGCGTCACGGTGCGCCACCTCGAGCCGATTGCCGTGCACTTCGACAATCTGCAGAGCTTCAGGCCCGCCATCGCCCGCATCTGCAAAGACGCACACAAGATTACCGATGCAGAAGTGCGAAAGACCTTTGACGAGCATTGCTCGATGGTCGGAAGCATGCCCGCCGAATTGGAAAAGAAACTGCTGCAGCTGAGCCAAATTCGAACGCATTTTTTAGAGAGCGTACGCAATCTCGAAACCGACTCGGCTAATCTGCGGCGCGAATACTCCGTCATCGAAAAGACAAAGCTCTTCGAGCAAATCCGCTCGGTCACAAGCTACTACGGCAAGATGCAGCCGCTCTTTCTTGCCTTCTTGATTCTCGCCGTGCTGCTTGCTCTAACCTGCGTCGTCGGAACGTTCTACCTGCTCAAGCCCTTGACGAACCTCACCGAGCAGATGCGCCGCTTTCTCTCGACACAGGAAATGCCCGGAGTCAAGGCACGTACACCGGTCGTTGAAATCAACGAAGTCATCAACTGGATGCTTCGGTTCTGCCGGCTCCTCTTGAGACATCGATTCGCTTACCAACCGCTACGACGAACTGCTTCTTGACTCGCACAAGGATCCGCTAACGGGGCTAGCCAACCGCAAAGCGCTTGAAGAATTCATCGCGCGGCAAAGCAAGCTGCCTGCCAACGCCACGCTTTTGATGATCGACCTCGACTTCTTTAAGAAGGTGAACGACGTCAACGGCCATCTCGTCGGCGACGAAATGCTTCGCGCGGTGGCCCGCCAACTCAGACGCAACATCTCCCGAAGCGACCCGATCTACCGCTACGGCGGCGAAGAGTTCTGCGTCTTTCTCACGAACGTAACCGAAGAGGAGGCGATCGGCATTGCCAAGCGCCTGGTCGAGTGCGTGCGCTGCATTTCGAGACGCGACGCTTCGATTGTCGAGGGGCGCTACGCCGACGATCCGCTCACGATTTCCGTGGGCATTGCCGCCGTCAACCTGAAGGTGGGCGAAAAGGATTTCCTCTCGCTTCTGCGCGAAGCCGACGAGGCGCTTTACGAAGCCAAACGCGCGGGCCGCAACTGCGTGCGCGTGTTCCGCCGTCGACACCCGCACAACCTTTCAACGACCGAGGTGGCAACGTGATAAAAACGGCGCAGGATAGGCAAAGGGCGGCTTTTCGCGGAACGATCGATTGCCGCCCGCGCGAGTACAATGGTTAGGTCATGATGCAAATAAGTTCGAACCTATTTTTCACTCGGTTTTTGCAGCGACGTATTCCGATCAGTTTGTAATGCTCCTACGGAATTTTCGGGAGTCTTTTATGTCAGTCGAAGCTCAACGCAACTCCGTCGAACCCGAAAGCGATCGGCCCGAAGAACGCTCGGCCGGTCGAACGCGTTCAAACAAGGCGGCGATGCTGGCCGCAGCGGGTTTGTCCGTGCAGGAGCTTATCGAGGCCAACGACACGCTCGGAGCCCTTTTCAGCCAAATGCACCACTACGGCTGGGAATTCGATCTGAGGAGCCATCGCTTCACGCCGCTTGAAAAAAAGAGCGGCTCATCCGTCTGGACCTGTTCACAGACCATCACCCCGGAAGATCTCATTGCCAGAGGGATCGTGCATCACACAAGCCTTGAGCCGTTCCGCGTTTTCGTGCGCAAGCTTCTCGGAGGCGAACGAGCGGG
>ENA-ORNB01002273-ORNB01002273.1-human-gut-metagenome-genome-assembly--contig:-NODE-2273-length-10812-cov-2.921632_pt1 | contig 10812 bp, 7 predicted proteins | sample MGYA00242112_ERZ509016 | MGnify/ENA primary metagenome ERZ509016 (study PRJEB26280, sample SAMEA2338705) | human gut metagenome | biome: human gut; feature: human-associated habitat; material: faeces...
TACCTTGATACTAGGCGCACGGTGCAACCCCGCCTGAACGACCAGCTTATAGACGTCCGATATCGTTTCCAAAGCTTCGGCATCGCAGCCAGAAACGATCTTCACGGTATTTACCAAGGTATGTACCTTATCACCCGGATTGATTCGTTCCGGTGAATATCCAACCTTAAAGTCCTCTCCTACTCTCAACCCTGAAACCTCCTCCAAGATCGGGATGCAATCCTCTTCCGTACATCCCGGATATACGGTAGATTCGTATACTACATAATCGCCTCGTTTAAGGACTTTGCCTACCGTGCGGGTCGCACCCAACAAAGGGGATAGATCCGGCTCGTTATGGCTGTCTATCGGGGTAGGAACAGCTATCACGTAAAAAGAAGCCTCCCTTAGCTTCTCTATAGAAGAAGTAAATGTGATGTCCTTATGTTCAAATACCTCAGAGGAAAGCTCACCACACGGATCTATACCGTTCCGAAGCTTGTCCAAGCGATCCTCGTTGATATCAAATCCGATAACGGAAACATGTTTAGCGAATTCCATCGCGATAGGAAGCCCGACATATCCTAGTCCGATTAGGGCAAGTTTTGTTTGTTTATCTAGTAACTTTGTATACATCTTATTATTTCATCATTCTACTTAAAAAGTCCGGATTCCGACGAGTATCCCAAACAGACAAGATTGTATGCAAATGTAGCAATCTTCAGTTTACCTAACGGAATAAAGGACGTTTTATTTCATAAAGAAGGTCCCTTATCTCGTTTCCAAAATAAGGGACCTTGTCTTCTAAGTATAAATATGTTTCTTTTACTGCAAACGCCGGATACCTATAGCCTTGTTATATTGGGCTAAAGAAGCCTTTTGCTGATACCAAGTCTGGATCAAGCTACTGTAAGACTGAATCCATGACAATTGGGCGGAGAGCACATCCAAGATCGGTAGTTTACCCTCGTTGTAGCTGAAGGTATTCAAATCAAGGTTCTCCTCGGCAATCTTACAAGCCTCTTCTGCGACGGTAATTTGTTTCGTATACTCGGTTAGGCTTGTCCATGCGTTCGCTACCTCTTGAGCGATCTTATCACGCGTATTGTCCAAGGCGTATTCCTTACTACGAAGGATAGCCTTCTGGGAATTTACCTCCTTGAAACGGGCTCCCCAACGGAACAAAGGTATCTTCAAGGAAGCGAAGACGGCCGGAGTCCACAACTGGTCCGAACCTTTCACGTTCAACATCGGCGTACCCCAAGTACCTTGAAAACCGATCGCCAAAGACGGGTTATATTTCGCCTTCGACAAATTGATCTGTCTCTTTTGATACTCTATGTTCAACTCGGAAATAGCGTAGTCCGGACGATTCCGAAGAGCTACATCCTCTCCTACTTGCAACGGCAAGGCCAAATAGGTCGTAATGGAATCTTCCACCTCGATCGGGTCTAACGGAGACACACCCATCAATGAGTTCAGGTTCTGTAACGCGATCTGATACTCCTTATAAGCCGAGCTTTTATTCAATTCCGCTTCTTTCAAGCGGGACTCCACTTGCAATAAATCGGTCTTGCTGATCTGGCCGTCATTGAAACGGATCGTCAACACGTTCGCCAACTCCCCGACAATGTCTACATACTGACACATCACATCGTACATACCTTTACGTGCGGCGGCCGTCCAATAGTTCAAATCGGCGGAATAAACGATATTATCCGTTGTCAATTCTTCCGCTTGCTCGGTGATCTTGCCTTGTACCTGAGCTGCCTTATAGTTATTATAGATCTGTCCGCCGGCATAGATGGGCTGGCTCACCGTAGCGCCTAGGCTATACGTATTATGGTCCATCTCTACGGACATGCCCGGTCCGAAATCCAAATCATATTTATTGATACGGTACTGATAACTGCCGGAGAAGTCCACCGAAGGGAAGAAACCGGTCTTAGCGGCCTTGATCGCATGCTGCATAGCGATACGCTCCTCAGAGCTTTGCTTGATCTGACGGCTGTATTCAAGGACCCGTTCCTTATATTCCACAGCCGATAGCCGGGCGTCTTGCGCTTTAGCGGACAAGGCACCCAACAATAAACAACCTATGATTATTTTATTTCTCATACCTTTTACTCTGATTTAATCTTAAAGAAAACACAATAAGTAACCGGAAGCACGAAGATCGTCAAGATCGTAGATACGAACAGACCACCCATGATGGTAGCCGCCATACCGGCGAACATAGCGTCACCCAACAACGGCAACATACCTAAGATCGTCGTACCGGAAGCCATCGTCACCGGAACGATACGGGTTTTCGTTGCCTCTATCACGGCATTCACCGGAGACAAGCCCGCGTTCAATTGTAAACCGATCTCGTCCACCAGCACGATCGCATTCTTGATATTCATACCGATCAAGCCCAACAGACCCAGCATAGCAAAGAAGTCGAGGGACTTACCGAATACCAACAATCCCAATACCACACCAATGAAGATCAACGGCAGCATCGCCATGATCAATACCGGTTTCCGGTAATATTTCGGGAATAAGAATAACAAGGTGACATAAATCAAACCGAACATCAACGGGATATTAGCGGCGATCGCCTTATTACCTTTATCTTGCTCGGATTGCTCACCAAAATACGTCATCTTATATCCTTCCGGCACCTGAATCTTCTCCTGTACCTCTTTCCACAAATGACTGAAAGCAGCCATCGTATTGGCGCCACGCTTCGGCTCACACTGCATAAGCATACACGGCTCACGGTTGAATCGTCTCACTACGTTAAACTCATAATCCAGCGAGAAATCATCGATCACCTGCTCCACTTTTACCGAACGGCCTTTAGCGCTATAAACCGGCAAAGTCTTTATATCATTCAGACTGATAGAATCCTTATCCGCATCTTTCAGTAAGATCGGCATAAACACGTCGCCCTCACGATACTCACCCAAAGGTACGCCATTCGTAGCCGAACGCAAGGAATAAGCCACCTGCTGACGGGTAATACCCAGACGCAAACCTTTCTCTTGGGAATATAGCGGCTTCCATACCGGAACCTTGTTACCCCAACTATTGCGAACCTCCATCACCTGATCATAATTCCGGGCGATCTCCTGCGCCCTTTGCGTCAAGGCAACCAACGTATCTACGTTATCGCCGATAAAACCGATCTCGATCGCCGCATCCGGAACCGGAGACAAGGCGAACAAAGCCGAACGGGTCAATATATTCGGATAGTTAGCGACCATATAATCGTAGAACTTACCCTCTTCCGCTTGCGCATCCTCCGGATCTTGTGTCTCGATCAACACATTGGCGAAGTTTGGCTTCGGACCGATAGAAGAACTGGCCAAGTAATAACGTACCGGCGAACCTCCCAAGGTAAACGAGTATGATTTGATATTCTCATTCTTGCTGAGATATTCCTCCTCTATCTTCTTCACGTTCGTCTCCACGTCGTAGATGCTATATCCTTCCGGGAAGATCAAGTCCGCACGAAAATAAGGCTTGCTCATGATCGGGAAGAAACTCTGCGGCATGATGCTCATCACGAACAAGGAAAGGAATAACGTAGCTACCACGGTAGAGATCGTTACATATCTACGCTTGATCAAACGGCCCAATACCGACTCAAATTTATGATACAGCTTCGTATCGTACGGGTCTTTGCTCTCACCCGGTTTCGCCTCTTTCAAGATAAAATTACCGAAGGTAGTCGTTTGCGTCAAGGCCAAGACCCAGCTTAATCCCAAGGATACCGCCAATACAATAAACAACGGTTTCACGATCTCGGCCACGGATGCCGGTGCCAAGTACATCGGCAAGAAAGAACATACGGCGATAAAGGTAGCGCCCAACAACGCCCACTGCGGTTTCGTCGCGCCATCGATCAACGCCTGATAACGGGAAAGTCCCCGCTTGATACCGACTTGGGCATTATCCGTCACCACGATAGCGTTATCCACCAACATACCCATAGCGATAATAAAGGCCGCCAACGAGGTTCGGTTCAAGCCGACACCCCAGATCAACATGATCAATAAGGTACCACCTACCGAGAACAACAACGAACTACCGACCAACATACCGGCACGAGACCCCATCACGATAAAGATAATCACGATAACGATCAACAACGACTCGATCAAGTTCAAGATAAAACCGTTGTTCGCCTCATCCGCGATCTTGTTCTCCGGATAGATCGTTTTCAGGTCCATACCCACCGGGAACAGCTGCTCCATCTCCGCTAAATGATCCGCCACGGCGTTACCCACGGCAACCACATCGTCTTTCGAACCGGTAGCGACACCGATACCGATGGCACGCTTACCGTCCACACGCATCAGGTTCGAGGGAGGGTCCATATAACCACGCTCTACCGTAGCGATATCTCCCAAACGAACCTCACCGCCACTTTTCGTCACGATCAATTGGTCCCGGATATCTTGTATATCCTTATACGTACCTTCCGCACGCAAACGCAATTGATAATTACCGGTATTGATATCTCCCGTATTCACCAACAAGTTCTGCGTTTGCATCACCTGCTGAATAGCGTTCGGGTCAATACCTAGGTTAGCCAGTTTCGGGATGGAGATCTTTACGTTGACAACTTGTGTCTGTTCACCGAATAGGTAGACCTTCTGTACACCCGGTACAGGAGATAGCTCCGTCTTGATCTTTTGCGCCCAATTACGCAGGTCGTCGTAAGTATATCCCTCATCGGCCGTCAAGGCATAATAAATTCCGAATACGTCACCGAAGTCATCACTAACGGATATCGAGGAGGCGCCAGACGGAAGGCGGGGCTGTATATTCGCCACCTTACGACGCAACTCGTCCCACTTGACCGGCATATAATCCGGAGACAAGGTAGGCTGCAACTCAATAGAAATCTTGGACATACCGAAATAAGACTCAGATTTGATCTGGAACACATCCGACATAGCCTGAATCTCCCGTTCGATCGGCTCAGTCACCAGCTTCTCCACCTCCTGAGGTGTCGCTCCCGGATATTGGGTAACCAAAACCGCTTGCTTGATTACGAAGGGAGAATCTTCCTTCTTCGGCAATTTAAAGAAAGAATATATACCTCCTATCAGCATGACCGCTAGGAAAAAGTATATAATCTTCTGATTCTCTAAGGAATATTTTGGAATATTCATTGTTTATCTCTTAATCTGTTAATCCTTTTACCTGTTGTCCATCCACCAAACGAGTGGCTCCGGCTGAGACAACCTGTTCGCCGGGTCGCAAGCCATCCGTTACGATCACGCCATCCTTGCCGATCAGCATAGACTCGGTAATCTTGCGACGCTCAACCTTTTGAGACTGCCCATTATAAACAAACACATACTTATCGCTATTGGCATCGTCAGCCACGACAGCGGCTAGCGGAACCAATACGGCGCCTTGCGTGAAACTCTCGCTATCCACGTTCAAGATCACACGGCAAGAGAAACCTACGGCTACCTTATATTTCTCTAAATTAAAGTTCGGATCATCGATATACAGATATACGGGAACGCCGGAGCCATCGGGAGAGGCTTCCACGTATTCTTTCACCTTCGCCTTGAAGCGAACGCCCTTGTAATTATCGAATTCCACATAAACAGAATAAGGAGAAGAGAAGTAATTGATATTACTCTCCGGCATCGTAAACACGACCTGTAACTTATTCGGGTTGATCAAGCAAACGATTCCTTGTCCGGCCTGTACCTTCTGGTAATTCTCCACATATTTCTTCTGGATAAATCCATCGAACGGCGCACGAAGCTTTGTCTGGTTCAATGTATTTTGCGCATACTCGAAAGCCGCCTTGGCATTTGAGTAAGAGGCTTCCGTAGACTCATACTCTTGCTTGGAGATAGCTTGTTTGGACAATAACTTCTTCGCACGTTGCAATTGCGCCTCAGCGGTCTGGAAAGACGCTTTCTTCGCCTCATATTCCCATTTAAAGTCCAGCGGATCAATCTCGGCCACGATCTGTCCCGTACGGACCTTCTGGCCTTCATCCACGTTTAATGAGATCAGCGGGCCGGACATCTTAAACGCCAAATCACTGAATTGATCGGGCGATACCACTCCACTGAATGATTTCTCAACCATGTTCAGAGAAGTAACGTCCGCCAATTTAACTGGACGAGGACCTTGCTCCTTAACGGGTGGTTGACTACAGGAAACCAATGCTGCCAAAACAAACACAGGGATTAATTTTCCTTTCATGATAACTTGCATTTTGTTATTTAATTATGATTTCTTTTTCTTCACAGTAAATATAAAACATTCTCGCCTAGAGATTGTTGAGCATAACGTGCCTTAAAAAGACCAACTACCATCATTCACGTATGCTTCCATCGGATTTTCTATCGAATCAGGCAAAGAAGGGAAAAAGTCAATTCCGGTAACCTTCTCAACGCTATCGATAGGGATCATCATCGATTTCAACGGAGTCTTTCCATAGTCTTTATTATCAAACAGAAAACCTACCCCTTCTGGTTTACCGTTCGTTATCGTACAGATTACCTTATAAAAGGTCTTCGGGATTCCCACCCGATTCTTGCCTAACCGTTTCAGGTCGTCCGTGATCACCGGGCCGGTCACGATCAACAAAGAGCCATTCTCTTTCGCCCACAAACGAGCCTGCTCTTCCAGATCTTTCCAGATACCCCGGTTCAAGCCGGGCTTTTGCGGACAGATATTACTTAGGTAGAACGATTCCCGCATGGCCTTGGCGGACCATTTCATATCGCCGGCAGGCGCCATATGTCCTCGGTCATAGCCGGAACGGGTATAGTCCTCGTTCGTGGCGCTAACCCCTTTCACCATGGGGTCCGAGACGAACTTATTAGACCGCTCGTTCTTCTTACTTGTCGCCTCTTTCGAGGTCAGTTCATAGGCTACCCAATTGGCGATCTTATAATCGGAATTATAAGAAACCGTATAGCCCTCATGCTTTATAACCTGCTCTTTTTGTTTATTCTTTAGTCTCGGTATCTCAGCTCCCTCTTGAAAAGTATAAGCGGAGGTCCCTTTCTTTGGGTTCGTCGTTTGCTTGTTTTTCGTCGCTTGCGCGGCTTTCTTACCCGATGTTCCGGAACCGCCCTTGTCCGAGATCTTCGGACGGACTATTGTCTCCGCCCGATCCTGTTTCTTCTCTACAGGCCGTGTCTTGGATACCGGATAAAACCAGTTATATATAAATAATACACCGATAAAACAAACAACTACCGCAAAAGCGCCAAGAAGCATCTTCTTTACAGAAGACATGAATGATGATGCCCGCTTCTTCTTGCTTTTCCGGGGTTGAGGCTTACCTTTCTTTTTTGCCATACCTAAAACTTCCTATTCTTAACCTTTCGTATTGGGCGCAAAAATAGATAAATCCGGCATGTTATACAACACTATTCTAGGATAGTATTGGTCTCGATTACTATAAAAGACGGCTTAATTTAATGCAGACAGCATCCGGTGCAAATTCTTAGGGAAAATCATCGGTGGAATAATAAATATCTGTAACTTTGCTTACGGTAACAGAGTGGTATTTAATTTGTCAACAAATATTTCTTATGGAAGAACTCTTTCGACTCGTACGGGATGAAAACGACATTGACAAAGCCTTGTCTATGATTCGTTCGGGCTACATGCTGGAACCGTCTTACAAGGACCAATACAATTGCAGTCTCTTGTTCCATGCCGTTTATCGGAAAAGCCTGGAGCTGGTCAAAACACTGGAGGAAAAAGGCTTTGACGTGAATGACAGGTTGCCCGATGGTGCGACACCCTTGATGTCTGCGGCCAAAAACAATGTCATCGACATTGCAGAATACCTGCTGGAGAATGGGGCGGAGCTGGACGCGTGTGACGAGGAAGGTTGGACTGCCTTGATGACTTCCGCTTCTTTCAAACATTTCGACATGATGCGTTTTTTGGTTGAAAAAGGCGCAAATATTCATGCAAGAGCCAACTGGGGATACACAGTCCTGTTCTATGCCGTGATAAAAGGAAGCCTTGCCGATGTCCGATACTTGGTAGATAAAGGTGCGGACGCCAACGATAAGAACGATGGCGACCGAACCGTACTGATGGACGCAGTAACAAGAAACGACCCGGAAATGGTACGTTTTCTCATAGAACGAGGTGCCGACGTGAAGATACGGACAGCTGAAAACAACTGTTGCGTGTTGGGAGAAGCCGCCCGTTGGGCTAACGCGGAGATTGTGCAACTGTTAATTGAGCATGGCGCGGATGTCAATAATGTCGATACGATGGGAATGACCCCATTGTTGTATGCTGCCACACACGATAATGTCGAAGCTGCCCAAATATTGATAGAAAACGGAGCTAACCTAGAAGCTCGCGAACGATATAAAGGTTTCACCCCTTTGCTGTATGCCTGCCATTTGCTCAAGCCGAAAATCATACCTTTGCTGGTAGAGAAAGGGGCAGATTTAAACGCAAAAGACAAGAAAGGCAAGACCCCATTGGGGAATGCCTGCAAAAAAGGAGGGCTTGAAATAGTGAAGTACTTAGTGGGACATGGAGCCGGCTTACAGGTCGGCAAAAAGAATGTAGCGGATGTGGTAAAAGACAAAGCGATCAAGCAGTATCTTTCCGAATTGCCATGAATCTCATATTGAATCAGACAATCCTTAATAAATTACTGTAGTTATGTCAATGCATGCAATAGAAAGTTTGGTGGAATATTCCGTAATAACCATAGCGACCGCTTCGCCTGTTCCACCTACGGCACAAAGACTGCGGGTACACGGTCTTGCGAGTTCGTGACGAACTGGAAAAATCGGTTATCTCTCCCTGCTCTCTCCGGAGCAATTGCCCAAACCCGAGCGTTCTGAACACTGAGCCACATTCTTTTGTACGCATTCCCTACTTGTATTGGCATAACAATAGACACAGAAATGGCGGCAAGTGTTATACCTACCGATATCTTTGCTTATCATGCAACCACAGGCTTTCCGTTGGCCTTTGTCTTTTAGGTCTTTGCGTTTGTCGGGTAAAGCGGGAAACGTACCAAAAAGATCCGGTTCGGGTAATTGGCCTGTTCGAAGATAATAAACTAATTCATAATCCTCCCCAAACACACGCTCCATTAAATCACCGTCGATACACCGGTTATGCTCAATGCCATAAACCGTAAGGTCAATATCCTCGGCACAAGTAGCGAGTGTCACATTCCAACCAGTAGAAGCCCAAATTTCCCTCAACTTCACCAATCCCTCTACAGTTTCTTGACGTTGCGTCGCATTCATCTCAGCGGTTTCCACATCCTCTTTCGTAAAGCAATTCGTCTCTTTTATAAGATTGTTCTGTACCTTACGATACGTCTTTACATCTACGAAACTGAACACGAGCTTATCAGTATATCCTTTCAACTGATTGCCGATCTTCCAAATACGTCTAAGCAGGACACGAGGCGTGATAGATGGAGTTATAATCAATGGGTCGAATCGCCAGATCACCCGTTCCTTCCCTATCATTTCCGACAACTCCCGAAATGTCTCCACCCGTTGCGTAACGCTCGGCACATTCGGCTCAAAGCCTTCGCTCACATAGTCATTCAACGTGAACTGGAAATAATAATGGATACCCCTCCTATCCAACTCATGCAAATAAGGTAATATCGGCTTCGGGTTCTTTGTCCAAAACACGATTGCCTTACACCGCTCAAACGACACATACATCTTCCGCCGATTAAACGGATTATACCAAACACAATACCCCTTGGCCAAACGATTAAAGAACCACTTGACATAAAAGGCCGGGATATCCGTTGACCGGCTGGCCGAAATGATGATGGGAGCAAGTGCCTCGACTTGCTCACCGGAGTCCGTTGTGATCATTCTTCCGTATTATTATGTAATTAGGGTCATAACATCCGTAATTTGTCTACCGCAAGATAGGGATTATCTCGCTATTTTTGTATCCTAAAAATGAATGTAGAACCTAATAAATAACAGTAAACATGAAAAATGTATTGATTTTATCTTCCAGCCCCCGTCGTGGAGGCAATTCCGATACGCTATGCGATGAGTTTATGCAAGGGGCGATCGAAAGCGGTCATCGTGTGGAAAAAGTTTTTCTGCGAGACAAGACCATTCACCCCTGCACGGGATGCGGCGTGTGCAGCCAATACAAGAAGCCTTGTCCACAAAAAGATGACGCGGCAGAGATTATCGGAAAGATGCTTGCCGCCGATGTGATCGTGATGGCTACGCCGGTCTATTTCTATGCCATGAGCGCACAGATGAAGACGCTGATAGACCGTTGCTGCGGTCCTTATACCGAAATGAAAAACAAGGAGTTTTACTTCATCGCCACGGCCGCTGAAGACGATAACGGCATCATGGATCGCATTGTGGCCAACTTTATGGGATTCCTCGACTGTCTGGAAAACCCGACCGTGAAAGGAACGCTATTCTGCGGTGGTGTGTGGCACGTGGGCGAGATCGAAGGGAACCCGACTTTGAGGCAAGCATACGAGCAGGGAAAACGAGTATAATACTCTTGATCGCGACCAATACGTCCGGGTATAATCCATACAGGCGACCTACTTCTATGGGGAGCGAATACGGTAGTCCTTTTCTACGAGACCTTTTCCTCGTCTTACAGCTATACCCGTTTAGGGAAGATAGAGAATCCCGCAGGGTTGGCCGACGTACTTGGCAGAGGAAACGTGAGGGTTGCCCGCTTCTCCCTAAGTAAATAACGCTCCGATACCGCATAAATACCTTATCGGTAGCAGATGGATTCTTGTTCGCATACTGTATAATTCTACAAACCACGACGTGGTCTGTACAGATCAAGACGTGG
>ENA-ORNB01002274-ORNB01002274.1-human-gut-metagenome-genome-assembly--contig:-NODE-2274-length-10812-cov-2.850423_pt1 | contig 10812 bp, 9 predicted proteins | sample MGYA00242112_ERZ509016 | MGnify/ENA primary metagenome ERZ509016 (study PRJEB26280, sample SAMEA2338705) | human gut metagenome | biome: human gut; feature: human-associated habitat; material: faeces...
TAGTCAAGCCCTTTGGTCGTAAAGCCACCTGCCATCAGCATTGTGCTTTTGGCTACAAGCTCGGAAGGGCGCGGGCTTGTTTCGTTCAGTAAATCAAGCATCCGCCCGATGGGCGTTAAAAAGCAGTAATGAGGGTCGTTAAACTCCTTGCCGAAAGCAACGGCACCAACCAGCCTGCCGTTAATATAAACCGGGCTGCCGCTCATGCCCTGCGCAACGCCGCCGCTTTTTTCGATAACGTCGCCGCTTGTGCGCACAAGTATGCTGTACCCTCCGGCTTCGCCGCCGGTAACGCCGATAACTTCAACGTTAAAGTTTTCGATATTGTCGCCGTTAATAACAGTTTTGCCAATGCCCTGCATGCCCGGACGGATATCTTCCACCGGCATCAGCGGCACATTGGCAGCGCATAATAAAGGTAAACTGAATATAAGCAAAATACTAAAAATAAAAAGCAATAATTTTTTTGTGTTCATAAAGTCCCCACATCGCAAATAATGCAAAACCGGCCTGGGCATAAGCCGCACGCCGGTTTAATTCCGTTTAAGCAAAACAGCCGCACGCAGCCTTGGCATGCATGGCTATATTATACTATTTTAAAAATTTTCTGGCAAGCGTCAGCCTTTGGTAGGGAACACGCCCAAACCTACGCTGACAGGCCTTTCCCTTCCGTCAGAAGGCGTATTTAAAATTTTTCCGTCCAGCACCATTTCGCTGCTGCCGCCACCGTCAAAATTAACGGCCTGCCATGCACCAAGTTTTACAAGGTAAGAAGCAAGCTCCTGCAAAGTCATACCGGCAGAACTGCTGCTGCGGCCGTCCACAACCAGCAGAATAACTGTGCCGTCTTTTTTTACGCCTGCCGCAGTACGGGGCGCACGCCCGCGAGCAATATCGTAAGCAATGTTTTCTTCCGCGCTGCGCACGTCAGCCTTGCCCTCCGCTACCAGCGAAGGCCCTGCGCCCACAACGAGTTCCGCTTCATCCGCGGTTTCATTGCCAAGCGTTTCACGCAGGCGCACGCGGTCGCCCACCTGTACGCGCTCCAGCACTTTTGCGGCCATGCCGTGCCCAGAAAGCACAACGCTGTCTTTATCAAGCTTCATGTTGCCTGCGCTGCTTACTTCCGTAACACGCCCGTTAGCGGCAATGCGGATTTCATAACCGTACTGGTTTGTTTTTGTGCCCGGCCCGTAATAATGCGTGTAAAGCACCACATCATCGGCAATGCGGGCACGGTTAATGCCCTTCACATCCAAAAACGTGCCCAGTTTGGGGAAGAAAGCGCGCCCTTCATAAGCCAAATCCTGCATTACCATCGGCTTGCCGCCGGCAACAACCAGTGCGCTGCGCGGCTGGATTTCCATGCCGAGCCATTCGCCGTCCAGCTTTAAGTTGCCGATAATCCAGCCGTCAGAATCAAAATATGAAGCGTTAACTGCCGCACGCGCGCCGACGGCTTTGGCTGCCTTAAGCAAAGTTCCGCGGCCGTTTTTGTTAACCGCACCGCTGAACGGTTTTAAAATATAGCGATTTTTCGGGGCAATTTCCAAAATATTTACTTCCACCGGCAAACCGTTCATGTCCTCGCGGCGGTAAATATGCGTCAGCCCTTTGCCCATATCGCTGCTGGTTGATTCCACACGGATGCGGAAAATATCAAGCACCAGCCGGTCAGGCTGCTTCAGCACAAACACCTTGTGCTGCGCTTCGCTGTTTAAATCAACAATCAGGCGTGTTTTTTCACCTTTTTCCTGCAAACGCGCCTTTTTTATAATCGGGTCCTTAACCTTGGAGACAATATCGTCGTCTACTTTTGCGTCAAATTCCAGCACAAGCTGTTTTTTGGTGTTCTTAATTTCTTCATATTCAATTTTGCCGTCTACGTCAACAACAAAACGTATTTTGCTCGGGCTGCTGCTGAAGCGGAAATTTTCAACCTCCGCCGCCATTGCGGAAAGCGGCACCATAACAACAAGCAGCGCCGCGGCAAGCAGCCTGCCGAATGTTTTTAACATAATCTACCTCCTTGAAAAAACAATACACAGCCCGTAAGCTGTGTATTATAAAACCTAACTAATCAGTCGTTGCCGACAACAGAACCCGGACGCAGATTGTTCAGCTCGCTGAGCGCCTTGCCGGTGCCCAAAGCCACGCAGTCCAGCGGGTTTTCCGCAACCGTTGTTTTAATGCCGGTTTCTTCAGTCAGCAGCTGTGCCAGTCCGTCAACCAGCGCGCCGCCGCCGGTAAGCACCATGCCCTTATCGACAATATCTGCCGAAAGCTCCGGCGGGCATTTTTCCAGCACGCCGCGGATGGTGCCGATAATGGAATAAACCGGTTCGCGCAGCGCAGCGCGTGCATCTGCCGAAGTTACCTTAATGGTGGTAGGCCTGCCTGCGATAAGGTCACGCCCCTGCCTTTCCATATCCGTGCATTTGCCGTTGGAAAGCACGTTAGCCACGTTCATTTTTATTTTTTCTGCCGTCGGTTCGCCAATCAGCACGTTGTAAACTTTTTTTACATAGCGCACAATCGCTTCGTCAAAAGCATCGCCGCCAACGCGGATGGAAGAATCAACAACCACGCCGCCGAGGCTTAAAATGGCAATATCGGTTGTGCCGCCGCCGATATCAATTACCGTGCTGCCGCTCGGAACGCTGATGTCAAGCCCTGCGCCAAGCGCCGCTGCAAGGGGTTCTTCTATTAAATAAGTTTTGGATGCGCCTGCCTGCATGGCAGCTTCCAAAACGGCACGTTTTTCTACCGAAGTAATGCCTGTCGGAATGCACACCATAATGCGCGGCTTGCTGAAAAAGCTCTTGCCGGCCACACGTTCCACCACAAATTCCAGCATTTTCTGCGTTACGGTATAATTGGCAATTACGCCCTCTTTAAGCGGACGGATAACGGAAATGCTTTCCGGAACTTTGCCAATCATATCGCGGGCTTCGTTGCCCACAGCAAGAATTTTATTTTTGCTTCTGTTAATTGCCACTACGGAAGGCTCGTTAAACACGATGCCCTTGCCCTTGATGTACACCAGAAGATTGGCTGTACCAAGGTCAATGCCTATATCTACACTGTTAAAAAACATACTTTCACCTACTTTTAATCTTTCGTGCCAACGCGCTTAATATCCGCGCCGAGCCTGGTCAGTTTAGCTGCAATTTCTTCGTAGCCGCGGTCGATATGGTAAATATCGCAGATTTCCGTTGCCCCTTCGGCTACAAGCCCTGCAAGTATCATTGCCGCACCGGCACGCAGGTCAGTTGCCCTTACGGTGCAGCCTGTTAAATGGGCCGGGCCGGTAATAACGGCGCTGCGCCCTTCTGTTGTAATATTTGCCCCCATGCGGTTCAATTCAACCACATGCATAAAACGGTTTTCAAAAACAGTTTCGGTAATTTTGCTGCGCCCTTCCGCAACGGAAAGCATGGCCATCATCTGTGCCTGCATATCCGTAGGGAACCCGGGATACGGGAGGGTTTTAATATCAACGGCCTTCAGCCTGCCGCTGCCGACAACGTGAATACGGTCGATATCTTCTTCAACCAGCGCTCCGGCCTCACGCAGTTTGGCAATCAGCGGTTTCTGGTGTTCCGGCAGTACGTTTTCAATAATTACGTCGCCGCCGGTCATTGCCGCCGCAATCATGTAAGTGCCTGCCTCAATGCGGTCGGGAATAACGGAATGCTGCACGCCGTGCAGTTCGGATACGCCTTCAATGGTAATAACGTTGGTACCGGCGCCGCGCACACGCGCACCCATCTGGTTAAGATAGTTGGCGAGGTCTACAATTTCCGGTTCTTCGGCCGGGTTTTCCAAAACCGTGGTGCCGCTTGCCATTGCTGCCGCCATCATAATATTTTCGGTTGCGCCCACACTCGGAAAATCAAGGTAAATATTGGCACCGGTCATGCCTCCAGGCGCAGAAGCCTCAATATAGCCATGCCCCTGTTCAATTTTAACACCCAGTGCTTCAAAACCTTTTAAGTGCAAATCAATCGGCCTTGTGCCAATAGCGCAGCCACCCGGCTGGGAAATGCGGGCATAACCCTTGCGTGCCAGCAGCGGCCCCATAACAAGGAACGAAGCGCGCATGGAACGTACAAGCTCATAAGGCGCTTCGCAGGAGGTAATTTCCCTGCTGTCAATTTTCAGCGTATGCGGCTCGGAAGCGTCAACTTTAATGCCAAGGCATTCCAAAACCGCGCAAATTGTGCGCACATCCTCCAGCGCAGGAATTTCATCCAGCCTGCTCGGCGAAGTACCAAGAATAGAAGCGGCAATAATAGGCAGCACGGCATTTTTGGCGCCGCTTGTTTTTACTGTGCCTACAAGGCGGTTGCCGCCTTTAACTATCAATCTTTCCAACTGCAAACTCTCCTGTTCTTAAAATCCATTCTATCAAAAGGGCATACTTTTCAAAATAAATATTTTCTGTAGTAGTTTATCACTTTTTTTACAGCTTGGCAATCTCTGCCGGATAAAAAAACGCCTGCCGTTTTTCTTAACGGCAAGCGCTTTTCAAAACAAATTTTCAGGCAATCAGATACCGCGGTCCTGCATTTTCAAACGGTCTGCCAAAATATTGTAATGGGTTTCCATTTCCATAATTTCTTTTTTAATACCGGCGATTACATCCGGGTCTTCTTCAACTTTCAGGCGTTCGCGCAGTTCTTTTATGCCCTGCTTCAACTGAAACATTTTATTTCCGGATACAGCATTAATTACATCAGCCACAGTAATCAACTCCCATCATTCTTTGTATTTTTATTATACCAAAATATGGGGCTGTAAGCAAAGTTTTATTCAAACGATTTTTATTAAAATTAAATATAATTTCACAAATTTCCATAAGAAGGATTTATGCGGCTTAAATATTTAAAATTTTCATTTGAACTTGAAATTTGTTTTTGCCGCGCAGCAAATTTTAAACCTTGCTGCTTACGGCATAACATTTTATGCAGCAGCGGTAAGTAGTTTTTTTATACAAAAAGCGGATGGCAGAGGCCATCCGCTTTTAAAGCTTTCCTTATTAAACTTTGTAAAGTTAAGATTAGAAGGAGAAGTACAGTTCGGAGAAGATTACTTGATCGTCTTTATCACCAATCTGTGCTTCGGTATCGTAGTAGTTAACTACGCCAACAATGTTTTTAGCAAATGCATAGCTTGCGCCAACAGCCCAGCCTTTGTAACCGCCCTCTTTAGTAAAGGTAGTTGCATCGGTGGTCGGATTGATGTAAGCGTTAGCGGACTGATCGAAGTAGCTTACATGCAGGCCATAGGAACCCGGTTCGTCAGCGGAAGCGCCTTTCCAGGCGAGGTCTGCATACCAGCCGTCTTTACCCGGTTTTTCGCCATTGTATTCATGATCTTTATCGCCCCACATATATTCAGCAGAAAGAACGAAGTCAGGAGCGAAGTTATAGCTTGCACCAATGTTCCAGATTTCTTTATCGCCAACTACATTGAAAGGGCCATAATGGTTACCGTCATCATCATAATTCCAATAACCAGCATCGTTAGCTTTATAGTAGGTTACATAAGCATCGACTGCACCAAGGTCAGCTTCAACACCTGCTACATAAAGGCGGTCAGAAGAAGCTTCAAGATATTCTTCGGAAGGACCTTTAGCAGCGATACCGAATACTTTTACGTTATCGCCATAGGAAGCTTTAACGCCATCGATGTAGGAATCAAGTACGTTACCGGTATGGGTTACTTCGTCCCAACGGCCAGCCTGTACATCCAAACCGCCAATACGACCATTCAGATAAGCACGGTTCAGTTTAACATCATCTTCACCGCTTTCACTGTGCATGAATTCCTGAGTGTTCTGGAACATGCCGGTGTAGGTCCAGTCTTCGTTAACCTGGCCGGTTACCCAAAGACGAGTACGAAGGTTGGATTCGTCAGCGCTGTTGTCGCGGCTTACATAGTTGTAACGGATCTGACCGGTGATTTTTACGTTGTCAGCTTTCTTTTCAAGGTTAGCAACGCGAACGCCGAGGCTGTCGAGTTCGTCAGCAAATTCAGCAGCTAATTTGTCTACATTAGCACCTTTTGCCATTGCTTTAGCAACAATCTGAGCCATTTCATAACGGGTCATCAGTTTGTCGCCGCCGTAGGTGCCGTCGGGATAACCGTCAACTACACCAGCAGCTGCCAGTTTGTTTACTGCGTCATAAGCCCAATGACCTGCCGGTACATCGGAGAACGGATTTGCGGCATAAGCACTTGCAGTTACGCCAAGAGCCATAGCCATTGCGAGAACTAAAGATTTTTTCATTTTGCCATTCCTCCAGGGAAATAATTTTTTTACCCTTTCAGAAACCTTTTGCGCAAAACTTTCCGTTTCGGTTTTTTATGCGCGAGTTGCCGTGTTTCCTCTGCAACAAAACCAATACAGTCCGCAAATTGCAAACGGTTTTTAAAAGGATGGGTACACTTTACCATAATTTCACAATGCCGTCAAGAACATTTTACAATTTTTAGTGAATTTTTATCAGTTTTTTCTGTATAGAAAAACAGGCAGTGCATAAAGCGCTGCCTGTTTGTAAATAATTTTACATTATTTGCTGAAAGCGTCCGTTAACGGAGGCACAATCTGTTTTTTGCGGGAGAGCACGCCCGGCAGATAGTAATGGCCTTCTGCTTCCGGTTTGCCGAAAGCTTCCGTAACTTTTGCCTGGTTTACACCGGCAACCAGAAGGTCTGTGGCTTCGGAAAGTATGTCCGTTACCATCAGGAAGGACAAATCAAAGCCTTCGGTTTCGCGCATGGCTTCCAGTGCCGCTAAAAGTTCCGGCATTTTATCCAGCCCCTGCTGGCGGCCCATGATGTTAATCTGCGCTACGCTGGCTTTGGTTTCGCCGAAATCAAATTCTTTTAAATCGGTACGTACCAACTCGTCTGCGGTTAAACGGGCAATAACGGAGCCCTGTTTCAATTCTTCCATGGCATAGGCTTCCAAATCCTCAAGCCCGGCAATTTCTTGCAGTTTTGCCGCAGCGTCCTTATCCTGCTGAGTGGTGGTCGGGCTGCGGAAATACAGGGTATCGGAAATAATTGCCGATAAAAGCAGGCCGGCAATTTCGCGCGGCAGTTCCACTTTGTGTGCTTCTGCCATGCTGGTAATAATGGTTGCCGTGCAGCCTACGGGTTCTTCGCGGATATAAATAGGAGCCGCGGTATGCAGGCCGCCCATGCGGTGATGGTCAATTACCTCAATGATTTCAGCTTCTTCGCTGCCTTCAACGGCCTGTGCGCGTTCGTTATGGTCAACAAGAATAAGCTGGGTTTTGTCGGGTTTCAGCAGGCGTACCTTGTCAATCATGCCAATGTAGCGGCCGCCTTCCACAACCGGATAGGAGCGGAAATTGGTATCGAGCATGGCATTTTTAACATCGTCCAGAAGTTCGTTGTTGTTGAAGGAAACAACGCTGGTAGTCATTAAGTCTTTAACCGGTGCATCCAGCAGCTGGCTGTAATCAACAGCGCCGGTTTCGTTTTCCTGTGCGCAAAGCTCTTTATAGAAGCATTTGGCAAGGTCGGTTACGGTAACAACGCCTTCAATGTTTTCCGGCGTGCCGACAGGCATGCAGCGCACGCCGTAGTCGGTAAACAAATGGCTTACCTCACGCAGTTTGGTTTCGCCGTTAAGCATGGGCACTGCAATAAGTTCCACATCTTTCAGGCGGGGGTACATATCCTCAATTAAAACCGGTTCTTCCACGCCGAAATAATTAAGAACATACTGTGTTTCAGGGTTCAGCGCACCTGCGCGAGCCGCAACGGCATTAACGCCAAGCTGCCTTTTTAACCACGCATAGGCAACTGCGGAGCAGATAGAGTCCGTATCCGGGTTGCGGTGGCCGATGACATATACTGGTTTATCCACGTTCAGCACTTCCTTTTTGCAGGCAGACCTGGCTGCCGTAATGATTTTTAGTGTAATAATTATTATATCATAAAAAACTTTAAATTACCGCTGAAATTTTGTTTATTTGGCACGTTTATCGCCCAGCGTTGCCAAAAGTTCCGCCGGGTTAATGTTATGGTAGGCCAAAAGCACAAGGCAGTCGTACCACAGGCCGCTCATCTCATCCAGCACTTCCGTCCTGCTGTCATTTTTAGAGGCAATAATGGTGCTCGAAGTATCTGCGCCAAGCTGTTTTAAAATTTTATCCTGCCCGGACATAACCAAATGCCTTGCAGCGGAATTATCACCGCCGGATTGACGTTTATAGCAGATTAAGCGGTAAATTTCGGCAAGTACGCCGTGAATGCCGTCAGGTTCAGGCACGGGCAGGCTGCCGCTTTGCCATACCGGCTGCGTAAATACGCCCAGCCCGCTGCGCCCCGGCAGCGCCTTTACCAAAAGCACCGTACCGTTTTTCCCGGCAGTAATTTCCGTTACCGAAAAAGCCGCGCCGTCTTCTGCTGCGTTATAGGCCTTTTTTGTTTCCGGGTCATACAGCCACAGGCTGCCGTTTTCCGCTGTGCGTGCCAGTGCCTCGCCGTCCATTTTGGCAAGCGCCAACACCTCGTCCGTACCGGCATCCTGCACTATGGCATTAATATAGCCGTGAACATTAAATTTTAAAGCTGCAAAATCAATTTTCATCTTTTCCGCCTTCTCTTAAAACGGGCATTACGGAGTTATACCCGTCCGCTCCGTATACCAGGCAGCGCTTTACACGCGAAATGGTTGCCGTGCTGGCGCCTGTTTTCTCTACGATTTCTTCATAAATGCAGCCGGCATCAAGCATTCTGGCAACCTCCAGACGCTGCGCCATTGCTTTTAATTCGGTAATGGTACAAATATCTTCAAAAAAGTTTGAGCATTGCTGTTCATCTTTTAAACTTAAAACAGCCCTAAACAGCTGCGCGGTTAATTTATCCCTGGTTTTTGCAGGCATGGCTGTCCTCCTTGGTTAACACCCGTAAAATTTTAAATTGGATATTTTCTATCCTTTCTTACTTTAATACTTTATTTTATAAAAAGTCAAGTAATTTTAACGGATTTTAAGAAAAATTTTATTGACAGATTTGTAAATAACGTGTATGATTGGTACATCAACTTCATACAAACATTCATCAAGAGCAGCCGAGGGACTGGCCCGATGACGCTACGGCAACCATCCTTAGTGAAACGGTGCCAAATCCAACGGAACATTCCGGCATATGAAAGAGGTCTTAAAACTTGTACCCTTCACCTGTTTGTGAAGGGTTTTTTAGTACCTTAGAAAAGAAAGAGGAACACCGCATGATTGAATTAGTAAATGTAGAAAAAACTTACCACACCTCCTCGGGTGACATTCACGCCTTAAAGCGTACCAGCCTTACCATTAATCAGGGCGAAATTTTTGGCATTATCGGCCTTTCAGGCGCAGGCAAATCCACGCTTATCCGCTGCATTAACATGCTGGAAGTGCCGACCGCCGGGCAGGTTTTTGTGGACGGCGAAGAACTTACCGCCATGACGGAAACGCAGCTGCGCAAAGCACGCCAGAACATCGGCATGATTTTTCAGCATTTTAACCTGCTTGCCAGCCGCACCGTTTTTGACAACATTGCCTTTCCGCTGGAAATTCAGGGGCTTGGCAAAGATGAAATCAAAAAGCGCGTGGAACCGCTGCTGGAGCTTGTACAACTGCAGGACCGCGCCGACCATTACCCCAGCCAGCTTTCCGGCGGGCAGAAACAGCGCGTAGGCATTGCCCGCGCCCTTGCCAGCAACCCGAAAGTTCTTCTGTGCGACGAAGCAACAAGCGCGCTCGACCCGCAGACCACCAAATCCATTTTGAACCTGCTGCGCGACATTAACCAGCGTTTAAACCTTACCATAGTAATGATTACGCACCAGATGGAGGTTGTAAAGGAAATCTGTGACCGCGTAGCCGTTATTGAAAACGGCAGCATTATAGAAGAAGGCAATATGATAGATGTATTTACCAACCCGCAGAACCAGACTACCAAGGAATTTGTTAAGAGCGTCGATAAAAACACTCTTCCGGAATCACTTAAAAGCACGCCCGTCAGCAGGGAATATTTTGAAGGCGCAAGCCTCGCCGTGCGCTTGTCCTTCTTCAGCGGCAACGCAGACAAACCCATTGTTTCCGGCATGATTAAACGCTTCGGCGTAGACGCAAACATTATTTCCGGCAACACCGACCAGCTTAAAGACCGCATTTACGGCACTCTGCTGATTGTTATTGAAGGCCCGCAGAAAGCCCTTGAGGACTCGCTGGATTATTTAAACAGCCAAAATCTGCAAGTGGAGGTAATTGGTTATGTCAAATGAAATGATTGAACTTTTAATAAAATCCTTTTGGGAAACCGGCTACATGGTTGTTGCCTCCACCGTGCTGGCAAGCCTTATCGGCATACCGCTGGGCATCATCCTTACGGTAACGCGCAATGGGCACATTCTGCCGAATGCCGTTATTAACTCCGTGCTGGGCGTTATTGTTAACGCCACCCGTTCCACCCCGTTTATTATTTTAATGGTAGCCATTATTCCGCTTACCCGTATGCTGGTTGGTTCTTCCATCGGCACTACGGCCGCTATTGTGCCGCTTACCATTTCCGCAGCACCGTTTATTGCGCGTGTTATCGAATCTTCGCTGCTTGAAATTGACCACGGCGTTATCGAAGCCGCACAAAGCATGGGTGCAAGCCCGATGCAGATTATTTACAAGGTTCTGCTTCCCGAATCGCTGCACTCCATCGTGCTCGGCATTACCCTTGCTGTTATAGCCCTTATCGGTTACTCCGCCATGGCGGGCGTGCTCGGCGGCGGCG
>ENA-ORNB01002278-ORNB01002278.1-human-gut-metagenome-genome-assembly--contig:-NODE-2278-length-10783-cov-6.287658_pt1 | contig 10783 bp, 8 predicted proteins | sample MGYA00242112_ERZ509016 | MGnify/ENA primary metagenome ERZ509016 (study PRJEB26280, sample SAMEA2338705) | human gut metagenome | biome: human gut; feature: human-associated habitat; material: faeces...
TAAATTACGGCGGTAGAAACGGGCATATAGTAGGAAAAGCCCTGGAACTGCATGTCGATCTGCTGTGCCAACTCGCGCGTGGGTACGATAATGACCGATTTCACGACGTTCTTCTCATTGCCTTCGAGCAGCAGCCGGTTCAGCAGCGGCAGCGTATAGGCAGCCGTCTTGCCCGTACCGGTCTGGGCGCAGGCGATAATATCGCGCCCGTCCAGAATGATCGGAATGGTCTGCTCCTGCACAGGAGTCATCTCCTGAAAATTCATGGCGTCGATGCCGTCCAGCACCTCGTCTTCCAGATCGAGTTCGTCAAATCTCATACTATGCGTTTTCTTTCTTTTCCAATTATTACACTTCAAACGGGCGGGTTCTTTCGACCAACTCTCCCTGCAACGTCGCCGACGAGGAGGCGGTCACCCGCACCCGCACGTAATCCCCGATCCGGCACTCGCCGCGATCGAAGACCACCACCTTATTCTGCGACGTACGTCCGAAAAGCTGCCGGTCGCTGCGCTTGGAAGTACCTTCCACCAGAATTTCGAACTCTTTGCCGACATCGCGGGCGTTGCTTTCGGCCGAAAGCGTATTCTGCAAGGCGATGATTTCGTTCAAACGGGCCGTCTTGACCGAATCCGGCACATCGTCGGGCATGTGACGTTGAGCGAACGTATCGGGCCGCTCGGAATACTTGAACATATAGGCGAATTCATACCCCACCTCCCGCATCAGCGAAAGCGTCTGCCGATGATCCTCGTCCGTTTCGCTGCAGAATCCGGCGATCAGATCGGTCGTAATCGCGCAATCGGGCATATAGCGGCGGATAGTGGCGATGCGGTCGAGGTACCATTCGCGCGTATATTTGCGGTTCATCTTCTCGAGCATCCGCGACGATCCCGACTGGGCGGGCAGGTGGATGCAGCGGCAGATGTTGGGTTTCGACGCCATCACTTCGAGCAGACGGTCGCTCATGTCCTTGGGATGCGACGTTGCGAACCGAACGCGCAACAGCGGCGAAATTTCGGACACAAGGCGCATCAGCTCCGGAAAATCGACCGCTCCATAGCGATACGAATTGACATTCTGCCCTAACAGCGTTACCTCCCGGTAGCCGTTCTCAAACAGGCTGCGAGCTTCGTTCAGAATGGTCTGCGGATCGCGGCTGCGCTCCACGCCCCGCGTATAAGGCACCACGCAGTACGAACAATAGTTGTTGCACCCGCGCATGATGGCGATATAACCGCTCACGCCGTTGCGGTCGAGCCGCACGGGAGCGATTTCGGCGTAGGTCTCTTCGCGGGAAAGCAGGACATTGACACCCCGGCCGCCTTCGCCCGCTTCGCGCACCAGGCGAGGCAGGTCGCGGTACGCATCCGGACCAGCGACGATATCCACGGGGTTCTCCCCCTCGAGCAGCCGTTCCCGCAAACGTTCGGCCATACAACCGATAATACCGACGAGCACTCCCGGCCGGCGGCGGCGCAGATGAGCCATCTCCCGCAAACGCCCCCAAATGCGCTGTTCGGCATTATCTCGGATCGAACAGGTATTGATCAGAACGACATCCGCCTCCTCGATCTTGTCGGTATAGACATACCCCTCCTGCTGCATGATCGCTACGACGATCTCGGTATCGCCGACATTCATCTGACAACCGTAGGTTTCTACAAAAAGTTTACGGCCCGCCCCCTGCAACGGACGCAAGGTATTTATCTTTTTTTCGTCATTCATATTCACAGTCCGGAACCACCCGGTAAAATTAGGACCGAAAAACGGGAATCGACGATCGCGGTTCCCGTTTCCCCGGTATTTCTGAAAATTACTGTGCCTGAATTGCACCCGCTTCCGGGAAGGGCTTGAAGCCCTCTCCGTAGGTATCGTAGGCATCCGTAACCACGAAGAATGCTTTCGGGTCGATCTCCTGTACCTTACGCTGTACCGCATGCACCTCCTTGCGATCGACCACCAGGAAAATCATATCCTTTTCCTCCTCGGAGTACATACCCCGTGCCTTGATAAAAGTAGCGCTGCGTTCCAGATCCTCCAGAATGAACGTCCGGAGTTTTTCGTTTTCATCGCTGATGATGAACAGCAACTTGTCGTACGACGCACCGTCGATCACCCGGGCTACGACCCGCGAAGCGAGAAAAATCAAAATCAAAGAATAAAAAGTAAGCACCCAGCCCGAACCCGAACTATCGCCCGTACCGAGACCGAAACCGATCACCACCAAGCCTGAAAGGATCACCACGCAATCCGCCAGGAAGATACCCGTGGAAAACTTGATGCCCGCATACTTCTGAAGCAACATGGCGATAATGTCCGTACCGCCCGTGGTAGCCTGTGTCCGCACGACCATACCCTGCCCCACGCCGATAACGACCGCACCGATGATACAGGTCAGCAACAGATCGTTCGACAAGTTGAGCGAACCGCCCAGCAATAGCGCCGGATCGAGATTGATACCGTCGGCCGTAAATGCCGCATCGGAATAGACCAACCGCGTCAGGATATTCATAAAACCGGGCGTGAACAGCGCAGCCACCACCGTCCGGGCGCCGAACTGTCCGCCGAAAACCAATACGGCGGTAATCATCAGCGGCACGTCGAACATATAGCCGAAAGTACCGACCTGGATCGACGGGAAAATATTATGCAATACGATGCCGGCGCCATAGACTCCGCCCGGAACGAAATTGTAAGGATTGATAAAAAAAACGAAACCGGATCCCATAATCGCACAACCGACAAACAACTGAATCCAGGAACGCCACCAGGCCCAAGACCCCATCGGCTCCAATAAAGCTTTCGTATTGATCATAAAGTTAACTGTTTTAGAGCGGTTAATAATCGATTTAATTTTGCAAATATACGAAAAACTCCCGGATTTCCCGTTCGCTTCGGACTATTTTCCCAAAAAGCCGCAGTATTTAAATTTTTTTCGTTTATATTTGCATATACAATCCTGACAAATAAAGGGCATGATACTGACTTACTATTGCATTATCACGATGATAATCATCGCCTACCTGCTCGGCTCGATCCCCAGCGCCGTATGGATAGGCAAAAAATATTACGGCATCGACATCCGGGAACACGGCAGCAAAAACGCCGGTACGACCAACATGCTGCGGGTGCTGGGACGCCGGGCAGCCCTGCCGGTCTTTCTGCTGGATTTCCTCAAGGGATTCGTCGCGGTCACATTGACCGAGATCCTCAAATACGACGCCTACATCAACGATATGTGGCTGATAAATATCAAGATCATCGCCGTATTCGCCGCCGTGCTCGGACACATCTTCCCCATTTTCGCGGGATTCCGGGGCGGCAAGGGCGTGGCAACGCTCGTGGGGGCGATCACGGGAATTTATCCGCCGGTCGTACTGCTCTGTTTCGCCGTATGGGTCGTGATCCTGATGATGACGCATTACGTTTCGCTCGCGTCTATCGTGGCCGGCTGCTGCTTTCCGATCTTCACGATCGTTTCGCCCAAGGTAAACCAATCGGTGCCGTTCATCGTCTTCTCATTCGTCACGGCCGTTCTGCTGCTCTACACCCACCGCAAAAATATCGTTCGGCTGAAAAACGGCACGGAATCCAAAATATACATCTGGAAGCCCCATCGAAAAGCGGACAAATAGCACGGTAAAAACGATTCGCTTGTTTGGCGAATCGTTTTTTATCGAATAAGGTCCGAAACCGGAACCATATCCGAATAGGCACAAAAAAATCCGACTGCTCCATCTCCTGCCCCAACGGTCATTCGGATCGCTTCATCCGCCCGTTTCAGATCGGACTTTCAATCCACGGTAAATAGCGAGCCGGAAATCGCCATTATTCAACACGCTTGTATTGTCCGATTTCGATCTATTTGTGTCTGTTTCCGCTGCGATCCGATCTGTCGAAACCGGCTGAAACGGCCTTGTAAAATAAAAACGAAGGCATCCCCGAATTCTTCCGACAAAAAACGGGTATTTTACCGATTGGATAGATTTTCATATATTTGCTCGCAACGAATACCGATTTGTACGAACTGTCAAAAAGCGAAACACACGAAATTTGCTTTGTTCCCGGCATATATTATCTTTGCCGGAAGAGGTTAAGAAGAATAACCCGAATCCGGCCGGACACCAGTCCCCCCGGGACAGGCGTTTCGCCCTAAAAATTGAATTATCCACTACTTGATACCGAAAATTCTATGTTACGCGAAAACCTGATTAATATTTACGAAACCAGCTTCCGGGAGAACTATGCACTGCCGGCATTGACCGACTATTTCAAGCAGGAGAACTTCACCTACCTGGAAATGGGCGCCGAGATCGCCAAGCTGCATCTGCTCTTCGACGAGGCGGGCATCCGGCAGGGCGACCGAATTGCGCTGATCGGCCGCAACAATCCCCGCTGGTGCATCACCTACATCGCCACGATCACTTACGGCGCGGTCATCGTGCCCATTCTGCAGGATTTCCATGCCAACGACGTGATCCACATCATCAACCATTCGGAAAGCCGACTGCTTTTCCTGGGCGACACGTTCTGGGACGCGATCGAAGCCGACCAGATCCGGAAAGTCGAAGCCGTCTTCTCGCTCACGGACCTGAACGCGATCTACGAGCGCCGGGATCCGAAGAAACTGACGGATTTCCAGAAGAACCGCGAAAATCACTTCCGCAAAGCCTATCCGAAAGGGTTCGGACCGGAGCATATCCGCTTTCACAAGATTCCCAACGACCGGATGATCCTGCTCAACTACACCTCGGGAACGACCGGATATTCGAAAGGCGTCATGCTCTCGGTCAATAACCTGACGGGCAACGTGCTCTTCGCCCGAGGAGCCATAAACACCCAAACCGGCACGAACTATTTCCAGCGCGGCGGACGCACGCTCTCGTTCCTGCCTCTGGCACACGCCTACGGCTGTGCATTCGACTTTCTCGCGCCGCTGGCCGTCGGAGGCCACATCACCCTGCTGGGCAAAATTCCCACTCCGAAGATCCTGATCGAAGCCATGCAGGTCGTGCGCCCCACGATCATTTGCTGCGTACCCCTGATTCTCGAGAAAATCTATCGCAAACAGGTACTGCCGCTGCTCGAAAAGGGGCCGATGAGTATCGCTATGAAGATTCCGCTGCTGAATACCGCCCTGCGCTCGGTAATCCGCAAGAAGATGATGGAATCGTTCGGCGGAGAGGTGAACATCTTCATCGTGGGCGGTGCACCGATGAATATGGAAACCGAAGCATTTCTGATGAGTATCAAATTCCCGATCACGATTGGATACGGCATGACCGAATGCGCTCCGCTCATCAGCTTCACTCCCGACAACGAATTCAAGGCCGGTTCCTGCGGGCGTTTCCTCTCGGAATTTATCCAGGTGAAGATCGACTCGCCCGATCCCGAACACGTCGCGGGCGAGATCCTGGTGCACGGCGAGCACGTCATGATGGGTTACTACAAGAACGAGGAGGAAACCCGGAAGGTCCTGGACGAAAAAGGGTGGCTCCATACGGGCGACATCGCCACGATGGACCCGGACGGCACGCTTTACATCCGCGGCCGCTCGAAAACCATGATACTCACGGGAAGCGGACAAAACATTTACCCCGAAGAGATCGAAGACAAACTCAACAACATGTATATGGTCCAGGAATCGCTGGTTCTGGAGCACAACGGACGTTTGACGGCATTGGTCGTTCCCGACTTCGAACAGGCGGAGCTCGAAGGGATCGATAAAGAGGAACTGCCCCGAATCATGGAAAACAACCTCAAGGAACTCAACAAACTGTTGGCATCCTACGAACAGGTCGCAAGTATCACGGTCTATCCCACCGAATTTGAAAAGACGCCCAAACGCAGCATCAAGCGCTACCTATACAATACGGCTCTGCTGGAGAAATAGGCCGATTCGATGAAGCACGAAAAATCGCTATCGAAGAGTTTTCCGCCGACAATCCGACAAGTTTCCCTTCGAAACAGCTTGCCGCCTTTTCAGGCGGCAAGCTGTTTCGAAGGCTTCTCGGAAATCTTCACAATAGTCCATACGATTTCCTTACCTTCCACTATCTTTGCAGAAAACAGGATGCGCCTCGGAAAACGATGAACAAGTTCCCGTTTTCTTCTCGGCTTTCACTATCTTTGACACCGAACATTTCGCCTCGACAAAATGCAAATAAATTTGCGTTTGCCTCCGGCTTATCGCTATCTTTGCCAATATGAAATTCAGCAGCAAACAAATGATCGGAGAAAACCTCCTGTACCTGATGGTATGGATGGTGATTATCCTAGTACCGGTCCTCAACTCGAAAATGCTCGAAGAGGTACACGTCAGTCTGGAGAACATTCTGATCGCCTGGCTAAAAATCGCACCTTATCTGCTGATCTTCATCATCCACAACAGCCTGATCGCTCCCAGACTGTTACTGCGAAAACATCGTTATGTATGGTATCTGGTCGTCAATCTGCTGACCATTACGGCCGTTTTCTCGCTGGTCGCCATCTATGAAAAATACGCTCCATACGACACCGAACCCTACATCCTGAACGGCAAAGCGTCATTCACCGATCTGGCGATCTATTGGAACATCCTGCTGGGATTCTTCATGACGGGCCTGAACATGGGTATCAAACTGCTGTATCGCTCCCTGCGCGACGAACAGCAAATGGAGGAGCTCAAACGTCAGAACCTGCAAGCGGAAATGGATTATCTGCGATACCAGATCAACCCCCATTTCTTCATGAATACGCTCAACAATATCCACGCCCTGATCGACATAGATACCGAATACGCGAAAAGCGCCGTCATCGAACTGTCCAAGATGATGCGGTACGTTCTCTACGAATCGGGCAGCGAAACCATATCGCTCAAAAAGGACATCCAATTCATCGAGAACTACATCGAGTTGATGCGCATCCGTTACGACAGCAGCATCGATATATGCTTGGATTATCCGGCCACGATCCCGAACAAAGTGGCCATCCCGCCCCTGCTGCTGATCGTATTCGTCGAAAACGCGTTCAAGCACGGAGTAAGTTATAACCACGCCTCGTTCATCCATATCCGAATCGACTACCGGGACGACGCGGTGACGGCCGTCATCAGCAACAGCCGTCACGAAAAATCCCGGCCGGGTACTACGGGTATCGGACTCGAAAATGTCAAAAAACGGCTGGCATTGATTTACCAGGACAACTATACGCTCTCGATCGACGATTCCGATCCGGCCGTCTATACCGTCAAACTCATAATCCCCATCATGCCATGCTGAAATGTATCGCCATAGATGATGAGCCGCTGGCACTGCGGCAATTACAGGGTTATATCGCCAAAATCAATTTTCTGAAGCTCGAAAAAGCATTCACCAACGCCATCGAAGCCCAGCAATATCTAGCCGGGAATCCGATCGACCTGATTTTCGTGGATATCAACATGCCCGACCTGAGCGGTGTGGAGTTCGTACGTTCGCTCGTCAGCCGCCCGATGATTATCTTCACGACGGCTTATTCGGAATACGCCGTCGAGGGATTCAAACTCGATGCGATCGACTACCTGCTCAAACCGTTCAGCTTCGCTGATTTCAGCCGCTCGGCAGCCAAGGCGCAGTCGCTGTACGAACTGCTGGCCTATCGGAAGACACAAGGAAACGCTCCTGCCCCGGAAGCCACTCCACGCGACCGGGAGTACATCTCGATCAAAGCCGACTACAAAACGACACTGGTACGCATCAGCGACATCGTTTATCTGGAAAGCGAAGGCGAATACGTACGGCTCCATCTGGACGACCGATCGACCATCACGACTCTTTTCCGGCTCAAGAACATGGAAGCGGCCCTGCCGTCGGAAATGTTCATGCGGGTCCATCGCTCCTACATCGTCAATCTACAACGTATCAGGAGCTACGTAAAAGGCCGGGTTTTCGTAAGCGACAGCGAATACATCCCCATCGGCGAGAACTACCGGGAAACGTTCCAACGGTACATCGAAACCCATTACCAGAATCTATAACGGAGAATCGCGTCCGAAATCTTGAGGAAAAATCGTACCCGTCCCGGAACGGGCATTCGACAGCCCGGCAGCAGACAACAAAGCGCGATCATATGCTTTCGGGGTACCTATGGGAGGCAAACATATGGCGGTGTGTCATAAAGGCGCACTGTTACGTCATTATCGGGATGCGAGTTAAATCATTTACGACAGTAAATTCCTGTTGCCCTTGCCCTCAATGCCTCGCACTGCATCCATTCTGACTCCCCTTAAGGATTGTGCTCGACACAGTCCCTTGTCGGCATTACAGACGCGGCCACAGCCAGCAGACAAGCCCCCTCGAATTCGATACTGTGAGCATGGGATAACGATATATGGAAAGATATGAATCCCCAATATAAACTCTGCATTCCCAGAGTACAGGCACGCTTGCCACCAACCCCGACCATGAGAGGCAAATCTTATTTGCAATCGGCCAGGCAACTCTGAATATCCAGACTGACCGGTTTCCCATTGACAGAAAAAGAGAGTGTGCAATCCTCGAAAGCGGTAAGTTTCTCGAACTGCAAAATAACGATGGAATTATCGCCCCAAATTGCATCGACCTTCTTTGCCTGAAAGGTTTTACCATCGTTATAAAGCACCACATCTTCGATCGAAAGTCCGTTGGTTTCATCACGGTCGGATGCAGGGATTTCAATTTTGATAGTTGTTTTGCCGTGTTTATTGTTCAGACTCAAAAATTTGGGAGTTGCACAGGCACTTCCTATCGCCAGCAGAGCGGCAGCGCATGAAAGAATAATCTTTTTCATAGCAAATGAATTTGAAGTGATGTAAAAGGGTTGATTTCCAATCGTTACGAAATAACATTCGAGATACGAAATAATGTCTTTTACTATATACAGAAGATTCCGATATTTTTTCAATAAATATTGTGTGTGGGGGCTTTTACTCTTTTCGGTGCAAAACTAATATAAAAATCCCCCCCCCAAATATTTTGATTAAATTAACCAAAATATATTCGAATATGCAACAATATTTGGAAAAATCTATGAATCAGGCCCGCATAAAGCTCATGACTTACAAGCGGGGAAAACGGTCCATACGGGTATATCGCCCGTCGGCACACTCGTAACAATAGTGCGTCAAGCCGTTGGTCAGGACCACGTAACGGGCCCCCAGCACCGAATTGTACCGGACGGCCTGCGCCAGCACCTGACGGTCTATTCCGATCCCGGCAGCCTTGCACTCGACGAGCATCAGCGGACGGGCCCGGTCGTCCACGACCACCACATCGGCACGCTGCGGAGATCCGTTCATCGCTACGGCATACTCCTGGACGATCCGCATGGGCTGTGCTCCGCAATGGGAAATCAGAAACCCGATCAGGTGACGGCGCACCCACTCCTCGGGAGTCAGCACCAGGTAGATTCCCCGAAGCGGATCCCAAACGGTCATCTGCTCCCCACGCTGCGAAATCCGCAATTTGACGGCAGGAAAATTGAGCCGGGGATAGTCGGGAATCATATTCGGAAAAAATTAGTAACTTTACAGGGACAAATATACGAAAAGGCGACGGAATCCGTATCGCCCCGTATGCAAAGTGCCCCCAAGCCGCAGAATACAGCGCAAAGCGGGAGCGAGCGTACGGGCTCGCAGACAAAGAGTGCCGATCGTATCTTATTACTTAACTAAACAGCGAAAGGCGGACGGCGGGTCCAACTCGTCCGCATCCGCCCGAGCCGCATAAAAAATTTATCGCCTTATGAAGAGTCTTTTGACCTTGCTCCTTCTCTCTTCCGCATGGATGGCCTGCGCCCAGGATTACGCTTCGCCGGAGCCGGTCGAGATAGGCAAGGAGCTTTCCCGCACCACTTTCGTCGTCTATCCGACGGCGGAAGAGGCTGCCGCCGGATCGCGCGAAGCCTCCAAATACTTCACCCCGCTGACAGAGTGGGAAAAAACGACGACCGAAGCCGGCACGGAGTTCTCCACGAAATTCACGGTGCCCTTCGCCTGGGTAAACCGCCAGGTGCTCCTGCATGTGGAGTGGGCTTCGTCGGCTTACGAAATTCGCCTGAACGGGAAGGTCGCGGGATATTGCCAGAACGGGAGCAATCCGGCGGATTACAACTTCACCAAACAGGTCCGGGAAGGGGCCAATAATCTGACGATCAAGGTGCTGTCCAATCCTGCAAGCACCGTACTCGAAAGTTGGGCGCATCCCTCCGAACCGGCGTTAGGCAGTTGCTACGTCTTTTCCCAGCCGACCATCCGCATCCGCGACCTGTTCACCAAAACGTACCGAAACGGCAGCGTCTTCAACGGCGAGGTCGGCATCGTGGTGAAAACCGACGCGCTGAATCCCAAGAAAGCGAAAATCCACTACGAACTGCTGACGCCGCAGGACGAAGTCGTGACATACGGCAGCCAGGAGATCGAACTCGACATGCGCAGAGAAGACACCCTGCGTCTGGTCGCCCAGATTCCCGATACGATGGTATGGAGCGCCCGCAACCCGATACTCTACACCCTGCGGCTCAAGACACAGACCGAAGGCCGTTATACGGAGTACGTATCGCTCAAGGTCGGCTTCCGCACCGTCGGCAACACCCGGGGGCAGTTGGCGATCAACGGGTATCCGGCAGCACTCAAGGCCGTACCCGACTTGGGTACGACCGTATCGCCGAGCCAACTGCTCGAATGGAAGGAACAGGGGTACAACCTGATTCTGCTTCCGGCAGGCGGCGTATCCGGTGCGCTGTACGACCTTTGCGACCGATATGGCTTCTATGTCGTCGAACA
>ENA-ORNB01002288-ORNB01002288.1-human-gut-metagenome-genome-assembly--contig:-NODE-2288-length-10749-cov-5.782962_pt1 | contig 10749 bp, 4 predicted proteins | sample MGYA00242112_ERZ509016 | MGnify/ENA primary metagenome ERZ509016 (study PRJEB26280, sample SAMEA2338705) | human gut metagenome | biome: human gut; feature: human-associated habitat; material: faeces...
TAACATGAACATAGGGTGATTTTATGATCAGTTTCTTATGTAATCGGTTAGCCGAGTTTTTGTGCGAAAAAAACATTATAGCCAAAGATGAGAAAGAAATTTATATATATGGATACGAAATAATTATAACGACGATCTTAGGCGCTGTGTTGGTGTTTGCGGTTGCGCTATTGACTGGTAGATTTATGGAGGCAATTTGTTTCTTTATAGTGTTTGTGTTAACACGCCAGTTTTGCGGAGGATACCATTCGCAAACACGATTACTGTGCAGCATAACTTTTATGCTGTGTTATGCAGCGGTATTATTTTTTAACAGTGTACTGGAACCGATATACTCATGGTTTATACACTTGCTTATCTTTGTTCCTTACTTTGCGGCGATACTTGGATATGCGCCGATCATTAATGAGAATAAGCCATTAACTGATAGGGAAATTGTTATTAATCATAATAAAAGCATTGTTATATCAATTGCTTGGCTTATTATATCAACCTTGTTGTTATTCTATAAGCCTATCTTATCATCTGCTATTGATTTGACATTATTGGTCATAGCAGCTTTAATGATGATAGAAATTTTAAAACGAAGGAGGGAGAAAACATGAAGAAGATAACGAACAAACTGCTTACAGTTGTTGCTAAAGCAGGTAAGGATACAGCTGTAAAAACTTGCGGTGCCGCTTCTTTCTTCTACTGCTACCAGCCTAAGGAGCCGGCAGCTCTGAAGAAGATTGCAAAGAAGTAATCGGATTGTCTGTTAAACAGTGGAAAGCTCAACGACAGTTTACCAGGCTCAAGAAGATTCGGCATGCGGACGTCTCGCTTGCCGAATTGTCAAATAACACATCTGTATCTGGCACGATTGCGGCAATGTGAACTGCCAAGGCAGAAGTTTAATTATATAGCTGGTTTAAAGTACATACGTAGAATTGTTTTTCTACATAAATGCTGGGAGGTAAATATGACAACGAAAGCAAAATGCGTTTGGAAGAAATTCACTGCGCTCCTTTTATCCTTTGCAATTATAATGACAATGACCCCAGATTTTTCTTTATCGGTTTTTGCAGAGGCTTTTGAACATGAATATTTTTCGACAACAGACAGTTCGAACAGACAGTTCGGCAGTTCCGGACGATTATGAACCTATGGCTTCTGCGGAGCGCAGACGTGCAAGAGTTATGGCTGCGTCTGTTGAAGATGAATTATCGGAAAAAACACAGGTCTTACTTATAGAAGATACAATGCCGTGGAGAAGCAATACAAATTCAAATTTGTTGAATATGCTTGGCATAAGTTATAAAAAGGTAAAAACGAATGAGTTTTTATCACAGGACTTGGGTAATTTTTCCGTTATAGTATTTGCCAATGATCAACAGTTTGCGGCATACAATAACTATGCTACTTTCCGTGAGCAAATTGAAATGTTTGCGGAACTTGGCGGTGTTGTCCTTTTTGGCGCGTGCGACGGCGGTTGGGCGAACGGTGATATTACAACGGAGCTTCCCGGCGGCGTTACAAAGTACAGAGCATATGAGAGTCGAAACTATATAGTTGATGAAGATCACCCCATAGTTACGGGCGAATTATCCGACAATACAGCCCTGACTGACAGCATATTGTACGGGAATTATTGCAGTCATGTTTCATTTAATGAGGACACTCTGCCCGAAAATGCGAACGTGATTCTGAGAGATACAAGCCGTAAAGCCCCCACGCTTGTGGAATTTCCTTATGGCAGAGGGCATATTATTTTGTCGGGTCAAACATGGGAACATAATTATGTCTACGCCAACGCTTTTTCAAAGCGGTCAATGGACGACCTGTTTCTTTATGCAATAAGTATTGCGGACATAGATGTAAATTCTATGCCGCCTATTGCCGTTTCGGTTGACGCTCCAAAACAGATTGAAATATCAAGTGGTCGATACAATCCGAACCCGATGGAGGTAAAAGCGTTCTTAAAAAATATTAGTAATGATGCCGTTGACGAAGTTACGGTAGAGATTGTTCTTCCTGCTGGACTATCGTTGGCGAAAGGTTCTGACGCATCTGTTGAGATCGGAACGATGCAACCAGAACAGAGCAGTGAGGTTCAGTGGAAAGTAAATATAGCCGCTGTAAATGCAGATAAGGATTACCAGTATAAAATCATTGTTACTGCCGCAGATGGGTATCAAAAGGTAGTGACCAAGACGCTTCATGTCCCGTTTTTAAAGCAGGAAAAGGCTCTTGAATATACGATTTTCTCGGGCAGTGAAACAGCGGATCTGAATTTGTATGGCTGGAAAAGCAACATTAACGGAAACGTCTATACGGGAAAGAACTTCAATTACGGCGGTTCTGAATTTTACGTTAAAGGAAGAATCGACGCTGTTGGAAATATAATCACAAACGGCTGGAAGACCGAAATAACCGAGCGTATTGAAAACTCGGAGAAAATTGATATGCCCAATTTTGATGCCGCGATTTTTGAGGAGGCTGCGCCGTTTGAGCTTTTTGAAGATAGTCCCGCATTCGTTCAGGACAGAAATGTTATAGATTCGTCGATCAAGGTAAACGGCGATGTGGTTATCAGCGGAACGACATTCGAAGGTGATTGCTATATTATTGCTGAAGGCAATATTACATACAATGTTCAGAGCTTCAATACCCTCGGGCGAGTTGTATTGTATTCCAGGAACGGAAATATCACGATTAACGGTTCGTCAATCGAGATAAACGGTATTATGTATGCGCCCTCAGGGAACGTCAATTTCAACACCTATGAAACGACGCTAAACGGACGTATTGTTGCCGATGCTATTAATTTTAACGGAAGTGTTTTTAATATTAACGGACAGTCAGAAGATTGGGAGCTTATCGGCGGAGGGAATACTCCTGTCAAAGAAGATGTGGCTATATCTGCAGATGTTCCCAAGTATGTTCCGGCTGCTGCTGTTATAAATATACCTATTATAAATATAAACGATATTGAAGGTCTTACTTACTCGGCTGTATTTGACGGCAAAAACATGGAGATAGAGGACGGAGTGATAAAACTCATCGTTCCCGATATACAGGGAGAATATGTTTTGACCGTCAGCGCGGATGCTCCGAACGGAGGACACGATTCTATTTCGTATGATTTGACAGTTGATATGGTGGCACCGTCAGTAAAGATAGATGCGAATAAAACGTTTGCGTACACAAACGGTGATGATATTTCCGTTAAGGTTACAGCGGAGGACGACTGTGCACTGCGGAATGTTTTGATTTATATCAACGGTGAGAAAACCGAATATGAACGAAACGAAGAGTTTTTCATATCAGCCGCTGAAGCCGGTGTTTATACAATAAGAGCTGAGGCTATTGATGAAGCGGGTAATATCTCTGTAACCGAAATTGTGATCACCATAGCGGAGGATATTATAGATAAGGAGCCGCCCACAGTTTCTCTGGTCTTTGACAAGGATGTATATTGTGTGGGTGAAACAGCTGTTATTACCGCACGAGCTGAAGATAATATCGCTGTAGACAGAGTTGAACTTCTTTATAACGGTAGCGTATATACATTTGGTGATGATAATACTCTGACTATTGAAAACCTTGCGGATGGTGAAAATGTATTTACTGTAACTGCATACGACACTTCGGATAACCGTGTTACAATGATTTATACGATTGTTGTTAGAAATGTGTTTGACATTACACCTCCGGAAGTTGCAATAGAAAGCATAATTCCCTCTGAGATATACGTTGAAGAAACGATCACAATAACTGTAAGTGCTTATGATGAAAGCGGTATATCCGAGCTCACAGCAACGATAAACGGAATTTGTGTTCCCGTTGTAAACGGCACGATAACATACGTTCCGACGGAAGTCGGAAGTTACAACGTAGCTGTAGTGGCGGTGGATATATACGGAAATACCAATACCGCGACGGTTTCGTTTGAGGTTCGCGAACGAGTTGTTCCAGACACCGAAGCTCCCCGTATAACCGCAAATATACAGTACGGCGAAAAACCGGTTGTAAACAATCCTTTTATTATTACCGTTGATGCTGAAGATAACAGCGGTAGCACGGAGGTTGCGGTCAGGATAAACGGTCAGGAAATAAGCGGAACAAACAACGAATATGTTTTTGTTCCGGAAACCGTGGGCAATTATACGATAGAAATATCTGCAACAGACCCGTCGGGAAATTCTGCATCCTGCTCGTATACGATCTATGTTGGCGAGGATTCGCAAATCGACGAAGTACCTCCTGTGCTCTCGGCAACATTTGAAAATCTTGTCGTGCAAATCGGAGATACAATAAGAGTTAGCGTCGAAGCAACCGACAACAGAAGTGAAGCGCACGTATCCGCTGAGGTCAACGGTGTTTTAATTCCGATAACAAACGGTGTTATAGAATATGTTCCCGAAACGATCGGAGATTACTTGTTTGTTATTACCGCGACAGACGATGCGGGCAACGTTTCGTCAATAAGTCAGAATATCAAAGTCGTAGAGAAGATTGATGATACGACTCCTCCCACTCTCGTTGTAAACGGCATGCCGTCTCGCATTGTATTGGGCGAGGTGATCGAAGCGCAAATTGACGCGTCCGATGACATTGGGAACGTGTCGCTGACGGCTTTCGTAAATGACGCCGAGATAGCTGTAAATAATGGCAAATTGACATATGAACCCGAATCGGCGGGAGAATATCAATTCGTTATCACAGCCGCAGATGAAGCGGGAAATGAAACGACAGTTACAAAAAGAGTCATTGTAACCGATCAGGCAGTCGCGGACACGACCCACCCCGAGTTGGAAATAATCAGTTTTCCCGCGCAAGCAAATGTCGGCGAGGAAGTAAAGCTTGAATTCCGCGCCACCGACGATAGCGGCGAAGTATTTGTTACCGTGACCGTAAACGGAGATGAAATCCCCGTTACAGACGGAACGGCTGTGTTTACTCCCGATAAAGCCGGCGCATACGATGTGATCATTTCGGCATACGACGCGGCGGGCAACAGCCGTACCGCAAGCGGAACGATCACGGCTGTCTCCGTCTCGGATACCACGCTCCCCACAATGAGCATAACCGGGCTTACCCATTATATGACGCTCGGAGAAACGCTCGTTATCGGCATAACCGCGTCCGACGACAGCGGCATTGTAAACACGACCGCAACGATCAACGGAAAAGCTGTGGATATCATTGACGGTAAAATCGAGTTCACCCCCGACACGACCGGAATTTATAAGTTTATCATAAGAACTGAAGACCCATCGGGTAATTATGTTCAAAAGGAATATGACATTCTTGTAACCAAGCCGCTTAAATTTGATGACGGCAAGCCCGTTGTGACAATAAATGCAAATAACGGCTCGGACACCGCAAATGTCGGCGAGACCATAGATTTCGAAGTGACCGCGAACGACCCCGACGGGATAGCGTCTGTTTCCGTAACCGTTAACGGCAAGGAAATTGAACTTGACGAGGACGGAAAAGCGTCGTTTACCCCCGATGAGATCGGAAGATATACCATTACGGTAAAAGCAACCGATACACTAGGTAACGAGATACGTGAAAGCGTAAAGATCAAGGTGATAGATCCGACCGACAAAACAGTCTGCGACATAGCGATTTCTTCTCCAGCAGACGGTGCTGTTGTAACATCACCCGTTGAGGTTACGGGAACTGTATCCGGAGAAGGTTTGGTTTACTATGCCCTTGAATACTGTTCAGTTGATGGTACAGAATACACGGAGTTTGCTTCAGGAAATACCGCTGTCAACAATGGTGTTCTTGGAATGTTTGATCCCACTCTGCTTGAAAACGGATACTACAATATCCGCTTGACTGCGCGTAGCTCAAACTACTCTGTTACCGACGAGATAGTTATTTCCGTTGAGGGACAGATGAAGATAGGCAACTACTCTATAGCATTCCAAGATATGGACATTTCTGCTGCAGGTTATCCGCTCACTGTTATCAGAAACTATGATAGCAGAAACAAATCCAGGAGCGGCGACTTTGGTTACGGCTGGGATATGACTCTGTCGAGCATCAAACTGTCGGAGAGCTGTGAGCCTGGTCTTTACTGGACACAGAAAACAGCAAATTCTGGTTTCGTGACAAAGTATTATTTTTCAGAAGATAAAACTCACGAAATCTCTATAGATTACGGCAACGGCAAAACTGACAAGTTCAAGATGAAGCTGTCTCCCGATCAGCAGAATCTATATCCTATTCGATATGATATTTCCGTAAGCTACGAGCCGCAGGGCAATACCAAATCCAAGCTTGAAGCAATTGGTACAACCACAGGTCTTATCTTTAATGGTAACAAGTTGTATTATTCCGACACGCTCAATACATACAATCCAAGCAAATACAAGCTAACCAGAGCTGATGGTACGGTATACATTATAAGCGATACCAACGGTGTTGAAAGCATTACCGATACCAACGGCAACATTATAACCTTTACCGAGAACGAGGTAAAGCACTCCGACGGCAAGTCAATAGTGTTTGAGCGCGATACCGAGAACCGCGTTACAAAGATCACCGATCCATACGGCAAGACCATCAAGTACACTTACGGTTCCAACGGCGATCTCTCCGTTGTAACAGATAAGGCGGGAGAAACCACAACATTCAAATATGACAGAAACCATTATCTCACGGATATTATTGATTCGCGCGGAATAAAGGTAGCACGTAACGAGTATGACGATAACGGCAGACTTATCGCCACAATCGACGCTAACGGCAACCGCCTTGAATTTTCGCATGATATTGAGGGCAGACAGGACGTTGTAACGGATCGTCTCGGTCACTCTACCGTTTATATCTACGACGGCAGAGGAAACGTAATTTCCGAGACCGACGCGCTTGGCAATACTACGCTGTCCACATATGACAGCTACGGCAATCTCAAGACCAAAACCGACGCGCTCGGCAATGTTACGACCTACAACTATGACGCGCAGGGCAACTTGCTCTCCATGACAAACGCGCTGGGGGAAACCGTAAACAACACTTATACCGAAAAGGGGCAGCTTAAAACTATAACCTCTATGGGTGTAACCCAATTTGTTGTGGATTATGACAACTTCGGCAATCTTACAAATACGACCGACGCGGAGGGCAATGAAACCAAGTACCAATATGACCTCAAGGGCAGAGTCACAAGCATAACCGACGGCATAGGCAGCCATATGCAGATGTCGTATGACTCCGAGGGACGTGTTGTATCCTCTGTTAACGGAAACGGCGAGACAGTAACCTTTACCTACGATTCCGAGGGCAACTGCGCTTCCAAGACTGTAACCAGAACGACCGAAAACGGCGTTGAAAATCTTACGGAGAAGTATGCCTACGACGTTTACGGAAACGTAACACAGATAATCTACGCGGACGGCTCCGTGACGAACACCGAGTATGATTCCGTCGGCAATATGACCGCCGCGGTCGATTCAAATGGCAGAAGAACGACCTATGATTACGATCTCTACGGAAATCTCGTAAAGATCACATACTGCGACAATACCACCGAGACCTTCGAGTATGACGCGGAGAACAGAAACATAAGAGCAACGGATCGTCTCGGCAGGACTGTTGAGATGACCTACGACGCGGTTGGAAACCTTGTTGAAAAAACATATCCCAACGGCTCTAAGGTAAGCTATGTCTATGACGCAAAATACCGTCTTGTTTCGACAACCGAGGCAAACGGCGGCACTACCAAATACGAGTACGACGCGCTTGACAGAAACACGGCGATCATAGACGCGCTCGGCAGCAGAACCGAGTTCGGCTATAGCGCGACAAGCGGTCAGCTTGAAACCATGACCGACGCAAAGGGCAATACCTATACCTACGGCTACGACCTTAACGGCAACCGCACCTCCGTGACTATGCCCGACGGCACGACCGTAACCACCGCTTATGACGCGAGAGGTCGGGTTGTTTCTCAGACCGATCAGCACGGCTACACAACAAAATACGCCTATGACGGCGCCGACAGGCTGACGTCAGTCACTGACGCGCTCGGAAGCACCTGGAGATACGCTTACGATTCCGTAGGGGAACTCATTTCGATAACCGACGCGAACGGCAACACCACACGTTACGAATACGACAGCTGCGGCAGAGTGATCAAGACCACAAACGCAAAGGGCGGCACCGCGACCGTAACTTATGATGAGATCGGCAACGTTCTCACCTCGACAGACTACGCGGGCAACACCACTTCCTACGTTTACGACGACCTTGACAGAGTTGTTTCCAAGACCGTAGGCGGCGACAGCGTATTCTACGCCTACACCAATGACGGACTGCTGTCAAGCGTAAGCGACATAAACGGCACGATCAGTTATACCTATGACCTTATGAACGGATTGAAATCCGTGACAACATATGACGGCAGCACTATTGAGTACAATTACGACGACGCTTGCCGTCTGACAGAGGTAACAACTCCGTTCGGAGCGACGCAATACGAGTACGACCTTATGGACAGACTTGTGCGCGTAGTGGCTCATGACGGCACGGCAACTCTCTACGAATATGACGTCAACGGCAACAGAACCGCAGTGCGTTACGCCAACGGAATTGTTGCTTCCTACGAATATGACGAGGTAAACCGCCTTGTCCACGAAAAGGTGCTTGACAAAAACGGCGCGTCTGTGGTAGAATATAGCTATACCCTCGGCGCGGCGGGCGAACGGCTGAAAGTCGTTGAAACGGGCAGAACCGTTGAATACGAATATGACGAGCTTTACCGCTTGGTAAAGGAGACCGTTACCGACCACAGCGGCACGACTGTTACCGAATACACCTACGACCGCAACAGCAACCGCCTTACAAAGACTGTTGACGGTGTGATGACCGAGTATGTCTACAACGAGCTGAATCAGCTTGTTTCCGAGACGGGCATCTCTTACGAGTACGACCTTAACGGAAATCTCGTAAAGAAAACCGAAGATAACCAAACCACCACCTACACCTACAACGCGCAGAACAAGCTCATCAGAGTTACCGTTCATAGCGGGCAGCAGGTTAATGTTGAGGAATACCGCTACGACTATGCGGGCAACCGTATAGCGAAGATCGGCGAACTCAGCACAACATATTATCTTGTCGACACCAACGGAGCGCTTTCACAGGTGCTTGCGGAGTACGACGAGAATAGCTCTTTGAAAACCTATTACACCCGCGGCGCGGAACTTATTTCGCAGGAGAGAAACGGCACGAAGTCGTACTATCTATATGACGGTCACGATTCCGTGCGAGTGCTGACTGATGAAAACGGCGCGGCTACCGACTTCTACACCTATGATGCGTTCGGCAACCTTATCGAGCAGATCGGCGATACCGAGAATAGCTATCTCTACTGTGGCGAGCAATTTGACAGTTTCACAGGCTTGTACTATCTCCGCGCGAGGTATATGAACCCCTCTACAGGCACGTTCATCACTATGGATGAGTATGCAGGAAGCGTATTTGAGCCTGTGAGCCTGCATAAGTATCTTTATGCTAATGCTAATCCAGTCATGAATTCTGATCCTACGGGATACTTCACATTAATGGATTGCACGGTGGCAAATGCAATTTCCGACACTCTCAACAAGATATACACGTCAAATATGACGGGTATATTGAACGGAATGCTGAATGCGCTGATGGCAAGTCTGGCGGGCTGCACACAGGAAGAGGTTCAGGAGGCGTTCAACCGGGGCTTCTTTGATGGCTTTATGATGGGCGGCGGTTATGCTGCTTTGGCACAATTGGCGGGATGTATACCATTCCTTAAGCTTGTGGTTGCTTCGATTGACATCTACTGGGCAGCCAGTGATTTCCACGCTGCAGGAGAAGCATGGGATAAGAAGCAATATGCTTTGGCTATTGTGTATGGTGCGTCCGGTGTTGCAGGAATGTTTAGTGCGTTTAAAACGCTGATGCAAACTTGCTTTACGGGCGATACGCTTGTAGCGGTTGACGGCGGACAGAAACGCATTGATGAGATTGAGATCGGTGACATGGTTTGGGCATATAATGTTGAAACCGGAGAAACCGAGTTAAAGTCCGTTACAAAGGTTTATGTTCACTTTGTTGATGAGATATTGCACCTTTACACCGCCGGGGGCGATATTAATACGACCACTAACCACCCGTTCTATGTAATTAGAAAGGGTTGGGTTGCTGCGGGCGACCTTGCCGAGGGCGACGAGGTTTATAACCTTGGCGGAACTATTTCTACCGTTCTTGGCTTTGAAATTGAGGTTCTTGATGAGCCTGTGCTTGTCTATAACCTTGAGGTTGAGGATTTCCATTCTTACTTCGTTGGTTGTGTGCCTGTTTTGGTGCATAATTATGTTGCGTCAAGCGGTAATGTATATCCAGAAAATATAGATTACAGTTATAGAGACCCCAATGGTCATGATTATCTATATATACACAACAATCATCCGCACGGTGGGATTCAGCCTCATACTCATTTTCCTAGTGCGAATAGAGCTCCTGATGGTACAATTTATTTAAATGTTGGCGGATATTCACCCACCCAATATAGCGACTATGAATTATTAGATTATGCTATTAATGTGCTTGGGTGGGTTAAGGATCCTAAAGGTGGTAGATAAATCATAAAATTCAACATATAGAACTATGGCTGTGTGTTATCGACTCCGTAATAAATTACGGAGTCGATATTATATAGGAGACCAGCTATGAAAAGTCAATAGACAAAAGCGCCAAAAATTAAGCGACAAG
>ENA-ORNB01002291-ORNB01002291.1-human-gut-metagenome-genome-assembly--contig:-NODE-2291-length-10744-cov-2.362242_pt1 | contig 10744 bp, 11 predicted proteins | sample MGYA00242112_ERZ509016 | MGnify/ENA primary metagenome ERZ509016 (study PRJEB26280, sample SAMEA2338705) | human gut metagenome | biome: human gut; feature: human-associated habitat; material: faeces...
GTCGATCCTTTCTTTTTTTATTTAGCATACGAAATTAACATATTTGAGATCTATCCACTTGATTTTTCACGTGAGATGATGAATAGGTGTTGTATCTGCTATGTAGTTGTGTTTTGGAATATATAAAATACGCTATTTTCTTTGTTGTGTGGATTAATAGTCATACCTTTGTAAAAATAAATAATTCTTTGTGTATGAAAAAGGTGGTGTATATTTTGAGTTGTATTTCATTGTTTTTATCATGTAGTGATAAAGATGTGTATAAAGCTCCGGAAACGGATCTGAATCTGTTGAAACCATACGAGGATATGGAGGTCGTCGTTCCGGAGGGGTATGCCTCGATTGTCAAGTTATATGATGATACCTTGGCAATTTGTTCTTATTCAACAACAATTTCGATCCCTACTTTCCGGGCGTCTAGATTGGGTCGGGCATCTGAAAATAGTCCGATCACGATTGAAAATGTAAAGAATGAGAATAATTATTATCAAGGTGTGTTAAATACTTGGCAGGTCGTGGCTTTTGAGGATAGTCGGGAAGGAGATTATGACTATAATGATTTGATCATACACGTGAACTGGAGTATTCGGGAAAATAATTACACGATATCCGTTCAGCCAGTTGCTTTAGGATCTTCCAAAAAAATTAAGCTGGGATTCGAGAAAATGGATGGTAATATTTCGAGTGTGAACGAGGTGATTGTGGCCGAAGATTGTCGAAAAGAATTGTTTGAGGGGAGAGAGGGGTTTATCAATACTTTTTCCGGCAAAGGAAAGGTGATTATTAATAATGGTAAATATAAATACCAGAAAGAGTTGGCGAAACAGAGTGATGATCTTAGATGTGCCGTGAATTGGTTCATTGAAGTAGATGGCGGGACAAGATTATATGCTATTACGAATAATCCGATATGTCTTAATCAGGAAGGAAGACCTTACGGATTGATATTCACTAGAATCTATGATGAGTATACTTATTGTAACGAGAAAGGGGAGCGTTGTGGAGTTGACTGGTTTCTATATCCCCAAGAGCTTGTGAATATATCTGATATTTATGATTTCGACGACTATATGAAAACAGGAGATATTTCTATTTTCCGAACTCCCAAAGAAGGTTTTTATGATGCTATAGGGGAAGGGGAACCGATGGGAAAAGATGGATTGATTTATTGTCCGAATTCGTTGTATAACGTGAATCTACAGTAACGTGTAAAACGGGGAGTTTTCCCCGTTTTTTTATTCCTTTTCTCGTTATTTTTCAGTGCATTTTGTTTGGTGGGTTGATATTTATTTGTACTTTTGCGCCCGTGTTATAAAAACATAATGTCTAATTTATTAGGAGATAAGCATTTATTATTTATTATGGCAGAAGAACAAAAAGAAATGCAAGTAGAGCTTGCACAAGAAGAAACCAAGAAAGTTGCTCCCGTGGCAACAACAAGCGCTGAGGCTGACGAGAATTTTGACTGGGAAGCTTATGCAAATGATGATGTAATCCCCGCATCTGAAAAAGAAGAATTGGCAAACAGATACGCCGAGACTCTTTCATCTGTAGTAGAGAAAGAAGTTGTTGAAGGTACTGTTATCTCAATGAACAAGAGAGAAGTCGTTGTAAACATCGGTTACAAGTCAGACGGTATCATTTCATTGAACGAATTCCGTTACGATCCGGAATTAAAAGTGGGAGATAAAGTAGAAGTTTACGTTGAGACTCAAGAAGACAAGAAAGGTCAATTGACTCTTTCTCACAAGAAAGCAAGAGCTTTACGTAGCTGGGATCGTGTTAATGCGGCGTTGGAGAACGACGAAATTATCAAGGGTTACGTTAAATGTCGCACGAAGGGCGGTATGATCGTTGATGTATTCGGTATCGAGGCATTCTTACCGGGTTCTCAAATCGATGTTAAGCCGATTCGTGATTATGATATCTATGTTGGCAAGACCATGGAATTCAAAGTGGTTAAAATCAACCAAGAATTCAAAAACGTTGTTGTATCTCACAAAGCTCTTATCGAGGCTGAGTTGGAACAACAGAAGAAAGATATCATTTCTAAACTGGAAAAAGGACAAGTACTTGAAGGTACTGTTAAAAATATCACCTCTTACGGAGTATTCATTGACTTGGGCGGTGTAGACGGATTGATCCACATTACCGACCTTTCTTGGGGCCGCGTAAACCACCCGAACGAAATCGTTGAGTTGGATCAAAAGTTGAACGTTGTTATTCTTGACTTCGATGACGAGAAGAAACGTATAGCTCTTGGTTTGAAACAATTGACTCCGCATCCGTGGGATGCTTTGAGTGCAGACTTGAAAGTGGGTGACCGCGTGAAGGGTAAAGTAGTGGTTATGGCTGATTACGGTGCTTTCGTTGAGATTGCTCCGGGTGTAGAAGGCTTGATCCACGTATCCGAAATGTCATGGTCTCAACACTTACGTTCTGCTCAAGACTTCATGAAAGTGGGAGACGAGGTAGAGGCTGTTGTTCTTACCTTGGATCGCGACGAAAGAAAGATGTCTTTGGGTATCAAACAACTGAAAAACGACCCGTGGCAAAATATCGAGGAGAAATATGCTGTTGGTACGAAACACAAAGCTATCGTGCGTAACTTCACGAACTTCGGTGTATTCGTAGAGATTGAAGAAGGAGTTGACGGATTGATCCACATCTCTGACTTGTCTTGGACGAAGAAAGTAAAACACCCGGCAGAATTCACTCAAATCGGTGCTGAGATCGATGTTGTAGTTCTTGAAATCGACAAGGACAACAGAAGATTGAGCTTGGGTCACAAACAGTTGGAAGAGAATCCTTGGGACGTATTCGAAACGATCTTTACCGTTGATTCTATCCACGAAGGAACGATCACTGAAATCTTTGACAAGGGTGCTGTTATCGCGTTACCTTACGGTGTAGAAGGATTTGCTACTCCTCGCCACTTGGTAAAAGAAGACGGAACTCAGGCTAAAGTTGACGAGAAATTACCGTTCAAGGTGATCGAGTTCAACAAGGGTGCCAAGAGAATTATTCTTTCTCACTCTCGTATTTTCGAAGATGAGCAAAAGGCTGCCGACAATGCCAAGAAGAAAGATGAAGCTAGCGCTACTAAAAAAGCAGTAAAGAAAGTAAAAGAGAAACTGGAAAAAACAACTTTAGGTGATATCACCGAGTTGGCTGCTTTGAAAGACCAAATGGAAGCTAAAGAAGAGGAAGAAAAGAACAATTAATTTGTGAAATTCGAACTGACTATACTGGGGTGCGGTTCAGCCGTCCCCACGCTTCAAAGAAATGCTGCCGCTCAGGTACTCAATGTACTTGAGCGGTACTTTCTTATTGACTGCGGCGAGGGTACACAACAACAGTTGCGACGTTTCCGGGTGCCGTACAATAAGATTAATCATATTTTTATTTCTCACCTGCACGGGGATCATTTCTTCGGGTTGATCGGTTTGCTTTCCAGTTTCTCGCTACAAAACCGACGTGCCGAGTTGCATATCTATTCCGATAAGCGTTTACAGGAGATCATTGAATTCCAATTGAAGGTGATGAATTCCCGTTTGAATTATCCTTTGATTTTTCACCATCTGGATCGTGAACCCGGTTTGATCTACGAGGATCGTATGATGACGGTTCACGCTTTTCCATTGAAGCATCGTTACGAGGCCCCGGTGACGGGTTTTCTGTTTGCCGAGAAAGAGAAGGAGAGAAATATTAAAAGGGAGATGACCGATGCTTTTCAAGTGCCCGTGGCTTTTATGCACCGATTGAAGAAGGGGGAGGATTTTGTTACTCCTGATGGCGAGATTATCGCGAATGGCCGTTTGACAACGGCACCACCTGCACCCCGTTCGTATGCTTACATGACCGACACGCTTTTCCGGGAGTCTTTTGCCGAATACGTGAAAGGGGTCGATTTACTTTATCACGAATCCACTTACGGGAACGAGTTTGCCGATTTGGCCAAAGAGACATTTCACAGTACCGCGGGACAAGCGGCGCGAATGGCCGTGCTTGCTGGGGTGAAGCACCTCCTGCTAGGACATTTTTCATCCCGTTATCCCGATCCGGCTCCTTTGCTAGAGCAAGCCCGAGAGGTTTTCCCGAACACGGATTTGTGTTACGATGGGGCAATATTCGAACTACCTGCCGTGAAGAGGGGGTGAGTTTTACTTCAACAGCTTCCTGTTCCCGTCATCTTCCAATACACGCATTTGCTGAATGGCAATCCGATTTAGCTTGATGAGTCGTTCCCCTTGGGGAATACCTTGGTCGATGAACACGGCATTTAGGTTTTCCATGTTAGAAAGGCAAATCAGTTCGTTGATGGAGGCATAATCACGGATATTGCCTTTTAATTCGGAATGCTGTTCACGCCACATTTTAGCAGTCATACCAAACATGGCTACGTTAAGTACGTCGGCCTCTTCTGCATAGATGATACTTGCCTGTGCCGGAGTGACCTCTGTCGGGATAAGATTCTGTTTGATGGCATCGGTGTGTATGCGGTAGTTAATCTTTGATAGCTCACGTTTGGCGGTCCAACCGAGTAATCGTTGCTCTTCGTTTTTCAGTCGCTGAAATTCTTTGATTATATAAACTTTAAATTCAGGGCTTATCCACATCGCAAACTCAAAAGCAATGTCCTTATGTGCGTAGGTACCGCCATACCTGCCGGCCTTGGCTTGCAGGCTTACGGCATTAGTATGTGCCACAAACTCTTTGACGCTTATCTTGAAACTGTTAAGTCCCGACTGGTTTCTAATTATGGCGAATTCGCCATAATTAAAATCAGGATTGTACACCTTCTCCCAAATTCCGATAAATTCAAGCGTGTTTCGGTTACGTAACCAGTCTGTAATAAAGAAATCACCGTCTTTGGCCCGTAACATATCTGTCAGGCAAATATAGTCCTCGCCATTGACTTTGATAACATTCACTTCGGTGTCTTTTACTGTAATTTTTGCCATTAGTGATAGAGACTTTGAATTTCAGTCGTAAAGGTATCCATAATCAATGAGATTATTGAACTATTTACGAAGATAAAGAAGATTTTCTAATAAACGGATCGTGGAAACTGTGTTGTTGGTCAAGGGCTGGTTCTTGGTTAGGCTATTTTTTCTTATCTTGATGTTAATATCCTATTTGTAGTTCATTATCATCATGAAGCATTCATCTTGCATTCACGAAGCATTCATCCTCGATAAAATTGATATTTGAATGGGTTTTGTTTGGATGTAGGGTGTGTTTTGTCGTATATTAGCTACTTGACGGAGTATGCTTGAATACTGGGGGATGCGGGCGTTACGATAGCGTAAGGTGGGAGAATATGTTTTGAGACAAGTGAAATATAATGGGTGTCGTGAACTATTATGAACTTGTTTGGTGTTGGTTTGTCCTGTATTTTTGTGTAGAAAAATGAAATCATATTTAAAATAGCGGTTATGAAAATAGAATCTTGGTTGCACATTTTAGTTTTTCTTTTGCTGTGTGGATGTTCGGGAGGAGGAGGTGAAGAGGAGGTGACGCCTCCGACAGAGCCGGAGACTCCGAAAGTGCAAATTGCTTTGAATTGCGGTATTGCTTCCCGGGCCACGGAAACGAGTTTCGAGTCGGGAGACAAGGTTGGTTTGTTCGTGGTGAATTATAACGGTTCTTCTGCCGGAACGTTGCAGAACACGGGGAATCACGCGGATAACGTGAAGTTTACTTATTCTTCTGCGTGGACCCCGGAGCGGGAGATTTACTGGAAGGACGAGACGACGAAGGCTGATTTCTATTGTTATTATCCGTATGCGACCATAACGGATGTCGCGGCGTACAAGTTTTCCGTGAATGCGGATCAATCGACGGAGGCAAAGTACAAGGCATCCGATTTCTTGTTGGGAAAAACGGGTGGAGTGTCACCGTCGAGTGATGCGGTTGATATTACTTTGAAGCATGTTTTCAGTTGTATGCAGATCAAGGTGGCTGCCGGTAAAGGGTACACGGAGGAGGAATTGAATGAGGTTGTCGAGAGTGTAACCGTGCATGGTGTTAGTACCGGGGCTTCGATTAACCTGTCAACGGGAGCGGTGAAGGCGGAAGGCGGGGAGAAGGTGATCACCCCTTGGAAGGATGGCGAGTATTACAAGGCATTGATCGTGCCGCAATCTGTCGCGGAGGTTGGTTTGATTGTCGTTCTTATTAACAAGAAAGAGTACACGTTAAAGAAGGCTTTCACGTTTGAAACGAATAAACGGTACAAGTTTACAGTTACAGTCGACAAGACGAATGAAGGGATAAATGTCGGCATTGGGAACTGGGAAGAGGATGGTGTTGACCATGGTGGGGTGGCAGAATAGTTAAAATTTGTAGCTATGGAAAAAAGATATTGTGTTTTGGTTGCATGCATGATGGCGTTTTTATGCTTGCTTTTTGCCTGCCAGAAAGATGATGGAGTGATGGGAGGCGAGGATACTAGACTTCCGATTGATTTATCCGGGGAAATTGATCAGGTGATGTTGTCGCGGGTGAATGACGGGGGATTTTGTGATAAGGACGTGATTGGGGTTTATATCGTGGACTACGAAGGGGGAAAACCCGGAGAATTGAAATTGGAAGGAAATCGGGCTTCGAATGTGCAGTTTACTTACAATGAAGCCAATAATAAATGGAGTGGGGCGTATGATATTTACTGGAAGGATTCGAAAACACCGATAGATGTGTACGGGTATTATCCTTGGAATTCTCAGGAGAGTATAGGTGAGTACGCTTTCGAGGTACAGAAGGATCAGTCGAAAGCGGGGGAGAATGGGAATCTGGGAGGTTACGAGGCGAGTGATTTTCTTTGGGGAAAAGCAGAGGAGGTGGCTCCTTCGACAAAAGTGATCCGCTTGGCATTCCGGCATAAAATGAGTACGGCACGGGTGACGCTTGTGGAAGGAGAGGGGTTTGCCGAAGGAGAGTGGACGGGATTGGAGAAACAGGTGTTGGTGACGAATACCAAACGAAAGGCGTTGATTGATTTGAAGACGGGAAACGTGACGGCTACGGGAACGGTTGCTATCACGGGAACGATACCTTATCAGAAAGACGGGGAATTCCGGGCCATTGTCGTGCCGCAGGAAATAAGTACCGGAACGGAGTTGTTTAAGATCACGGTAGATGGTGTGGTTTATACTTTCAAGAAGAATGAGGCGTTTACTTACGTGTCTTCGAAGATGCATAATTTCACGATAAAGGTGAATAAGAAGGAGAATACCGGGGCATACGAGTTTGTGCTGGTGAGCGAGTCGATCACGGCATGGGAAAATGATATAATAACGCATGATGCGACGGCAAAGGAGTATATCGTGATTGAATCCGAGGCTGGGAAATTAAAAGAGGCAATAAAGGCGGCGAATAAGGATTTCCGGCAATTGCAAAATTTGAAGATTACGGGGGAGATTTGTGCTTTGGATTTTCATTTCATGCGGGATTCGATGGATCGGTTGCAGGCTCTGAATTTGAAGGAGGTGAAGATTGTTAGATATTATGATGAATGGGGGAATTTGGTTCCTGAAAATGATAAAATACCTGAAGGAGCTTTTAATAAAAAGAAATCTTTGCAACGAATAATATTGCCAGATAAATTAAAAATAATACATTTGCTTTTTATAACTGTACTAACCTAACAGGTTCATTGACTATTCCAGAAGGTGTTGTCAAAATAGAGGCTGCTGCTTTTCAAAGTTGTGTGAATTTGAAGGGTACCTTATCGTTGCCAACTACGTTAGAATATTTAGGGGATGAAAATAGTGTTGGATCTGTTTTTGATGAGTGTGGATTTACCTGTGAGCTAAAATTGCCAGATAAATTGAAATACATAGGAAATTATACGTTTAATAATTGTCAGAATTTATATGGTTCTTTGATTTTACCTGAAAATTTAGAATACATAGGTTTAGGAGCTTTTCAAAATTGCAGAGGATTTACTCTCCATCCGCGCCGTATTTTTCCGGCCGGACGAGCCGTTTACCTGGGCCAGCGGCATCAAGAGCCCGGTCTACTGCGACAATCGCCTGATTCTCACCGCACCTGAGGTGCGCACGCAGGTGGAAAGTGCGCTGTGCGAGATCATTCGCGCCGACTATCCCGATGTGGAGGTGCTGATGGGCACGAGCACGGCGGGCATTGCCCACGCGGCCATCGTCGGCCACATGATGGGTCTGCCCATGGGCTATGTGCGCTCGTCCGGCAAGGATCACGGCCGCCAGAATCAGATCGAGGGCCGCCTTGAGCCGGGTCAGAAGGTCGTCGTCATTGAAGATCTGATCTCCACCGGCGGCAGCGTTCTGGACGTTGTGAGCGTCCTGCGCGAAGCGGGCGCGGAGGTGCTCGGCGTTGCGAGCATCTTCACCTACGGCATGCAGAAGGGGCTTGACCGCCTTGCCGCCGCGAACGTAAAGAACCACAGCCTGACCAACTTTGACGTCATCGCCGACGTAGCGGCGAAACAAAACTATATCCACCCCAACGATGTTGCGCGTCTCATTCAGTTCCGCAACAACCCGTCGGACGAATCTTGGATCGGAGGAAAGAACTAACATGGAGCATTTGATCGACATTTTACAGCTGAGCACCCAGGAGATCGACGAAATGGTCGCCACGGCCAATGACATCATCGCCAACCCCGAGGCCTACGCACACAAGTGCGACGGCAAGATCCTCGCAACGCTCTTCTTTGAGCCCTCTACCCGCACGCGCCTGAGCTTTGAGTCTGCGATGCTCGGTCTCGGTGGCAAGGTGCTGGGCTTCTGGTCCGCAAGCAGCTCTTCCGCCGCCAAGGGCGAGAGCGTTTCCGACACGGTGCGCACCGTGAGCTGCTATTCCGACATCATTGCCATGCGCCACCCGAAGGAAGGCGCGCCTCTGGTCGCTTCCATGCACTCTGAGGTTCCCGTCATCAACGCGGGCGACGGCGGCCACAACCACCCCACGCAGACGCTGACCGACCTGCTCACCATCAACCGTGAAAAGGGCCGCTTCAACGACCTGACCGTCGGCTTCTGCGGCGACCTCAAGTTCGGCCGTACAGTTCACTCCCTCATCAGCGCCCTGAGCCGCTACACCGGCATCAAGATCGTGCTCATCTCCCCCGAAGAGCTCAAGCTCCCCAGCTACGTGAAGGCCGAGGCGCTCAAGAAGAACAACATCCCCTACGAGCAGACGACCGATCTCGAGTCCGTCATGCCCCAGCTTGACATTCTCTACATGACCCGCGTGCAGCGCGAGCGCTTCTTCAACGAAGAGGATTACCTGCGCCTGAAGGACAGCTACATCCTCACGCCCGAAAAGCTCGTGAATGCAAAGAAGGATCTCTGCATCCTGCACCCGCTGCCGCGCGTAAACGAAATTTCCGTTGCCGTGGACGATGACCCGCGCGCCTGCTACTTCAAGCAGGTCAGAAACGGCCGCTTCATCCGCATGGCACTGATCCTCAAGCTGCTTGGTATCGAATAAGGGAGGGACTTATAAATGATCATCGACGCTATTTCCAACGGTATCGTTATCGACCACATCTCCGCCGGCAAGGCGATGGAGCTCTACAACATCCTCGGTCTTGACAAGCTTGACTGCTCGGTCGCGCTGCTCAAGAACGTTTCGAGCGGCAAGCTCGGCCGCAAGGACATCATCAAGATCGACCGGGTACTCGATCTTGACTGGGACGTCATCGGCTATGTCGACCCCGGCATCACCGTCAACATCATTAAGGACGGCAAACTCGCCGAAAAGCGCCAGCTCAAGCTGCCCGAGCGCATCACGAACGTCATCCGCTGCAAGAACCCCCGTGGAACAGGAGCTTCCGCAGGTATTCACGCTGACCGACCCGGCGACACGCACATACCGCTGCCTGTACTGCGAGACCAAGGCCGAAAAGTAAAAAGCCAAAAAAGAGGGAACCTTAAAGGTTCCCTCTTTTTTATCCTTGTCACATCAGGCCTGCGCCCTCGGCCTTGTCGGTCTCGCGGCGCTCTTCGATGGCCTCTTTCAGGATGATGTCCTTGACCTTCATCAGCCGGATCGTGTTGGCACGCTCGTTTTCATCGAGCTTCATCGTGATATACTTGATGCTTTGCTGCATCTGCGGAATTTTGACGTATTCGAGCGCGTTGACGCGCCGTCTCGTGCGCTCGATCTCGGCAGCTAAAAGCTGCGTGGCCTTCTCGACCTCGGCAAGGCGGAGCAGGTCGGGTAAAATGTCGCCGAGCTCGCGCACGGCGTCGTCGAGCTCGCCGCTCGTCTGGGCGAAGCCGTACGGATAAATATTCCCGCCGTCCTCGCTCGCGAGCTTGAACTCATAGCGCGGCACCTCGACGCTCATCACGTTCTCCGTGCCCGTTTCGAGCGAAACGCTCTGCTTGGGGCACAATAGCGCCTGCTCAAGCATTTCCGGCGACATCAGCGCGCTCGCCACGGTGAACGAGCCGTAGGCGCGCGCAAGCGACTGCTCCACCTTCTGCCGAAGCGCTAAGTCCTCGCGCACGACCTCCATGAACTGCTTCATCAGCTCGTCGCGCTTGTCCTTGAGAAGTTTGTGCCCACGCTGGGCGGTGCGCAGCCGCCCCTTGAGGCGCGTGAGCTCCATGCGGGTGGGATTGACAGTGGTCGTAGGCACTTTTCTCCCCCCTTACTCTTCCTTTTTGAGATACTTGTCGATATACTCCGGCTTGATGCGCTTGAGCTCGCTGCGCGGCAGGAGGGAAAGTAATTCCCAGCCGAGGTCGAG
>ENA-ORNB01002308-ORNB01002308.1-human-gut-metagenome-genome-assembly--contig:-NODE-2308-length-10668-cov-5.123339_pt1 | contig 10668 bp, 8 predicted proteins | sample MGYA00242112_ERZ509016 | MGnify/ENA primary metagenome ERZ509016 (study PRJEB26280, sample SAMEA2338705) | human gut metagenome | biome: human gut; feature: human-associated habitat; material: faeces...
TGCCCTCGCCGGTGTCGATGAGCGTGCCGCCGCTGTTGGTCGTAGTAATGTCGGCGCTATAATCGGCGTTGCCCAGCCAAATCGTATGACCGTCCAACGCTTTCGTGATTTCAAAGGCATACGCCCGCTTACCCAGCACAGAGCCTGCCGTGCCGGGTTTGGTTACATCCGTCCAATCGCCATAGTACCCGCTGGGAGCACGACTTTCCACAATGACGAACTTGCCCTCATTGCGCTGGGTATAGAACAAATCGTCCGAACCGCCTGCATAGTCACTGTGGTTGATGACCTTGTAGGTGCCGCCACTCTGGCGTTCAACTTTGTATTGGTTATATCCGCCTGTCGGGATATAGCACTGCCGAACCACATCCCACTCAAAAATCTTAAACTCGGCATCGCCCTTGATGCACTGCTTGGTTTCGCTGTCGATTTTATCAATGCTGACCTTGACCGACCACTCATCGTTCTGCATTTTGTAGTTGTTGCTGCTATTTGCAGGAACTGTAATGGTCTGGTGGCTGCCCAACGCGCCGGGCGTGGAATCAAAGCCATGCGGGATAGTGATCTCATCGTAGCTGAATGTAATATTGGCAAGCTGCGCCCGCGCCGAGGCAATAGCGGCATCCACCATACCCTGCGCCTCGTTCTGCAGCTGCCCGATGGCCGCATTCTTGGCGGCATCCGCTTCGGCTTGGCTGGTGAACGGTCCTTCCTGCCCGGAAAGCGTACTGGTGCTGGTTTTGGACACCTCGTAATTCACCGTCCATGTGGCAGAACCGTCGCCGCCGTTGAGGTGAAAACTGTCATCCTGCGTGTGACCGCTTGTGGTAATGGTCTGCGCTGCGGCAGGACTCATCCGCCAACTGCCTCCGTCCACGCTGCCGCCGGTCCGGCTGGGCGTGACGGTAATGACCGCGCCGTCCACCTTTTCCAGCGTGTTCAGCTGAACCTTGTCGGTGTTGACAGTGAATGTCAGATCAAAGCTGCCGCTGGCGCTTTGCGCAGGAGCCGTCCACGCAGCGGAATAGTACTTCGGTTCCGGAACACTCGGCACATCCGGAATCTCAGTGCCGCCCGCAATTTCTTCACCGACCAGCGCCACAACCTGCCACGCATACCCTGCGGGCGGGTTATAGATGTAGGTGTAGTAGCCGTTTTCCCCGGACTGTGCATCTGTACCGTTTACCAGTTCTTCCGCAGCAGCAATATAGGTCTGCGCCGCGTAGCTGTCGGGATAGTTTTCCATGATCCACTGCTGGGTTTCATCGTAAAGGCTGCCAAGGATGTCCGGCTGTTCTTCGCCGCCTTCAGGATCATCTTCAAGGCTTGCCACAACAGGACGGTCATCCAGCATATCCAGACTCAGCTGACCAAGACCGCCCCAGATATTGACCTGGTTTGCATAGTGGTTGCCCGGCGTATACTGGCCGGGTTCAAGGCGGGACACATGAGAGAAGCTGTAGGTGGGGCAGCCCTTGGGCTGGCCGTTCAGGCCGTGGCTGCAGCAGTAGGCTTCCTGACCGTTGAACCAAATCAGCCATGTGCCGCCCTCCTTGGCAATACTGGTGATTTTGCCGGTGGCATACGGCGGAGTCGGTCCTGCAGCATAGGCGGCAATGCCGTCATCGCCGGTGTCGGCATACATCTGTGTGGGTGCGGCATCCTCGCTGATCTGTACATGGATAGCTTTTGACTGCGAACTGCCGTCCGAATCCGTATAGACCAGCTGCGCCGTAAAATCGGCAGAGGCTTTTACATACAGGCCGGTTGCTGCCGCCGACTGCTCCGAGTATGTCTGGTGCAGGATTTCAGCCTGCTCCTGCTCGTCTGCCGAGATAGGCTCATAATCGGTAGAGAGATAGCTTAAAAGCTCTACATCCTCCGGCAGTATGATTTCAGATACCGCACCGTCTGCCGGGTATTCGACCTGCGCCAGCAGCGGAACAATAGCATAGTCTGTACCGGGAGTTTTGCCGATTGTGACCGTGTTCTCATCTGCGTTCAGCGCATCGGCATCCATATGGGCATCTACGCCGTCATACAGGTCAGAAACCCACGCGGAAATACCGATTTTTGTCTCGCCGGTTGCCACGGGCAGACCCATGCTGCCAAGGTAACTGCCGGTAGGCGCGTCCGGCAGATCGTTGTAAAGATTCTCGGTAATCTGCACAAGGTTTGGTGCCGTGGTGTCCGCTTCGGCAGTTTCGGGGGTGACCGCTTCGGCATTCTCCGGTGTGGCGGGGGCATCCTCTGCAAAAGCGGGCATAACCGCGCCCAGATTTGTGAGCGCAATTCCTCCCGCCAGCAGCAGCGACAAGCACTGCTTTATTCTGTGTTTGTTTTTCATACTGATTCTCCTTTTGTTGCAAAAGAAAAAGCCCGCTGCACAGTGCAGCGGGTTTGGTTAGCGTTCGGGAGCGTGTTTCTTAGGGGAAGGCGCGGCTCTGGCCTTGTAGGCTTTTCTGTATTTTTCGTCAGCATCATAGAACTGCTGCGGAGAGATACCTGCATCCAGACATCCCTGCAAAACAACCGCATTGTAGCGGCTGCTGACCGGGAGCAGCTGGTCGCGGTACGGCGCGTTCATCGTGTAAACCATGATTTCGTGTGGTGCGCCGTCGGCATCCGTGACCGTCAGGGTCTCCTTGTCATAAAAAGTTGGATACCCTTCATAACAGTCAAGCTGGGATTCGTCGTGGTCGGTGACAGACCAGATCAGCCCTTCGACGCTTGCGCCCTCTTTGGGCAAAATCGTCAGGTAGCCGCGCCGGAACGCCAGCTCATAGCCGTCCAGCTTGGCGATACCCACGGCGGTTGCCTCCGGGCAGCGGTAGGCCATCTGATCAAAATTCAGATTGGAACCATAGGCAAAGTATTCTTTTCGAGACATTGGGTTTCTCCTTATCTGACCTCATCTGTATGAAGCCGTGGTTGATTGCTGGGATACAGCGACTTGTCGTGCCGCCACGCCTTGTCACCGGGCAGGTTCTTCAGCAGATGCATTCGCACATTTTTGTACTCAGGGCCGATCAGCCCCAGCCGCAGCAGAAAGGTGCGGAAGGTGAACGCCGGGTTATCCCCGATGGGCGTTTTCCGGAATTGCGTGTACTTCTGGTTAATACCCTGCGCCGAGATCGCCATGGCCAGAATAATGTTGGCTTTGGCTTCACCCGCATGGAGCGTGGAGTTGAACAACCGCCATTCGATTGTACCGTGATAGAATACAGAATGCATATTGCAAGCCCTGTACCGTGACGAATGGTAGTGATAATCACTCCCATCCCTCCCTTGATACCAGCGGTCTTTCAGTTGATCCATACTCGCGCCGCTGGGCAGCTTGCGGATTTCTTCCAGAATTGGTTCATCCACCGCCTGACAGTAGCTGTCGATGCGGGCAGGGTTTACTTTGAGTGCTGCAAACAAAATATCCTCTTTGGAATACATGATGGACAGCACATTTTTGAGGCTCTGCGGAGTATGCTTACTGGCATCCACATGGACGTGCATTCCGCAGCTGTCGTTTACAATGCCGCCTGCGCGGCGCAGGGCGCGGACAACCTCCTGCAGCTTTTCCATCTCGCCGTATTCGAGTTTCGGAGAGTTCAATTCGACCTTGTAGGTCTCCCCAATAAGAACAGACCGCCTACGGCATTCGGGATGGATGCTGCCGTCCCGAACGATTTTCCACTCTTTACCGTCCAAATCTTTGACACGGTAGGCATCATAGCCACCGCCGGAATGCTCGGCGCGGGTGCCAAACAGGTCGGCCAGCGTTTGGGCTGCCGTGGCGCGGTTTATCCCGGTCAGTTCAATTTCACAGCCAAAATACTGGTCACGGAAATCAAGGGGCAAGCGCCTCCCCCCGCAGTTCTGCGTCCATGGCTGCAATTCTCCGCCCGATGGCCTCTACCACGTTGACTGTTACACCGTTGCCTGCCTGCTTGTAGGCTTGATTATCGCTCTGGATGGCAAGCACCGTGTCGATGCGGTCATCTGCCCAACCCTGCAGCCGCAGACATTCGCGCGGTGTCAGGCGGCGGATGCGACCCTCGCATAGAACGCCGTGACGGTCTTTTGTGGTAAGTGTATGCATGGGTGCGCCAGGCTTACCGGTGCGTTCGGTGTTGCGGGCGAGGTCGGACTTGATGGGATTTTTGACCGGGCGAACTTCAACAGTGCCTTGTTGGCAGCCCGTTGTAAGTGTATGCGCAATCTCTTTACCAACCCGTCCGCGCCGACTGTTGACTGTGGCGTAGCTCAGGTCGATGCTGTCACCGACCTGTGCCATCTGGTAGCCGGTTTTTGTGGCGCACTTGATCGGCACTCCCACCTCGTACAGCCCGGTTTTTCCGCCGAAGCCGCCCGGATTCGCAGCCAGCGTACAACTTAATCCTTCGGGGGAGTAGACGCGCTCCCCTTGGTGGCCGCCGTGGGTTTGAATAAGAGAACCTCCTGCTGTTTCGGTGAAAGGAAATACTTTTCCTCTACATCGCTCATCAAGATATCCGACAATGTACACGCGGGTTCTTGACTGGGGGACGCCGAAGTCTTTGCTGTTAAGACATTGCCATTCCACACCATACCCCAGTCGGTCCAGCGTGTTGAGGATTGTCGCAAACGTCCTGCAGTGGTCATGATTGATGAGACCCACCACGTTCTCAAAAAGCAAATACGGAGGCTTCCTGGCTTCAGCCAACCGGGCCAGTTCAAAGAAGAGAGTGCCGCGTGGATCTCCGAATCCTTTTCGGGATCCTGCAATGCTGAAACTCTGGTTATTCCGAAATTCAGGATAACCAGACTTATCCCGAATAAAATAAGAAGCCCGAAGCCCAGCCGGGAATCCTTGCAGCGCAAGGATTTCTGCATAAAAACTTCGGGATAATATTTTCACTTGTATTGTTGTTTGCCTCTTAATTTAAGCATCATCTCCTCGTCATCTGTATTCCAGAGTGCGTCCGGAATCGTATCGTTTAGCTTGTTTGCTGCTTGCTGAATAGCTTTCCGTTTCATTTCTGTATCAGCATGGGCATAAATTTTTGTTGTTTCAATCTGCGCATGGCCGAGGAATTCGGATACCATAGCCAATGGAACACCGTCTTGGTATAGGTGCATTGCCCGTGTGTGCCGCAGCATGTGGGGATGTACCCGTTCCGGAATGGATGTGCAGACGTGCCGTGCAGATTCTCCATATTTCTTTACAAATGCCGCAACCGTATCAGGAGACATCGGCCTTTGAGGGCCACCATAAGCATAGAACACATAGTCGTCTCGTTTTCTGTTTTCTGCCGGATGGAATTTTTTCAGGTAACTGCGAAGGTGCTCCGCTGTTTTCGGCAAAATAGGAACAACCCGTGTCTTGTTTCCCTTACCTGTGAAATAGACACACGGTGAGGTTCTGTGCAGCACTAAATCCTGTATCCTTAAATCCAACATTTCCTGACACCGAGCAGCTGTATCGTACATTAAAACCAGAAACACCATATTCCGGAATCCTGTACGCTTTTTGCAGTTCGGCTGCGCGAGGAAAATAGAAAGTTCTTCTTTTGTGAGATAGCCAACCAAAGCAGGCGGTGGTTTTCGGTATCGAATTCTCTCCACGTCGGCCTGTATTGCAATTACGCGCAGATCTACAATGCCGCCATACCGCACAAAAGAGCGTATTGCGGCAAGCCTTTGCAGCTGTGTTTGTCTACTGCAGTTCCTGACTTTCTCCAACCAGTCCACGAATTCCTGTATGTTTTGGCGGGTGAAATGGCTCCAGTTTACTCGTTGTCTGGGAATATCTTTTGTGCCTTCCAAAAACGTAAAAAGCAGATTCAGAGCATCCTCATAGGATTTTACCGTATTAGAACTGCAGCTTCGGTTTTTCACAAGATAAACATTCAGAAACGAACTTACAACCGTAAAAAACTGAGCATCCTTAACCTTCATCATGCACCTCCGGAAGCAATTTTTCCCATGCAGTACGGTCTACTGTTCCAACACGCTCATAAAAATCAGGAACCATGTGGACATAGTAAAGCGTATCTTCATAACGGGCGTGTCCCATGTATGCGGAGAGAAACGGCAGCATTGCATCAATATCACGGCCTTCTCGCATCCAACGACAGATACATTCCGTTGCAAAAGTATGTCTGAAATCGTAAACCCTAGGTTTAGGTCCCTCAAACGCAGTAATTCCGGCCATACTGAAGCATCTCCAAAACATTTCTTCTGTCCAACGCTTCGTATACGGCCCATCCCCATCGTATCTCGGAAAAAAGTAATCGCTGTCCGGGTAAATTTCTGAGATCAGGGTGGAATAGCTTCTCATAATCTGAAGCAAATCATCTGCAACCGCAACGACACGGTCCTTGTGCCCTTTGGATTCCACAACGTAGACAGAACCGCGAACCAAGTCCACATTTTCCTTCTTGAGCAGTCTCGCTTCTGCGGGCCGCAATCCGCAGCAATACAGCAATCTGTAAAATACCGGGATAACAAGATGTCTGGCCGGAGCTTTCCCGTGAGGCCGAAAGCTGTCAGCACCGTGGAAGAACGCTTTTATCTCCGCTTCATTGAAGATATGTGGAACATACCTGGGGCCTTTGCTGGTCATGGATATGGGAATCATATATGCTTCTGTTCCAACAGCCCGAAGATACTTTGCAAACTCCCGTATGACCATAATACGATTTCGGTGGCCTGCTGTGTTTTCCGTATCTCGTTTCTCCAGCCATGCAAGTGCGAGTTCACAATCCAGACAATCTTTTTCAGGGAACCTTTCTACACAGAAATCGTCAAACCTCCCTAGAATACGGATACTCTCATTGTAAGGAAAACCAAGACTGTTCTTGTAGCCTACAAAGGCGCGAATCTGTTCTCCAAAACGGCTTTTCAAAGATGGTCTTGTCATAACAAGGCCTCCTGTGCAATGGGAATTGCAGAAATAGTACCTGCGCACACTTTTAATTTCTCTAGGGATGACGCGGTATATTGGCGCAAGGACACAGACGACGAGTGTCCTAGAATATCGCAGATTAGTGGCGCAGGAATATTTGCTTCCAGCAATTGTCTTCCCATTCCTCGCCGGAAAGCATGCGGCCCATTCATCTTCCGGTCCTTTCCCAATGCAATGTGTGCATATTTTGCAATCACCGTCCACATACTTCCAATCTTTGTATAGGGGCGCAGTACCCGCAAAAATATATACTCAGATTTGCACTTGGGCCGGGCATGGAGAATGTAATCGGCAATCGCATTTCCGGTTTTTGTATCAAGCGGTAAGGATACAGGGATGTTTGTTTTCTCTTGTACCAGACGCAGTTCGCAGGCATCCCAGTCAATACTGTCAAACTTCAGGTTTACAATGTCACAGCCGCGTAAGCCAGTTGTGTACGCAAGCATAATCATTGCATAATCTCGCATCCCCATTGTGCTGCTGCGATTTATTGCAGAGAAAATCTTTTGGGCATCTTCGTGAGTGTATCCTACATAAACACGCCGACGTTTTGCAGCAGAAAATACAAGCGCTGGTGAGATATCGGGCAGCTCAGGATGTTTTTCGGCCATGAATCGCGCAAAGGAACGCATACTTCCGGTTAAATTAAATATACCGAGAGGAAATGTTTCTGAAATCTTTGCCAGACATCTGGTGACGTCTGGCAAGGTGATCTCAGCATAGCGGTATATCCCCAAAGTGGCTATGGTACGGAAAAACGTCCGAACCGATGAAAGATAAAACTGGCGGGAGCCTTCTTTCAAATAGTTTTCATTGTCCATGTACAGTTGGTATTGCGAGAGCAGATTTTCAAACTCTGGCGGAGCGCAGGCAAAATTATATTTTCTCAACTTCTGCTGAGACACCTGTCCGGTCGAGAGATATTCCTCGATCCAATGGGCTGCTTTGCGCATCGTCTGAAAGGATGCCTTTTGTATTGCTCCGTTCACAAAATTTTCTTGGACCGTTTTTACGAAAAGGGCAAGCGTTTCTGGAGAGTAGGACTCTTCACCGCGAGAAATGAAGAAGTTCAAGATAGCACCAAATCCACAATAGATATAATTGGTCTTTGTCTTATCGGATAGTTCCAACTGCATGACGGCATCTCTGGTTCTACAGATAATGTCTATTACCTTCATGGAATTGCTCGGATTGCAGGAAATGGCTTGAAACAATGGGTTGTGTTCAGCCTCCCAAGGCCGTATAGGTTCATCCTGAATTTTTCCATACTCCGCCATTTGGTCGAGATAAACTGCGGCACGCCGAGTTATGCCCCACTGGTAGTGCGGCAATGTTCCGGATTCCTGTTTAGCACGTTCCTGCCAGACAAAATTTTGAACCGTCTCTTTGGAATACAATATCTGACCTTTGCCCAAACAATGCTTTACAATCCGTCGAGTTCCATACCTCTCAAACTCATGTACCGTTTTGGCCTTGAGGCCGCGTCCGCTTAAGGCATCTAATACACGCGCAGAAAGGACTGTGATTTCAATTTTGTTCACACTAATACACCTCACAATGTTGATTCGGATTACAATCCGTAACAACATTATAGCAGGTGCCATCTTCAAAATATTATCCCGAAGTTTTTATGCAGAAATCCTTGCGCTGCAAGGATTCCCGGCTGGGCTTCGGGATTCTTATTTTATTCGGGATAACTCTGGCAAGGAAATCCGCCGCAGAGCAGGTCGAAGTCGGGCAGGTCGGCGGGGTCTGCTTTTCGGATATCGTCAAGGAACCACTCTCCCTCCATGTCAAACAGGGCGCGGTAGCTGCGGTCGGCGTGTTTGTCGATCTCGCAGTGTCCCACGCAGACAAAATCGCCGGCACGGGTCAGCCCCTCGCGGAAGCCTCCAATGCCGGCGAACATATCTAAATAGCGAATGGTTTTAATATCACCCCCCCCCAAAAAAAAAGAAGAAAAAGCCTGCACGGTCGTTAAATGTCAACTGTACAGACTAAATGTATGATTCGGTTCTATGCGTCCGGATCAGCGCTATCCTCGCTTGGTGGAACTTCCTCGGATGCTTCGGTGCGTTCGGCGTTTTCAGTGATTTCCGCATTTACCATGCTCTTGTCTGGCTCCGCCTCATCGCCCAACGCGTTGCTTTCGTCGGACCGCTGCGCAGCCAAGGCTGCCTCGAATTCTTCGTCGGCGTCGGCCAGCGCGCTTTCGATCAGGCTGACAACAAATTCCTTTTGCGTCAGCTTGCGGTGATAGACCTGCTCGAAGCGGGCGAGATATTCCTTGATGCGCTGGAACAGTTCCTCGGATACCTGAAATGCCATGGTTCGTGTTGCCATGTGGACGCCTTCTTTCTGCTGCTCAAAAAAGTTGTGTACGGCCAGTTCAATGAATTGCGCGGTGGTGATGCCCTGTCGTTCCAGTTCCAGCCTGATCTGCTGGTGCAGGTCATCCGGCAGGGTGACAGTCAGTTTGCTCATGTTGACTCCTTTCAGTGTGCAGGTACGCTTTTGGGAAGCAACCAAAGCATACCGCAAAGCAAGCGGCAAAGCTATCACCAGAACCAACGATATTTCATTGCGAATTGCATCTGAATGCAAGCAGAAGCAACAATCCGCACAGCCTGGTTTGAGCCCGCTTGATTACTGCATGGGAACCACTCCCCTCGATTTTGATTACAATGTTGCTAAAAAATCCAACGCCGCCTTTGGGATTCCTTTGCCGTCTTGCGGTGGCGGGGCGGCAAAAGCGATTTGCGCTTTTTCCAGTTCCTCCCGAACGGCCCTGCGCACCGTTTCCTCCAGCCGGTGTTCCTGCTCGCTTTGCAGCAGGGCGCGGACGATGAGCGCCTTGCGGTTTCCGTCCGGGGCGGCCTGCAAAAGCTGCCACGCGCGGCGGTCATCTTCGCAGCGCAGATTGGGGCGGAATACGAATTGCGGCCGCGGCGGCCGGTTCACCCCTCGCTCACACGGCCCGAAAGCTGCGCCAACGCGCGCTCGAATCCGACCGCGTTCACCTTGTCATCCGGCAGGAACATCGCGCGGCACAGGCCGTCTTTGGGGCCGACGTGGCGCTGCACGATCCCCGCGCCGCCGCCCAGCATGACCGTGGGCAGGGCGCGCAGGTCAAATCCCGCTTCGGTCACCAACGCGAACAGCCGTTCGGTGTAGGCGCGGCCTTGCTGCCGCACGATCTCACGCACAGAATCGCCCAGGGCGCAAGGCCCGCCCGCCAGCATCTGCTCAATCTGCGCGTCGGTCAGGGAAAGCCCTGTTTCGCGCCGCACCTGCTCACGCACAGCATCGATGCAGCGGATCATGCCGAATTCCAGGCTGTGCGCGGTCTCCGCCACGGGGCGGGCGTTGTCGATCCGCATGAGATCCACCGTCCATCCGCCGATGTCCATGAGCAGCAAGGACGGCTCATCCAGCAGCAGGTCGGGGTCTGTCAGCAGCGCGGCGTAGCCCTGCGGGAACAGTGCCACATCCTCAACGGCGATCTTGTATTCTGTGCCCTCGAATCGGAACAGGACCGGCTGGGAGCGGAGCAGGTATTGCCGAAATTTTGGCTTGTCCCGGCCAAAGCTTGTCAGCGGTAGCCCTGCTGCAATTTTAACCGAACTCTCGTTTGGTGCGCCGCGCATTTTGATTTCCTGTGCCAACGCCGCGAGCGTCAGCAGGTAGTAGGTGTCGTTCTCGGTCTTGTCGCAGCGCACCGGCTGGGG
>ENA-ORNB01002310-ORNB01002310.1-human-gut-metagenome-genome-assembly--contig:-NODE-2310-length-10661-cov-2.930700_pt1 | contig 10661 bp, 9 predicted proteins | sample MGYA00242112_ERZ509016 | MGnify/ENA primary metagenome ERZ509016 (study PRJEB26280, sample SAMEA2338705) | human gut metagenome | biome: human gut; feature: human-associated habitat; material: faeces...
GCCGTAAGGCAGGCTCGAAGCCTTTTCGTTGCGCAAATCCCACAAGCCTACTTCCTGCAAAAGCTTTTCGGTATTGCGGTGCATTTGTTTTGCTTCTTTCATGTACCACGGCAAATGCAGTGTTGCCGAAAGAAAGTCCGATTTTAAATGCAGATGGTTTGCAATCAGAACATTTTCATAAACCGTTAAATCTTTAAAAAGCCTTATATTCTGGAAAGTACGGGCAATGCCAAGTTTGGCAATTTCACTCGGGCGCTGGCCGGTAATATCAATATCCTGCCCCTGCGCATCGGTGTAAATAACTTTGCCTTCGGTAGGCGTATAAACGCCGGTAATCATGTTAAAGGCCGTTGTTTTACCGGCACCGTTAGGGCCAATCAAAGCAATAATTTCATGGTCATTAATTTCTATGTTCAGTTTATAAACAGCGGTTACACCGCCGAACTGCATGGTAATATCATTGGTTTTTAAAATCATTGCGCAGCCCCTTTCCGCTTAATAAAGCCAAGAGGATTTTTTACAAAATTAATGGCTTTCTGCCAGGAAAATTCCCGCGTGCCCATAATGCCGTGGCGCCAGAACAGTACGCATACCATTAAGAGTACGGAGAAAATAACCATACGGAAGCCCGGGCGGAACAGCGGAATATCCATGCCGAACAGCATCAGCGGTTCATCGAAGAAACGCAGATATTCCAGCCCTGCCGTTACGATAATGGCGCCAATTGCGCTGCCGGTAATGCTGCCCATGCCGCCAAGCACGATAATCAGCAGAAAGTTATAAGTAAGCGTAAAGAGGAAGTTTTTCGGGTCAACCGTGCCTAAAAGCGCACCGTACAAACCGCCGCCGATACCGGCAAAAAACGCGCTTACCATAAAGGCCAGGTTTTTATGCCAGAACAAGTTAATGCCCATTGCTTCGGCAGCAATTTCGTCCTCACGGATGGCTTTAAACGCCCTGCCGTAAGAAGAATTAACCAAAAGAGTAATAAATACAAAGCTGATAAGCGTTACAAGAAAGATATAGCGCACGTCGTTCAGCGGCGGAATATCCTTAATGCCCAGCGCACCGTTGGTAATGCTCTGCGCGTTGGTAATCCAGATACGGATTATTTCAGAAAAGCCGAGCGTTGTTACTGCAAGGTAGTCGCCGCGCAGACGCAGCACCGGCGTACCAATCATAAACGCAAACAGCGCGGCAAGCACGCCGCCCAAAAGCAGCGCCGCCCACAGCGGCAGTTCTATATCCGCAATAAGCGGATTCATCGGCACAGCGTAAAAAACATTTTCCCTGAATTCCACAGGTACAGTAAAAATACCTACCGTGTAAGCGCCAATGGCCATAAAACCTGCTTGCCCCAACGAAAACTGACCAACAAAGCCGTTGGTTAAGTTCATGGAAAGGCCGATAATGGCATAAACAAGGCACAAATTAACTATTCTGCGGATATAAGAGTCCATTTCCTCCTGTACGAAAAACGCAAGCCCGAAAAGGACAATTATGCCGGCTATGGTTAACAAAGCATCTCTTTTTCTCGTCATAATTACACCTTCTCCGTTGTTTTTTCGCCCAAAAGGCCAGTAGGTTTATAAAACAGAATAACAATAAGCACAATAAAAGCAAAAGCATCACGGTAGCCGCTTAAATCCGGGAAGAAAGCTACAATTAAAATTTCGCCGAGGCCCAGAATAAAGCCGCCGAGCACCGCGCCCTTAATATTGCCTATGCCGCCGATAACGGCCGCAATAAAGCATTTCAGGCCGGGCATAACGCCCATCATCGGCGTAATGCCGGGATAGCGGATGCCGTACATAATAGCGCCGATTGCTGCCAGCGCCGAACCTATAATAAAGGTAATGGAAATAACATTATCAATATTAATGCCCATTACTCTGGCAATTTCGTAATCTTTGGAAACCGCACGCATGGCCATGCCTGTTTTGGTATGGTTTACAATATGCAGCAGCACTACAAGACTGATAATAGTTACAACAGGAATTACAAAGCAGATTGCCTGAATTTCTATGCCGCCAACGCTGATGTTCTGCGACAGGAGCGGCACATCCGGGAAACGCATCGGGCGTCCGCTGAAAAGATAGTTGGCAAGGTTTTCCAGCAAAAACGATGCGCCGATAGCGGAAATTAAAATAGAATTTTTAGGCGCTTCACGGAGCGGGCGGTAAGCACTGCGCTCTATTAACACACCAAGCAGCGCCGTCATAATAATTGTTATGATAAAAGTAAAATACCACGGAATATGAAAAGCCGTAATTCCGAAAAAAGCAAAATAACATGCCATCATTACAATGTCGCCATGGGCAAAGTTAATCATCAGCAAAATGCCGTATACCATTGTATAGCCTATTGCTATCAACGCGTACAGGCTGCCGAGCGATATTCCGTTAACCATGTGCTGCACAAAGCTCAGCGCCGACATGTTGGCAATAGCGTCAAAAAACTCCATAAGGGCACCTCATAACCAAAAAACTGCTCCCTTCCCTCAAAGGAAGGGAGCACCTTTTACTTAAATTTTAAATCACTTAGCTTCTACGTAATCTTTAAAGGTAAATTTGCCGTCTTTAACGGTTTTAATAACAACGCCTTTAATCGGGTCGCCGTTTTCATCAAGCGTGGTCATGCCGGTTACACATTCAAGGTCTTTGGTTGCGGCAATCGCATCGCGGATTTTAACGGTATCGGTTGCAGTACCTGCTTTTTCAATGCCGCTTACGGCAATCAGGTAAGCATCATAAGCCATTGCGGTTAAAGCGGAAGGTTCACCGTTGTATTCTTTAGTGTAAGCATCAAGGAATTTCTTAGCTTCTTCGGTGCTTGCTTTTTCGCGGTCAAACGCAGTGGAAAGTGCAACGCCTTCAACATCTTTGCCGCCTACATCAATAAATTCCTGAGTTTCCCAGGTATCGCCGCCCATGAACTGTGCGTCAATGCCAAGCTGGCGTGCCTGTTTAACCAAAAGTGCAGATTCGGTGAAGTTGCCGGGTGCAAATACTGCGTCCGGGTTCAGAGCTTTAATGTTGGTTAAAATAGCGGTAAAGTCTTTATCGCCGGTCTGGTAGTTGGCAACATCAACAATGCTGTTTTCGTCGCCGGTCAGTTTAACAAACTCTTCGCGGAAGAATTTTGCAAGGCCTACAGAGTAGTCATTGGAAACTTCCTGTACAATGGCAACTTTCTTAAAGCCGTTCTGGTGTGCATATTCTGCCATTACCTTGCCCTGGAACGGGTCGATAAAACATGCACGGAAGTAATAATCGTTGTTTGCAGTTACCTGCGGATTGGTGCAGCTTGTGCCAACAGCAGGAACTTTGTTTTCTTTAACTATATTGCCGGCAGCCATAGAAAGGGAAGAACCGTAAGAACCAACCAGCACGCTTACTTTATCCTTTTCAATAAGGCGTGCCGCAACGGATGCAGCTTCTGCTTTATCGGATTTGTTGTCAGCTACAACCAGTTCAACTTTTTTGCCCAAAACTTCGGGATGCAGTTGGTTTGCAAGTTTAATGCCGCGCAGTTCCAGTTCGCCGCCGGCAGCATTATCGCCTGTCAGCGGCAAAAATACGCCAACCTTTACTACATTCTGGTCGGCAGCTTTTTCTTCGCCGCCGCAGCCGGTAAACAGGCCCATAGCCAAAGCCGAAACAGCCATAACGGATAATAATTTCTTGAATTTCACTTTGCATCTACCCCTTCTTTACTGCTTTTACAGTTTTGTAACTAACTTGTGTAAAATTATAACACCAAAGTGCACTTGTGACAAGTTTGTAAAGTTACCGTAAATTTTAACAGTATTTTGTTTTTATTTTGACATTTTTTGTAAATTTGTTGCGGCAGCGCCGTGGATATTTTCCAATTTCTTTTATTTTTGTTTTTATAAGATGTACTTTAAATAAAAGTCCTTTTGGACACGTCCACTGTTAAAAGACACTCCTTGAAAGAATTTTCTAAAAAATTTTTATGTATACACGAATACAATCCAAATTAAGTATAATTTTTTACAGTTTCTGGTAAAAACACAACTATATATGTTATACTTTAAGAAAAGCAGCAGCAAAAATAGCACAAATATGCCCAAATTATCGAAAGAAAGCACTGCCGGAAAACCGAAAAAAAAACTAATGCAAAGGATGCAGAAACCATGAAAGTAATTGATTTAACGCATACAATTACAGAAAAAATGCCTGTTTTTCCCGGCACGGAACTGCCGCAGCTAATAACAGTTAACAACTATGATGAAAACGGATTCAGGGAAACTCTTTTAAAAATAACAACGCATACCGGTACACATATCGACCCGCCTGCGCATATTTACAGCGGCAAAGCAACGCTCGACAGCCTGCCGCCGGAACAATTTATCGGCAAAGCGCTGGTGATAGACTGCCGCAGCATAAAACACGGCGGCCACATTACCTTGCAGCACATAACGGCTTACGGCGCTAAAGCAATAGCCGCAGATTTTTTGCTGTTCAACCTTGGCTGGGATAAATATTGGCAGACGGATGCTTATTTTGGCGATTACCCCTGTTTGAACGATGAAGCGTTGAACTATATTTTAAACGGCTGTTACAAAGGCATTGGCTTTGATGTAATGGGCATTGACCCTATTGATGACGAAAATTTAACTCTGCATAAAAAATTGTTTAAAAACAAACAGATTGTAAATATTGAAAACCTTAAAAATTTAGATTTATGCGGCAGCGATTTATTTTGGTTCAGCTGTTTTCCTCTGAAAATAACAAACAGCGACGCTTCTCCTGTCCGCGCCGTCGCCTGGTTTGAAGAATAAAATTTTAATTATATATATTTGCAGGGTATTAATTGCATAAACAAGAGTGATATAGACGCCAAAAGCGCAAACTGACAAATCAGTTTGCGCTTTTAATTTTATTGCAGTGAATTAGCGTAATTTACCGCACTGACGGCATTGGGCGCATAACAATCCGCACCGATGCTGTCAGCATAATCCTGCGTGAGCACCGCACCGCCAACGATAATTTTAAAATCGCCCGCCGCGCGCAGCGCTTTAATGGTTTCTTCCATAGCACCAACAGTTGTCGTCATAAGCGCCGAAAGGCCAACCACGCTTACTTTATTCTGCACCGCAGTTTCTGCAATTTTTTCAGGAGGTACATCCTTGCCAAGGTCAATAACCTGATAGCCGTAGTTTTCAAACAATACTTTAACAATATTTTTGCCAATATCGTGAATATCGCCTTTGACTGTCGCAAGCACGATTTTTTCTTTTTTCTCCTGCACGTCTCCACTGTTCTCCAGCCCTTCTTTTAAAACTGCAAATGCTGTTTTTGCAGCTGCTGCCATTTTATCACGGATAACGTTAAAGGCCGCTTTGGCTGCTTCCGCACTCATTAAAAGCTGCGGCAAAAAGATTCTGCGTTCTTCAAAGCCTTTGCCAACATAATCAAGCGCAGGTATCATTTCGGCATTAATAATATCAAGCGGCTGCTTTCCGGCAAGCTGTTCTTTAACTGCTTTTTCGCTCTGTTCACGCAGGCCTTTAACAATGGCTTCATACAATGTATATTCCGCAGTCTGCACCGGCTGCTGCTTTGCCTGGGCTGCACCTGCAAACATGGCTACATATTCCTTGCAGCCTTCGTCTAAACCGCTGAGCGCGCCAAAAGCATAGTAAGCATTCATCATGGCTTCGCTTTGCGGATTGATAATGGCACAGCTTAACCCTGCCTGCATTGCCAGTACAAAAAATGCGCTGTTTACGGCATCACGTGCTGGCAGGCCAAAGGAAATATTAGACACGCCCATAACGTTTTTTATGCCGCGTTTTTTCAGTTCACTCAGCACCTGCAAATCAATATTGGCATTATCGCTGCCGGTACTAATAGTAAGCGCCAGCGGGTCTATAATAATATTGCGCTTTTCAATGCCATATTCCGCCGCACGCGCAATAATTTTTTCGGCAATGGCAATACGCCCTTCCGCAGTCTGCGGTATGCCGCTGTCATCCAGAGTCAGCGCAACAACTGCAGCGCCGTATTTTTTTACAAGCGGCAAAACTTTTTCAAGGCTTTCTTCTTTTCCGCATACGGAATTCAGCAGCGGTTTGCCGTTATAAAGGCGCAGACTGCGCGCCATAGCTTCGTAGTTGGATGTATCAATCTGCAACGGCACGCTGGTTATTGCCTGCAAGCGCTGTACTGCTTCCGCACTTACAGCTGCTTCGTCAATTCCGGGCACGCCCACGTTAACATCCAATATTCCGGCACCGCGGTCAATCTGTTCCAGTCCCAGGCGGCAAATATAATCATAATCGCCGTTTAAAATGGCCTGTTTTAAGCGCGGTTTGCCGGTTGGGTTAATGCGCTCGCCAATTATTACCGGCTTTTGCCCGATAACAACTGCACTGCCGTAAGCGGCAACCGCCGTTAAATCGCAGCTTCGCTGCCTGGGAACTACATTACGGCATTTATTTACCAGTGCAGCGATATGCGCAGGCGTTGTGCCGCAGCAGCCGCCCATGATTGCAAGGCAGCCGTCCTGTGCCATTTCGTACATCAGCTGCGCAAATTCTTCCGCGTCAACATCAAAAACGGTTTTGCCGTTTACTTCTTTGGGCAGCCCGGCATTGGGGTTCAGCACAGCAGGCAGCGGTGTTGCCGCAAGCAGCTGCGGCAAAAGTTTCTGCATCTGCGCAGGGCCGAGCCCGCAGTTAAAGCCGACAGCGTCAGCACCAAGGCCTTCCAGCATAACAGCCGCCGCGGTAATATCGCCGCCTGTTAAAAGCTTGCCGCCTTCGTCAAGCGTCATTGTTGCAACTACCGGCAGACTGCTGTTTTCTTTTGCTGCCAAAAGCGCGGCTTTCAGCTCGTAGGTGTCGCTCATGGTTTCAATTAAAATTAAATCAGCCCCGGCTTTTACGCCTGCCTGTACAATTTCCGCATAAATGCTTACGGCTTCTTCAAACGGCAAATCGCCGTAAGGCGCAAGCAGCTTGCCTGTTGGCCCCATATCAAGCGCTACGAAGCTGCCCGGCTTTTTGGCGCAGGCTTTTTTTGCTATTGCTACTGCCTGTTCAATTACATCGGCAGTTTTAATTTCCGTATCCGCAAATTTAAGGCGGTTTGCGCCAAAAGTATTTGTTTTTATAATATCCGCACCGGCGTTTAAATATGCGGTGTGAATTTTTTCAACTTCAACGGCATGGCTGAAGTTCCACAGTTCCGGCAGTTCGCCCGGCTTAAGCCCGGCAGCCTGAAGCATGGTACCCATGGCGCCGTCAAAAAATAAAGTTTTTTTGCCAAGTAAATCTTTAAAAAGCATATTGTTCCTCACAGTTTTTTATATATACAATTTGCATTGTTTTCGCAGTTTTTGCAGTTTGAAGCTTTATTTTCACATTCATTGGTAATGCCGATAATTGCCGTTACCGATTTTACCGGAGCAAGCATGCCGCCTTCCGTCACTGTCAGCCCAATGCGTTTTTGCGCATCAAGCATTCTTAAAAGACGCGGCTGGTCAGTCAGCGCCCAGTCGGCATAACCGGGCGAAAAACGCGGCTTAAAATGCAGCCCTCCATATTCTGCGCTTATTTTTGCTTCCGTTTCGTCGCAATAAGTTTCAATAAGCGCCGTACACACGGCCTGCCCGGCAGCGCCTTCGGCTATGTTGGCCACAGCCATACGGCGCAGCATTATATCTGCTTTGGCACCAAGAGTCGCTGCCAAAAGTACGGCTCTGGTACAGCCTTTAATATGCGCGGCAAGTTTGGCGCTTTTAAAATACTCTCCGCCAAGCAGTACGCCGCCTTCATCAACATTACAGTCCAATACACGGTACACGCTCCGCGCCTGCACCTCGTTGCGCAGCTTTAAATAGGCAGTATCGGCAAGAACAGCCGCTTCCCTGTCATCTTTGCGCGCGCCCATGTAGCGTACCGCTTCATCCCTGTCATATCTCATTTAATTATCTCCGACAGGTTTTTCATAATGCCGCCGATAACCTCCGGCTTGTTCATGGTATAAACGTGAATGTTCTTGAACCCGTTGGCTATGAGGTCAATAATCTGCCCTAGGGCATAAGCAATACCGGCCTGCATTAATGCCTGCGGGTCATCGGCAAAACGCTCGACGATAGCACGGTAATGCGGCGGCAGTTTGGTACCGCTCAGTTCGCAGATGCGGTTAATCTGCTTGGCGTTTGTTACAGGCATAATACCGGCAACTACCGGCACATCAATACCGTTGCGCAAAAGCCTGTACATATAATTGTACATAATATTGTTGTCAAAGCACATCTGCGCTACCAAAAACTCACAGCCTGCATCAATTTTCTTTTTGGTATTTTCTATATCTTTATCAAGCGAACCGGCTTCCGGGTGCCCTTCCGGATAACATGCGCCGCCAATGCAGAAATCGCCGGACGCGGAAATTTTGCGCATCAAATCACTGGCATGCATAAATTCGCGCGGTTTGTCGGTAACGGCATCTCCGCGCAGTGCCAGCACGTTTTGGATGCCGTTATCACGGAATTTGCCCAGCATGCCCTCAATGCCGTCGCCGGTTGCATCAATGCAGGTTAAATGCGCCAGCGCGGGAATATTATGTTCTTCCACGGCTTTGGCGATGGCTACCGTCTGCCCGGCAGAAGTACCGCCTGCGCCGTAAGTCACACTCATAAAATGCGGTTTTATTTTCGCAATTTTATCAACTATTTTTAAAGCGTTTTGCAGTTCCGACCCGGCCTTGGGCGGAAAAAGCTCGCAGGAAATACACGGTTTATCATCTTTTAAAAGTTCTGTTATTTTCATACTCGTCCCCCTCATTTTTTCAGCGTAATATTTATTTTACTACATTTATATGTTTTTTTCTATATCGGTGCAAATTTATTTGTTAAAAGCGCAGCCGCCATAAAAGTAAAATTTTTAAATTGGCGCTCGACATAGGTTCACTAATTTCGCTCCTTATTCAGTCGCGAAATTTGCGTAGCTTCGCCGGCACAATTATTGCCTTCGCTAAAGCCCGGCACTAATTGGCGACTCAGCTAAAAAAAGCACCCCATACTTTTGTATGAGGTGCTTTTAATTTGCTGTTCGGTTCTGTTATCTGCGTTCGCGGATACGAGCTGCTTTACCGGTGAGGTTACGCAGATAGTAAAGTTTTGCACGGCGTACAATACCGCGGCGTGCTACTTCGATTTTTTCGATTCTGGGGCTGTGCAGAGGGAAAGTTCTTTCTACGCCAACGCCATAGGATACACGGCGTACAGTAAAGGTTTCGCGTACACCGCCGCCGCTGCGGGCAATTACAACGCCTTCAAACATCTGAACGCGTTCACGGCTGCCTTCAACTACCTTTACATAAACTTTTACAGTGTCGCCTGCACGAAAATCAGGGATGTCGGAACGAAGCTGTTCTTGTTCCAAAACTTCAATAATGTTCATAATATCCTCCTCAATCATAGACGTTCATGTGCGAACACTTCACAGCGGACCGTCCGTTTTACACAAATGCTATTATATCATAGCCTGCTTTAAGTTGCAAACATTTTTACAATTTATTTTTCCCACCATGCTTCGCCTGCCAGCCTGTCCAGAATAATTGCAACAGCGCTGCGGACACACAGGTGGTTATAGTTGCTCGGGCCGTAAACCGGCTCCAGAATGTAATCAAATGCCGCCATGGTTTCTTTTTCCATGCCAAAGCCCGTTCCAAAAAGTACCAGCACCGGCCGCTCCCCTTCATGAAGCATTTGCCGTGCGGCTTTATAGGTAATGGTATTGGGGTAAATGCGGGCATCTGTGGTAATGGTTACAGGCTCTTTGCCGGTAAGCTTTTTAATTTCCGCAACGGCGGACGCAATATCCGGCAGGTACTGCACTCTGTCAAGCGCTTCGCTGCGGTCCGGATTATACACACGCCCAAAGCCGAGCTGCCAGTAACCGGTTATTTTTTTGATTATTTCTTTCTGCACCTTCAGCGGATGGATTAAAAAATATTTTTTTACATCATAAGTGCGTGCTGTACGGGCAATGTCATGAATATCAAAATTTGTAACGGCAGTGGCGATAACCTTCATGTGCTTGTTATAAATCGGGTAATGAACAAGCCCTAAATATAAATCAGCCATTATCTTCACCAGCCAGTTCCGCTTTAATTTCCGCCATTAATTTGGCGTCGGCCTTGTCAAACTTTTCCGGCAATAAATCAGGCCTGTGCAGATACGTTGCTTTAAGCGACTGTTTGCGCCGCCATCTGGCAATCAGCGCATGGTTGCCGCCGCGCAGAACCTCAGGCACAACCAGCCCTTCAAATTCAACGGGGCGCGTATACTGCGGATATTCCAAAAGCCCGGTTGAGAATGAATCTTCCTCGGCGCTTGCCATTTTGCCAAGCACGCCGGGTATAAACCTTGCCACGGCGTCAAGCACCATTAAGGCCGGCAGCTCGCCGCCAGTTACTACATAATCGCCGACGGAAAGTTTCTCGTCCACCCAGTTAAAAATGCGCTCGTCAAAACCTTCGTAATGACCGCATACAAAAATCAGGTCCTGCCCTGCATGGGCGTAATCTTCAACAATGCCCTGCTTCAGCGTTCTGCCGCCTGGGCACAGAGCAATTACACGTGCGTCCGGCAGTTCTTCCTTCGCTTTGCGGATAGCCGCTACAAAA
>ENA-ORNB01002312-ORNB01002312.1-human-gut-metagenome-genome-assembly--contig:-NODE-2312-length-10658-cov-3.448647_pt1 | contig 10658 bp, 8 predicted proteins | sample MGYA00242112_ERZ509016 | MGnify/ENA primary metagenome ERZ509016 (study PRJEB26280, sample SAMEA2338705) | human gut metagenome | biome: human gut; feature: human-associated habitat; material: faeces...
CATCTTCTGGATGTGGATCATCGCCTTCTTCGGTATGGCCACCATCTTTGCCGAAGCGGTGCTGGCTCAGACCTTCAAAGGCAAAGACGCCAACGGCCACGTGGTCGGCGGTCCTGCGTACTACATCACCAAGGGTATGGGTGAAAAATGGCGTCCGATGGCCGTCTTCTTCTCTATCGCCATCATCATTGCTCTGGGTTGCATCGGCAACATGGTGCAATCCAATTCGATTTCCAACGCCATGCACACGGCTTTCGGCGTTCCGCTGGTCATCACCGGTATTGTGACAGCCATTCTCGCCGGTGCAGTTTTCTTCGGCGGCGTCGCCCGTTTGGCGTCTGTGACTGAGAAAATCGTTCCCTTCATGGCCGCCATTTACATCATCGGCGGCTCCTACGTCATTGCTTGTCACGCCGGAGAACTTGGCAATGCGTTCCGTCTGATCTTTGTGGCTGCATTTGATCCTCAGGCAGTTATGGGCGGCGCACTCGGTCTGACGGTTGCCAAAGCCATGCAGTTCGGCGTTGCCCGCGGCTTGTTCTCCAACGAAGCCGGTATGGGTTCCACACCGCACGCTCACGCCGTTGCCAAAGTAGAGCACCCGGCCGAACAGGGGCTCGTCGCCATCTTCGGTGTTTTCGCCACCCTGATCGTTGTTACCTTCACGGGCATCGTGATTCTCGTGACCGGTGTACTCGACTTCCAGAGCACCGGCATTGCGCTCACACAGAAGGCCTACAACGTGGGGCTGGGTTCGTTCGGTGTAAGTTTTGTTGCTATCTGCCTCTTCTTCTTTGCCTATTCAACGATCATCGGCTGGTACTTTTTTGCCGAACAGAACGTGCGTTTCCTCTTCTCCGAAAAAGCACTCCTTCCTTATCGCGTGATTGTCTGCGCTTTCATCATTGTCGGCGCCACGCTCAAGGTTGATCTGGTGTGGGCACTGGCCGACCTCTTCAACGGTCTGATGGTCATTCCCAACTTGATTGCATTGATTGCTCTGCACAAGGTTGTCGGCAACTGCCTTGATGACTTTGAAGCCAAGTTGGCCAAATACGAGAAGACACAACAAAACATCTCTCACAGTTAACGAGAGTTTTGCCGCAGTCAGTACGAGGCGCTTTCTTCACGAATGCGCCTCGTTTTGTATCTGCTCACGGACATTCAAACCGGCACATCACACGGGCATGGTCATGCAAACGATTGAGGACCGCCTCAATCTCCGCGCCCTGTAGCAGTTGCGTCTCGGGGGCCTCGTCGGCAACCGCACGTAACCAAAAACGCTCGCGGTTTACAGCACGATCGTATTGTTGTGCGGCCATTTCAGAAACCAGCACCGCCCCGGCTTCGAGTCTCTCGCGACTGCATTCGATGATTGCCTCGGCATACGTTTCGTTGCGATCCATCCAATGGAACAAATGCCCGGACGCAGCAAGACGGTCCGACTTGCTGCGATTACACTTCGGACAAGCCAGTACAAAGTTAAATGTCCTTGTATGCGCGAATCGTGAGTACGGCAAAAAGTGGTCAACGTCACAACCGGAATCCAACTTGCAACCGCAGTAAAAGCACGTCTGCGCAGGCGTCGACTCCCTCAACACGTCTCGAATGGCCGCAAGCGTTTCCGAGCGATGCGGATAGAACAGAAAGTCGCGCAGCGTGGATTCCGGCGTCTCGCCAAGCACGCCGGAATTGGCCCGGATCGAGCGCAGCATCTTCTCCCACCGCGAAAAGATCAGTTCCTGAACGATCGGCTGAAACCGACACAGCAAAACTGCGACTTCTCGACGTACATAAATCCGATTGGTACGATCGTCCTTATCAAACAGGAACTTATAGCCTTGCATGTACTGCAACGGATTTTTCTTCAGAACTCGCGTCTGACAGTCCTTGACCAGCCGATCGAAATCCTTCTCAAAACGCTGCGCCTGCAAAAATGTCAGCCATTGCGCGTCTGCCGGACACAACCGTTCCTGAAAAACCTGAATCAGCGAAATGACAAGCGCGTTACTGCCGCCGAAGCTTTGTCGCAACACAGCGTCTTTGACAGAACTGTTGTCGGCTCGCGGATAGGCTTTGGCTTGTGGCCAATAGATGCGCAAAAACTCAAGCGCCAGCTCGCGATAGCTGATCTCAAAAACTTCCGCATCAGGATGATTCACAGAATTTTTCCCGCCGGAAGCCCTTTAATTCATTGAAGGGAGGAAGGCGGGCTATTAAACTCAGTGTCTATGACCTCTCAGAGTTTTGTTATTGAACTGCCGATTGCTGTGGACGATGCTGAGATGCGTACCATTGTGCGCAAGCTTGAGTTCGCCCGTCAGCTGCACAATGCCACTCTGGGCACAGCAATGGGACAATTGCAGCAGATGCGGCAGGATGCTGCATGGAAAGAGGCCTGTGTCATGCCTAAAGGCAAGGAGAGGGCAGCAGCCTTTCGTGCCCTTGACCGCAAATACGGGCTGACTGAATACGATTTGCATTCTGTTATTGCAAGACACAGGGAAGGCAGCGGTCGCAAAGCAGAACTGGGCATTAACGAGACCCAGAAGATTGCCACCCGTGTCTTTCAGGCGATAAACCGCTATAAGCTCGGACTTGGAGGGATGCCCCGTTTCAAATCTTCCAAACGCGGTCTGCACAGTATTGAAGGCAAAACCAACAAAACGGGGCTCAAGTTCAGACCGGAAAAAAAGGTGCTGAACTGGTGTGGTCATGACTATCGCGTCCTGATCGACCCGAAAGACGATTACGTTCAGAGAGCGCTGAAAGAAAACGAACGCTCGGATAAGTATCGCAAAATCAAGTATTGCCGGCTGGTGCGTAAACGCATCCGCTCGGCAGACCGCTTCTTCTTGCAGGTCGTGCTTGAAGGGACGGCTCCTGTCAAGCATGTTTATGCTCCTGTAACCGAACGGGCTGCGATTGATCCGGGGCCGCAGAGTATTGCTCTTTTTAGCAAGGAGTTTGCCGGCAAGATTCAGGTTGCGGGGTCAAACAACTTCAACGAGGCAGTCTCCCGACGTCTGCTTCGTGCCATGGACCGAAGCTTGAGACGCAACAATCCCGATGCCTATAACGAGGACGGCACAATCAAAAAGGGAGCGAAGCTTGTCAAAAGTAAGAACTATCAACGCAAGGTAGATCGACTGCGTGAGATGCATCGCGTGGCTGCAGCCGAACGCAAGTGCCGGCACGGTCAGACGATCAATCTGCTGCTCTCAATAGCCGGCGACATACGTATTGAGAAAAATAGCTGGAAGGCGTTTCAGAGAGGACATTTCGGTAAAAGTCTGGGTAAAAGTGCAATGTCGGGATTCATTGCTCAACTGAAGTCAAAGGCTGCAAGTGCCGGGCTGAAGGTAACAGAGGTCAATCCCTACAAACTGAAACTCAGTCAGTACGATCCGTATACGGACACGTATCGAAAGAAAGATCTCAGTGAACGCTGGCAGGAAATGAAAGCAGGAAGCGGACAGTACATCCAGCGTGACGTACTGTCAGCATTGCTTTTGTACTGCGCTGACATTGAAAAAGAAATCCATATTCCGAAAGTTGCCGTCGAGCAGCTTGAAGGTGCGAAACAGTTCCTGACTGACGCGGGATATGTAGTTTTGAAGTCAACGAGTAGTCGGGATCAGCGTGATCCCAGACTTGCGCCGGAGCCAAAAGCGATGACGCCGGAGATGGCTCGTCAGAAAATCCTTCGTGGTGCTGGTGACAGCCATTTGCCAACTGACCAGGCGTTAGGCCGGATCAGAGCGGGTGGAAAAGTCAGTACTTGGTCGAAGGAAACCTTCCCTCTTCAGAGGGGAGTTGTTTAGCCGCAAGAGCGGAAAGCGGTGCGGTGCCGAGGCCGAGAGCGGCAGTTATAAGAGCGGCTAAAAAGAGGCGGCGAGATTCGATCATGGTGCTGTCCTTTTGCAAGTCGCTATGGGCGGTTTGAGAAGAACTTGAGCTCGGGGCTTTTTCGAGCATACCTGTATGGCGCCTGCTCTTTCGTTAGGGATTGCCCGAAACGGCGATCAGATGCTGTAAGCAAAAGCAACAGGAGGCGGCAAAGTTGCGGCACTACTGCTTCTCGGGTATGTTGTTTCGAACGGAACTACGGAGCTTTGTCATGCGGTTGCAATACGCTTCCGATTTGCATTTGGAGATACCGGCCAATCGGGACTTCGTGCTGGCGGGCGCGCTTGAGCCTGCGGCTGATTACCTGCTCCTTGCCGGCGATATTTCCTTTTTGAGCGACTGGCACAAAGCCGATGCATTCTGGGATTGGTGCGCTCGGAGCTTTCAGCACACGTGGATTGTGCCCGGCAACCACGACTACCACGCCGATCGATTAAATCTGCTTGGCCTTGCGTCGCTTCAGGTTCCTGTGCGGCCGAACGTGACCTACGCCAACAACATATGCGTTCACGTCGAAGAAGTTTCGTTGGTACTGACAACGCTTTGGTCCGCAATTACTCTGCAAAAGACGGAAATCGAAGAAGAAGTCGTTGACTATCGTCAGATATATTTTGATGGCAAAACAATTTCAACGGAAATTGTCAATCGTTTGCATTCGGAAAGCAGAGCGTTTTTGGATCGGACGCTTCAGATGTGCAATCCGAACAAAACGGTGGTGGTCACGCACTATGTCCCTGTGCCGCAGGCTACGCCCGAGCGCTACGTCAATTCGCCCGTTCGGGAGGCTTTCATCGCCGATTGCTGTGATTTGATTGACGCGTATCAGCCGGCATTTTGGATTCACGGACACTCTCATGTTTCGGGAAATGTTCAGTACGGTAGAACCCGCATTGTGTCCAATCAGCTTGGCACCGTTCGCCCCGGAAAGGAACTCAACTTCAATCCGAAGGCTGTGATCGAAGTGTAGGGACGAACTTACCGTTTTTTTCAGCTTTGGCAATCAGGCCAAGACAGGTGGCTGCAGCAACAACAATGATGAGCATGCCGAAAAGGGAACGCAGACTCGGTGTGACGCCGAAAAAGACGCTGTCAATGAAGGCGGCAAAAACCACGCCGGAAAACGTGAAAACGGCACCGAGAAATGTGTTGCCTTTGCCCCAGCCCAACGCCCGGGCAAATTGTGCGCAGGTCAGAAAAATCAGCATCAAAGCCAGAGGCGTTTGCTGCAATTGGGAGACGGTAAGTTGTCCGCAGAACAACTCCAAGACTCCCAATACGACGGCACTGTGCAGATGAAAGTAAAAAACGGTGCGGGGGATCGGTTCATTGACGCTTCCCAACTTCTTGAGCATCAGGATGGCGGCGGCCGTAAACAATCCGCACAACAGCCCGATGGGAACGTAGACTGCCGGAAATGAGCGCTCCGAAGGATGAAACATCACGAGAATGCCGACGAAGGCCGAGACGATGGCCGCCAGGATGCGCCAGTCAATGTGTTCGCCATTGCGAAAAGAGGCGATTGCAGAAAAGCCCGCCACAAAAAGCGGAGAGGTGTACTGCAGCGTCTGGGCGGCTGCCACCGGCATGTTCATGGCGGTGATGATCTGTGTTATGACGACCCCTACGCCGATTATGGATCGCAACAGGTGCAGGTGCCAGACGTGGGTTGAGAACGGAACCTTGCGAACAAGCATCACGACGACGGTGACGGCCAATACGAACAAGAACTGTACGAAGGCCACATCAATGAACGCAAGTGTTTCCCGTAGGCACTGAATGCTTGCGAGAATGCATGCGCTGCAGAACGACGAAAAAAGAATCCAAAGCGCCGTCATGGCTCAGAGGTCCTCCGAGCGGGCAGTCTGGTTTTCTTCAGATGCGTTCTTGCGCAGAGTCGAGACAAAGACACTGCGGATCCACTGCATTTCCGAAGAGGCGTGATTGCGCTCGTGCCAGATGAGACGAGTGGAATAGACGCGCTTTTCGCCAGGAATTGGTATCACGGTGAGCGTGGGCAGCATTCGGGCGAAAAACTCTGCGGTGGTGTGCGGCAACACAAGCGTAGCGTTGGTGTCCTCGAGAAAATAGGGGGCACCCAGGAAATGCGGCACCTCAATGATTTTTCGTTGGTCGTGTGTGGATGACGTATCAATGTCAAACACGGGGCCCCGAGCATTCTGACGCAGTTCGACGGCAATTTTCGGGTATTTAAGAAATGCTTTTCGCGTGAGTTTTTTGCCCTGGGCATAACTTGTTGCAAGCGGGTGCTCCTTGCGGAGCAAACAGACGCGATGAATGTCGAAAAGTTTGAGACCGTGGAAATGTTCGGGAAGCGTTTCGCCCAGTGAGGTCGGGAAAAGTGCCAGATCAACACTGCCTTCGGCAAGCTCGCGAAAGACATTTTCCGACAAAGGCAACAGGCGGAAGTTCATCTGCGGCGCTTCACGCAAAAGCGCCCGCAGCACGGGACGCAAGATCATCACGACGGCATTGTCGGCAGCGGCAATCGAAAGCGTGCGAGTGATGTCAGCCGGCGCAAACGTTTTGGTATCGGTCAGATCGTTGAAGTTTGCCAATAGCTTGCGGATGATGGGCACGACCGTACGACACTTTTCGGTGGGAGCCATGCCTTGGTAGTTACGCACGAAAAGCTCGTCGCCGAACTCTTCCTGACACTTACGAAGCGAGCGGCTCACGGCCGAAATCGTCAGGCCGGATGAATCGCTGACCATCGATGAGGGGGCGGTGGCACCCTGGGGTTCTCTCATGTGGTCGCTGATGACGGACGTGTGTCGGGCCATGGGGGTGCGTACGGACGTGCCTTTTCGGGAACTGACGGAGAAAGAGATTTCTCTGCGGTTTGACTTTTCGATTACCGATAAAAGCTTATGTCATTTTTGTCGAAAAAGGAAAGGAAAATCGCCATTTCGGCAAAAACAATCCTTGCTTACGATGAATAAAGAGGCAAAAGCTCATGCGGGCTTTTGTTTTTTGAACTGTTTGTTTGGAGAGAAAATCATGTCGGTCACTATCGGTCGTCGTTCTTTGTTTATGGGCACCATTGCGGCTCTCGTTGCGGGTACTTTCTCGGGGACGGCTGCAGCAGCCGGCGGTTCATCGGGTCCGCGTGTGACATTTGCCGCACAAGGTAAACTCGGCGAAATCATTGTCAATCCCTATAAAATTGCGCCGCTCACCGCCATCATCAAAAACGGCGGTTACGAAATCACGGAAGCGACCGTACGCATTGTTCCTAAGAAGGACGGGCAGGAAATTAAGTACAAGGTGAGCCGCAAGCAGTTACTCACTCACGCGGGTATCCCTGTCTTTGGCCTTTATGCCGACTACAACAACAAGGTGGAAGTGAGCTACACGCGCAAGTTCCACGGCAAGACCGAAAAAATTTCGGAAACTTACACGATCTACACGGCTCCTGTTTATCACGAAGTGAGCGGCAACCCGACGCTTTCGCACAATATGTTCGAGACCAAGGTCGTGAAGATGGATCCGAAGTTCTCCGACCGTCTGTACCTTGTCAACAACCTGATGCAGCAGTACGCCAAGGCCACGCGCATGGTTTGGAACAATCCGATGGGCGGCGCGATGGAATGGAACTTCTATCCGATGAACGCCATCATCGATACCAAGGGTGAAGTGCGCTGGTACATGCACGTTGAACCGATCTACGACGTCGAGCAGATGTACCGTTCGGGCGTGATGATGGGCTTCCAACAGGATGAAGACGGCAACATCACCTGGGGTTACGGTCAGCGCTACGTCAAGTACGACCTGATGGGGCGCGAAATTTACAACCGCCGTCTGCCGGTCGGTTACATCGACTTCTCGCATTCGCTCGATAACGCTCAAAACGGCCACACATTCATCCGTGCCGCGAGCGCCGATCTGCGCCGCGCCGACAACAAGCGAGTTCGCACCGTTCGCGACGTGATTGTCGAAGTCGACGGCAACGGTCAGGTGGTCGATGAATGGCGTTTGTGGGAAATCCTCGATCCGTATCGTGACAATGTGATGAAGGTGCTTGATCAGGGTGCGGTGTGCTTGAACATTGACGCCAGCCAGGCCGGCAAGACGCTGTCTGCCGAAGAATTGGCCAAGCTCGACGCAAGCGATCACTTCGGCGATATCGTTGGTACGGGCCCGGGCCGCAACTGGGCGCACGTCAATTCGGTTGACTATGACCCGACCGACGACTCGATTATTCTGTCGTCTCGCCATCAGTCTGCCATCATCAAGATCGGCCGCGATAAGAAGGTGAAGTGGATTCTTGCTTCGCCCGAAGGCTGGAAGAAGCCCTGGGCTGACAAGCTCCTTGCTCCGGTTGATGCCAACGGTAAGAAGCTCAAGGTTGAAGGCAGCCAGGTCGAAGGCGACTTCGACTTCACGTGGACACAGCACACGGCCTTCCGTATTGATGAAAAGTCCGACAAGAACGTCATCTACATCACGGTGTTCGATAACGGCGACGCACGCGGCATGGAGCAGCCTGCACTGCCTGAGATGAAGTACAGCCGCGCCGTGGTCTACAAGATCGACCAGAAGAAGATGACGGCCGAACAGGTTTGGGAATACGGCAAGGAACGTGGCTTTGCCTGGTACAGCCCCGTGACGTCGCTTACCCGCTACGAAGCCGACAAGAATTCCATCATGGTTTACTCGGCCACGGCCGGCATGGGGCGCCGTCCGTCCGAATTGAAGCCCGGTGAAAAGGCCGGCATCGCTTCGCCCGTGATCAACGAATTCAAGTGGGGCGAAAAGGAACCGTCCGTTGAGATCGTGATTGTGGGGTCAATGGGTTACCAGGCGCTTCCGATTTCCGTTAAGAAGGCGTTCTCGCTGTAAAGCGCAAGCCGGTAACGCAATGGCTAGGGTAAAAGCGGTTTTTCATACATACCGTTTTTGCCCGATGCCGGAGGATTTTTTAATTTCTGCAACTAGACATTGCACGAACACGCAGGTGCCCTTTGGCAAATCTCGATTGTTCTGCAGACATCTTGTTTCTAAACTGAGCGTTAAGAATTGAGCGCGAATGCCTGCACGATTTTCTGACTGGGCATCGGCTGAAGTTAGCGAGGAGAAATTCAAAATGTTCAAAAAGACTCTGTTTGCTCTTGGCCTTTCGGTTATTGCAGCCACTGCGATGGCCGCTACCGAAGGTACCGACTACGTGAAGCTTGACAAGCCCATGGTCAACGCCGAAGGCAAGCTCACCAAGATCTTCAGTTACGACTGCCCGTTCTGCTTCAAGTACGACGTGGGCGTTGATCCGAAGGTTTTGCCGCGTATCGAAAAGGAAGCCGGTTTGGCTTTCAATCCGGTACACCTGGAAACCAAGGGCAAGTACGGCCGTGTTGCAAGCGAATTTCTGGCGATGTGCATGCTGAAGGACAAGGCCGCCGGCGTGTCGATCGAATCCAAGGATTCGCTCTTTAAGAAGGCCAAGGACGCCATCTATCAGGCTTATCACAAGAAGGGCGAACGCTGGACGTCCGGTGAAGCCGCGTTCCTGAAGACTCTGACGGACGCAACGGGCATCAGCCTTGACGAATTCAACAAGGCGAAAAACGACGAAGCCGTCAAGGCTCTGTGCGCCGAATGGAAGACCTCCTACGACGTGGCCAAGATTCAGGGTATTCCGGCTTACGTGGTCAACGGCAAGTATCTGATCATGACCAAGAGCATCCGCAATTTCGACGGCATGGTCAATCTGGTCAAAGAACTCAAGGAAATGAAGTAAACCTGAACAGTTTCTTGTTTCTCTCCTAACGGGGGAGGCAACCGCGAACTGCAAGTGCAGTTGTCTCTCCCGATTCTTTTTCGATTTTTACACCGAGCCGGCGCTGAAGTCCGAGTCGTTCTTTCGGGCGCGGCAGGCGGGGGATTTTTGCGATGAAAAAATTTTTTAGCGGTCTGAAGACAGACCCTGTCAATACGCTTGCCGACTGGCAGGATTCTCGCTGGCCATGGGGCATCATCGCGTTTGCCATGATCGCCATGGTGCTGCTGGCTCACTACGTGTTTCAGGATTGGATGCACATGTTGCCGTGCGAGCAGTGCGTCTACATTCGTTACGGCAACTTAGTGATGGCTTTGGGCTGCATCATCGCGATGATCAATCCAAAGGCGCTGTGGGCAAAGATCGTGGGTTATGTGGTTTCGCTTTACGGTCTCATCTATACGATCATGTGCTCGTGGAAACTCATCGGCATTCACGACGCCGTGCATTCCGACGATCCGATGGCGATGTTCGGCATGCAGGGTTGCTCGACGGAACCGCACTTCCCGTTTGGTCTGCCGCTTGAAAAGTGGGCTCCGGCCTGGTTCCAGCCCACAGGCGACTGTGGCTACGATGCTCCGGTTGTTCCCGACGGCGCCGTGTTGAGCGATCTGCAGCGCTGGTTCATTGAGCTTTATCAGTCTTCCGACGGTTGGTACTTGATTCCGCAGTGGAAGTTCATGGACATGGCCTCGTGCTGTCTGCTTGCCTGCATCGTTGCAGCCATTTTCCTTGCTGCCATGATCTTCGGCTGGGTGATGCGTGATTTTGTGAAAAAAGCCTAATTTCCGACGGTTGTTACGTTGACTGCTGCGCCTGCTCTTGGCACGAAGCTCGAAGCATGGCGATGAACCATCGCAAAGCCGGGTCGCCCGAAGCGTTTTCGTGCCAGATTACGCGGCGTTCATAATGGCCGGCAATGCTAGGCGGAAGCGGTAAAACCTCCAACGGCAGG
>ENA-ORNB01002316-ORNB01002316.1-human-gut-metagenome-genome-assembly--contig:-NODE-2316-length-10638-cov-21.827365_pt1 | contig 10638 bp, 9 predicted proteins | sample MGYA00242112_ERZ509016 | MGnify/ENA primary metagenome ERZ509016 (study PRJEB26280, sample SAMEA2338705) | human gut metagenome | biome: human gut; feature: human-associated habitat; material: faeces...
GGGTCGTTGGTTCGAGTCCAACAGGGGGAGCCATCTCAGAAGCCTTGAGCCTCAATGGGTTCAGGGCTTTTCCCTTTTCTAAAATAGCTCGAAATTCCCATGTGTCTAACATTTTGTCTAACACGCCTGAGCTAAAGTTTCGCGAATAATTTCAGAGGTCATCTTTTTCCTCGACAAATCAAGGTGTCCATATATATTACAAGTCATCTTTATATCGGCGTGACCCATCCAATCTTGGACGTCTTTGAGCGAACAACCTTTGGTGAGAAGAAGGCTGGCACAACTATGTCTTAGATCGTGGAATCTTATATGCGGGAGATTATATTTTCTCAATAGGTCTCCGAATTTGTGCGATATATATGACGGGTCATACATTGCGCCATTCGCCCATTTGAAGATATAATCATTCTCCACATAGGTGTCTCCAAAGAACTCTCTGTTCTTCTGTTCCTCTTCTTTGAGCTGAAGCAGTAGCTCTCTAATTTCGGGAAACAGCGGAAACGACCGATAACTTGATTTGTTTTTGGTTTTGTCTTTTTCGACAACCTTGGTTGACATAGAGACCGTGTGACGTATAAGGATAGTATTTGTGTCAAAATCAATGCTTTGCCACTGTAGACCCAAAACCTCACTGCGCCGCAGTCCATACATGACTGTAGTTTGGGTGAGCGGATGCAAAGGCTCGTCCTTTATGGTCTCAAGCAGAGTGTTAATTTCACTGGCGTTATACCACTCATACTCACGTCTCTCAAGTTTTGGGAGCCTCACGAGTTCACAGGGATTAGACCTTATGAGCTTATGCCGCATAGCCTCCTTAAAGGCAAGCTGAAGAACATTCTTGTGCAGTCCGTCAGTGTGGTCTGCATCAGACGGCAGTCCTCAAGGATGTTGTCCTTGCTGTCGATAACAGCGTTAAGGGCTGCCACGAACCGTGCTTTGATGGTTTCCTCGTCCAGGTGTGGCGTCTCACATTTGTGCTCACCCTTAAATTTGCCGTTGCACTGCCAGATAACCCTGCGGTATTTTGAAGTTGAGTTCCAGACCTTAGAACCGAAGTGTGAACCGCAATCACCACAGATAATTCGGGAGGAAAAAATGCTCTTTCCGCTGTACTGACGGCTTATCCGCTTGCGCCGTTCAAATTCGGCTTGAACCTTGTCGAATTCTTCCGGCGTGATAATTGGTTCATGGCTGTGTTTCACATAGTACTGCGGAACTTCGCCCTCATTCTGTTTTTTCTTTTTCGTGAGAAAATCGACCGTGAAGCATTTTTGAAGGAGCGCTGCACCTTTGTATTTCTCGTTGTGTAGTATGCTTTCCACCGTGCTGGTCTGCCAGGTCTGCTTTTTAGCAGGTGTTAAAATTCCGTCTGCCGTCAGTTCATTTGCTATGGCACAAGGGGTCAGTCCTTCCATAAAGCGTGAATATATCCTACGGACTATAACCGCTTCTTCCGGTACGACTTCGGGGAAACCGTCCGCTCCCTTGCGATAACCGAGGAACTGCTTGTATGGCAGGTTGACCTTACCGTCCGCAAAACGCTTCCGCTGTCCCCAGGTGACATTCTCGGATATGGAACGGCTTTCTTCCTGTGCCAAGCTCGACATGATGGTCAGTAGCAGTTCGCCCTTGCCGTCGAAGGTGTAGATGTTTTCTTTTTCGAAGTAGACTTCTACGCCTTTTTCTTTCAGCTTGCGGATAGTAACCAGGCTGTCGACCGTATTTCGGGCGAAGCGACTAACCGACTTTGTGACGATGAGGTCGATTTTATCGGACATGGCATGGCTGTCGGAGGAACCCTTTGTCCACATCTGCGGTAAGCGATATATCGACCGGGCGGAGGATGTGTCCAAAGTCACGGTGTACTCCAATCTTACAGAGGTGGAGCTGTTCGCCAACGGAAAGAGCTTGGGCAAGAAAACCGCCGAAGATCACTTCTTCTATTTCGATGTTCCTCTTGCGGGTGAAACCGCTCTGACTGCAAAAGCCGGAGTCTGCACCGACGAGAGTCTGATCCGAAAAGTGTCCAGACCGAATCCGGACTATGTGCTTCGTCAGCCGGGAGCAGTGCTCAATTGGTGTGATGTAACCGCAAAAGAAGGTTATTTCTGTCTGACCGGTTTTGGGATCTGACTAAAGCCCTTAGAGGTGTCCTTTGGCTGGGAAAGCTTCTGGTCCAGGTGGTTAAAAAGCTGTGCGGCCCTAAGAAGAATACATCATCAGCTTCGGGCTTGTTTGTGTTTCACAAGGACATTACCATATTGCAGTATTTTGCCCTGCTGGATCAGATCAAGGTGCATTTCGATAAGGAAGAGCTTTTGCGAATCAATGACCAGCTGAACAAAATAAAGAAACCAAGACATTAAAAGTAATCGGGCCAGTCGCAAAGACTGACCCGGTTTTACGGTTATTTCATGTATTTGGCCCGGTATTCGCCGGGGGTGAGGCCGGTATAGCGTTTAAACACCCGGGAGAAATGGCCTTGAGATGAGAAACCAAGGAAATTCCCTATGGCAGTCAGTGACTTGTCGGAATAGCGGAGCAAACGCTTTGCTTCGCTGATCTTTTCCTTCAGAATAAAGTCAGTCAGACTTTCGCCGGTTTCAGCAATGAACTTTCGGGACAGGTAGGGCCTGCTGAGATAAAGTTCCTTTGCGATATCCTCTGCGGTTATGGGTTCTGACAAGTGATGCTGAATGTAGTTTGCTACATCGGTGACCAGCTTACTGGGCTGTTTGCCAATTCGGATCCGCTCCACCCGTTGGGTAAATTCCAGAATCATGTGATATTGCAGATTTGTGATCTGATTGGGACTGTTTACAAGCTCACACTTTTGGATGTATGCATCGCTGAGTGAGAATGCTTCATCCACACTCAAACCACCCCGGATGGCGGCTCGGGAAGCAAGGGTGGCGGATACGATGAAGGTATTCTTCATTTGTCGAAGCTGCTCTGCAGCAATAATACCACCCCGAACAGCAGGCGCCGATTGGACCCATTCCTGTAATGCGGCAGTATCGCCCTTTCGGACGATGGTCATGAGGGTCTGCTCCAAAGAATAGGTGTTGTGTACATCCTGATACGGGATGTTGTCTGCAATATACGACTGGGCTTCCCGCTTCGCCATGGTATCCCGGCTGATGATAGCCTGCTCCGAATCGTAGATGGTGATATCCTGCAGTGTCAGCTTTTCATCGTTGAGAATGTAATTCATGGTGCACAGGGTCTGCATGATGCTCTCTAAAGGCATACGGATGATACTCTTCATGCCAGTCAGAAAATCGTCTGTTTCCTCCGGTGGGACATCCAGCTTGAATGCTAGCTCCCGAAGCTCCTGGTCGGTGTTTCCCAATTGCTGGGTTGGGCCAAGAATGATTTTCCTTGTTCCGAAATTTATGATACCATAGTAGTTGAAAATGTCCGTTGCGTAGTAGCCCACATGGTCGGTGATCTTCCAGATGTCATCCCGGTAAAGTTCCACGGGATCTTTCGGGAGATTCACAAGGGCATGGTAAAAGATCCGGTCCTCACCTTCATACAGGCGAATGGGAATGCCGGAAAGATTACCGATGATCGTGCAAAGATACGGAATGTCCAGGTTTTTCATATGCTCACTCCCTTTGGTTACAATTATACGGTATTGGTAACGAAAGTGCAAGACAAATAAAGTTCGTAGGATATATAATGAAAAAGTAAAAGGATTTCTGTCTATACCAACGCAGAAAGAGGGAACAGTATGAAAAAACTGAAGCAAAAACTGGGTGCCATTGCCCAGCGTGTCGTGGACTGGGGCATGGGAAACGGCCTGATGCAGGAAGAGTTGACTGCTGACGGCCACGATATGGTCACGCCGGAGATGGCTGCTTTGGCCCGACGTGCGGGTGCGGAAGGCTGCGTGCTGCTGAAAAATGAGGGTACGCTGCCTTTGAAGGCAGGGCAGCCGGTTGCTGTGTTTGGCCGCTGCCAGTTGGATTGGTTCTATGTGGGTTACGGCAGCGGCGGCGATGTGCATCCTCCTTACCGGGTAAATCTGATGGAAGGCCTGAAAAATGCCGGGATTCCCTTTGATGAGAAAGTTGCTAAGACTTACGCGGACTGGTGCTTCAGTGAGGATAATAAAGCGGATCATGGCTGGTGGGGTCATTGGCCCATGAGCCATCCGGAAATGCCCTTGGAGCAGAGTATGGTCAGCGCAGCGGCGAAACGATGTGATACGGCAATCGTGGTCATTGGCCGTGCAGCCGGTGAGGATCGGGAAAATACGCTGACCAAAGGCAGCTACTACCTGACTGATGAAGAAACTGTCATGCTGGACGCGGTGACTTCCGCGTTTCGGCATACTGCCGTTGTGTTGGATATTGGCAGCATCATGGATATGGCATGGGCAGAGGTCTACGGGGATAAGCTGTCTGCCATTCTGATCGCATGGCAGGGCGGTATGGAAAGCGGCAATGCAGTGGCGGATGTGCTGACGGGCAAAGTCAATCCCTGCGGCAAGCTGTCAGATACCATTGCCAGAAACTACGAAAATTATCCCAGCAGTTCCAGCTTTGGCGGTAAGGAATTCAATAACTATACAGAAGATATTTTTGTAGGCTATCGTTATTTTGAGACCTTTGCAAAGGATAAGGTGCTGTATCCCTTTGGCTACGGCCTGTCCTATACCACATTTGAATGTAAGCCACTGGCATTGAATTGGGAGCGCGGAACATATACAGTTTCTGCGCAGGTAACCAATACCGGAAATGTGGCAGGCAGAGAGGCAGTCATGCTCTGGTGCGCTGCACCTCAGGGAAAGCTGGGCAAGGCGGCAAAGGTGTTGACTGCCTATGGGAAGACGAAGTTGCTTGCTCCCGGCGAATCCGAAACCATCACCCTTTGCTTTGATGAAAGAACCTTTGCGTCCTTCGATGATACCGGAAAGACCGGATTTGCTAATGCTTTCGTTCTGGAGGCAGGAGAATATCAATTCTTCCTTGGTGATGTGCTTGCCGGAACTATCCCGATCGATGAAACCCGAGTCATTGAACAGTGCGAGGAAGTCTGCGGCATCAAGGCTCCCTTTGCCAGAATGGTTGCCCGGGAAGAAAACGGAACGATCGTTGCCAGGGAGGAAATGCTTCCATACGGCAACGTGGACCTGCGACAGCGGATTCTGGAGCGACTGCCGGAAGAAATCACTTTCACCGGAGACAAGGGCTATAAGCTTTCCGATGTGGCAAAGGGAAAAATTTCTCTGGATGCCTTCATTGCACAACTGGACGACAAGAAACTGGAAGCCTTGACTCGTGGCGAAGGCTGCATGGGAAGTGCCCTCGGTGTCGCGGGAAATGCAGGTGCTTTTGGCGGTGTGTTACCTTCCCTTCGTGAAAAGGGCATCCCGCCTGTCATTACAGCCGATGGACCCTCCGGTCTGCGGCTGAAGAAATACTGCGCCCTGCTTCCCAACGGTACAGCGCTGGCTTGTTCTTTCGACGATGAACTGATTCAGCAACTTTTCACCCATGTCGGCAAGGAAATGATCAAGCACGGGGTGGATGTGGTGCTGTCTCCTGGCATGAATATCCACAGAAATCCTCTGTGCGGACGGAACTTTGAATACTTCTCGGAAGATCCACTGCTGACAGGAAAGATGGCGGCTGCCATCGTCCGGGGCGTCCAGAGTCAGGGTGTATCCTGCTGCCCCAAGCATTTTGCTTGCAACAATCAGGAAACCAAACGCAATACCAATGATTCCAGGGTCTCCAAGCGGGCACTACGGGAAATTTACCTGCGCTGTTTTGAAATCGTTGTGAAGGAAGCAAGTCCCAAAGTGATTATGACCTCTTACAACAAGATCAACGACGTTTGGTCTCATTATAACTACGATCTGGTAACCACCGTTCTGCGGCAGGAATGGGGTTTTGGCGGCGTGGTCATCACCGACTGGTGGATGCAAAAGAGCGCAAGCCTGGAATTCCCCGCCATCAAAGACAATGGATACCGTGTCCGGGCGCAGGTGGATGTGCTGATGCCCGGCAACATGGGACATCTGCATAAATCCTACCATTCTGACGGAACGCTTCTGAAGACCATCGGAAAACCCGACGGAATGACCCGGGCGGAGATCCAGCGAACCGCAAAAAATGTCCTGTCCTTGATTCTGAAAACCAGAAAGGAAGAACTGAGAAAATGAAAAAAGACAGAGTATTTTTTCAGACGGGCTTGTTTGAAAAGCCATTTCTTAACAGCAGGATTACCACCGCTTCCATGACTATGAGGGAGAAGATCCTGGGCTATCTGGTTGGTCCATTCGGTATTCTTGCGCTGGTGGCTATCGTCAACCAACTGCTGGAGCTGTACTATACGGAAGTGTTTTACATCGATGAGATCTTTGGCGCGGGCAGCTATCTGATGATGACCTGGATCACCAAGGCCGTTGGCATTGTGGCAGGCATGCTGGTTGCCTATGTGGTGGAGCACAATGTATCCAGCCAGGGTAGAATCCGTCCCATGGTGCTCATCGGCTGCTTACTGAGTGCGGTTTCCGCTTTCTTCCTGTTCTATATTCCGGATATGGTGGACTGGGCAAAGCTTGCATGGGTGTATGTGTTCAACATTCTGTTCAATGGCTTCGGCAGCGCTCTGCTTGCCCTGCGTGTCAATCTGTTCACCCTGTGTACCAGAAACCAGAATGACCGGAACCTTGTGAATCTGTTTGAAAAGGTGTCCTCCTATCTGCTGGTTGGTACGGCAGTGACTCTGACTGTCGGCTCAGTGCTTTATTATACCATGCTGCACGGACATCCTGCTGAAAACTGGTATGGATTGGTGGGTATCGCGGCGCTGGCTTCTATTCCTCTGTCTTTGGTGCATTACTATTACACCAAGGAACGTGTTACCCTGGAAAATGCTTCCGTCAATCAGAGTGAAACGGCCACCACGATCTCTCTTCTGGGGCAGATCAAGGCTCTGTTTACCAGCAAATACTGGCTGATGGCAACCAGCCTGACAGTCATTATTGGCATTGCCAACAATCTGGCAGGCTACAACCTGAACACCAATTTCTGCACGGTGATCTTAGGTGCTACGGCGGAAAACAGCCATAATCTGATCTATACCGTGGCCTCCGGCCTGCCGATGGGGCTTGGTATGCTGATGATCTATCCGCTGTGCAAGAAATTTACCATCCGCAAAACTACCATGGCCTTCAGCGTGGTTGCGATTTTCGGCTGCATTCTGGGTTTGATCGTCAAAAACAATTTCTGGCCTGTTGTGGGCGCGAATTTTATCTACAATATTGGTACTCTGCCCACCATCTACATTCTGGGTGCGTTGATCGATGCTGCGAAGGATGAGGTGGAGTATAAGCACGGATTCCGCCCGGAGGGAATGGTCTCTGTGGCTGTGATCTGGTGTGTGCTGAATCTGTTTACGGGTATGTTCGCAGGCGTCTACGAAACCGGATTGAATATGTGCGGGTATCAGTCTGCTTTGGGTGCTGCCCAGCCGGAAAGCGTAGCAAACTGGCTGTACTTTATTCGATATGTGGTTCCGATTGCTGAGTATGCTCTGATGATCGTGATCCTGTATTTCATGAATCTGGAGGAGAAGCTGCCTGGAATGCAGCGTGCTATCCGCCAGCGGCATAAGGAAGCGGCGGAAGCCCGGGGTGAAGTCTGGGTATCTCCCGAGGAACTGGCGGAACAGGAAAAGGCAGAGAATGCCCGCCTGGCAGAGGAAGCGAGAATCGCCGATCTGAAGGAAAAGTGCCGGAAAAAGGGCCTGGATTTCGATACGGAGAATAAAAAGTATCTTAGTAAGAAAATGGCCAAACGCAAGTAATCTTATTGCAGAGTAAACTGGTCCTTGTCCAAAAATGTATGGAGCTACATGACAAGACGGAAAGTGGTGTATCGATATGGAAAAACAAGTATTCAATCCGTTCCTCCCGCTGGATACCTATATCCCAGACGGTGAACCCCATGTGTTTGGTGACCGGGTCTATCTGTACGGCAGCCACGATGCCGAGGGCGGTGAGTGTTTTTGTCTGCTGAACTATGAGTGCTGGTCGGCACCAATCGATGATCTGCGTGATTGGCGTTGTGAGGGAACGATTTACCGTGCTGAGCAATGCGCACATTACTGTAATGAGCGGCAGGATATGTATGCTCCGGATGTGGTTCAGGGCAATGACGGCAGATTCTACTTGTATTATGATCTGTCCGGCAGAGGAGATCACGGTTTTGACGGCCCCATCAGCGTGGCTGTATGCGATACTCCTGCGGGAAAATTTGAATACTACGGAGATGTACATTATCCGGATGGACGCCCTTTGCAGCGTTTCATTCCTTTTGATCCGGCCGTGCTGAACGACAATGGCAGGATCTATCTGACCTATGGCTGGGGGCTTGGCATGGATACCCATAAACCTCTAATGGGTCTTGTTATGCCGAGGGTCATGAGCGGCATGTTCAATAAGCCAGTGAAGGAAATCCGCAGTGAAGAGCCGCTAAGCATTCTGGGAGCAAATCTTGTGGAACTTGAAGACGATATGCTTACTGTTAAATCAGAACCAATCCGGATTCTTCCTGCACTCAACAATGCACCCAAAGGGAGTGCTCTGCGTGAGCATAGCTTTTTTGAGGCCGCGTCCTTGCGCAAGTTTGGTGATTTGTATTATTTTATTTATTCCTCCCATGTGAATCACGAACTTTGTTATGCAACCTCAAAATATCCGAACCGGGATTACACCTACCGTGGCGTGATCATATCAAACGGTGACATCGGTATCAACGGAAGAAAGCCGAAAGACCGGCTTTACCCAACCGGTACCAACCATGGCAGTATTGAGTATATCAATGGACAGTACTACATCTTCTATCACCGCCAGACCCATAATACGGCATTCTCCAGACAGGCTTGCGCAGAACCGATCACCATCGAACCGGATGGAACAATCCGTCAGGTGGAGATCACCAGTTGCGGTTTGAATGGAGGCCCGCTGAAAGCAGAGGGTAAGTATCCTGCAACGATCTGCTGCAATCTGACAAATGGTAAAATGCCCCATTTGAGCAATGTCCGAAAAAATCCGCCTTCGCCCAATGTAAACCACGAGGTAGAGCTTCGGTTTATCAAGGACATTACCAAGGGAACGATGATCGGATACAAATATTTTTCATTCAGCGATACTACCAGATTGAAGGTCACTTACCGTGGTTCCGGCGGCGATCTAAAGATCCTGATTGGCGAAAAGCAGATGGGGATCTTACAGCTTCCGACCGCAAAGAACTGGGCAGAATCGAATGAAACGACCCTCAATGTATCCGGAACCCATGCGCTGTATTTCATTTATCATGGATCCGGGAAAATTGACTTGCTGGACTTTACATTCGGTTAAGAGGTAACTGTATGATCAAAGCAATTAACCTAAAAACAGAATATTTGCAGAATCCTTTGACCTTCATAGGCAAGCTGTGCCTTCTGCGTCAGTTCGGTATCTGCCCATTCGAGCAGAGCGTCCTTGGACATCTAGAAGATGCTAATATTGGACTTGATGGAACTCGGTTCCAGTACAATTTCCCGAAACAGTGTTTCCAGCTGGAGATTGTCCCATTTCGATTGCAAATGCATTACCGAGTCGCCCCCACTCCCACGAATCGGGAATGTCAAACGGTACTTCATCCGCCAACGACCGCATTTCATCGCCGATTTTCTCATAAGGAGTATTATCAGAACTCGGCTGTTTAACGATTACCTCGGTAGTTTAACGAATACTCCAGTAATTCAACGATTACCCCAGCTGTTTAACGATTACAACGACAAAAAAGCCACAAAACCCATGTAAAGCACAAACCCCCGCCGCAGAATTGCTCTGCAGCGGGGTTCGCTTATGCGCCTGAACAGCCGAAAAGCCTTATTTCAAGCGGTTTTCGGGCATAGAAAAAGTCTACCGTAATTTTATCAAAATTACGGTGGACTTATGGTTGCGGAGGCAGGACTTGAACCTGCGCCTTCTGGGTTATGAACCTATGAGCTACCAACTGCTCCACTCCGCTATATAAAACAACAGCAAGCAAACCGTCTAACAATTGTCTAACACCATTATTATTTAGCGATTTTTCGCACCATGCGAACCGTTTATTAATTGCGTTATATAGGTAAAATCACGGCTTTACACTGCATGGAATCGAATGACACTGTTTGATATTCGCGTCACAACCACTGTTAACCGCAGGGTCGTTGGTTCGAGTCCAACAGGGGGAGCCAGGAAAAAAGCACTTGCAAATGCAAGTGCTTTTTTCAATTAAGCGCACCTTCGGTGCATGAAAAATGAAGTCGCTTCGCTAATGAAGTGCGGTCAAACCGCATGAAAATCAAAGCGCGCTTTACTTCGTGCGAGCATAGCGAGCACTTTATTACAACGAAGTTGTCGCTTCATGTTTGCGGAGCAAACACTTCATTTATTAAAAAATCATTGTACTAAGTGAATTTTATTTAACTAACAGAGCAGTAAGACTAGAATCTTCCGGCTCTGTTTTACTTTATCTACTGACCCCAACCAACTACCCCGCCACACACAGCCACACGGCTGTTAACTGGCTCGGAGCACCGCGCTGCCTGCGGCAGATGAAGCGGTGCTCTGAGCAGGAAGAAACA
>ENA-ORNB01002320-ORNB01002320.1-human-gut-metagenome-genome-assembly--contig:-NODE-2320-length-10629-cov-2.756951_pt1 | contig 10629 bp, 7 predicted proteins | sample MGYA00242112_ERZ509016 | MGnify/ENA primary metagenome ERZ509016 (study PRJEB26280, sample SAMEA2338705) | human gut metagenome | biome: human gut; feature: human-associated habitat; material: faeces...
ATCACGTGTCGGCAACTTGAATATATCTTTGGCATAAATATACTGTTCTTTCTCCTCCACAAACCAAGGAGTACTCTCCGTTTCCAACAAAGCAATATGTATATTTTCTGTCGAAACCGTCTGATCCGAATTATTATACAGTTCTATATACTGATCCACATCATAATTTTTATTATTGGCATTCTTTGTACCGGAATAATAAATCTTACTAAAGATCAGACTCTGTCGTACTCCCATCTGCAAAGTCAACTCCCCGTTATAATTCTCGTAAATTCTCAAATTAGGCAATGTCCCATTCAGTAACACATCGTTTGCCTCAATAGGAGGATTTACCATATTCCCATACTCCTCCCGAGGTAACACATAAGAAACGGCCAAGCTGTATACGTCCGGCAAAAGATCCTGAAAAACAGCGACGCCCTCCTCGTCCGTCACCGCTTTATAAGAATTTTTACTTCCCCGGATAGTCACCTCTTTATTAGCAAAACGGGTATCGATAAAATCTTCTTCCTGCAAACTAATCTTAATCTCCACCTTCCGCACAGGTTCAATATCATCGGTTGACGGCATACATGCAGAAAACATCCCGCCAAACATACAAAAACCTAGCAAATATCGAAATATATCTATCGTTCTCATATCATTAACATTACAATTTAATAGAAAGCTCCACACCAAAAGCAAACGTATTTTTATTCCGTTCACTCAAAGTCTTCGTCTGATTACTATGCTGCCAAGGCTCATAATACGGCAAATTATTCACGTAGAATGAGAAACCTGCAAAATCAGATATATTCTTCGTCAATCGGAAATTCATCAACCACAAAACCGGTTGCTTTATCGCATCACTTACTTGCGGATCTATAATCTGATCCTGTAACTTATACCCCTGTATCTTATAATCCGGATCATCCAACATCGCCTGCGTGATTTCATGATACACCAACTTGTTATCCAGATACCCCATGGGAATTCGTTTCGAATTTGTTGATTTCGAATAATTATACCAAATTACCTGAAACGTGGCTGACCCCACTATTTTCAACTTAGGTATATGGCAAACGGCCTGCAACTGCGTGCTAAATTGCTTATCGATATCTTTTTGCAATTTAGAAGAATAAGCAATTCTAAACGGAGAAGTATCCACATCCCCCGAATACCCAACCGGACGAGTATACAAAGGGGCTGAAGAATACAATTCCGAGCGAGTATATCCTCCTCTCAAATAAAGATCAGTCCGAATCGGATTGATTTTACCTAGATTAATTTCCAACTCAACTCCTTCATTCACACTTCCGCTCGTGTTTCCCATTTCCCCTGTAGTCGTCATCACCGTATCTCGTCGGAAAGGTTTGGAATAATCCACGGTTGGTTTTCCTCCTTCCGGATTCGGAACAACACCCCCGTTAGAAATATCATAATAATCAAAAGCATATGTCATATATTGCGATAAACTCCCGAATCCCAAATCATTCTTATCCCGAAAAGCCGATATGGAAATCATCCGGTCTTTCGGCAATTTCACATCAAACCCGACTTCATAACGAGTTGTCGTTGAATTTTTCAACTTGGAATTATTCACGTGTATAATTCTCGTATCATACAGCATATACTGCTCATCGGGATTACCCGTTCCGTAATTCACAATCATCCGGTCCACGTACTTCAAATCCGGGTACAAATGAGTCAATCCCGGTGTTTTAGCATTTTTTCCAAAAGCTGCTTTCACATCAAGCCATTTCACCGGAGAAAAAGATAAATTCACTCGCGGAGACAATGACCATACGCTCTCGCTCTTTCCTGGTTGTAACACAGTATAACGCACTCCTGCCTGTATCGTCACGGGACACTCATCAATATTAAGCATTATATTATCCTCAAAATAAGCTGATAACTGATTCAATGCCGGAATTTCGTCAAATCCTCTCGGACGGGCACTAGTTGGCTTTAATGGTAATGCATCATCCGTGTTATAATCTCCTTTTCCGCTATTTTTACTATACCGATATTCCACCCCCATATTAAAACGCTGATTCAGCAATCCCGCCTTCACAAAAAAATCATTACTTACCTTGGCAAACACACTTAACGGCTTACCAATCGTACCCCCGGAAGTTGCATAAGAAGCCGGCAACAATATCGCTTCATGAATTCCTTCTTCTTTAGCCGTAAAAATCGGAGTCCGCCCCGTGGAACTGGACACGATCTTGGAAGTAAAATAATCAGAACGTCCCGTTGTAACTCCCACATTATATCTCAATGTTCTACTCAATGCACTATTAAAAAGAAAAAGAACCTTCATGACTGAATTTCAACGTATAATCTTTACTCTCGGTATACGTCCCGTTATCTACTTCATCCGGATCTTGCTAAACATTATCAATTATACCGGAATACCCGAAACGGGTTGTCATACGCCATATCCCGAACGTATTCATATAAGCTGCAGAAGCATTGATCCTGTCAAACGAATTCGTTTTTTTACGAGGATCACCCGAGGATTTCAAATAATCAAAGCTCCCGTTTAGGAAACCTCCCTTATCCCCCAATCTCCAACCTTTACCCAAAGAAGCTTGTATGATCGAAGGATTCACTTTTACCCGAGCTTGATAAGGACTCTTTCCCACGCTAGTCTTCACGATCACGGCTCCCGCACTCAAATCCCCGTATTCCACGGAAGGAACACCTCGAATAACCTCCACCGACTCAATATTATCGGTTCCGATTTTCCGCAGGTCATAACCACCACCCACAACGTTAAATTCATTTGAATTCAGATTCACATCATTAGACATAGGTATTCCATCCACCATAATTGATACCCCAAAAGCATTATTTTTATCCGAATTCAACGTCCGTAAATAAAACTGCTCCGGACTTGTCATATCGCTATTTTGTTTCAACAACTGCCCGGGCAATAATTGCATCAGATCCGCCAAACTCGTAGCCTGTAAATGATCTATCGCCTGCCTACCGATTTTTGAACTTGTGGCCTGTCCTGCTTCATTCTTAGTAGCAACAACATTCACCTCATCCAAAGCCAGAGAAGTTTCAATCATCCGGATTTCCAAAGAATAATTAACCTCTACATTTATCCCTTTCTTATAATTTTCATACCCTAGAATCTGAAGTTCCAATTCCGTTTTCCCCAATGGAACTTGCTGCAGAACCGCAACTCCGTTTATATCCGTTACAGCATATATGCCTAATTCTTTCAAAATACACGCAACTCCCACAAGCGGAATTCCTGCCACACTATCTTTCACAAGTAATGTCACGTTTGTACGCCGCACACTCTGCCCCGGTAATTGCACGGGTTTATCCACAATCGCTACTTGAGTTCCAATTATTCGATAAGTATAGCGACTATTCTTAAACACTTGGTTCAACACGCTATCCACTCGAACATGCTTCACAGAAATACTCACTTCTTTCACATTCTTTTCTTGAGCATCATTAAAAAAGAACCTGTAATCCGTCTGTTTCATCATCTCCTCAAACAGCACGGAGAGTGTAACACCTTTCAAATCCAGCGTCACATACTGACGGCCAATCTGTTGAGCGGATCCGGCAGCTGACACGCAAAATAAAATTCCTACTAACGTAAATACCGACAAAAATCTTGGGTCTAAAATTTTTATCCAGTTCCTACAATACTTCTTGATTTTTTTCATAGATTTGTAACAACTAGTTGATAATAATAATTATTTAACTACTTTAATTAAAGAGTATCCATATGTTTGGTCGCATCCGGTACTCTTTTTTTTTTAATTTTTCAATATAACACGGTTTCCATCAATTACATAATTAATATTTAGATTTGCACATATTGTCTGTAAAACAACCTCAAGACCACTTCGTTCAAACACCCCGCTAAATAACAACGCACTCGATTCTAAACACTGATTTTCAATTTCCACCCCAAACCAACGCTCTAATTTACGTATCACATCCACGAAGGGTTCATTCTTTATCATCAACACACCATCCTTCCAAGCAACCAAACGGGCAGCATCCACTTCTTTGGTAGAAATTTTACGTGATTCCAAATCCAATGCAACTTGTTCATTTGGCTTCGCTACCACAACATGATTTCCCGATCTTACCCGAACGCATCCCTCCACCAAAGCCATATAAATCTCACCATGATCGCCATATGTATTCACCTCGAAAGAAGTTCCCAAAACCTCCGTCTCCATATCCTTCATCACCACGAAAAAAGGCCTGCTTACATCCTTCGTCACTTCAAAATACACATTCCCTTTTACTGTTACCACTCTCTTACCTATGCCGAATCGTACAGGATAACGAATAGCGCTTTCCGAATTTAACCAAACCTTCGTTCCATCGGAAAGGATAATTGAAACACGCTCTCCCGCTGGAACCGTGATTTCATTCATAGCTTCTTCTTCAACATTCCGTTTCTCTGATGTTTTCACATTCTCATACACCAATTCATTCCTCCCCTCTTGTTTAATATTTACATTACCCGTCTTTTCGAATATCACTTCCCGCTTCTCATTTCCCACAACCACCTTTTCACCATCAGCCAAAGTCAACATCACCCCACGTTCATTCGGAATCGTTATGTCTACATAGGCAATTGCCAGATCATCCATGCTTCCAATCGGTTTCAAAAAGAAATAAACACATGACAGGATCACAGCCACGATCGCCGCATATTGCAACACTCTTCGCAAAACAACCGCTCTTTTTCTTCTTTCCGGCAAAACACGCATGAACTGCTTGTAGTCTTGCCATCCCTCTTTCACGACTTGATCATCGCACTGAACTCCAGTCGTAGTATGCCATATTTTCTTATATTGTTCAAAATACTTTCGGTTCTCTTCCGTACGAATCCATTCCGCAAACACTCGCAGATCCGCACGTGTTGCAGTATCATCCAAAATCCGGATCAGTAATTCATCTATATTTTTCGAGGTCTGATTCATAAATTTATCCTTTATACCTCTTAGACAAACAACTCCCGATTTACCCCTAAAAATCTAATCGAAAAAAAATAAAAATTTGAAGTAACCAACCTAAATCTTTACGTAACCGTTTGATCGCTATGGTCATCTGAGATTCTACCGTTTTCAAGGAAATACCTAATCGTTCTGCTATTTCCTTGTTTTTCAACCCTTCCATTTTACTCAGTATAAATATTTCCTGACACTTCTTCGGTAACGCCTCGACAGAAATCATTATAGCCTTTTCAATCTCCGAACGTTCCAACAACATCTCCGCTTCTGGAGTTTGTATTATTGTAGAAAATACAATTCTTTCAACTGTTCCTCCTCGTACTTCCGAATTATATCTTTCCGAGTAATAGAATTTATACAATTATTATACACGGCCCGATACAAGTATGCTTGTGGAGAAATTGTAATCGTTAACATCGAACGATTTTCCCAAAGTCGATAATACGCCTGCTGAACAGCATCTTTTGAGGCCTCCACATCTTTTAGAATACGACTAGCATAATTCAGCAGGCTTTTATAATAAGTTTTATAGATATACTCGAAAGCAAGTATATTCCCCTCATTTAAAGCTGATACTAAAATTCCCGTATTCGTGTAATCCATATCAAGAACAATATCTCTAAAAGACAAATATAGTATATTAATCAAATATTCCAATACTTATTTAGACTTAATATAAAAAAGAATAACCTTTATGCCAAAATCACATTCTGCAATCAAGCTAAAAAAAGAAATCAATCAATTAGCAGAAGACAAATTACCTGGAGCTACAGAGATCAACTATAACGAAATCTTTCCGCTTTTCAACCTACAATCTATCCAACAATAGACGCCTAATTCTCTGGATAATATTCCACTTCCCGATCAAAATGCGGAACGACAAGGCCAACAACCACCTTATCACCGAATTGCTTTCTTTCAATCTGAATCGTCCGATCCACCTCCTCCCCGAAAGCCTCCTTGATCCTTTGGTGAAGAAACAGCTCATACTTGTCCAAATTGCAACACAAATAATCCAAATCCGCTTGAATCCCCACAGGCACCCCCTTATCACTCATCCCGATATACACGGTTCCTCCTTGATTGTTCAAGAAACGGCACATATCCTGCATGATAGAATCCAATTGGGCCTCCACGTCCACGTGTTTCGCCCCCACCGGATAGACCAACGAATTCTTAAACGTTCTCTTTTCTTTCATATTCCCGGACATGGAATCTTCTTCACCTTTTCCCTTCAACGACAACAAGTCCAACAACTCATCCTCTCTCCAACGGGATTCTTCAGGAAGATTTCCCTGCACATCCTTAGCCAATATAGCTCCAGCCACTTTAGCCACATAATCATTCTCCGAATGAGAAAAACGTTCCAAATCTCCCGCAAAAGAACGATCTCCATATGACGACAGCATTCGGATCACCGCCCACAAAGGTTCCAACGCCGGGTAAGCCCGGAAGTCCTTCTCCAGTGCGCCCAGATCCAGTGTTTCTAAACGTCCCTCTATAAATTCATACTTCACGATCAAATGATTGATCAAGCAATCATAGTACCCTTTCAAACGATAATCACCTAACACGTGAGCCAACAAGCGAATAAAATAAAGTAAATTCAGATTCTCCAAACAAACCTCTTGCGTCAGGTAAAGCTGCAACAGCCGAATCAACTCCTTCACATACTTACCCGAAACCCCGATAGAACGCTCGATCTTACCCGTGTTAAACTTCCCCTGTCCGTCTCCGTTTTTATATTTCTTGCACTCTTCTATATAACTGTAAACCAGATTAGCGACTGCCTCGTGCCGGTCAAATCGTTCCTTTGTGGCACCTAGAATCTTTCCTTTGATCCTCCCTACCGAGGGGACATCAGTAACTTCCAAAAGATAATACCCCCCTCTCTCCTCGCTCACCCCCTCTGTAAGAGGGGTCGAAACCAAGAAACCACTTTCCGACAGCCATGTCAAAAAACCGTTTTTCTCACTCAAAAGCAAGGCGTTACATTGATCGCCTTCCCGCAAATGCTCCACAGCCACCTGATTCAGTTCCTCCCAAATCGAGAACTGCAAGCGATCATCCTCCGACTCGACCACAGTCGCCGTCATAATATCCCCGGGATGAAGAATATCTTTCAAACTATCCAACCTTGCCCGTGTCACCTGACTGACATGTAAAACACCCTGTCCATCATACTGCGGGTCCACAATCGTAACGAAAGCCAGCGTGGGTTTAAAATTATGCACCAGTTTTACCCGTATATTCACGACAGCCCCCACGGGCGGCCGTCTCTTCTGAATCACGCTCTTTCTTAATTCATCCGAAAAGTCAGCGAGAATACTTCTCCACGCTTGGGTTGTCCCCACCAATCCTTCTTCAAAACTCAACTTTTTCTTACTGTACCCGAGTTTCAAAGCGACACCGTCAATCTCCATCAGCGTGTCAAACTTTAATGAAACCGGAGCGGCAAGCGTGATTGCTTTCGTTTCCACTAACAATTGCCCGTGTCCCTCGTACAGACGCCCCTGACAATTTCTAATCGCGTCAACTGTCTTTTCTGCAATAGATTCCATCAGGACAGAAATGGAGAACTTTAACAACTCCTCCCATGTGAACACGGCATTCTTCTGGTTAAACAATAAAGAATTAAACGCATTCTTCCGAATTACTTCATCTTCCTTATCCCGTAACACATACAAGTACCTGAAAAACATGGAACGCAAGCTTGCCAGTTCTTCCTGCACGGAATCCCCCAACAAGATCCGGGCCCCTAGAATCCAAACAGCCTCCTGAATCTGATCCCGGGTATGTCCTTCAAAACACAGCGCATCATCCTGTTCTCTCACAAGAGCTATCCGTTCGTTAAAACGTTCCATCACCCTAGGATTAGGTTTATTCAACGTGTTATACACCAGTAAAACGAGTCCCCGTGCCGGCAATAAATGCAACTTCGGACTAAACCGAACGATAGTCAGTAATGTTATCCACACGAGCGATTTCTTGTACAGGTAACCCGATACCATCAATTTCTCCAACTTCGAAGTAATATACACCCCTTCTTCCCCTGCATCAATCAACCGGAGCGCCTCCCTGCTGGCAATAGCCTCATCCAGATAACGTTCCACCTGCATTCGGGCATCATTCAGCTTGACCCCTTCAAAACATTTCAAATAATCAGACCCTTCAAGCATCCATTCCAATATACGAATAAAAATATCATTCAGAAGATCATAATCTTCCAAGATCATTTCCTCTCCCCCTAACTCCGCACGCACAACACCCAAGAAAGAAAATATCCATTCCGGCCCTTGTTTTCCAACAACCGTGAAATCATAATCGCAAATATACTCATCAAGAATACTCGCCTCTTCTTTCGTGAGAGGAAGTTCCTCGAACAAGTGTTCAGGAGATACAAAATCCATTATTCTTATTTTTATTTAATGCAAAAAATATTTAAACATACACTTTTTGGTAAAGCGCCGCACCTCATGACAAAAAATCAATGTCTCCATTCCTTCTCCGATGAATCGCAACCATGCAAAAGTAACAACTTTTTTCTGAAAATCAGCACTTCAGGCTATTACAATTTTATTCCTCTCTCTTCCAACATTTATTCTTCCTCATAAAAAAACATTTTCAATCTCGCCCATTTTTGCTACATTCGCTCACATCAACATAAACACAAAAACATACAAAACCATGATCCGCTACTTCCAACAACAAGACGAAGACTCCGTCATCCGGATATGGCTAGAAGCATCTGCTATCGCCCACTCCTTCATTCCCCGTTCCTACTGGGAAAGCAAAGTTCCGGATATGCGTAACGAATATCTGCCACAAAGCCAAACCCTCGTCAATGAAGACGAACACACAAACGAGATCACGGGATTCATCTCCTTAATCGGCAACTACATCACCGCCCTTTTCGTCTCTCCCGACCGACAAGGCCAAGGAATTGGACATTCTCTTATGACTCGTATCAAGTTACAACACCCCGAATTGGAATTAAATGTTTACGCGGAAAACACGCAAGCCTTGACATTCTACAAACGCCAAGGCTTTACGATCATACGTGAACAAACCGACAAACAAACCGGCCGGCAAGAGTTCACGATGAAATATCAACTAGACGCTTAAAGCATCCCCGACAATTCCTGCTCCAACATCCCCGATCCCCTCAAATCATTTCTCAACCGTGCATTCCCATCCCGGTCAACAATGACATACGAGGGAATCCCGTCCACGCCGAAATAATCACATATATAATCCCATTGTTTACGATTCAAACGATAATGCTCTCCCTCGATTCCTGCCACCATCTCCAACCATTTGGATTCCGGGGAAGATTCGTTCGTGATATACACGAAAACAACATCCTTATCCTTGAACTTATTCTTCCTGGGTTCAAAAGAGGCAATCGCCCCCCGGCAAGGTCCGCACCACGTGGCCCACAGGTCTACCATCACCACTTTCCCCTTATAACGGGCCATAATAGCATCGAATAACTTTTTCTCGGATACCGACGGAATCTCCCGGATTCGTTTTTCCGCCTTCACCTTACTTTCCGCAACTTTCGCATCGATCTGCTGTTTCACCTGTTCAAAAGCCTTCGTGTAATAAGGGTCGATAGATGCCAGGTTCCGCCGTTGCTCTTTCGTCAAGGGTTTCATATTCTCCAGTTGATCATAAATACCCTGCAATTTAAAATAATCGATCAAGAACCCTTCCTGGCTTCCCAGTATCTTCTCCAACCGATCCAACGAAGGAATACGGTAACAAACGATATCAAAACAATATGGGAAATCGCGAGCATATAACATATCCAGCCGATTCACATCCAACTCTTTCAACACGGCAAAATGCTTATCCGTGAACTCCGGAGCTTTGAAATCGATCTCCCGTTGGTCCCATCCGATATGATTCGCCTCCCTGTAAGCCGTCTCCAAATTAGACTCCCCGGAACAAACCAGCCTCATTACAAAACCTTTTACCCCAAGCTCCCGGTATTTCCGCACTCCATCCGGTAGTGCCTTATCATTCGCCAAACGCTCCATCTCGGCCCGGTAAAGCTTCATCACGTACGCAATATACTCATCGGCATTCATCCCGTTTATATCCTTGTAGAAAGAATACATAGAAAATCCATCCTCGTACTCATCCTGCAATGCGTAATTCAAGGAGACAAACCGGCTCTCCCCAACCACGTAAGCCAAACGATGAGCCTTCATCCGGTCTTTCTGGTAGCGGGAAGCCCTCCGGGTAGCCTCTTCCAAATCGACATACACCTCCACGTCATCTCCCGGATCAAGCACAATCATCGTACGGAAGAGCGTGTTACTCAAATAGACCCACGTCGTGGAATATTGATCAAACTCAAACGTACAGCTATGATCTTTATCAATCCTCTTCGACAACTCCTTCCCGGGGTTAAACATATCGCTCACGAAAAGCTCGACATCCCGCCCGTCCATCAAATCACGATAACCGCATAAATGCACCTTTACCCTCGTCTTTCCCATTTTCAACTCAGCCGGCGGTAACGTGATCGCTTCTTTCCAGTCCCGGGCAGACACGTCCGACGGAATAGCCACGGCAGTCATTTCAACATCCGGATTCAAATTCAAACCCCAAATATGCCAGCCCCCCAGGTTCATCCGAC
>ENA-ORNB01002323-ORNB01002323.1-human-gut-metagenome-genome-assembly--contig:-NODE-2323-length-10609-cov-3.354558_pt1 | contig 10609 bp, 9 predicted proteins | sample MGYA00242112_ERZ509016 | MGnify/ENA primary metagenome ERZ509016 (study PRJEB26280, sample SAMEA2338705) | human gut metagenome | biome: human gut; feature: human-associated habitat; material: faeces...
ATCTGCTTGCGGAACAGCTCGGTCATGCATTCAGTTTCAGTGGCATCAGCCTTAGAAACGCCAGTAATAGCTTCATATGCTGTCACGGGGTCCATACTGATATCAGTTGCGGTCGGCAGGTCCTTGAACAGTTCCTCATTGATGCTATCGTCAGAATCAGTAGAATCAATGGGCATCATGTCGCCAATCAGGTTATACATTTCAGTACCAGCATTGCAGGTAATGAACGTATAAGGTAGACCAAGACCGGCAGCAATCGCACGAGCACCAGCAGTCTTACCGACAGACGGGTCACCACGCAACATGATGTTGGTCATAGGGCGTTTGGTGCCGTGTGTTTTAGAAATGAGATAGCAGGAAGTCACAACTTCTTCGGGAAGGATGTATCCGTCATCAAGCTGTGGGACCAGGCTCTTCTCCTCGTCAGAGAGAATACGATTGTTATCAGCAAAATAGCCAGCAAAGTCTTTAACAGACTTAAACGTGAACTTGCTGGTTCCGGAGCCTTTTTGGTCGCTCATAAACTGGAAAGTGCCCCAAACCATGTCCGGAAGGAACTTCTTGCTCTTGGCAAGGGTTTGAGTAACATTTTTCAAGTTGCCGTTGTTGGGATATTTGGCCTTGAGCTCTGTGTTTTGCTCCAGCATAGCGTCCATCGCAGTACCGGCCAAAGCGCAGGCGTATTTGACCTTCTTTGTGGTGTCGATTTCTGCAACATAAGATTGGAAAATATCTTCAAAACCGTCAACACGATTTCGAAAATCACCCCAGAGAAGCAAAAAGAAAGGAGCAAGTCCAATCTTTGCAACATCCAAAATATTACCATTAAATCCAGTAGATGCGTACATTTGGCCGGTGCTTCTGTCATAAATCAGGCACAGCGTGTTCCCCAAATGGTCAGTTTCACATTCTTTGTAGATATTGTTATCTACCCACTCGGCCATTGTACGACCATCTTTGTTGCAAGAATACGCACCGACTTTTCGTCCATTCTCAATCATCTCAGCGCGGCACAATGCCTTCGCGAAATCTGCAGTTATTTTGCCCGGTACGCAGTGTCCATTGGTCCGGTATACCCCGGCCTGCTTTACACTAGCAGCGGTAGGGTCATCAATAAACCTCGTTCCGATGCCTAGCTGAACATCATGGAAAATGGCAGGCAGCGCAGGGTCAAGCAAGTCATAGGTCTTGCCGGTCCACCACATATTTTGCGTATTCATAGTTTTCTACCTCCGATTAAATTAAAATAGTCGAGACCAGCAAAAATGTCAGTCTCGACTTGAATTAGTGTGTAATCGCCCGTATAGCCTGTTAGCACAGCTCACGGGGCTTAGAATCGATGATTAGAAGGGCAAATCGTCCTCTTCAACCGCATCGAATTCATCTGCCCCATATTCACCGTAAGTCGGTGCAGAAGGAGCAGGAGCCGAAGCGGGAGTTGCTGCAGGAGCAGGAGTGCTGTTCTGAGTAGTGTCTTTGCCGCGACTTGCAAAAGATGCTTTGTCAGCCCATACGGTGTAGAACGTACGATTTTCACCGTCCTTATTCTTGTGAGAATAGCTGGACAAAGTACCGGCAACCATGATAGGGTCACCTTTATGGAAATGACTTGCAATAAATTCCGCAAGCTTACCGGAGGCAGCGACAGCCACAAAGGAAGGAACATCAACCCACTGCCCATCCTTCTGGTAAGAACGGTTGCTGGCAACCGTAAAGTTTGCAATGTTATTTCCGTTCTGAGTAGAACGGGTCGTAACATCTGCGGTCAGGTTACCCATCAGCATGCCATCGGCAAAGTTGCCACTGACATCTGCTTGAATCGTTGCGGCACTCAGATAAGAATAGTACTTTTTCTGTCCGTCCTTATCATAGGAGCCGGATTCAAAGCGGCCAGTGGCCAACACTGGTGCGCCCTTGACGAGTTTTGCACGCAGATTGTCACTGATAAACTTCTTCGGAGCGCGAACCGGGATAAAAGAAGTCTCCTTATTCTGTCCACGGTCTACCGCAACACGAAACCCAACGTATGTGTTGTTGCCAATAGTGAATTCTTCTGCATCAGCAGTAAGACGGCCGATGATGGTAAAAATGTTAACGTTAGTCATGATTTTGTCTCCTTTCAAAAGACAGTTAATAAATAAAAAAGGCAGGCTCCCCAAACAAATGAGAAGTCTGCCTTACGACGAGATTGTGAATTGTACGAGCGCATATATCGCCTAGTAGATGGTATCTATCGTACAATATTCATTGTATCGAGTTCGCATATATCGTCAAGCATTTTGGGGATGAAATCACACAATCGTTGCGTGAGCAGTGAGCCAGTCACCTACTTTGTTGTACAGAACCGTCTGGTTCACATATTCTTCGCCGTAGTATTTCTGAGCCTGCTGGACACTCAAAGAATCATCACCAAAATAATCGCTTACATCGGCATCGGTGACCTTGATTTTCTCTGCTTCAGCCACAGCCTGGAAAATCAGATACGCCTTTACGCTTTCTTCAATGCGGTCATTGTAGCTGTCGAGCAAGGCATCCTCAGTATCGTAATCGGTGGTTTCCAGGTACTCGTCCATGGTCTTACCCATGTTCTCGGCACTTGCTTCGATTTCCTTGCGGTAAGTATCACGCTGGTCATCAATGAGGTTCTGAGGAATTTCGGAAACAACGGAGTTATCCATCATATAGTTATAGATGGCAAGGCCCAGAGCATCTTTGGTCAAAAGCTCATTGTAATACTGTTTGAACGTATCCACGGAATTGACCAGAGTGCCATCCTCGGTGTAATACTTGTTATCGCCGAAGCAGTTCACGATAGAGTCATCCGTCAAGGTCAGCTCAGAGACATCCTTGAGTTCGATGCGGAACTGAACATCCTGACCAGCCAGGCTCAGAGTGTTGCCCTCGGAATCCGTGGTGTCAGGGTAGCTGTCGGGGAAAGTCACAGTGATATCGAACTTCTCACCGGCAAAATGTCCTTCAATCTGGCTCTCAAAGCCATCTACGTAATATCCCTGACCCAATACGATTTCGGCATCCTTTGCAGAACCGTTCGGGAATTCATCGCCGTTGTAGGAGCCGGTATAATCCACCGTCACGCAATCGCCTTCCTGCGCCGCGCGGTCCACAGTGGTGTGTTCACCGTAAGTCTGCTTAATCTGCTGCAAAGCGGAATTCAAAGCGCCGTCTTCCATGTGCAGGTCTTCAGTCTTAAAGGTCATATGCTCATAGTCATCCGGAAGAGTAACAATATTCTTGGCCTTGACACCAGCATAGTGACCGTCCTTTTTTAGACCCGCACTGTAATCAATGTCCAGCGCAGTCTCGACGGTTGCAGATTCTTCAGTGGCAGTAGAAGAACTGTCACTGCCGGACACAGCAGTCGATGCACAGCCAGACATGATGATGGATGCAGCCAGAGCAGTTGCAAGGATAAAAGAAGCTTTACGTTTATTCATTTGGTATTCTCCTATTTTTGAAATGTTATTTTTACTGGACTTGCAGAATGCTGTTCAGCAAATCTTCATTGTTCGTGACGGCCAGGAAATTGCGGTCAGTGCCTTCCACGAGATAGGTCTTGCTGCTGTCTGAGTCAGCATAATCAGAGCGAGCAACTGTAAAATCAGAAAGTGTCTGTTTGGTATCCGTGAACTGAATATCATCAGCGTTGTAGGATGCAGGTGCAAACACGACCTCAGAATCGCCATCTTTGACCAGAACGCGCTCATTCGTCAGACTCAAAGTGCGTCCATCAAAATCGGCAGGCACATTATCAAGCAGCAAGGAAGCGCCATCATTGGCAGGTGCGGCACTGCTCAGCAAAGCGGTTACTTCTTCATTTGCTGCATCGTTGATGCTCTCATCGCCGGTAGCACCGTATGTAGCAATCACAACAAGTACTTTACCGTTCCCGATACCTTCAATGCCGGTAATCATATGAGTGGCACCGTCTTCGTGTTCGGTCATTGTACTATTGCCCAGATAAGAGCTGTCGCTCACCATACGGACAAGATAGGTTACTCCATTGCGCTCATACTGCAAGGCCGCGCCATCGTACTTGATGCTGTCTGCACTGTCTACAGCGACCGCTACCTTGGATTCGCCATCAGTAATCAGGAAAGTCGAGGAACTCAGCGTCCAGGTGTTTCCATCCGAAGTCATAGATACTACAGGAGTCAAGGCTTCCTGATTTTCAAAATTAGTGTCGGTCGTCGCAACATCAGCCGAGATGTTCAGAGCACTTCCAGTAGACGGATAAACGATAGAATCACTCTTACGGCTTTCAGCAATCGTCATGCCCATAACGACCACGGATGCGGCAAGAACTACACAGCTGACACCCAGAATGACATTACCGCCTTTGTGGGACTTAACAGCCACTTTAGGCTTAACAGTTTTTTTCTCGGTATCTTTCGCTTCAGGTTTTTTCTCCGGTTTCTCTTCCAGTTCTTCATCTGCATACGGATTCTTGAATCCACCAAACGAAGGAGAGACAAAAGAGTCGCTGTCATCATCCTGCTGATTGCTTTCGGGTTTAGCGACAGGCTTTTCCTCAGTGGCGGAGCCGCTTCCATAACGGGTTTCGTTTCAAACTCATCGGAAGGCTTGCTCTGCTGAGAAGAGTCCTTCGGACGGAATTTATGTTCCGGTGTGGGGATAGGCGTTACGTTCTGAACGTTCCCGTTATTCACGGTGTCTGCCTTGTCCTTCTTGGCTTCCGACACGGGAGCGGGAATGGTAGTGGACTTATCCTCCTGGACCTTTTCAACTTTCACGAACTGAGAAAGGTCGAGTTTGGTTTCAGCGGGAGTATCCTCTTCTTTCTTCTTGTTCAGGTCCTCCGCAAAAACCGTGGTCCAGGGCTGATTCGTCCGAGTCACATAGGGCGGTTTCTTCAATTCGCCAGACTTGTTCTGGCTGTTCTTTTCGTTGCTCATTGCATTTCCTCCTCAAGCCCGGTTGAAGCAGACAATGCGAACATTGTAGGCATCGCTCAGGCAGGTATATACGATAAGGTCCGCAGAACCCCAAACAACCGTTCCGTCATTTTTCTGCAAAGCATCAAAACCAGTCACATCGTTGTGGCCGTCACAGGCATCCACACAGATATAATTGATTTGTTCGCCAGACGGAGTGATGACATATGCGGTCGAACCGATTGTCACGGATGTCAGGCCCGGTATTTCGTTATCCGCGACGATATTGCTGCCGCCATCTTGCGGTGCTTTCGGGAAAACGCATGCGCTGTCTTCACGGTTGCAGGTTTCCTGGTCCGTGTTGTTATAAAGCGCAACGTCTACCCCAGCTGCAGGGATATGCAATCGGCCGCAGAAGTTCGGGTAATCGTTATCGTCGTTATAGTTCGGACCTACCGGTGTCGCTTCTGCCTGCTGCTCGGCCTTTGCTTCTTCTTCTTTTTCTTTTTCGGAATCCTTTTCTTCCTGGATGTTCTTCAGCTTGTTATCGATTTTCTGAATAGAAGCCTGAACATCAAGAGTCTGATTGACGGGAGTTAATTCCGTGTTCCGGACCTCAGTAGAAAGAAGTTCAAGGCGGCTGGCATCCACATCAAGTGTCGGCTCCAACAGCGTAGATGACTGAGCCGAAAGAATCGCCTGTGTTGCGCAATCTGCTGCCTGCTTATTTCGCTCAACATTTCGTTTGACATCCATCAGAGAAAAGATAGATGCGAGCAAAGCAGCAATACTAAGCAGCAGCGCAACAATTTGTTTGAGAGTCTTCATTTTTTGCTTGCCTCTGACTTGCGACCATTTTACGGATAATACGATTGAGCTGGAAAATGGGAGACCGGCTCAACATTTTCCATTATTCGCGATTCGCACATTTCCGCAAGTTTCGAAGCATTCAGGCGAATTTGACACTCAATGAAGTTCCTCAAAGCTGATTTGACCATTGCTCTGCTGGGCCTTTTTGGAAGAGCCTCTGCCACGCTTTCGGAAGCTCTGGTCAAACGGCTGGGCCTTTTTGGGTTCGTCAGAATTCTGCTGCTTTTCATTTGCCGGTTTCTTTTGCGATTTTGCAGGAGTCTCTTTGGATGGCTGCTTCTGTTTAGGTGCCTTTGCCGAATCCTCCTTGGGACTTGATTTTGAAGTGCTCGTCCGCTTATCCGTGATGGGTTTCTTAGGCTTCTTCACTTCTTTTGAAGGTTCGACCTTGCGAGTAATGTTAAAGCCTGCGAGAGCCGCTTCCCTGTCTGCTTTTGGGCGCTGAGCTGGTGCTACCGGTTCAGCTTTTGGTTCAGCTTTTGGTGTCTGAGGAACATCAGGCTTTTGGGGCCGGGGCTGAGTCGGATGGCTCTCAACGGGTTTTGCAGGCTCGTGAGGTTTGGCTTTAGGCTCGGCCACGACTGCTTTGGGAGTGCCGAACGCATTTGTCTCTTTTGCGGGCAGGTCAGGAACTTTATCCGGCATAGGCGGCTTTTGCTCTATCGCGGGGCTGTCAACGGTATCGGGTTCAGAAGAAGCAGGGATATCGAAGTCCATCATATCCATATCCGGTTCCTCTTCATGTTCATTCACATCATCAGGAGGATTGAACACGTTACCGTCATCCTCCGCAAACGGGTCCTTTTTATCATCGTCCATGTCAACCCCACTGGGGTCAAACGAAAGACCAGCGAGGGAATCAGAGTCTTCTTCAGCGAAGGGGTCCCGCGTATCGTCATCATCCACAGGCAAATCAAAGACCGACTCTTTTTCGGGCTTCGGTTCAGGCTCCAGCTCTGGCTCAAAGATATCCGCAGCGTCAAAGGGCTTCGTGGCATCTGCACTTTCTGGTGTCGATGCAGATTTAGGGGCGGGAGGAACGATAGGTTCAGATTCATCTTCCAGAACGTCAAGGATTTCGGAAGGCTCCGGATTGATTTCGGTGTGAATGTTCACCTTGACGTTTACAGGTTCGTTGTTGTTAATCGGGGCGGATGTTTCGGGTTTCTTAGAATCCTTGGTCGGTTCTTTTTTAGTCGGTTTAGCAGATGTTTCCTGATGCTGTTCATAGTCTTTGTCCGATTTCCCTTTGTCCTGATATTTTTCAGAAATCTCTTCAAGGATAATTGATGCCTGAGAAGCAACTATATCAGAATCCGAGTTCTTCCCTTTTACCTGTTTTGGACGCTTAATGAATTCGCAGGAATCAAACCAAAGTTCGTCATCTAATAGAGGAATGTTCAGATAAATCAGCAAAGAGGCAGATACTATCGTGATTACCGATACCCACCACGCTAATGGATACAGAATAAGAGAGAAGCCATAGAGCACAAAGGCAATGTTGCGAGCGGTGCGGCATTTTGTTTTCAGCTCATCTTCTTTTGCGCCGTCAAATTTCGGGTACGAGTCTTCCTTGCCGGGCTCATGATAAAGAATATAACAGTGCTTGCCGTTGACTTTATATTGAAACAGAGTCACGACCATCGGCTCGTTCCCGCACGCTATCAAGGCTTCCTTGAATTCTTTTACTTCGTGGCGGTTCAGGCGCAAAGCAACATAATCCTTGCACCCCGGAACTTCCAATTTAAGGGCAGTGTTTCCTGTATCCGTCACAATGATTTCGAGTGCCGTCGCTTCCAGCGATTTACTGCGTCGCTTATAGGTTCTACCCATGACCACGATTCCCGTCAGAGTTCTTCTATCTTTCGTTACTCTGCACGAGAACAGACAGCACACGAAGCACAAAAGAACAATCATTGGAAAGTTCATTCAGTATCACCGTCCTGCTTACGGTTTCGATTATCCAGCACAATCAGCTTGGGTTTGTTGGTTACGTTCTGGAAGTTCACTTTCTTCACGCTTGCGCCAACTTCTTGCGTTGCGGTCTGCTCTTGAACCGGTTCCTGTGCCTTTTTTGCGGTCGAGGAAGCCGGAAAGCACTGCTCGATACTGACGAGCGTTTCGTTGTTCATTCCCTTATCGTCTTCAAGGCAAAACAGCATGTTGTAGGTTCCACCAATATGGTAGTCACGGTCCTTTTGCTTTACGGTGAGGAAGATGTCGTGGGAAGCTGTGTCACGAAGCGGATTTCCCTCTTCATCTACCGGGACAAACCGCCAAGTCTCTTTAATGCCGGTCATGTCGCGCTGCTGGTCAGCCGAGACGGCCAAAGCCTTTACCGTGACATATTTCCCGTCTTTCGCCCTCTGTACAACTCCCAGATATTCCACGACAAAATACCCGGCCACGAAAAATCCAGCAGCAATGAGCACAATTCTTCGTGTATACAGTGCAAAGATAAGGCCAAGAGCTGCACTGCCAGCAGCACAGAGAGCGTATTTGATTTTCTGCGAGTTAATCATATTGTTCATGTTTCATTCAAGCGAGAAAGCCCAACCGACGCGAAATCGGCTGGGCTTTTTAATGCTGCATTCTTTACTTGTTGGCAAGAAGCGGCATCAGCCCCGCTTATCCTCCTTTTTGAAGTTGATTTGTGTAAGCTGATACCGATTCACTGAGCATTCTGAGTCAACGGATAGCCGCCGGAATCCAGAAGTGCAGTCAGAGTGCCATCGGTGAGGTTTGCGGTAGACAGAGGAACTTTATATTCTCTGCCATCTGCAGTCTTAACGTTGGCGTAAAATTCAATGGTGACATCGCCGCTCATGTCGATATCGCCGAGAACCTTGTTTACTTCATTGGAAGTGGTGTCGGTACTGCCGGATGCGGGCTGATTGACGGTCGGCTGAGGCGTGATGACATCATTATCGCCGTTCTCAGATACAGGAGGTACGCCAACCTGATGTCCGGTTACAGCAGTGAGAACTCCGTTTACACCATCATAGACGGGCGGTACGAAAGCATAGCCAGCCACACCGCCAACGATGACAACTGCCAGAATTGCTGCAATGACCTTGCTGCTCTTTTTCTTTTGCGAAGGCCGAGCAGGCTCTGCGGTGGCTTGAGTCGGTGCCGGTGCGGCGTGGTGAACGCCGCTTGCAGGCTTTTCCTTTTTGCCCTTGCCAAGCCCGAAATGCTTCTTGGCCGCCTCGTTTGCTTCCTGCTGCATCAATTCTTGAGCCACCATTGTCTGGCGAGTGGCCGTCATCTGGTCCGGAAGTTCATTGGGGTCAGGAATATAGGGAACGGATGCAGTCGCTTGGGAAGGCTGTTCAACAGAACCCGTTACAGGCACTTGATATCCAGGAGCTTGTGCAGGAGAGACGCCATGAGCAGAAACGCCATACTGCATCGTGGTCTGCGGAGTCTGAACAGCGGGCTGAGGTGCGGCAGGCTGCACGGGCTGAACAACAGGCTGAGACTGAACGCGGGTAATAAAAGGTTGAGCAGCGGGGGCCTGTTGTGCAGGAGTCTGAGCCGGAATCTCTGCCGCACGTTTCTTTGCAAGCAGTGCATCGACCACCTCCTGCTTGACCTTTCGAATCGTGCCATCCGGCATGATGCAGGTGCGGTCGGCATAGACATTGGCCGGAACTTTCTGGCCGTTGATAGTAACGTGGACAACGCCAATAGGCTCGCCCAGAGTCGAATTCGGTTCCATGAACAAATATCTCCTTTCGGTTTTTGTGTGGTGTTATGTATTAAATCGAAACATTTGAGCAATCGTGTCGGAAATCCAGTGCAGCAAAACATTTGCAACATCTGCAACATATGGAATCAAAAAGCCACGTTTAAGAGTCCCAGACATGCAGCATAGGACAAAAGCTAAGCAAGACAAAAGAAGAATTGCCCAAATCAAAATAAAGATGTACTTGCCGAATCGGCCAAGGAATATCCAGCCGCCGCCCGAATCAGATTTCCTGTTATTGCATTCAGGGCAAGAAGCCGTTAGATTTCGGATATTGTTGATGTCATCGTTCGGAACAAGGATTCGGTACGCCCGATGCTCGTTAGCCAAATTGATGGAAATGATATGGTCAACCTGCATCGAATTGCGCGTCATAATGCGTCCACAATACGGGCACATGTAGAACTTTCCAAAAATTCCGGGATGATTCAAGATATACCGGTTTCGGTAATCCTCAGACCGTTTATACTTTTTCCGGTGATTAGCCATGGCAGGCAGCCGAATGGACCCAAGGATGCTCCGGCGGAACACGGCGCTTCGGGAACCCTTCCGGCAGATGGTCCGGGAACTTGGTGCCGTCAGAATTCGTGCCACCGTTGAGCTTTTCCCATTCGTGTTCCCATGCAGAGAACTCCAGGCCATGAGACATTTCCCACAAGGACAGTTCCCCGTAAGAGATACCACCCATTTCAGAGAGCTTTGCTCTCATAGCCAATTCCTGTGCGCTCGTAACAGTTTTATTAGATGCTTTCATTTTTTCCTCCTCGCGCTTTGCCTGTTCTCTTCTCATTTTGGCTTCCGCATTGCTGCGATGTGCTGCATTGCGCCGGTTCTGAGCGTAGCACGCAGAGCAAAATTGACGGTTCCCCAGGCTGAAAATCGGTGTACCGCAGATGCGGCAGTGTGTAAGATAACCATTGTTGCTTGCCATTTTCGCTAACCTCCTGCCATTAGTCGAAATTACAGTCTCGATTTTACGTGTGTTTTATCGACCCCATATCCCTGATGATGGGACACGAGGTTAATACATACTTATGGGTTATCTACCAAACCAAGCTGAAATCCGATTAGTCGAAAC
>ENA-ORNB01002330-ORNB01002330.1-human-gut-metagenome-genome-assembly--contig:-NODE-2330-length-10586-cov-2.817396_pt1 | contig 10586 bp, 10 predicted proteins | sample MGYA00242112_ERZ509016 | MGnify/ENA primary metagenome ERZ509016 (study PRJEB26280, sample SAMEA2338705) | human gut metagenome | biome: human gut; feature: human-associated habitat; material: faeces...
TGCTGTAAGGGCACCTATTGCAACATATCCCCAGTATTTATTAATTTTAGCCATGATAATCATAAACTCCTTTCTGATAATCTCCTATTTTTGACAGCGAGTCAGGATAAAAATATCTTTTACTCCTGACACCATTTTATTCAGCTATAGGTTATTGTTATTTTAATACTTTTCAGATAAAAAGAAAAGCGAAATTTTATGGAAAGAGTTAATGAAAGCAGTTGCATACCAAAAAGATACAAGGTATACTATGACAGGAAAGAAGAGGTTATTATGAGAAAAATTATTTTGGCATCTGCTTCACCCAGACGAAAAGAACTGTTGGAACGGGCTGGCGTGGATTTTGAAGTGCTGCCTGCATCAGGTGATGAGAATCGCATCTCAGACAATCCGGGAGAGGCAGTAAAACAGCTGGCTTCGGATAAAGCAGCTTCTGTTATCCGCACTATGAAAGATAGTGCCGACGGAACAATTGTGATCGGATCTGACACAGTGGTAGTGTTTGAGAATGTGATCCTTGGCAAACCTCATGATACAGAGGATGCAGTGAATACATTAAAGAAACTTCAGGCAAATACTCATCAGGTATATACCGGCGTTTCTGTATGGGAAAAGAAAGAAAAAGTCTGGACAGAACGTACTTTTTATGAAAGTACAGATGTGACGTTTTATCCGGTTTCAGATGAGGAGATCAGAGAGTATGTTGCTACAGGAGAGCCTATGGATAAGGCTGGAAGCTATGGCATCCAGGGACTTTTCGGAATTTATGTAAAGGGGATCAACGGAGATTACAATAATGTGGTAGGACTCCCGGTTGCCAGATTATTTTATGAAATGAAGAAATCAGGAATTAACTTAAGAGGATGACAAAAGATGATTAAAGCATGTATATTTGATTTGGATGGAACACTGGCTGATACGCTGGATTCCATGGCTTATGTGACTAATATTATTATGGAAAAATTCGGGTTGAAAACACTTCCGGTGGATAATTTCAGATATTACAGCGGAGAAGGGGCAAATATGCTGATCCGCCGCGCACTTAAGGATGCGGGGGATCCGGAACTTGCGCATTATGATGAGGGACAGAAGCTTTACCGGGAAATGTTTGAAGCAGATCCGATGTATAAAGTAGTTCCCTATAAGGGAATGCCGGAAACCTTAAAGAAATTGAAGGAACATGGAATGAAGCTGGCAGTTTGTTCAAATAAACCTCATCCTGCAGCTGTGAAAGTAATTGCGCAGCTTTTTGACGGGGAATTTGATATGGTAGTTGGTCAGAGCGAAGCAATCCGCAGGAAACCGGCACCTGATGGTCCGCTTATGGTTGCGGAGAAATTTGGTGTAAAACCGGAAGAATGCATGTATGTGGGAGATACAAGTACAGATATGAAGACCGGTAAAGCAGCAGGAATGTATACAGTAGGTGCGCTATGGGGCTTTCGTGACCGAAAAGAACTGAATGAGAATGGAGCAGATCTTGTCGCTGAGAAACCGACAGATCTGGTAAAAATTTGCGAGGAACATGGAAATGATTAAGCTGGTTGCAAGTGATCTGGATGGGACGTTACTTTTACATAAGGCACAGTCTCTGCCTGAAGAAATTTTTTCGCTGATTAGGCAGTTAGAGGAACTGGGGATTATGTTTGTAGCAGCCAGTGGAAGGCAATATCCGAATATGACAAAGCTGTTTGCACCTGTTGCTTCAGAGATTTCCTATATTTCGGAGAATGGTGCACTGGCAGTGGATCATGGAGAGGTACTGTATCAGGATTCTTTTGACAGAAAGCTGGCAGGGGAGATTATTTCTGCAATCCTGGAAAAGAAGGATGCCGAGTTTACCTGTTCTGCAAAAGATTACCACTACCTGATGCCGAAGACAAAGAGATTTCATGACCATATGTTATATGAAGTAAAAAATGAATGCAGATTTGTAAACAGCATGGAAGAGATGACGGCTCCTATCATGAAGCTGGCTGTGTTTGAACCGGCCGGCCTTACAGAAGAATCTGTGAAATACTGGATGGACAGATTTGGAAAAGAATGTGTTGTTGTCACTTCGGGAAATGAGTGGATTGATTTTATTCCTTTTGGAACAAACAAGGCAAAAGGAATCAGAGAATATCAGAAAAGATATCATATTTCGCCGGAAGAATGTATTGCGTTCGGAGACGAATATAATGATATAGAGATGCTTAAAGCGGTAAAATATGGCTTTGCCATGGAGCATTCCAAGGAGGGGGTACGGGCAGCTACGTCCTATATGACAAAACAGGTTGAACCGGTCCTTGAGAAGCTGATCCGGGCAAAGGGAAAGATTGAGGAGGTTATTTAAATTGTTTACAGAAGAATGTATTAATACGTTTCTTGAAAATCAGGAGCAGCTTTTTCCACAGGCGGTAGCAGAATCATATGAAGCAGCGGAAGCATTCCTTGAGGATTGCATGGCGCAGGTTGTGGATTCTATTGAAGAAGTGAGAGAATATCTGGAAGAGTCAGGCGCTGATGTGGAAGGAATGTCAGATGAAGAACTGGAAGATGCAAGTGAAGTATTTGCTCTGCCGGATGGAAAATATCTGATAGTAGAAGGATAAAAACTGTTCGGTCAAATTATGGATATCACGTGATATATCGGAGAAATAACTGTAAAACACAGTTCGGTCCCTGAATATTGGAGAAAATTGAACTCTGATACTCAGGGGCTGAAGTTGTTTTAAGGGAGAAAATACAGATTACATTTCCGGAAAATGTGATGCTATAATGCTTTTATACAGAGAAAAACGGTGCTGTGGTCTGTGATGGGAATGAAAAGGGCAGACAGACACAGAAGCATCACAGAACTGTAATTATTCAGTACCTTCAGAGCGGCTGCTGAATAATTACAAATTTTATTATAAATGAAAAGGAGGACTACAGATGGAGAGAAAGAGATTTCTTGCAGTTGTAATGACTGTGATGATGGTTATTTCAATGATTCCATCCATGGTTTTTGCGGCAGCTCCGTCAGGAGAATTGGGCGGTAAGCTTAAGATTAAGGGACTGGCAGCTGTAGGCGTAGTAGTGAGTGCAGATTATGCAAAGGTTACACCGGAAGAGGTTACAGATGAAGATTTCACTTTTTCCTGGTCAAGACAGACAGGGGAGAAGGAGTTAACACAGGTAGGTACTGAGAAGACCTATACGATCACTCAGGATGATTTGGGATGCAGACTGGTGCTTGATCTGACCCCTGTAGATGGAAGCGGACTGACAGGTACTCTTACTGCAAAGACGTTAGAGATAGCTGCAACTGAAGAAGAGGCGAAAGCAGAGGATACACAGCAGGCAGAAACGGCAGATGGAACAGAGAATGCACAGTTGGAAGAAACAGCAGATAATGCAGAAGGCAGTCAGGATTCTGAAAATCAGGACACAGATAGAACAGAAGATGTACAGCAGGATGCAGGAAATGAACAGGAAGATGGATCTCAGAACACAGAAGGTCAGCCGGAGGAAACAACAGAAGGTACTGATGATTCCCAGATGAAAATTTATACAGAAGATCAGCTGCAGGTGGATGAGAACGGAAATGTGCAGACAGATGGATCAGAGAAAGATCAAAAGACTTACGAAGCGACTGCCACTGTAGAGGACAGCGAAGATCAGATCTGTGATTTTGGAACAGTAAAGAGTGATCTTGAGGATGTGGAAGCACAGTATGTGCAGATTACGAACACCGGAAATGAGAACTTGAATTTTCAGGAGATCAGTCCGGAACATTTTATGGTTCAGGATATTACAGAACCGCTGAGTGCAGGTGAATCTGTAAGCGTATGGATACAGCCGAGGGAAGGGCTGGAACCGGGTGAATATGATGATATGATCACATACCGGACGGAAGAAGGTATTGAGGTTTCTTTTGAAGCGAAGATTGCAGTTGAAGGTGAGGATGATTCATCAGATGACGAAGATCTGAAGCCTTCGGATGAGCCTTCTGCAGAACCGACAGAGACGCCAGATGACAGCGATCGGCAGGTGACAATGCAGATGCATCTCTTGAGGCACAGTCTCTTGATGTAAATACAGGAAGTCTTAATTTCAGCGATATCGAAGAAAATTATACACAGGCCAATGAGACACTGTCCGTAACCGTAACAAATACAGGGGATGGAACTGTCACTTTAAAGATACCGAAATCAGATTATTTTGAGGTGATGAACGAAGATGGAAGTGAAGCTGTATCAGGAATACAGATTGCAAAAGGTGATTCTCTTATGTTCATGGTACAGCCAAAAACCGGTCTGACGAAGGGGGATTACAGTGATACCCTGATATTTGAAAGTGAAGAGGATTCGGAAGTAGCAGCGCAGGTAACTGCGGAAGTATCTGTAAAAGAGGCAGAACAGGAACAGATCACAGCAGTTCAGGCAGATCCGGAATCTTTCAGTTATGATGATCTGAAGGAAGGTTATGATACTCCTGAAGCGACGACCATTACACTTACCAATACAGGAAATACAACTGTTTCGCTGATGCAGCCATATGCAGAGTATTTTGATATTGGGGAACTTTCGGCATCAGTGCTGGAGCCGGGAGATTCTGCTGCATTTACAGCAGTACCGGTGACCGGTCTGAAAGTCGGCAATTATCTGGATAGTATTCAGATAGCCCAGACCAGTTCGGAAGGACAGGAAGATGTATTAACAACGATCAAAGCTTCTGCGACTGTTTCGGAAGTGAAAAAGATTTATAAATTATCCGTAACACCGGAAGAACTGAATTTTGGAAAAGCAAAAGAAGGATATAGTGAGGCACCGGAAGCGCAGAAAGTTACAGTGACGAATGAGGGGAATACAAATGTAACTTTAAATGCACCGTCAGGTAAAAACTTTAAAATCGGGAAACTTTCAGCCACAGAGCTTGCACCGGGGGAGAGCTGTACATTTAAAATCCGCCCGAAGGAGGGGTTAAAGGCCGGCTCCTATACAGAGTCAGTTGTGATTGATAATGAACAGCAGATCAGTGCAGAAGTGAAAGTTCAGTTTACGGTTAAAGCTACCCGCAAGGCGAAAATTGCAGATCCGGCAGATAATAAGATTACAGGAATCAGTTCAGATGGATACACAACACAGTCAAAGATTACATTTACAGCAGTCGGAGCGGGTATGGACAATGAAAGTCCGGGAAAGGGAGATGTCCGCTATGTACCGTATAACTGGAAAGTGATCAATACAAATAGCTGGAGCAGTGCACCTTATACTGCTGCATTTGGAATTACGAAGGCCGGAACCTACACATTGACAGTTACATTTGACCGTCAGAAGTATAATGGAAGTGAATGGAAGAATACAGGGGAGCAGGATACTAAACAGGTGAATTTCAGTATTACACAGGCGCAGACTGTAACTGCAACTCCGACTCCGCAGCCGAATGGAGCAAGTGCGAAAACAGCGGTAAAGACAGGAGATACGACTAATATCACACCGTTTGTGATTATTCTGGCGATTGCAGCGGGATGTATTGTGGGAGTTGTGGTATACAAAAGACGAAAGAAATAAGAGTTATCTGAAGAAAAAATACAGGGGAATATGTAAAATATAAAATTATTAGCACTCATTTTTAGTGAGTGCTAATTTTTTCTTGACTTTTGGAATAAATGGTATTACTATATCTTTCAGAGAAGCAACTTACAGGAGTCAAAAGCTATTTCAAAGGATAAACAGGAGAGGATAGTTTTGGCTCAGGAGGCAGAGCAGGTAAGAATGCAGTATATTGACAGATAAAGTTGCGGCAAATGATTAAAAACAAAAAGGAGTGTGGACAGCATGGCTGTAAAACATGGAAATTTATCAATTAACAGTGAAAATATTTTCCCAATCATCAAGAAATGGTTATATTCCGATCATGATATTTTTGTAAGAGAGCTGGTCTCCAACGGATGTGATGCGATCACTAAACTGAAAAAACTGGAAGTAATGGGAGAATATACTTTTCCGGAAGGATACAAACCGGAGATTCAGGTAATTGTTAATCCCGATGAGAAAACTCTGAAATTCATCGATAATGGTATTGGCATGACTGCTGATGAAGTAGAGAAATACATTACCCAGATTGCTTTTTCAGGTGCAACTCAGTTTCTTGAGAAATATAAAGACAAAACTACAGATGATCAGATGATCGGTCATTTTGGACTTGGATTTTATTCTGCATTTATGGTGGCGGATGAAGTGCATATTGATACACTTTCCTATACAGAAGGTGCACAGCCTGTACACTGGTCCTGCGATGGTGGAACAGAATATGATATCCAGGAAGGTAACAAGAATACGATTGGTACAGAAATCACCCTGTTCCTGAATGAAGACTGCCTGGAATTTGCAAACGAGTACCGTATGCGTGAGATTCTTGAGAAATACTGTTCCTTCATGCCGGTTCATATTTACCTTTCCAAAGCAAATGCACCTCAGGAATATGAGACAATTGATGAATCTGAGTTAAGAGACGATGATGTAGTTGTTGAACATATTCATGAGGAAGCAAAGACAGAAGAAAAAGAAAATGATAAAGGTGAAAAGGAAGTTGTTGAAATTTCTCCTGCAAAGGATAAAGTAAAGATCAATAAACGTCCGGTTTCCATCAGTGATATTAATCCGCTCTGGATGAAGCATCCGAATGAATGTACAGATGATGAATACAAGGAATTCTACCGCAAGGTATTTATGGATTATAAGGAACCGTTATTCTGGATACATCTGAATATGGATTATCCGTTTAATTTAAAAGGTATCCTGTACTTCCCGAAGATCAATACAGAGTATGATTCCATTGAAGGAACGATCAAACTTTATAACAATCAGGTATTTATCGCAGATAATATCAAGGAAGTAATTCCTGAATTCCTGCTTCTTCTGAAAGGTGTGATCGATTGTCCGGATCTTCCATTGAACGTGTCACGAAGTGCATTGCAGAATGACGGATTTGTACAGAAGATTTCTGAATACATTTCCAAAAAAGTGGCAGATAAGCTTACCGGAATGTGCAAGACTGACAGAGAATCTTATGAGAAATACTGGGATGATATCAGCCCGTTTATTAAATATGGCTGTATTAAAGATGCTAAGTTTGCAGAGAAAATGGGAGATTATGTACTCTTTAAGAATCTTGATGGCAAATATCTCACATTAAAGGACTGCATTGAAGAGAATAAAAAAGAAACAGAAGAAACTGAGGCTCAGACAGAAGAAAAGAAAGAAGATGCAGCAGAGTCTGAAAACAAAGACAATGCGGAAGCGAAAGAACCTGAGAAGACAGTAATTTTCTATGTAACTGATGAAGTTCAGCAGAGTCAGTATATCAATATGTTTAAGGAAGCAGGAAAAGATGCCGTTATCCTGAAACATAATATTGACAGTGCATTTATTTCCAGTCTTGAGCAGAAACATCAGGAAGTACAGTTTAAGCGTATTGATGCGGATCTGACCGAAGAAATGAAGGGTGAGGGTACTGCCGATGAAGAAACTGTCAAAGCACTGACAGAACTTTTCCGCAAGAGCCTTAATAAAGATAAACTGGAAGTACATGTTGAGAATCTGAAAAATGAAAATGTATCAGCAATGATGACTCTTTCCGAAGAGAGCCGCCGTATGCAGGATATGATGAAGATGTATAATATGTATGGAATGGATCCGAATATGTTTGGCGGACAGGAAACACTGGTTCTGAATGCGAATCATCCATTGGTTAAATATCTGGCAGAGAATCAGGAATCTGACAAGGCTCCGCTTATCTGTGAACAGTTGTATGACCTTGCGATGATGAGCCATAAACAGCTTTCACCGGACGAAATGACCAGATTTGTTCAGAGAAGCAATGAAATTTTGCTGATGATTGCAAAATAAGATAGAAAGCAGGCAATTTGCCGGCAGATCAATGAGAGGACAGATACGCCTGTCAGAATAGCAGAATATCAAATAAGGAGCGGAGAATAACTTTTGCTCCTTATTTTTGTGGAAAACAATTACATTGGTATTGACAAATGTCTTATGAATTCCTATTATTAAGTTGCCGATATTTTAATGAATATGCCGAATCCGCATAAAATATAACGGGTTACAGAGAATAGTGACTGCAATGGTGCTTCCGGGCAGCCAATATCGTGACTTTCATTTACTTATAGAGAAATGTGTGTAAATAAATGAGATATCCAAATCTGTAAAAACACAGATTATGGAAGTTACAGGAGGAACGATGTATGAGTGCAGTTTATGGAGTTATTAGAAAATTGGGTGCAACATCAAAGTATAAAGGATATTATTATGTTGTGGATGCAGTAGAAATGGCACAGAAAATTTATGAGCGACCGGTAAAAGTCACCAAAGATATTTATCCGGTCATTGCAAGAAAATATAAATCAACGCCGTCTAATGTAGAACACAACATAAGAACACTGGTAAACTTATGTTGGATGAATCATAAGGATACACTGGAAGAAATGGCAGGATGTACAATGGCAGATAAACCGACGAACAGTGAGTTTATAGATATTCTGGTCTATTATCTGCGTTATTCGGATAAAGACTGATAACAGAATCTACTCATAATTTCTCACAGGGAATGTGATGACTGGAGAGAAAAACAGTCATGGAATCATCCCAGAGATGTTCCAGACGTTTATCCGGACTGAATGAAGTATAAGAAACACCTGTTGTACATAAAAGGGACTGGTTCTTGTACTGGATATTCAGATAAAAGCTTTGCACAGGAATATCTGCAATATGCCGTTCATTTTTTAACAACGACTGTGTCTGATCATGAGAAAGTTCAAATACAATCCTGAAATTCAAAGGTGTGCGTCTGCCGCGTATGATAGAAAAACAATAAGGTTTTACATCATGCCAGAGGGAATATTCTGTGGAATTCTCCTCAAAAGCAGCCTTTGTGTCAGTATCAAAGAAATCGTAATGAAGTTTTCCGTTTATGGTAAAAGTGTTGAAGGTTGTCACAGATGCCTCGACAAGAGAAAAACGGTCAAATACCTCACCGATCAGGAGTTTATTCATAAAATCTTTTACATCAGTAATTTTTAAAGCAAGCATACAACACCTCTCTGATAACATGATTTACAGCTGTTCAGAATTAAAAAAATACTTCTGGATTGCTGCATATTTCTGAACATATTTTGTGGATTAGGCAGCGCTTCCTGCACTTTGCGGGAAGCGTCTTTTTATTATAAAGCACTTTTGAAAAAAAGAACAGTGTTTTTATTAAAAAGTCTTTTCAAACGTAAAGCGGTGTGATAAGATATATCTGGTATTGAATACTACATATAATGGAAAAGAGGACGATATAATTGAGATATAAGATTATCATAGATAGTTGTGGAGAACTTTTGGACGAATGGAAGAAAGATGAATGTTTTGAATCCATTCCACTGACTCTGATGGTAGGAGCTGAACAGATCATAGATGATGAAACATTTAATCAGGCAGAGTTTATTGATAAAGTGGCAGCCTGCCCGGAATGTCCGAAATCAGCCTGCCCGTCACCTGAGAGATATATGAGAGCATATGACTGCGAGGCTGAGCATATTTATGCAGTGACTTTGTCTTCTGAGCTGAGTGGTTCCTATAACAGTGCGTTGCTTGGCAGAGATCTTATTATGGAAGACCATCCGGATAAAAAAATACATGTGTTTAATTCACGTTCCGCATCCATCGGGGAAAGCCTGATCGGAATGAAGATACAGGAATGCGAAGAAGCAGGGATGAGTTTTGAAGAAGTTGTTTCAACTGTGGAACATTATATTGAAGGACAGCATACATTTTTTATACTTGAGAATCTTGATACTTTGAGAAAGAACGGTCGTCTGAGCAAAGTGAAAGCGTTAGTGGCCAGTGCATTGAAAATCAAACCGGTCATGGGTTCTACGGATGATGGAAATATCTGCCAGCTGGATCAGGCAAGAGGCATGAATCGTGCTCTGATCAAGCTTGTAGAGCAGGTAATCGAGAAAACCCCGGACAGTGCAGAGAAGGTTCTTGCCATCAGTCACTGCAATTGTCCGGCAAGAGCACAGGTGCTCAAAGAGGCTTTTGAAGAGAGAATGAAACTTGCAAAGATCGTAGTCCTTGATACAGCGGGTGTAAGTTCTATGTATGCAAATGACGGCGGAGTGATCGTTGCAGTATAAACTAATTGTTTTCTTTTGCAGTAAAGTGTGCTATAATCAGAAAATACGAAATATTGATGCAAAGGAGATCTATCATGAGCCAGAAGAAAGTCGATGCTTATAAGGCCAGAAAAGGACTGCATAACAAAACAGACAGAAAAGAAAAAGTACTTTTTGGACTGGAAATGTTTGCTTGGGCATTCATTTGTGTTGTGATTGTTGCATGGATTGGTTATTCTGCATATGTAAAAGTGACAGGAGCCAAAGAGAATGTGGTTCAGAATACAGTAATGGATAATACTGCACTTGACAATTACATTTCGAATCTGTCAACAGATGCATCCGATGGTACAGACAGCACTGATGCAGATACAGCGGAGGAAGAAGATACAACAGCTTCCACTGATACAGACAGTGAAGATGCTGATGCAGCCGACAC
>ENA-ORNB01002340-ORNB01002340.1-human-gut-metagenome-genome-assembly--contig:-NODE-2340-length-10514-cov-13.732862_pt1 | contig 10514 bp, 7 predicted proteins | sample MGYA00242112_ERZ509016 | MGnify/ENA primary metagenome ERZ509016 (study PRJEB26280, sample SAMEA2338705) | human gut metagenome | biome: human gut; feature: human-associated habitat; material: faeces...
GGCACCTGGATATCGGAAAACGAGTCCGCGAGCTTCTATGCAAGCATATGTTCTGACCTCCAAAGCCGCGGCGTTAAGGATATTTTCATTGCCTGTCACGATAACCTCACAGGGCTCTGTAATGCGATAAACTCGGTTTTCCCCAAGACGAAGAATCAGCTCTGCATAGTTCATCAGATCCGCAACAGCTGCAAGTTCGTACCGTACAAGGATCGTAAGGCAGTATGCGCTGATCTGAAGAAAATCTACGGCGCCGTGAACCTCGATGACGCTGAATTTGCGAAAGAGGAATTCCGTGAGAAGTGGAATAAGAAGTACCCGAATATTCTGAAATCCTGGGATAAAAACTGGGCTGAATTAACGGTATTTTTTGAATATCCCCAGGAAATTCGTAAGATAATATACACGACGAATGCCGTCGAGGGATACCATAGAATGGTCAGAAAATTCACTAAATCCAAGTCGATTTTTCCGACTGATGACGCTATCCGCAAGGTTGTTTATATGAGCGTTTCCGAGATTTCAAAGAAGTGGACTATGCCGGTTCGCAACTGGGGACTGGCTTACGCCCAGTTCATGATTTATTTTGAGGACAGATTTGCAGCCTAGGATCAACTCGGGGCTCTATCTGTCGTTAGTTCAGCGCAACATTTAACCTCTCACTTATCGCTGCGGTGTAGTTTTGCGCTGAACTAGCCCCTCTGTCACTTCGTGCGTAAGGCGAAGCCGTCGCGTTGACACGCTCCCCCACTGGGGGAGACCACCCCGAACCCCGGAGTTTATCCGCTGGAAGATACCGGTGAAGTAGAAAAGCAGCGAATTAGCTCCGCTGCTCTTCACCGTATATCTTGCAGCCGCATCGGGTCGCTCTCCAGCGTTGCCCTGTTTTGCTGCATTTTTAGCTTTGGTACGTTTTTCGGGATTATTCGCGTTTACACAGTTGTTTTTTCGGACCCAGCTACTGCACATAATGCAATAGCTCATTTTCGTATATTCCAAATCAACCTAATTGTTCTACAAATCTTGAAAATGCTTCTTTTCCTTGTTTATCTCTCTTAAATACTCCGGCATCTTCAAGTACCTGTTCAAAAACTCTGCCGACTTCATAACGAATAATATCCATTGCATTATCAGCGTTAAAATCAGGATGTTTTTTTAGAATTTCGCTTGCCCAAATTGTATGAGATGCAATTTTATCATCTGTAGCAATCTCTTTGCCGGACAGCATTGCATCTTTTAAAAGTGTCAGTTCATCTGCTAAACGCGCCGGAAGAACAGCAAGTCCCATCACTTCAATCAATCCGATGTTTTCTTTTTTGATATGATGTAAGGTAGGATTTGGATGGAACACGCCTAACGGTCTTTCTTTCGTTGTAATATTGTTTCTCAATACCAAGTCGCATTCAAATCCAGAAGAAGTTGCTCTTGCAATTGGAGTAATTGTATTATGCAGAATTCCGTCTGTTTCTGCAAAAATTCCAACCACTTCATCCGTATATGTTCTCCATTTTGATAAAATATCAGCACATGCAGCTGTCAAAGCCGTCCTGTTTTTTGAAGAAAGACGTATCACAGACATCGGCCATTTTACAATGCCGGCACTAACATTCATATAATTTTTCAAAAGAAATGTTCTTTCAATCGGTGCTTTTGCCATTGCAAAATTATAATTGCCGCCTTGAAAGTGTTCATGCGTTAGAATGGAGCCGCCTATAATAGGAAGGTCTGCATTTGAACCGATAAAATAGTGTGGAAATTGCTCAACAAAATCAAACAGTTTATTGAATACCTGTGCATTGATCGTCATAGGAATATGCTGTTTATTAAAGACGATGCAGTGTTCATTATAATATCCATAAGGAGAATACTGCATGAACCAATCCTGGCTATTGATATTCAACTTTACCGGACGAAGATTTTGTCTTGCAGGGTGTGTCTGGTGACCTGCGAATCCCATATTTTCAACACAAAGCTGACATTTAGGATAGGCTGATTTTTTTTTGCAATTTAGCAGCAGCAATATCACGAGGATCTTTCTCTGGCTTAGAACGGTTTATAGTAATGTCAAGTGTTCCATATTCTGATTCATATGTCCACTTTAAATCTTTCGCAATTCTTTCAGCACGAACATAGTTCAGGCTTTTACTAAAAGCATAATACCATTCTGTAGCTGCTGATGGCGAAGCAGAATATTTTCTTTGAAATGCGGCATTAACTTCTCTCGGCATAGGTGTGAAAACACCCATAACTCTTGTATCGAATAGATCACGTTGTACAGAAGTGTCTTCAATGATTCCTGCTTTTACTGCATAGTCGATCAGGGGTTCAAGAAGTTCTTCAATATTTCCCGTGAGTGGTTCTTTATCATTCCAGTCAGTCAGTTTTAGTATATCCATGAGCTGATTTCTAACAACGAAAATATCGTCATTTGTGATCAAATCAGCTTCTATTGCATGACGGATTAATCCGTTTATTGCCCTGTATATCATGATAACACCTCTTTTCAAAAACCATCTGGATGATTCTTATGCCAATTCCATGCGTCAGATATAATTTCTTCAAGGCTATCGTGTACGGGATTCCAGCCAAGAATTTTTCTTGCCTTTTCACTGGAAGCCACCAGTCGTGCAGGATCTCCGGCACGCTTTGGCGTTTCAATTGCCGGAATCGGGTGCCCTGTCACTTTTCTTGCTTTATCAATTACTTCTTTTACGGAATAGCCGACACCATTTCCAAGATTGAAAATATTGCTTTCGTTTCCGTTTTTTAAGTACTTTACAGCGAGAATATGTGCCTGAGCCAAATCGGTAACATGGATGTAGTCTCTGATACAAGTTCCATCAGGAGTATCATAATCTGTTCCATAGATGGAGATACTTTCTCTCTTTCCATTTGGGACTTGAAGAATCAAAGGAATCAAATGACTTTCCGGATTATGAGCCTCGCCGATTTTACCTGATTTGTCTGCTCCGCAAGCATTGAAATAGCGGAGAGAAACGTATCTTAGACCATGAGCTTTTGAAGTCCAATAGAACATCTTCTCCATAGCAAGTTTGGTTTCACCGTATGGATTGGTTGGCTGTGTTCTGTCTGTTTCAAGAATCGGAATATTTTCCGGTTCACCATAGGTGGCAGCGGTTGAGGAAAATACAATTTTATCAATATGGTGTTCAACCATGGAATCCAAAAGAATTTTTGTTCCGCAGAGATTATTGTCGTAATACTTGAGTGGATTGACAACGCTTTCTCCAACAAGAGAATATGCTGCAAAGTGAATCACTGCATCTATCTGTTCGTTTTCAAAAATATTATCAAGAAACGCCTTGTCATGCAAATCACCCAGATAAAACTTCGCATCTTTCGGAACAGCTTCGATGTGTCCGGTTGCAAGATTGTCTGCAATAATAACGCTTTCTCCGGTGCGAATCAACTCTAAAGCTGTGTGAGAACCGATATATCCTGCACCGCCTAAAACAAGTATACTCATTACTTTTTCCTCCTATTATTTGATTTCAATACCGCCGAACGGTCTGATCGTCATAATGTAGCACGAATTTTGTCCAAATATTCTGTCCATTTCCGATCTATATGCATTGACAAGATCATTTGGTACAAATGCTTGAATAGTACCTGCGAAACCACCTCCGTGAACTCTTACAGCACCATTGCCTTTTAATATTCGTTTCCCCGCCATAATTGCAAGTGGAATACCTTGTTCCGTTGGCTTTCTGCATGAGTATAAATTTTGCAGATAGTTCATGGAGGAATCTCCCGATTCGTTTACAAGCGTGAGAAAATCCTCAAATCTGTTGTTCTTGAGAGCTTCCGTTTCTGCCTTTGCACGATAATTGTCGCCAAAAAAGTGAATTGCACGCAAGGCGGCTCTGTCAGAAATCTTCTTTTTAATATCAGGGAGATTATCCCAAAATTGATTTTCATCAACTTCACGAAGAACCTTTTTGCCGAAATATTCTGCAACTTCGTCCATTTCTGTACGAACGGCTACATAATCATCTGTCAAATCAGAATGATCTCCTTTGGTGTCTGTGATGATCAATGCATAGCCGGTTTTTGAAAGGTCAAAATCAATTTTTTGGATACCTGGATTTTGAATGTTTTGAAAATCAAGAAAAACAAATCCACCAACGGAGCAAACCATCTGATCCATCAATCCGCTTTTCTTGCCAAAATAAAAATTTTCTGCATATTGTCCGATTTTTGCGATTTCAACCGCTCCAATCTGATTGTTATTGTAATAGCTGTCAATTGCCGTTGCAATCAATGTTTCAAATGCAGCAGAAGAAGAAATACCGCTTCCAGCAAGTACATTTGAAGTTGTATACATATCAAATCCGGAAATTTCTACGCCTAAATCCTTAAAGCGAGCTGCAATCCCTCTGACAATTTCAGAAGAACCTTTTTCACCGATATGAACATCCAAATCGTCCAGTGAAACTGCAAATTCATCGTATCCCTCTGATTTAATTCTGATGATGTTTTCGTCATGAAATGCTGCAACACCGATAACATCTAAGTCAACTGCTCCTGCAATGACACAGCCATGTTGATGATCGGTATGATTACCGCCGATTTCTGTCCTACCCGGAGCAGAATAAACGTGTATATCATTTCTATTCGGATACAGTGCTGTGAATTTCTCCACAGCACTCATATATCGTGATTTCTGACTTTCTATATCCTGTGGCTTATAAATATTTGCGAAGATATTATCAAATCCACCACAAGTAACATTGTCTTGAAAATTCTGTATTTTCATTGCTTTCCTTTCTTCTTACGATCTTAAGGGCATAATTACAAATTCCAATTTCATCGGCTGATCTGCATGGATTCTGTACTCCTCATGCACCGGTGCACCCCAGGAATCATCGCCGCCGACACCCATTTGCTTTGCAGCGATTCTGACCCATGTGCAGCGAACGCTTGGAAGTTCATCCAGATGCATTGCGTTTTCGAGTTCATAGGCACTGTATGGCAGTACGCTCATTTCAAACGGAGCAGACGCCTTTTGGAACGTCAGACCATGCTGCATATCATCATGGATCGAGAGCGTTCTTACACCGGTACGGTTGCCGCATTCCTGCGGATTGAGATAGCCGGAAAGATTTTCTTTTGCCGTAGATTTCCATAATCCCAGTCTTGCCCCTTTGCATCGGTCACTGTAATTTTCATCAGGACCGAGTCCGTAATACTGGAAATTGCAAAGCTGTTTTTTCATCTTGAAGTCCAATGCAAGAACCGGCATATCGGACATTCCGCTTACTCCTGCATAATTTACACTTACGCCCAGCTTTCCGTCAAAGTGTGCGGTATAGGTTACAGTAAACTCAAAAGTCGGAACACAGGCAGCCTGATATGTGAATGTGATTTTCAAAGCATCTTCCTGTTCCAGCCATGAAACGGTTTTATACTTTGCAAATTTGCCTGCGGCATACCACTGTGCAAGATTGTACGGCTCGGAAGCACCGGCGTCATTGTCCGTCATTGCTCTCCAGAAGCTGACCTTTGGTGTGCGTGTGATATATTCAAAATCATTGTATTTCAGAGAACTGATGCCGCCCTCTTTTTTGTCGAACATCATGGAGAAGTTTTCTCCGTGAACGCCAATGATAACATCGCCGTATACAATCGTTGGCTTTTGCAATGTTGTTTCCGGAATCTGATTATCTTTCACTTCAAACACTTCCTGAGCAAAGGCAATTTCGTACCCTGCATCTGCCCATAGTGTCTGATCTGCGGTAACGGCGGAAACATGATAAACATATTCTCCTGCACTGTCTATTTTGTGAAGTGTCAGTTTCAGTGTCTTGCTTTCTCCGGCAGGAACATTCAGAGAAAATGTATCGGATTTCAGAACAACGCCGTTCTTTTCCAATCGTACAACAAAGGACAAGTTATTTGTATCTGCAAAGAGATTTCGATTTTCTACGGTAAGCATTCCGTTTTGAATAGACATTCTGATGTTGGAGTAAAGAGCCTTCATTTCCTGAACCTTTGGAGAATAGGTGCGATCGGCATAGATCACACCATTGGTGCAGAATCCATAATCGCTTGGTCTGTCCTCAAAATCTCCGCCATAAGCCAGAACCGTTTTCCCGTCGTCATTTTTGGTTTCGATTGCCTGATCGATGTAGTCCCAGATGAAACCACCCTGATAAGCCTCATATTTGTCCTCAAGGTCAGTGTAAAGGCTCAAACCGCCAAGAGAATTGCCCATAGCGTGCATATACTCACAGCTGATATACGGTCTGCCGTTATTCTGTTTCAGGTATTCTTCCACTTCCTGCGGTTTTGCGTACATACGGCTTTCCATATCCGTGATAGAATCATACTGATGATTCGGAACTCTTGTAACGCCCTCATAGTGCACCAGTCTTGTCGGGTCTACACTTCTGAAATATTCCGACATTGCAGCAATATCTTCTCCGCAGTAGGATTCGTTTCCGCAAGACCAGATGAGAACGCTTGCGTGATTCTTGTCACGTTCATACATCGATTTCGCTCTGTCCAGTACAGCTTCTTTCCATTCTGGAAGTGAACCCGGTACATTCCAAGACGGATCTGTTGCACCAAGCTTCTGCCATGTACCGTGTGTTTCCAGATTGGTTTCATCAATCAGATAAATGCCATATGCATCACAAAGCTGATACCAAAGAGAATTGTTCGGATAATGACAGGTACGAACGGCATTGATATTGTTCTTCTTCATGAACTGAATGTCAAACAGCATATCTTCCTTTGTGATTGCCCTGCCTGTTTTCGCATCAAATTCATGTCGATTGATACCCTTGAAAATGATACGTTTTCCATTCAGGCACATGATTCCGTTTTTCAGTTCAAATCGGCGGAATCCGACTTTGGTTCTGCTGATCTCGATTTCATTTCCGTCTTCGTCTGTCAGAATCACTGTAAACGTATAGAGATTCGGTATTTCGGCACTCCAAGGCTTGCTATTTTCAATTGTCCAGTTTACTGATTCCTTTTCATTGGATTCTGCAATGACCGTTCCATTTTCATCTGTCAAGATCGATTTCACAGAACACTTGCCCACAATATCCAGCGTTGCAGAGAAGATACCGTTTGTACCGTCATAATCTGAAATCACTTTCATATCACGAACATGGGCAGACGGTGCCGCATAAAGGAATACGTCACGGAAAATGCCGGAGAATCTCCAGAAATCCTGATCTTCCAGCCAGCTGGCAGAACTTCTCTTGAACACTGCAACAGCAAGTTTGTTGCCCTTTTCACGAATATATGGTGTCAGTTCAAATTCAGACGGTGTAAAAGAATCTTCGCTGTAGCCGATAAATCCGCCGTTCAGCCAGACATACATAGCAGTTTCCACACCCTGAAAAGAAATGAATACACGCTTGTTTTTCAGAGCATCGTTCAAGTCAAAATATCTGACGTAGCTGCCGACAGGGTTGTCCTTTTCAGAGATAAACGGAGGACGGAGATGCTCCTGTCCCTCCCAAGGATAAATGGTGTTGACGTACTGCGGTTTGCCGTATCCCTGCAATTCCATGTGTCCCGGAACCTGAATGTTGTCAAAATTGTCAGTGCTGTCGCTTTCTTCATAGAACTTTTGCTGCCATTCAGATGGATTCTTTGCCCACGCAAATTTCCATGTGCCGTTCAGATTCTGAATCAGAGAGGAATTGTCTGCATCGGCTTCCAAATGGTTTGCATAGATTCTGTGGTCGGAATGTGCTGCGATTCTGTTGACTGCAAACACTTCCGGATTGGTCAGCCAGTCGAGTGTATATTTCATATTGTTCCCCCCATTTTAGTTCTGTGATTCCATCACAACTTCATTTTCGGATATTCCAAGTTTTTCTTTGATTTCCGCATTTGCCTTTTCAACATTCATCTTTGAAAGAATAAATGTGATGATCAGATCCAGTGCAAACGGAACGATCAGATACATAATGTGAAGCATATTGATAGCAGAATCAGGCTGTACTGTCAAAGTGCCCTTGAATCCGCTAATGTCGAGCAAAAGACCGACAATTGCCGTTCCAAGTCCACCACCAATTTTTACGCCAAGTGATGTGCAGGAGTACATGATTCCATCAACGTGCTTGTGTTTGGTAAGCCAGCTATATTCAGAGCATGATGCGATGACTGCATTCATATCACCTTGCCATGGACCTTGACCGAGTGCTGCAAGTGCTGTAAATGCAAGCATCAGCGGAATGTTTCCCATGTATCCGGCAACTGCTACCAGAAGTCTGCCAACTGTTGCTACCATGTAGCTGTATTTGTTCAGCTTATACATGCCGTTCCATTTTTGTACGATGGTAGGAGTGAAGATCAAGGCGATAATCAAAGGAATATTGATAAACCACGCAAATGTGCCGAACATATTCTCATCTGCGAGAACATATTTTGCATAGTATGTTCCAACACCGATCATCGCACCATAGAACTGCTGCAAAATGTAGGTTACTGTGATCATCACATAATATTTGTTGTGTACGAGAATTTTGAATGCTTCACCAAAACTGTATTTGGTTTCTTCTGTTTTGGTTTCACTGGCTGCAAGTTCCTCATCAGAAAGTTCCTTTACAGAAAGAGCGGAAATTGTATTTACAATAAGACCGATAACCGCATAAATAATTGCGACTGTTCTCCAGCCATTTGCACCACCGCCCATTGCTTCAACAAATTGGAATGTAACAGCCTGAATCAGGAGGCTTGTTCCAAATGCGAAGATAAAGCGATAAGAACCCATCTGGACTCTTTCCTTGCTGTTCTTTGTAACAAGAGCGGTCAGAGCAGAATATGCGATGTTGTTTGCCGTATAAAATACACTGTTAAGAAGTGTGTAGCAGATAAAGAACCATGCGTACTGAGCAAAATTATCCATGTTCATCGGGATTGCAAATACACCAATCAAGGTAATTGCACAGCCGATAAAACCATAAAGCATCCACGGTTTTGCCTTGCCCATTTTCGTATGTGTCTTATCAATCAACGTACCAAAAATGATGTCTGTTATTCCATCAAAAATCTTCGATACAGCAATGAGAACGCCAATAACACCTGCGTTTAATCCAATCGTGTCGGTAAGATAGATCATTACGAATGATGTCAGCAATGCATAGACAACGTTCCCTGCAACATCGCCGAAACCATAACCGACTTTGTTATACCACTTTAAGTATGTTTTTTCTTTGCTCATAATAGAGCTCCTTTCATTGTTTGTATGCCCACATGGACAGAATTTTCCCATAATGAATGATACGAACTGCTTTTCATCTTGCAAAAACGAAATAATGCCATCGTCAGAATAGATGATTATTTTTTGAGTATAAAGAATTTTTATTGAATTCAACATGGAATTACAATGAAAGACGTCTTTTTTAATTCTTTCCTCTCATTTCTTAACTCTATTATACCACACAAAACGGCTTAAAGAATACACAAAGTTATAAAATATATGCACAAAGTTTAGGTTTTTCTTGCAATCAGTGCTCAGGTGTGATATACTATAGTTATAGAATCAAGGAGGTGCTTTTTATGTTTATGAATGTTGCCTATTTAAACAACTCTACATCTACTGTAGTGGATAATACGAAACCTTTGATTGTAACAAGCTGTGGAAATTATCGTGTGAAAAATCGCTCTGAAGTAGTAACACATCGTCCGAAGGGAAGAAAAGATTATCAGCTTTTATATATTGCCTCCGGAAAAGGACATTTTTTCATTCATGGAGAAGAAAAAACGGTTTCAGCCGGAAATATTATTGTATATTTGCCGGATCAACCACAGGAATATGTTTATTATCGTGCAGATCAAACCGATGTTTATTGGGTGCATTTTACCGGAAATGAAGTAGAAGAAATTTTAAAGTATTACAATATCAACCTGCAAAATAATATTCTCTATATCGGAACATCTCCAGATTATCAATGGTTATTTGGTCAGATGATTCAGGAATTGCAGCTTTGCAGACCACGATATGATGAATTGATTTCTTTGCAGTTGCGAAATATTTTTGTTTTGATAAGCCGTGCAATCATTAGTGCAAAGAAATTCAGCAGCACCAGTGAAAAAGAAGTTGCTTTTGCGATGCACTATTTTCGCAATAATTACAACACAGAAATCAGCATTGAGGAGTACTCCGAATCCAGAGGGCTTAGCAACTGTTGGTTTATTCAGTGCTTTAAAGAAATCACAGGTTCCAGTCCGCTGCAATATATCTTAAAGCTGCGAATCTCCAACGCACAAAGTTTGTTAGAAAATACGGACTACACCATTACTGAAATTGCCAATATGGTTGGATACACCAATTCGCTTTATTTCAGCAGACTGTTTCATAAATACATTGGTATGTCACCAAAAGAATATCGAAAAGTTAAACTCAAAGAAAATCTCAGAGAGTAAAAAGCAAAACTCGTTTGGCTAAGACTAAACCAAACGAGTTTTGTTGATTTGATGTTGTATAATAAAACTTGACACCCCACGCTCAAAAGAATATACTAAAATCA
>ENA-ORNB01002343-ORNB01002343.1-human-gut-metagenome-genome-assembly--contig:-NODE-2343-length-10495-cov-3.257663_pt1 | contig 10495 bp, 7 predicted proteins | sample MGYA00242112_ERZ509016 | MGnify/ENA primary metagenome ERZ509016 (study PRJEB26280, sample SAMEA2338705) | human gut metagenome | biome: human gut; feature: human-associated habitat; material: faeces...
ACAAGAGCATGGTCGGCGACGTGGCTCACAATCCCAGAACCAGGGCAATCGTGGAATCCATCGCAGAAATCTGCGGCAAGCTGGGCATCCGCATGGTGGCCGAGGGCATCGAGACGGCGCTCTCAGTCGCGATCTCAACAAACCTTCCCTGCTGGGCGTGCATCTGCGCGCACGGCATGGAGGTTGTGGAGATTCCGGCTTCGGTCAAAGAGGTTCTGATCTTTGCGGATAAAGATCGCTCGAACACCGGTCAGAGCGCGGCTGAAAAGCTCGCTCGCCGGTTGCAATCTCAGGGCATCACTGTTCGGGTGATGCACGTCCGGGAGGACATTCCGGATACAGCCAAAGGCATCGACTTCAACGATCTGCTTTGCCGTTATGGAAAAGAGCGTCTGGCGTCGATGCTGTCATAAACCGCGTTTCCGGCCGGGGAGTTTCTCTTCGGTTGGAAGCGCTATGACTCTCGTCATTGCAACGAATGACACGCCTTATTGGGATTGTCGGGGTTGAATGCCGGAGACGGTGAGAAAGGTCCGTATTTTTCTTTTAACTTTGCTTGCTTTCACGCAAGCACCTTAGGGAATCCCCAAAGATAGACTGCCAGCGTACTTGCTGTGATCAACGCAGTACCACTTGGATGATCGCGAGATACAGAGAAGACGCTCAATCATGGAACGTTGTGTTTTCTGTCAATCATTCCGAATCTGTCATCATCTTTGAGGAGAGTTATATGACATCGATTTCCCGTCGACAGCTTCTGCAAGGTGCCGGATCTTTATCGCTTGCCGGATTCGCCAGCACAGTCTCGGCTGCAGGTTTTATTTCTTCTCCCAAGTCCTGGGATAAGAAATGCGATGTGGTGGTGCTTGGAGCAGGCGGTGCCGGGCTACATGCTGCGATTCAGGCAGCCGATGCTGGTGGCAAAGTTATTCTTATCAACAAATCTCTTAACTCCTACTTCTCCGCCACGGCGCTTTGCGGCGGGCTGTTTGCAGCATTCAATAGCAAGAAACAGCGTGCTGAAGGCATCCATGACTCCATTGACGAATTCGTTGAAGACGTCTTGTCTTACGGTGGCAACTGGGCCAATCCGGAACTACTACGCACCTTTGCAACCTATTCAGGCGTCGTATTTGATTGGATGATGGATCATGGCCTGAAGCCCAACAAGTACGAGAACTACCTTGAACATCGCAATCGTCGCGCCGCACGTCAAGATTCCTATACCGGTCAGGACTACATTGCAGTGCTTGCTCCCGAGGCAGAAAAGCGCTCTGCTATCCAACGCCACGATAACTGCGCCGTGACACGGTTTTTCTACGATATGGAAAACAATCGCGTCACCGGTGTTGAGGTTGAAGATCTCGAAGAAAATAAGAAATTCACCATAGAGGCTCGCAAGGGTGTGGTAATGGCCACGGGCGGTTTTATCGGTAGCGTTCCCATGGTCGACCGTTGGGTTCCCTCGCTGCAAAAGACGGGGGTTGTACTCAATACCCCTGCCAATGACGGTGCTGCCCTCATGACTGCCGTGAGAGATCTCGGGACACCCCTCACTCATATGCAGTTTGTTGTTGGCTATCCCAACGGAGTACTAGAAGACGAAAAGACGCGTCGAGGCACGGTCTGCCGCTTCTGGTACTTCATTCCGGAAGGTGGCATCCTGGTTTCGAAGAAGGGCGAAAGATTTGTTAATGAAACAATCGGTGTCTGTCACATCACACCGAGCATTGCAACGCTTCCCGGACGTCGCCACTACTGCCTTGTCACCGAAGAAATGTGGAACGAGGTTTTGAAAAAGTACCCGGCCGGAGCTTTCGGTTGGAATGCTGAACGTTTGGCCAAGGAGCTCAAGCAGGGCGGCATCGTCTTCAAGGCCGATTCGATTGATGCGCTTGCAAAAGCAGCCGGCATCGACGTTGTCGGCCTCAAGAAGGAGCTTGCAGCCTGGAACAGCGCCGTTGAGGCCGGGCGTGACCCACGTTTCGGCCGTACCAAGGGGATGAGCCGCAAAATCGAAAAGGGCCCCTTCTATCTGATCACACTTTCGACCTACACGATCATCTCGAGCGGCGGTCTGCGCTGCAACAAGAACATGCAGGTACTGCGATGGGACGACCAGCCCATCGGCGGCCTCTACGCTGCGGGTGAAACGGTCGGCGCCATTCACGGCAATTCCTACTGCGGCGGCTGTGCCAACGGATTTGCGCAGACATCCGGTTGGGTAGCCGGACGCTTGGTGATGGGTGCTTCTTTACCCAAAGTCCCTGAACGCTGCTAATCCTTGTCGACCTCAGGGAAGGTGTATAAATCAGTACACCTTCCCGTTTTGATTTTTCCCTTTGATTTACTGCTCAATGCGCAGCATCAAGATCGCCCTCAGCCTCATTGCCCTCGCTTTTATTGCTCTGAGCACGGACTCTGTTGCTCAGAGCGCACCTCACAATGTGATACGAGTTGGCGTCACGCACTGCGAAGATCACCTCGATCACCGCGAAATCACGGCAGATTTTTTAGCCGTCGTCGAGGCAGCCCTTGCCGAAGACCAACAAATGAGACTCGATTATCTCGATGTCAACGAAATCGAGTCTCGGGTGCGTGCAGGAACCTTGGATATCTTTTTGGCAAATAGCGGCGTTTACCGTTCGTTGATTCAGCTCGGCGTTAAAGATCTCGCGACGGCGGTGACAAACCGCACGCCCAACCCCAATCTCGGTGACGGTGCAGTTTGGTTCACAAAAACAGAGCGAAGCGATATTCAGTCAATTGCTGATCTCAAGGGAAAAAGCGTCAGCGCCAAAGCCGAGAATTCTTTAGCGGGTTGGTATTTCGCCCTTGGCGAACTGAAGCGCCAAGGGCTCGAACCGGAAGGCTTTTTCAGTCATGTTAACTTCGTCGGTTGGGATACGGAGGAAATAATCGAATCTGTTTTGAATGCCACAACCGACGGAGGCGCTGTCCCGGCCTGCTTTATTGAAGAGTATGTTGCTAAGCATCCGCAAGCCGAAGGCAAATTACGCATACTTGACGGACGTCGTGTCGAGGGAGTTCCCTGCGTCATCTCATCGGATTTATATCCCAACTGGACAGTAACCATCACCCCGACTATGCCCTTGGATATTGCCAAGGCAATCGCTGCCGCGCTGTTATCCCAGAATCAAACATCGGAAGGCATTGCCTGGGGTGTTGCAACCAAATTCGACGATGTCGATGCCGTATTTAAAGCACTTAAAGTCGGCCCCTACTCCTACTTGCGAGAATGGTCGGTCAAACGCTTTGTTGACGAATACCTCTTTCCCATCGTACTGGTGCTTGCCGGTATTTTCGGGCTCATTTTCTACGCACTTGCCGCCAATCGCCTCATCAAATTTCGTACCCGACAACTTGCGGAAGCGGTGCGCAGACAAAGTCAATGGAAAGACGAATACCGGAGCGCTCAGAGAAACCTCGAGATGTGGCAGCGAGTAGGCATGCTCAATCAAGTGGCAAGCATTTTGGCGCATGAATTGCGTCAGCCCATCGGTGCCATCAACTACTATGCACACGGCCTTTCCCGACTTATCGAAAACGGCAAAACCGACGATAGCAAAACGCTCAAAATTGTGGGTGAAATGGGGCAAAAGGCATGCTTTGCCAATGAAATCATCTCGCGCATTCGCACGTTTGCAAAAAAGGGTTCGGAACCTCGCCCTTGCTCTTTGGCAAGGCTCGTGCGCAACAGTGCCGACAGTTTCCTTTTAAGCAGCCAGAACAGCGCCCACATCAATATTGACATTCCTGAGGATATTCAGGTTGAAGTTGACCCCTTCGAGATTGAGCTCGTGATTCTGAATCTGCTTCGCAATTCAAGTGAGGCGCTCGAAAAAACCGCAAACGCACGCATTTGGATTGACGCCAAATCAGATCAAGAAAAGGTCTTTCTCACCGTCAGAGACAATGGCCCCAAACTAAGCCGGAACGACGTAGAACGACTTGAAAATGTTTTTCAAACTTCTAAAGTCGAAGGTATGGGAATGGGACTCGCGATGGTTAGGGAAGTGCTCATCAACTATGGCGGCAGCATCCGATTTTCCGCCTGCACGACGGGCGGCCTTTTAGTTGAGATTACGCTGCCTCATCTGACCGGGAGTCAGTCCGATGCATATTGACGAAGAAGTTGTCCGCATCGTTGATGACAACGATGATCAAAGAAATGCAATTGCCTTCATGTTTGAGACAGAAGGCTACAGAGTTCGCGCCTACGCTAACGGTCGAGAGTTCCTCACCCAAGATCTGCTTTCGCAACCCGGCTGCATCGTGCTTGATTTACAGATGCCCGGAATGAATGGGCTGGAGGTTCAGGAAGAACTCAAGCTACGTGATGTAAAGTTGCCGGTTCTCTTCTTTTCAGCGCATGGCGATTTACCCAAAGCCGTTGCGGCAATGAAAATGGGAAGCCTTGACTTCATTGAAAAGGCCTCATCTGCCGATACCCTCTTGCAGGCCGTCGCTAAAGCGTTGGAATTCGACCGCTGCAGGCGCGGCGCTGCTTTGAGCCCGGAGTCCGCACGTCAAAAAATTGCGCAGCTCACCGAGCGCGAACAGCAGATTACGCAGCTTCTCGCCAAGGGGCTCTTAAAACGTCAGGTTGCATCAAGATTGAGCATCTCGGATAAAACCGTGGATGCGCATTGTCGAAGCATCTATCACAAGTGCAACATTAACTCTTTGGCCGAACTATCCGCTCTCGTAAACGCGGCTGCCAAATAGACATTCTGCGGAAGTTTTTCGAAATTTACCAAAACAGCTCCGTACTTGACTTCAGGCAAGCACCCTAAGGTACGGTCGTTGTTACATTGGTCTCGATTCTGCTGCGCATCAGCAGGAAATGACAACGACAAACAACAATAAGTTTTGGAGAGAGACCATGAACAAACTTTCCCGCCGTTCAATGCTTGCAGCATCAGCTGCTTTCTGCGGAGCGGCAGCTCTGCCCTGCGCTGCCGCGCACGCTCCGAAGAAATGGGACGTCACGTGCGACGTACTTGTCGTCGGCGGAGGTGCTGCAGGCATGTCTGCAGCGGTTTCCGCGAAGGAATCCGGCGGCGGCAAGGTGCTTCTGATTGAAAAGACCCCCTCGCTGTTTTTGAATTCGACAACCTACTCGATGGGGCAGTTCAGCGCCTGCAACTCAAAAGTGATGCAAAAGAACGGCATCAAAGATCCCGGAGCCGCGGTTTTTGCTGCTGAAATCATGAAGGGAGGTCATGGTAAGAATGACGCCAGACTGGTCAAACTGTACGCAGAAAACTCCGGCGCCACGATCGACTGGCTCTCGGCTATGGGCCAAACATTCCGAATGGTTCCGAATCCTGCCTACGGAGTTCTGCGTACGCATGATTTAGGTAATCCGCAGACTGGCGGGCGACACATTGAGGTCCTATTAAAGCAGGCCGAGAAGATCGGTGTTGAGATCTGGACAGACTGTCCGGCTAAGGAACTGATTGTCAACGAAGATGCCAGCAAAGTGCTAGGTGTTATGGCTGAACTCGAAGGTAAAACGATCGCCATAAAGGCAACCAAAGGCGTCATTCTCTGCACGGGCGGGTTTATGAGCAACGGCTCTTTGGTTGACAACTACCTCATCAACTTCAGGGGAGCCATTAGCTGTGCAGGACCTTCCGCTACCGGCGACGGCCTCCTAATGGCCCAAAAGATTGGCGCGCAGACCTGCTTTATGAACAACGGCGCCGTGTACTGCTACGGCGTTCCGGTGGATCCCAAGTCACGCCGCGGCCTGATTTTCCGAGGCCACATCATGAACATCTACGGCTCAATCTCCGTTGGCCCGGATGCCAAGCGATTCGTACGAGACGAGCTCGGCGCAACCACTGCCGGTATCGCGGCCTCCGCACGCGGTTATGACAAAACCTTCGTGCTTGCTACCGAAGAGCAGCTCAATAACTTCATGAGCAAAGACGCAACGCAGGTGATCGGTTGGACGCAAGAAAAGTTCAAAAAAGAACTGGAAGAAAACAAGATCTTCGCTCGCAAGGCCAACACCATTGAAGAGCTTGCAAAGACACTGGGATTGGATCCGAAAGCTTTGCGCAAGACCATCGACACCTATAACGGCTACGTCAAAGCCGGCAAAGACCCTGAGTTTGGTCGTACCGCGTTGAAAGGAACGTTTGAGAAAGGTCCGTTCTACGGATTTGTCTGCAAATATGTCGCTATGGCCAATCTGGGCGGACTTAAGGCAGGAGAAACACTTGAGATTCTCGATGTCTACGACAAACCCATCCGACATCTGTATGCAGCTGGCGAAACTCTCGGCGGTGTACATGGCGATTCGTACTTGAGCGGCAACAGTATCGGTGCCTGCTTGACGCTCGGTCGCGTCATCGGACAGAAAGTTGCTAAAAACAAGGCTTGATCCCGTTAAGCGGCAAATCTCCAGCAAGCCGACCACCGGTTTCTAGAAGGTTTGCAGGCGAGAGTTATCCAAGCAGCACGAGTGTTTCGTGCTGCTTTTTGTGATGTAGAACTCTCTGGTGTGATGCACGAAGCAACTGAAGCGATGGCAACTCGTCTTCAGGAGACAGGCCGCACGGTCACCGTACTCACGTCGCCGTGTGCCGCCCTGGGGCTTTCCGGAAAGGTTTGCTGGCACGATGCATGGATGATGACCGGCTACGATCTTTTGCACCTGTGACTCGATCGGAATCTGTTTTTTTCCAAGCGCTTGTTTGGCTGCGACGGAATTTGTCGTAGCCTGTAGTAATGCGCATCGACGAAGGCAAAGTAATCGGAAATGCGGTAATTTGCGAAGAGAGAACCTTGTAGAGCTGTCCAAAGCCTTTGCCTGAGCCTACTCACATGCCTCGATCCAAAAGCCGAAATAAGAAATACACGCCGCGACCGGTCAAACTGCCTTCGCTGCTGAACAATTTGTCGATGCCGCAGGCCATGGTCGCTCGTTTTAACGAGGATACGCAGAAACGTCTGTTGCGGTTTCGTCTGTCCGGCATTAACGAACAGGATCTCGCGTCGTTGGTCTTCTCTTTTGCTCAGGCGTGGATGCTGTCGGAACCAATGAACGAGGCGCAAGCGTTGCGCAGCAGGATTGAGGCCGGAGTGTATGACCTCAAGGCTGAGGTTGCCGGAGGCGAAAGTACGTTGTCAGAGGCTTCATTTGATTTGCTGGCGGATCTGATGGATCTCAGCACAGCCATTATGGCTGAAAGCACAAGAAATGAATATCTGCGGGCCTGTTGCCGTCTGCGCGGTGATGAAAACATCCCGTTTGTGGAAGAGTTTCTGATCGCATTGGCCGAGGCCAAGTTGCTGGCTGTTGTTCACGATGCGGTGACTGAGAGCAGGGGATCCATACGGGCCATAACGTTGTAACGACAGTGGTCGTCGTTTTGTGTGTTACTTTTCATTGAGGCAATGAGTTTGCTCCAGACAAAAAATTCTCGACCCGTTACTCGTTCTAAACTGTGATGCACGAACCCTCGATTTGATTCGAAGGCATCGATAGCTCTGAGAGGCAGTTCCAGCTTGGGGCTGAAGCGCTAGTTAGTAGTGCTTAAAGGTCGGGCATGAGGGCTGATACAATCCAAACGCTAATTTTGATAACTCTATACACTTACAGGCAGACTTTAGTTCATCAGTTTTTCAGCAAGACCGCAAATGAACGGAGTGTTAAGTCGTTTTTTTGTTCTTTTGAATCAGAAGACATCCTCGGTTTGTGAGGCATTGGAAGAAGCATTTGCGGACTTCAGACTTTCGCCGGATGAAGCTGATGGCAATGGTGTTACGCTCCTGCTCTATGCGATGCGAAAGCTCAATTTGCAGGCGGCTGAAATTCTTCTGAATGAAGGGGCCAATCCTTTTATCGTCTCAAAATACGGGCAGAGTGCTGCCGGGCTGATTTCCAAATTCGGAAATGAAACGCTCAGACAAATGCTCCTAGAGTGGGGGGATTCAGCAGTAAGCCCTCGAGGAAATGCTGAAGCATGGCCTGTAGTTCAAGGAATGTGCCGAGCGGCGGCTCTTGGAGACTGTAAAAAAATTCAAAGCGCTTTGCGGGCAGGTGAGTCACCGGATCAACGCGATGCTTGGGGGCACACGGCTTTGTTAATAGCTGTCATGCACGGGCAAAAGGAAGCCGCAAAGCTTTTGCTCGAAGCAGGTGCGGATCCAAACGCTCTTCAGACACTGATTGAATTCAGTGTTTTAAGCTTTGTCGAAGCCCTGCAAGGCTTGCAGGATGCATTGCTAAATCATAGTGTCGACACCGCTTGCGGCTTAATCAATTCCGCTTTGATTGATGCTAAAGACAACTCGCAGTCGATCACCCCCGTGCATCTTGCATCAATTGAATCCATACATCATTTGGCAACAAAGGCAGACGCTTCCAGAATAAAACATTTATTAGAACTAGGGGTCTCTCCTCAGCTAAAAGATTCTTACGGCCAAACAGCGATACAGATTGCCGAACAAGCTCACGCCGATAATCTCATAGAGCAGTTTCAAGACTGGCTAACTTCAAACGGCAACAGAGTTTCAAACTCTGAAATAGAAGTGAAGCTGTCTGAAGATGTGTATTTGAGCGAGCAGGATGAATCCGATCTAATGGACAAATTCGACGAGGAAAACGACTTTGCAGAAAAAACTGTAAGTACAGATTTCTTGAATGCTATTCCTGACTCATATCCGGAGTTCGAGACAAGCTCACCAAAAAATTTATTAGAACCCAAAATAGGAAAACTCAAGGACGACGTTTTTGATCTCTTTGTTGATGAGCAAGAAGAACACAGAAATAGCAACGAGATTCAAGCGCTTGCCACTAATCCTGTCACCAAGGAGGTGCCGCCAAGCGCAGCGTCGCTAACAGAGTCGCTTCGCGGGTTGGGATATTCGTTGGGTGATGCCGTCGCTGACATCATAGACAATGCCATAGCAGCTAAAGCTCGCCAAGTGTGGGTGGATTACGCGAAAGGCGAAAAGCGCGGAAAATGGTTCCTTATCCGTGACGACGGTGTCGGCATGAATGAAGCTGAGATGGTTAATGCATTGAAGCTTGGTTCAAAATCGCCGAAAGTTTTTCGAGAGAAGACAGATCTCGGACGCTTCGGTCTGGGTCTCAAAACAGCTTCTTTTTCTCAGTGCCGCCGTCTTGCCGTCTGTTCAATAAAAAATGGACAGGCCGTTGCTTATGCATGGGATCTCGATGTTTTGGCCCAGAAAGACGAATGGGTACTGGAAAAAATTGATTCGCCGTTGAACGACGAAAGATTTGCGCAACTAAAAAAGCGAACGTCCGGCACTGTCGTTCTTTGGGAAAAAATTGATCGGGCATTCGGTAGTTCTGATACATCGTCCCAGGAATTTCAGAGCAATTATTTGGAGTCTCTCGAACGCCTCGAAAAGCATCTTCGGCTCACATTCCATCAGTTTCTGGCAGTTGATTTACTGACCGGAGAGCCGGAACTCGAAATTTATTTTGGGCCTACGAAGCGCAAGATTGCTCCTTGGGATCCCTTCTTCTCCGCAAGTTTTGCAGCTCCCTACAGCTATCAGGAAGAATTTTGGCCGGAGGAAAGTCAGAAGCCGTTAGTGGAGATTCACCCCTACATATTGCCCGATCCGGAGAGCACGCGAACTCCTATAACCCTCTACGGCAAAGAAGATCTTCTGGACATGCAGGGTTTTTTCATTTATCGCGGCAAACGTTTGATCTGTTGCTCAGGGTGGCTCGGGCTCGGCATTCATAAGTCGCCGCTTCATGCTCTGGCCCGCATCAAGCTGACTTTTGATAATCAGCACGATCTTGATTGGCAACTAGACATACGCAAAAGCAAGGTAAGGATTCCTCGCAAAAAAGGATGGAATCGACTGCGGCAACTGCTTTGTTACCGAGCCAATTCTGTAGCCGAGCAATCCGCAAAAATACTTCAGGCCTCGTTAGGAAAAAGTAATCACGATGTAAATATCGAAACTCAGAAAAGCGTTTCTTTGTGGCGAAAAGACAGGGGTGCCTCGCCACAGATTGATTTTGCTTCAAAAATCGGAATGGCTCTGAGAGATGCGTTGTTGAGAGCGACAAAACCTGAAGAAGTGCAGGGACTTTTGGAACTTCTAGCTTTTTCACATCCGACTCAAGAACGAAGAGCATGTTTTGCCGAAGTCTCGCCATTGGCAAGAGCTGCGATCGTGGAACTTGTATATGAATTGGCTGAAGGCAAAGCAGAAAACGTTTCTGAAGCTCTGTCAATGTTGGCTACTGTCGAACCGTTTGCTTCCTGGCCCGCGATTATGAATGAATTCAAGGAGTATGAAGAATGATCAACTATCCTGAATGGGATGATTTCTGCCGATTGGCCTGGAAAAGTTTTGAAGAAAAAGTTTTTTCAAAAGCGGCTTCGCTTGAACCAGTTCGCTCTGATATTACGTATGCACAGGTTGTAGAGGCAGTAGAAAACTATTGGGAGCAGTGGGTTAACGGATC
>ENA-ORNB01002348-ORNB01002348.1-human-gut-metagenome-genome-assembly--contig:-NODE-2348-length-10475-cov-2.918906_pt1 | contig 10475 bp, 9 predicted proteins | sample MGYA00242112_ERZ509016 | MGnify/ENA primary metagenome ERZ509016 (study PRJEB26280, sample SAMEA2338705) | human gut metagenome | biome: human gut; feature: human-associated habitat; material: faeces...
TTTGCCGATGTGCGGGAGGTGGCGGTGGGCGCCGACCTGTGCACCATCGAGGAGGCCAAGGACTTTTTGGAGAAGGTGCCGGACGAGCTCCCCTTCCTGGCCACCTCCTGCTGTCCCTCCTGGTCTGTGATGGCTAAAAAGCTGTACCCCCAGTTCAAGGACAACATCTCCATGGCCCTGACCCCCATGGTTATCACAGCCCGGATGGTCAAGAAGGATCATCCCAACGCCCGTATCGTCTTTATCGGGCCCTGCGCCGCCAAGAAGCTGGAGGCCAACCGGAAGTCCGTCCGTTCTGACGTGGATTTCGTGCTGACCTTCGAGGAGCTTCTGGGTATGTTTGACGCCAAGGAGATCGACTTCAAGACCCTTGAGGCAGATCCTGCCGACGGCATGGACGAGGGCAGCGGCTTTGGCCGCGGCTTCGCTGTGGGCGGTGGCGTGGCTGCCGCTGTGGTGGAAGCCATCAAGCACATTGACCCGGATCGTGAGATCCTCATTGAGTACGGCGATGGTCTGAAGGAATGCCGCAAGATGCTGGCCATGGCTAAGGCCGGCAAGCGCAACGGCTATCTGCTGGAGGGCATGGGCTGCCCCGGCGGCTGCGTGGCCGGCGCCGGCACCCTCCGTCCCGTCAAGGAATCCACCGCCAGCGTGGAGCGCTTTAAAAATGCCGCTTCCAGCATGAGCACGACAGAAAGTCCCTATCTGGGCCGTCTGAAAGACGTAGAGGAGAAATGCTGAGTCTGATCCTGCTACAGCAGATCGCCCAGTTGTTTATCATTATCTTTCTGGGTTGGGCCATTGTAAAGGCCGGTATTTTGAAATCAGAGGACAGTCGTGTACTGTCCATGCTGTTGCTGTATGTCATCATCCCCTGCGTGATCCTGAACGCTTTTCAGATCGAGCGCACAACGGATACCGTACGCATGATGGAGCTTTCGCTTCTATCTGCACTGATGATGAACGTGCTGAGTCTCGTGCTGGGAAGACTGTCGGCAAAGCTGTTTTGCCTAAATACAGTGGAAACAGCCTCTGTCATGTACTCGAACTGCACCAACATGGTGGTTCCGCTTGTCATCGGAATTTGGGGTGAAGATTGGGTCATGTATGTGACCTGTTACTCTATCGTGCAGACCATTCTGGTATGGACCCATGCCCGGATCCTCATCAGCGGCAAAAAAGAGATCTCCCTGCGGGATCTGGTATGCAATGTGAACATTCTGGCGATTGCCATAGGTCTGTTTCTGTTTGCATTTCAGATCCGGCTGCCCGCAGTCATTCGGTCGGCATTCGCCATGGCCGGAAATACCATGGGCCCGGTTGCCATGCTGATCATCGGTATGCTGATGGCGGATATGGATATGCAGCATCTGCGCTCCTATCGCCAGCTCTGGAAGCCTGTGCTGCTGCGACTGATCGTACTGCCGGTTATTTTGGTCTGCGTTGCCAAATACAGCGGTCTGGCCGCGCTGGCCCCTCACGGAGAAACGCTGATCATCATCAGTCTGCTCTCTGTGATCGCGCCCTCCGCCAACATTGTGACCCAGTTCAGTCAGATGTTCGGTCGGGATGCCCTCTATGCCAGTCTGATCAACACGGTGACCATGCTGCTCTGCATCATCACGATGCCACTGATGATCACCCTGTTTCAGATGTAACGGCGCAGAAAATAGCGACTGGTTTCATTCGGCTATCCCCGTTTTTCACGTAATACCTCTATATGCACGCAAAAGAGACGCCCGGTCGGGCGTCTCTTTTTTCGTGTTGAATTTTTTTCGACACACTCTGTCTTCTGTTTTCAGAGCTTCACAAAAGTCCTGAAAATGTTTGATTTCAATGGCGCGTCCCCTGGGTTTTCCGCACACATACCTTTTCTTCCCGGCAGCCAGGACTCTCTCCTCTATTAAACTATTTTCAAAAACTACAGGCCGCTTTTCCGCCGTTCAGCGGAAAAGCGGCCTGTCCATTTCAAAACAAACGCTTTGCTTTTTGGTGCTCTTTGGTTGTCAGAAATGTCTTACTTGCAGACAGCGATGATCTCAATCTCGCACAGCAGCTTCTTGGGCAGCTCCTTCACGGCCACGCAGGAACGAGCGGGCTTGCCGGTGAAATACTTGCCGTACACGCCGTTGAAAGCAGCGAAGTCTTCCATGTTAGCCAGGAAGCAGGTGGTCTTGATGACGTCCTCGAAGCCCAGGCCGTTAGCAGCCAGAATGGCCTTGATGCTCTGGCAGGCGCGCTCAGCCTGCTCCTCGATGGTGGTGCCGACGATCTCACCGGTACCGGGCATCAGGGGGACCTGGCCGGAAGCAAACAGGAAGCCGTTGGCGGAGATAGCCTGAGAATAGGGGCCGATTGCGGCGGGGGCATCGGGAGTGTTGGTGTAATTCATAATGATGTACTTCCTTTCCAAATCGTTTCGTGCTGATTTTCCAAATCATGCCGTAGACAGAATTCCTTGAATCGTCCACGATTCAAGTATAAACACGGATCCGGCTTCTGTCAACCCTTGCCGATCCGGTCAAAAACCCCGCCGCCCCTCCTTCAAGAGGAGCGGCGGGTCAATTTTTTTGTGTAAATTACACCAAGGTGTCCAGGACAGCCTTCAGATCAGCGATGATGTCATCGGGATCTTCCAGACCGACGGAGATACGGACCAGACCCTCGGAAATGCCGGAAGCCTTCAGCTCCTCGGGAGTGTAAGTGGAGTGAGTCATGGAAGCGGCGTGCTCGACCAGCGTCTCGGCATCGCCCAGAGACACGGCGATGGTGCACAGCTGCAGCTTGTTCAGAGCGTTGGCAACGGCGTCGCGGTCGGCCTTCAGCTCAATGGACATCATGCCGCCGTACAGCTTCATCTGCTTCTTGGCGATCTCGTGGCCCTCGAAGTCCTCCAGACCGGGATAATAGACCTTGTCGATGGCGGGATGATCGTGCAGGAACTCGGCAACCTTCATGGCGTTGGCGCTGTGGCGCTCCATACGGATGTCCAGCGTCTTGAGGCCGCGGGCGATCAGGAAGGCGTTGAACGGGCTCATAACGGCGCCGGTCATATCCTTCAGGCCGAACATACGGCACTTGCCGATGAACTCAGCGTCAGAAATCACGAAGCCCGCAATCACGTCGCCGTGGCCGTTGATGTACTTGGTAGCGCTGTGGACAACCACGTCAGCACCCAGGCTCAGGGGCTGCTGGATGTAAGGAGAGCAGAAGGTGTTATCCACGATCACGCGGATGTTCTTGTTGTACTCGTGAGCGATTTTGGCGACCTCAGCGATGTCAACCACCTTCAGAGTGGGGTTGCAGGGGGTCTCCAGATAGACAACCTTGGTCTTCTCGGTCAGAGCGGCTTTCACGGCAGCGAGATCGGCGAAGTCAACGAACTTCACGCTGACGCCGAACTTGCTCATACCGTGGTTCAGCAGAGCGAAGGTGCAGCCGTACAGGGTATCGCTGGCAACGATCTCGTCACCGGCCTCAACAGAGCTCCACAGAGCGGAGGAGATAGCGCCCATGCCGGAAGCGGTAGCCAGAGCAGCCTCGCCGCCTTCCAGAGCAGCCAGCTTCTCCTCGACCTGAGTCAGAGAGGGGTTGCCCAGACGGGAGTAGATGTAGCCCTCTTCCTGACCGGCAAAGCGGGCGCCGCCCTGCTGCACGGTATCAAACTCGAAGGTAGAGGTCTGATAAATCGGGGTGCACAGTGCGCCGACACCGTTGTCGTGCTTACCAGCGTGAATCTGACGAGTAGCGAAGCCCATGTTCTTGCAATCCATAATAAATGCCTTCCTTTCCTTGTTCCGGGGCCGGTGAGACCGGCAAATTTTGTTGTTATCGTTTTTCAGTTATCTGTAAGAACTTTCCACGTTTTTGGCAAAAGGAGAGAGCGAGTCGAGCAGAGAGGTGTTTACACGCAAAATTTATGTAAACATTTGCCGTAAACCAGAAAGTCTCATCGGATACTTTTATTGGATTTCACCTATTATACTATCACGTTCCGCGAAAAGGTGTTAGTATCTCTTTTTCGCAATTCATTCACAGTTATTTTAATAATGGATTGACTTTTCGTGATAGGCTCCGTATAATGTGGTTCAACAAACGATGTATAACTATATCCATAGGAGCCCGGCGGACGGACTTGTGTTCCCCTGCGGCACCCTGCGGAAAATTTTATGAATTTTGTAAAAAGGAGACGATCCAATGACCTTTCAGCAGCTGACATATGTGGTGGAGATCTCCAAATGCGGTTCTATCAACAAGGCCGCCCACAAGCTGTTCTTGTCCCAATCCGGCATTTCCACCGCCGTGCGGGAACTGGAGGAGGAATTGGGTATCAAATTCTTCGTCCGCAGCAACCGGGGCGTGGAGTTTACGCCGGAGGGCAAGGAGTTTCTGGGCTATGCAGTCTCGCTGCTGGAACAGAAGCAGCGGATCGAGAGCCTATACGGCGAATCCCGCAGCACCATCGCGCCGGTGCATTTCAGCGTTTCCACCCAGCGGTATCCCTTTACAGAGGACGCTTTCCTGGAAATGCTCCAGCAAAACCAGGAAAACCGCTATCAATATACATTGAAAGAGACCAGCATGGACGGCGTGATCGACGATGTGTATGACCACCGGGCGGACATCGGCGTCATCTATCTGACCAAATTGACGGAAAAGATCGTCTGCCGTCTGCTGGACGCCCGGGAGCTGACCTTCTACGAGCTGGCGGTGGTGCCCCCCTGTGTATACGTCCGGAAAGGACATCCCCTCACCCAGCTGGAGCACGTGTCGGAGGCGGATCTGGAGGGCTATCCTTACAGCTCCTTTGAACAGGCTCAGGGCGTAGCCGTGGACTTTTCCGAAGAGCTTCCCATGGTATCCATGCGCAAGCCCTCCAAGGCCATCATCGTCAACAACCGCTCCACCGCCATGAACGTTCTGGCCAATACGGACGCTTACAGCACCGGCAGCGGCCTCCTTGCAGAGCATCTCTCCCCCGCCAATGTGGTCACCATCCCTCTGACGGACAAGGATCCGGTGCGGCTGGGCTGGATCTATCCGCAGAACGCCAAGCTCTCCTCTCACGCCGAGGGATTTGTCCGCCTTCTGGAACAGTCTATTCAGCGTTCCATTGCATATACCTCTTCCCTGCATCGTCAGATCGTCGGCAAATAAGCACATATAGATAAATGAACCGGACGATTTCGTCCGGTTTATTTTTTGCGCAGGTTCTTTTCACCTGAAACACAGAACCTTGCAGGCAACAGGAAAACGCCGGCCAATGGCCGGCGTTTTCCGTTAGGAGAGTAAGAGTGCGAGAATAGGAGAGATCCAATGTTTGATTACTGCTGTGCCTCAGCGGCTTCCTTCTCCAGCAGGGCCTTCTTAGCGGCCACGTTGGACTCAGCGCAGTCATACTCCCAGTTCCAGGGATCCTTGCGGCAGATGCCATCGGCGAAGGGGATGAAGATGGACAGGATGCCGAAAGCAGCCAGGAACCAGCAATACCACAGAGAGCCAAGGATGTTGGCGGCGCTGATGGTGGTGCCGTTGGTAACGGTAGCGTTGCACAGGGAGGAAGCTACCAGGAGCTGCGCGCCGTAGGGGATGATGCCCTGGAACACGCAGGAGAACATATCCAACAGAGAAGCGGTGCGGCGGGGGTCAACCTTGTACTCGTGAGAGACCTCACGGGCCATGTCGCCAGCCACGATGATAGCCACGGTGTTGTTAGCGGTAGCGCAGTCGCAGAGAGAGACCATAGCGGCAATGCCCACCTGAGCGGACTTGTTGCCCTTCATGACCTTGCCCAGCTTCTGGATGATCCACTCGATACCGCCGTTCTTGGCGATCAGCTCAGACATACCGCCGCACAGCAGGGTCAGGAAGAAGACCTCGTTCATGCCGCAGAAGCCGTTGTAAACAGCCTGAGCGAAACCGGCCAGATTGATAGCGCCGGTGGCGATGCCCACGATACCGGCAGCGAAGATGCCGATGGTCAGCACCAGGAACACGTTCATGCCGACCAGAGCCAGGATCAGAACCAGCAGATAGGGAATAACCTTGATGAAGCTGTAGGACAGGTCGCCGATCTCGGTAACGGTCTCGGGACGGCCCACGATCAGCAGCACCACGATGGTGACCAGAGCGGCAGGCAGAGCGGTGAGGAAGTTCACGCGGAACTTATCACGCATCTCGCAGTGCTGGCTGCGGGTAGCGGCGATGGTGGTATCGGAGATCATGGACAGGTTATCACCGAACATAGCGCCGCCGATAACTGCGCCCAGAACAACCATCATGTTCAGGCCACCCTTTTCCGCAACGCCGACAGCGATGGGAGTGATGGCGGAGATGGTGCCCATGGAAGTACCGGTAGCGGTGCCCATGAAAGCAGCGATGACGAACAGGCCAGCGGCCAGGAACTGGACGGGAACCAGGCTCAGGCCCAGGTTGACAGTAGCGTCACGCCCGCCCATCTCGGCAGCCACGGTAGCGAACGCGCCGGCCAGGATGTAGATGATCAGCATGGTCAGAACGTCCACGTTGGCAGCGCCCTTGGCGAACGTATCAAACTTTTCGTTGATGCTGCCCTTGAACATGATGAAGGCCACCAGAACGGCCAGGAACATCGCGGTAACAGAGGGGAACTGATAGAATGCCATGTCGACGCCCTTGGACTGGTAAACCAGACCGGCGCCCATGTAGACAACGATGAATACCAGGAACGGGAGCAGTGCGAGACCATTCGCTTTCTTGTTGTTCAGGGTATTGCCCATATAGGGTTCCTCCTTTTTTCTTCCAAAGCTTGTTGATAGGTTCTTGGGACTGCTTATTGTGTTTTTACACAATTAAAGTGGGATTGCCTCTCTCCTCTATTGTCAAGTATACCATAATTGTGAACGGATTGTTAATGCTTTTTTTCTATAATTGGTTATCGCTCTATCGATAGCGATTGAAGCTTTTTTTGTTAGCCGTTTTCCTGTCGTTCCGCTGCTCCATTTTATGCACTTTTGAGTGCATTCAGCCCTCCCCTGACAACTTTTTCAGACAGCAAAAAAATTGAGGCGGCCCCTTGCGGGACCGCCTCGATTTTCAGTTCATCAGGAGTTTTTCCAGTTCCGCCGGGGTATCTGCCAGAAAATCCGCTCCCGCGTTTACCAGATTTTCCCGGCTGCGGAAACCCCACGTCACGCCGCAGGCCTTCAAGCCCGCGTTGTGTCCGGTGCGGATGTCCACATCGCTGTCTCCCACCATCAGCGTCTCCTCCGGCCGGGCGTTCAGCTTTTCCAGAATCCCGCGGGCCACGCCGGGGTCCGGCTTCACCGGTGTGCCGGGAAGATTCCCCCGGATCACCTCAAAAATACCGGGGAAGTAGTGGGCTACGATCACCTGACTGAATTCGTCCGCCTTGTTGGAGCAGACCGCCAGCCGCACTCCGGCGCTCGTCAGCTTTTTCAGCAGCTCCGGCATCCCGGCATAGGGTGCGGTCAGTTCCATATTGTGAGCGCCGTAGTACCGGTTGAACTGCGCAAGGGTCCGTTCCAGCGTCTGCGGCTCCTGGGCCTCTGCCGGGGAGAACCGGCTCACCAGATTGGGGATGCCGTGACCCACCATGCCCTCGACGGCCTGTACGGTGTACTCCGGCCAGCCGTTTTCCCGGCAGACGGCGTTGGCGGTGGCCGCCAGATCCCCGATGGTATCCAGCAGCGTGCCGTCCAGATCAAAAATCACTGTGCGATACATGTATGATGCCTTTCTCTCTTATTCCGCCGCGTTCCACGCGGTCTCCAGGGCGATCTCCATCATCTCATGGAAGGAGTCCTGCCGCTCCTGAGCGCTCAGGGCTTCGCCGGTAAAAATATGGTCAGAAATGGTAAGGATAGACAGCGCCCGCTTGCCGAAGCGCTGAGCCGTCCAGTAAATACCGGCGGTCTCCATCTCCACCGCCAGAATACCGAACTTCCGGTAGGTGGCGTTGGCCTCCGGATTGTCATTATAGAACTGGTCGGAGGTGAACACCTGTCCCACGTCCGCCCGGACGCCCAGCCGTTCCGCCGCTGCGGCAGCGTCCTTCAAAAGGCCGTAGTCCGCCGTGGCGCAAAGCTGGCCGGGGAACCGGTACTGGTCGGCAAAGTGGGAATTGGTGGAGGCGCCCATGGCCAGCACCACGTCCCGCACCTTCACATCCTCTCCGATGCCCCCGGCGGAGCCGATGCGGATGATGGTGTCCACGCCGTAGAAGTTATACAGCTCGTGGGCGTACAGTCCCGCAGAGGGAACGCCCATGCCGTGACCCATGACGGACAGTTTCCGACCCTTATAGGTGCCGGTATAGCCCAGCATATTCCGCACGGTATTGAAGCACACCGGGTTTTCCAGATAGTGCTCCGCTACGAATTTCGCCCGCAGAGGGTCGCCGGGCATCAGTACCGCCTTGGCGATGACGCCCTCCTCCGCTGCGATGCAGGCAGAGGGAGATTCTAAAATAGCCATATCAGATCCTCCTTATTTTTTGTCCTTGAACAGCGCCGCAAGACTCTCGTTGAAGGGCGGGTAGCAGATGCCCTTCTCCGTCACGATGCCGGTGAGCAGCTCATGGTCCGTCACATCGAAGGACGGGTTGAAGCACTTCACCTCCGGCAGGGCCATGGGCTTTTCGTACCAGAGATTCTTGATCTCGTCGCCGTCCCGCAGCTCGATGGGGATGTGCGCCCCGTCGGGACAGTTCATGTCGATGGTAGAGGTGGGCCCCAGCGTATACACGGGGATGCCGTAGTGCTTGGCCAGGATGGCCACGCCGCTGGTGCCGATCTTGTTGGCGAAATCGCCGTTGGCGGCGATGCGGTCACAGCCCACGAAGCAGGCCTGCACCCAGCCGTTTTTCATCACCATGGACGCCATGTTGTCGCAGATGAGGGTCACGTCCACCCCCGCCCGCTGCAGCTCATAGCTGGTGAGCCGCGCCCCTTGCAAAAGGGGGCGGGTCTCGTCGGCAAACACGCGAATGTGGATGCCCCGCTCCGCCGCCAGCAGAAAGGGCCCCTGTCCGGTGCCGTACCGGGAGGTGGCCAGCGGACCGGCATTGCAGTGGGTCAGAACGCCGTCGCCGTCCTTCAGCAGGCTCAGACCGTATTCGGAGATGGCGGTGCATTTGGCGATGTCATCCTCGTGGATGTCCACCGCCTTGCGGTACAGAGTCTCCAGCAATTCCGCCCGGTCATCCTTCAAGTGGGTCTTGGCGGTATCCAGCATCTCCCCCACCGCCCAGCGGAGATTCACAGCCGTGGGCCGGGCCGCTCCCAGCAGTTCGCCGTCGATCTGCAATTTCCGGTAAAAGGTCTCGTTGTCCTTGGCGTCAATGTCCCTGGCCAGCGCGTACATGCAGTAGCCCGCGCAGATGCCGATGGCCGGCGCGCCCCGGATGCGGAGCATTTTGATGGCCTCGATCATCTCCTCCACGGTGCGCAGCTCGATCTCTTTTTCCTCGTTGGGCAGCAGTGTCTGGTCGATGATGTACAGCCGCTCCGTGGCCTTGTCATAGCGGATGTTCTGAACGTGGGTCACCTGCCGGATCGCTTCATTCATAGTCCGCCCCCTCACACATACAGAACGCGGTCCTCTTTCCGGGCCTTGTCCCCCAGGACAGCCTGATCCGTATAGCCTAAAATGCAGTTGCCGACGCCCTTCCAGTTTTCGCCCAGACCCCACTCCGCCAGCAAAGCCTTGCCCTCCGGCAGCTCAAAGGTCTCCATGGCCCGGTTGATCCAGCAGGAGCCGACGCCCAATGCGGCAGCAGCGTTCATCAAATTGCCCATCACCAACGAACCGTCCTGGAGCCAGTTGGGATACTCGCTGTCGGACAGCACCACAATGGCCTCCGGCGCACCGTAAAAGGGTGTTCCCTCCGGTGTGCCTAAAATCCGGCCGTTCAGCCGTTCCAGTCTGGCAAGCACGGCGGCGTCACGCACCACCACCAGCTTAGTGCTCTGGAGATTCTTGGCGGAGGGCGCGTAAAGACCGGCCTCCACAATGGCGTCCAGATCCTCCTTTTTCAGCGGCTCCGGGCGGAAAGCACGGATACTGCGGCGCTCTTTCAGAACCTTTAAAACCTCATTCATGGTCAACACTCCTTTTGCAATAAGATCGTTATGGTTATTCTATCACGGTTTTTTTGATTCTCCAATATTTTTTCACAGGGAGCGGCCATATTTCCCCTTGCATAAGCCTGTTTTGGACCGCATAGGATAAAGCAACAAAAGGCGGGGAGTGTTGTGCTTTGAAGGGAAATATGGAGGAGCGGGCTGAGCGCCTTGCTCTTTACATCATAGAGAACCGGACCACGGTCCGCGCCGCCGCTGCCAAATTCGGCATCAGCAAATCCACGGTCCACAAGGACATTTCAGAACGGCTGCCCCTTTTTAACCGGGCGCTGTACTTGCAGGTCAAGGAGGTGCTGGACGTGAACAAGGCCCAGCGGCACATCCGGGGCG
>ENA-ORNB01002359-ORNB01002359.1-human-gut-metagenome-genome-assembly--contig:-NODE-2359-length-10415-cov-3.034942_pt1 | contig 10415 bp, 7 predicted proteins | sample MGYA00242112_ERZ509016 | MGnify/ENA primary metagenome ERZ509016 (study PRJEB26280, sample SAMEA2338705) | human gut metagenome | biome: human gut; feature: human-associated habitat; material: faeces...
ACCTGAAATTTATTTGATATGGATTGAAAATCTCCGGCAGAGATTACTTTTTGTCTATGAAAATCACTGACCGAGACAATCTTTCTACAACTCATCAAACACTTCCTATGATAATGTTTCATCCTCAAAAACACGTTATAGAAAAGATTACTCTTCAGGTCTACATTTCTATAAACCCATTCAACCTCCACACCTTGTATGATAGGTACAGTTCTACTCAATTGTTCTTTTGAGAAATATTTTCCTGCTATAGCAGCCGAAGGACACTGATTCAACAAGATAAGATCAAAACCATCCAAATCCATATTTTTCAAGAACGTACCATAATTATACATCCAAAAATACTCACCATATTTATTGGGTATTTGAATATATGTAAATTTAGTACTTTGGATTGGATTCTTATATTCCTTCGATAATACAGTCACTTTATGACCCAAGTCTACCAAAAGATTTGCATAATCATAAGCAACAATGATTCCTCCATCTAAATCTGGAAGAAAAGCATGGGTTACAATCAAAATATTACACATAAAGAATTAATACCTATGTTTTAAAGTAAAACTAGAGCAGTAACAAAACGGAATAATTAGATAAAACAAATCAGTAAACCCTTTCAAATTCAAAACAAAAAAATAAACAAATATTAAAATAAAAGGAATTTTTCCAAGATATTTATTATTTCTATAAACTGCAAATATAGATACAGATTGAAACACAATAAAACTAATCAATCCAACAATTCCAAAATAGAATATCATACGTATAAATCCAATATCTGTATGCATATAAAACCTGCCAAAAGAATCCATCCATAGCCCGTCTCCTATCACCCATGTCTTAAACAAAGAAGGAAATATATACATTCTAAACATTGCATTTGTCGAAGCCGTTTCCAATTGCCCTGTCTGAGTATATGAATTAATCAATTCAAATCCAAAATCATAGGCTACCAACAAACTAGTCTTCACCTCATAAGAAAAATTCATCACGAATAAAGAAAAAGCACACAACACAACAAACATACTCAAAACCAATTTAATCGAACTAATTTTGATTTTTAATTTCCACATATTAGATTTAAATATAACAAAAGCAATCGCCATTAAAACACCCACTAAAGTTGTTCTTGCCATCATCATACCAACAATAGATATCAAACAAAAAACAAAGCACAAGAATACTTTTTCATATAACATACACTTTTTTTTATCAGCATAAAATACTAACAACAACAAAATCATTCCATGTATTATACCTGATTGAAAAAATTGAGTACCAAACCCTATCAATCTAGCTCCCATCTCTTCAATCAATTTAGTTTCAGCCAAAGACGTATACTTCAATAAATCAGTAAAACACACCATTTTATCCACATCTAAAAACATAACTAATGAAATAATCAATTGAAGCAACGCTGAAGCAATATAATATTTCACAATCAATTCAAAACTTATATCTTTATATAGAATTTTAAAAAGAATCGATATCGTATAAAATGAATACACATTTAAAAGATTCACAATTCCAAATTGCAAAAAAGTATAATCATTAGTACCATTTACAACAGCAGAAATAATCAAAGATATAATAACCAAATAAAACCCACAAAAAACATAAAAATTACACCATTTGATTTTAAAAAGACCTCTATTCATAAAGAAATTATATAAAATACCAAAAAGTCCTAATATAACAGAAAAGGTCACAGGAAAGATCTTATAATGTATTTGATATACATAAGAAAACACACAAAATAGCAGAATTATTTTTCCTGACAAACGAACAAAATATAGATACCCTCTATTAGACACATTCATAATAGTCTATCTTTCTTTATAATAAATCTCTTTAATAAAGCCAATGCAACAACAATTTCAAATCGAAAAATATCACCACTAACAAACAAATAACACAAACATTTAAAGTTATACTTTCTTAAAGAGGAATAAAGTACTTCCAATAATTCTCGTGGGTACTCTTTCTTTTTTATATAACAAATTGTACTTATATCTATACTATTTTCGATTTGACGATCCAACTTTTCATCCTTAAACCGTGCAGAAATTAAAAACCTACGACAAGCAGATGCAGTCCGTTTCTGGACATCACTAAATTTATGACTTACTTGCCCATCCGACAATCTATATCTCAACAACGGTTCCTGTATATTATAAAACTCACCCAACAAAGATAAATCAATCCACATCTTATAATCCTCCGCATGAGGATAATCAGCATCATACCTCACCTCGTTATCAATGAGCACTTGCCGACGAACCATTACCGTTGGATGAGCAAAACAAGTCTGAATAAACAATAGATTTTTCAGATCTTCCGATTCTTCTGGCAAAAACAGAGTGAATCTCTTAGCCGTATCTACTCCAAAAAGAATGATTTGCGTTCCACAAACTACGATATTTGGACTTTCCTCCATCACCTTGACTTGCTTTTCAAAACGTGTTGGAAGAGAAACATCATCAGCATCCATCCGTGCTATATATTTCCCTTGAGCCAAGTCCAATCCTCTATTCAATGTATAGATCAAACCCTCATTTTTTTCATTCCGATAATAACGAATTCTCTTATCCGAATAAGCATGAATCACCTCTTCTGTATTATCCTGCGATCCGTCATTGATAATGATCAACTCAAAGTCCGTAAATGTTTGGCTTAAAATACTATCGATAGATTCCCCTATCGTATCTTGAACATTATAAGCCGGCAATACTACACTAATCAACATGCTTTTCTAATATTTTATCCACATAAGGAGATACTTCTAAAATATCCTGCAAATGCCATGTATCCACATAAGCTGATAATTTGCCTGTCGTATTATTTATATAATAAACTGGCTTATGAAATAAAATAGATAAAATTAACCCATGCAAACGAGTCGTTATTACTTCCGAGTAAGGGGAAATAAAATCACAACCTCTCTTTAGAAGATAAGGACGAACAATACGGATAGCATATTCATCAGCCAGATGGTTAACAAATCTTTGCAAAACAGTTAAACAAGTTATTTTTTGCAAGTAATAAGCAGCTCTTTTCATTATCCTCAAAATCAATAAGCAAATTGGTCTTCTTTCTAATGAGGGCCAGTCACGTATATCAAAACCTCTCAAATCATCCAATATGGTAGAAAAATCCATTTCCTTATCAATACGCCTCAGATAAAGTTTTTGCCCCCAAAAAACACATTCTCTGTATTTATTCAAATATTCATCAGATATATAAAAAGCCATATCTGGAACTAACAAAATCTTATTCTTTCCAAAATGCTCTTTCAAAAAGTTATAACTCCATTTATCACGCGCACACAATGTCAAATCATTATGACGAGCCATGACTGCCGCATCTTTCGCTATTAAAGATTCATCCTCATACCAAATAGACTGAGGAAACATTATGATCCGATTATTTGGGAACTGTTCTATTACTCTCAAACGGAAATCTTGACACTCCCTATACAAATCACCAAAATTACCTCCACCATTAAACAGTATAACGGTTTCGGGGTGGAGGTAATTTTCACACCATGAATTTGACGAAGACTGCAAACACTTATATTTTATAGAAGATAAAAACTGCCTTTCACCTTCCCATATCAATATATCTCCTATATTACCATGATAAGGATTATCTAAATGTACATAATCTGATGTTATTAAAGGTTCTATATTATCTTTTATTATCTTCCTTAATTCTTCTATCTTTTCCTGAAAATCCATTATTTTATATTTAAGCCATTTATAATCAATCATTTCAATATCTATTACAGATAAACATTTTTCATAACGACTACAATTTTTCCTCTATCACTTATATATCCCACAAATTTTCCTAAGTTGAACAATCAAAATTTCCCGTTCTCTTCTATCTAAACCGAAACAATACATAACTAAAAAATTCAATACCAACGAGAGTATTCCTAAAAAAATAATTTTCTCTTCATCACCAATCATTTCCAATGGTAAATAAACAATAGGGAAGACAAACGCAGTCACCACGATCACTCTCCCTAACACCTCTCGCAAATATCTTTTAATAGAAAAAGCATAAAGCCGCTTCAAATACCACAAGCGCACCCAAAGTATCAAAATACTCAAAATACAACGAATCTCCAGTACCACCTCTGGTACATACCCTATCCTCAAAAACAAATAACTGACTGGCAGGTTGGCCAGGATCATCACACTCATCAGTATCTGATAATCACGGATCTTTCCCGTGGCCTGTACCGATACCCAAAGTGGACCTTGCAAAGCGTCCAGCAAAGAGAGCAATATCATCAAGCGACAAAACGACACCGTATGCGCAGGTACCTCCCCCAACCACAGCGACAACACTTCCTCACAACAGATATACAGAGGCAAAGAGATAGCGAACAACAGGAAATAAGAGTATTTCGAGGTACGCATGATCAAGTCGATGAAATAACAACGATCGCCTGACACATAGGATTTCACGATCTGAGGATTGAATGCTGTCTGGAAATTACTCACAAAACTATAGACCGCCGTTTGTACCTGATTGGCGATACCCATAGCAGCGTTCACCGTCACGCCGAAAAAAAGATTCAACAAGATGTTCAATCCTTGCGAGGCTCCCATATTGGCTATTCCTCCAAACAGACTCCAGCCAGAGAAACCTAGCAACTCGCAGAACAACCCTTTATCCCAAAAGAAATGATAATGACATACTGCAAACGATCGCCTGCAATACAAATAATAACAAGCCAACACCAAAGCCAGTACGACAAACATCAAGAACCCATAAAAGATCAAACGATCCCATGCGGTCCAAGTCAACAAATACACAATCAACAAACGAAACACGGCCTCAATCACACTGATATAAGCATAGAATGACATCCGCTCATGTGCGATAATGGCTGCGTTATAAGGAGCACGCATGATATTAACACAAGTGCCCAATATCGTAAATTGATATGTAAGTGTCACCGCCCATCCCCTATCCGCAGGATATTGGATGTAGCGTTCCAAAAACCACAACCCAGCAGTCTCCGCAAGTACGAACGTCAGCAACGCTATTCCTAGATGGATCGTGACACTGGCAGAGAACACGTGTTGGGTTGTCACCACGTCCCAACTCATAATTCAAGAACCGTTGCGTGGAGGTGACCATGGCGTTATTGACAAACGTAAAGAGTACAACTATTCCTCCCACCACGTTATAAATCCCGTAGTCCTCTACCCCCAGCATCTGTAATACAACTCGGCTGGTGTATAGCGTCACCCCCATGATCAAGAGCATACGTACATAGAGGAACAGCGTGTTCTTCGCTATCCGCTTATTATTCTCGGATATTGAATGCATATATCTTATTGAGAATTGGTATCCTTCAAATTTAGAGCAACTGTAACACTCTTCAAATTCTCAAGCGTACAACTTTCTTGATTTGCACACAGCCTTCATACTGCTTGGATAGCCATCAAAACGAACCACATAAAAAGCGTTAGCACTGACTTCGGTCACGCAGTATATATTCAAGGGAATATACAGTATATATCCGGATGCACATGTAGTATATATCCTCAAGAGACAGATAGGTAGATATATGTTATAGTAACCGAATATATTTAGGATCGACCTCTACAGCAGCAACCAACAGACCTGGTATCTCTACGATCAAACGTTTCACACGGGCCCCTCGTATAGAGAGTAAAGACCCTCGTAGCCATCCAGTGGACCACCCTCGATGCGGATCATGCGACCGTACATCGCAGGAGTTAATTCTTCCACCAAGAAATAACGTGGGGAATCATCGGAATGGACAGCACAGATAAAACGGTTCATCTCCGCATGGCCTACCGTCATCGGCTTACGGTAGCCACCACGCAAATAACGATATTGGAGGGTACTGATCTCTTCTACGATTGGATCCATACAGGTACGGGTAGTATGGGCAAAAAGTAAATCGTGCAGAAGAGGAACCTCCTCACGAATCCGCTTACCCTTCCTCTCGACCAACCGCCAACGCATAGGAGTGAAAATCTCAATACCCTTTTCCTCTAGCAACCTATAGGCCGGGCGTTTAGCATTGGGACGGGTCAAGTCTCGCAATACGAACCAATCGTCTGTTAAAGGATATTCCATTGGATAAGGGATAATTCTTCTAGTCCTGAAAGGATGTGTATTTTCTTAATATCCAATCAGTTATACAATAGACTCTTGTAAGTTAGAAAGCGTATACTCTCTTTTCAAGACCTTTTGTTGCCATCGAAGCCAACTTGTTTTACGCTCAAAAGACCCTATATTTAATACCGAGAAGGCATTTTTATAGCCTTTGAGCTATTTTGGCAAATAGGCTACTTGGCGAATAGCATTCGTTTCACGCCGCAAATATAGCAAAAAATAACCAAACACAAGCAAACATCAAGCCTTGTTTGTGTTTGGTTATTTTTCACTACATTTGTGTTCGCTAAAAAAGGAGTAATTTAAAATGATCGATCAACCTACCATAGACCGGATATTGGACGCGGCGAACATCGTGGATGTTGTCTCTGAATTCGTGACTCTTCGGAAACGAGGGATCAACTATGTAGGATTATGCCCATTTCATTCGGACAAATCACCGTCTTTTTACGTATCCCCCTCAAAGAATATCTGTAAGTGTTTCGCTTGCGGAGAAGGTGGAACCGCCGTTCACTTCATCATGAAGCATGAGCAACTCAGCTATTTCGACGCTTTACGCTTTCTGGCGAAAAAATACAATATAGAGATACAGGAACGGGAACTTACCGAGAAAGAGAAACAAATCCGTAGCGACCGGGAAAGTATGCTTATCGTCAATAGTTGGGCGGGACAATACTTTTCTACTTTATTACATGAGCATGTTGAAGGGAAAAGCGTAGGTATGCGTTACTTTGCCGAGCGAGGATTGCGGGAAGATATCATCCGTAAATTCCAGCTCGGGTATAGCTTGGACCAGCGGGATGCTTTATACAAAACCGCTATAAAAGCAGGTTATAAAAAGGAATTCCTCGAGAAAACCGGTTTAGTTATCGCTTATGATAATGGAAACGTGAACGATCGTTTTCGAGGACGTGTCATCTTTCCCGTCCATACGCTAAGCGGAAAGGTCGTGGCATTCGGCGGACGTGTATTGAAAAAGGACGAGAAGACCGCGAAGTACGTAAACTCTCCCGAAAGCGAGATTTATCATAAGAGTAACGAGCTTTACGGCATCTATTTCGCCAAGCAAGCAATCATGAAACAGGATCGCTGTTTCTTGGTGGAAGGATATATGGACGTGATCGGTATGCACCAAGTGGGCGTAGAGAACGTGGTTGCCTCCTCGGGTACGGCGCTCACGCAAGGGCAAATCCGGCTCATACATCGTTTCACGAATAATATCACGGTATTATACGATGGAGACGACGCCGGAATCAAAGCGGCTCTCCGGGGTATCGATATGTTATTGGAAGAAGGGATGAACGTCAAGGTCGTGCTTCTTCCAGCGGGAGAAGATCCGGACTCATTTGCCCGCAGCCATAGCGCAAGCGAGTTCGCAGAGTTTATCAGCCAGAACGAGACGGATTTCATCCGTTTCAAGACGAAGTTGTTATTGGCGGAAGCGGGGGGTGATCCGATCAAACGTTCCGCCCTGATCTCGGATATTATCCGTACGGTAGCGATTATACCTGATAATATCGCTCGCTCCGTGTATATCCGGGAATGTAGTACGACCATGGAGATAGACGAGCAAGTCTTACTCAACGAGGTCAATAAGATCCGTCTCAACAAGGAAGAGAACCAAGCGGCTAAATCCGTAAGGAATACACCGCCCGTTCAACCTCCAGCCAATACGATCCCTGAGTATCCGGATTTCCCCGGCTACCAACCGTATACACCGGAAGAGGCGAATACCCTTCCTCCGGAAAATATTCCGCCTCCACTGCCCGAGGACTATATTCCGGAAGAGGAAGCGGGTCCGCCCCCTACTCCTCCCTACGAGGTTCCGACGGCTCCCAACATACAGGTCCAACCGAAACGTTCTCCTTTTGAGGCTTATGAGTTGGCTCTTCTGCGCTATATCGTACGATATGGCGAACGTGTCCTCTATGACTACGTAGATGAGGAGACCAACGAGCATGTCATCATGAGGGTCGCCGATTATATCCGTTTCGATCTGGAACGTGATGACCTTACGTTTTATACGCCAGCCTTCAAACAAATGCTGGATGAAGCTGCTGAACATTGTCAAAACGAGGGCTTTATGGCCAGTCGTTATTTCCTTGCCCATCCGGACCCGAACATCAGCCGGCTTGCCGCCAACCTTATCAGCGATAAGTACCAGCTTAGTAAATATCATACGAAGTTCAGGGAACTGGAGCAAGAAGAAGATAAATTGGATTACTTGGTACCCCGGGAAATCTATTCTATGAAAGATGCCTATATCCTCCATAAGATAAAGGATATCCAAGCGAAAATCAAAGAAGCTCAAAACAAGGGAGACATGGAGCTGATCTTTGATTTAATGAAACAGAACGCCCACCTCAACGAGATCAAGAACGTGCTCTGCAAAGAGCTGGGTGAGCGTATCGTATTAAAAATGTAATAAAAAAACATCTATGAATTTCCTTGAGACAGAAAACGTGGTAAAACAGTACGCCGGGCATCTGGCGCTGAACAAGGTAAGTATCCAAGTTCCTCAAGGAACAATCTTTGGATTACTGGGGCCTAACGGAGCGGGCAAGACGACCTTGATCCGGATCATCAACCGGATTACAGCGCCGGATAGCGGAATCGTTCGCTTCAACAGCCATGAATCCAGCCCGGAAGACATCTACCAGATCGGTTACTTGCCGGAAGAGAGAGGGTTGTATAAAAAGATGAAAGTCGGGGAGCAGGCGATCTATCTGGCACAATTGAAAGGTCTCTCCTACCCAGAGGCACGCAGTCGTTTGACCCGTTGGTTCGAGAAATTTGACATCATGCCTTGGTGGAATCGCAAACTGGAAGAGCTGTCGAAAGGTATGCAGCAGAAAGTACAGTTCATCATTACCGTGATACACGAACCCGAGCTATTGATCTTTGACGAGCCATTTAGCGGATTCGATCCGGTCAACGCCGATCGTCTTAAACAAGAGATATTGGAGTTGAAGGCGGCCGGACATACCATTATATTCTCAACTCACAACATGTCCTCCGTTGAGGAGATTTGTGACGAGATTGCTTTAATCAATCGCTCTGAGGTCGTCCTGTCCGGAAATGTCAAGGAGGTACGGGAACGGTTTAAGAGTAATACCTATATATTAAATGTACGCAAGGAGACTGGAGGTATTGAGGAGTTAAGGATACGCAAGGAAGAAAATATCAGTAACTCCGACTGGCTCACCCGGCTGGCGTCCCAATATGAGATACTTTCCTTCACGGAAGAGATCCCTTCTATGAATGACATTTTTATCAACACCGTTTCCGGTACAAACACATCAAAGGTATGAGCAAAATTGGATTAATCATCAAACGGGAATATCTCCGGAGAGTAAGTAAAAAGTCATTTATCCTGCTCACGTTCCTCACACCGTTTCTATTTGCGGCGCTCGTATTCGTCCCTCTTTGGCTTTCATCGATCAAAGGCGACGAGGTACATACCATAGCGATCCTCGACTCCACAGGTAAATACGCCCCGCTATTCGAGGATACGGAGACTTATCGTTTCATCCATAGTAACCAGAGTATGGATACCTACAAACAAATCCCTGATAAGGAAATATTCGCGTTCCTTACGGTCACGGAGGATTTACTGGAAAATCCAAAAGCCGCTACTTTATATTCCAAGAAACAAATCCCGGGAGAATTGAGCCGACTCGTCAATATGACACTAAAGAAGCAGATTGAAAGTGACAAACTGGCAACGTTCAATATCCCGAATTTGAAAGAAATCATAAAAGAAAGCAAAATCAATTTCAATATACAGACCATCAAATGGGGGGATGACGGAAGCGAAAAGCAATCCTCGTCCGTAGTAGCCTCCATAACCGGAGTAATTTTCACCATGCTTATCTATATGTTCATCCTAATCTATGGAGGAATGGTCATGCAAGGGGTTATGGAAGAAAAGACGAACCGGATCATCGAGATTATGATCTCGTCCGTCAAACCTTTCGACTTAATGATGGGTAAAATTATAGGAATCGGTTTTGTCGGGCTTACGCAAGTATTCCTTTGGGCGGTTATGACCTTTATTCTCATCACCGGGGGAACTTTCTTTTTGGGAGGAGGTATGGAAAGCGAGATCTTGCAATCAAGCATGGCACTTAACACAACCCCTAACATGACGGTTATCGCAGCCCAGCAGCCGGCAAATGAATGGATAGAGATGCTTCATACGATTAACTTCACCGAGATAGGCATCTTGTTTATCGCTTATTTCATAGGCG
>ENA-ORNB01002360-ORNB01002360.1-human-gut-metagenome-genome-assembly--contig:-NODE-2360-length-10414-cov-9.974418_pt1 | contig 10414 bp, 8 predicted proteins | sample MGYA00242112_ERZ509016 | MGnify/ENA primary metagenome ERZ509016 (study PRJEB26280, sample SAMEA2338705) | human gut metagenome | biome: human gut; feature: human-associated habitat; material: faeces...
TGATGCATCGCATCCTGCTGGAAGTGATATTTCAGATTTGATAGAATGTAGGTATATTTCTTATTATGATTACATACAAAGTGGTTATAAGAAAGAAGATAAAGATGTTGGACAATATATAGATATGACAGAATATTGGGGAATTGAAGGAGCAAAGATGCTGAAAGATGAACTTACGAAAATAAATAATAGAAATACGAAGCTTATTGCACCAACCCTTGTTTTAAAATTCCTAAAATCCGCAACTATCATCCAATACACGATTAAGGGTAGATTTATGAGTCGTTAGTAGTAGCTTTCAGTAAAAAGCAACAGCACAACATCAATATGTAGCCAACATCCCCTTACCCCACGATGCGACTTGAGGAAATACGCAGATTCTAACCGGAAAGAAAGGATTCTTATCCGAATTCTGTTTTGAAGGGTTTTGCATAAGCGCGGTTCTCTGTGTAGATATTCAGCACGTATTGCCTTGCAGTCATGATCCACTTGGCAGGTACGGAGATGAATCTGAAGACAAAAGCCTTTATGCGACTCGTTTTCTTGAGCCCAAAAGCCTTGGTGTCAAGCCTGCTCATGATGGTCTTGTAGAAATTGTGTATCAATGCAGTAAGCAGAAGAAAGACAGTATTCTCCGCCATGAATGACTTGGGGAGCCTGCTCCAACCGAATCCGTTGTTCATGTCGTCAAAGATACGTTCCTTGCCGCCACGCAGATTGTAGAATTCAACAATGTCCCTTGTCGATGACTTGTAATCGTTGGTCAGAATACAACGGTAAGTGTATTCGCCTTCCCATAGGTCAAGGTCGCCACTGTTGCGTCTTTGTCTCTGGATGACAAGACGATAGCACTTGCCTTCCCATTTCTCAACGAGAATGGAATTGAGTTCGAACTGGATGCCGTTAATCTCCTCCGTCTTCCATCCTCTCAGAGCAAAGATGTCATTGTAGAGCGAACTGCATCGGTTGGCACGGATGTAGAAATGTTTGCAATGCTTCTCTATCTCACTGACGATTTCCTTCGAGCAGGAACCGCAGTCTGCCCTGAAGCGATTTACACGGATGTTCTGGGATTCCAGAAGAGCGAAGAATCTCTTATGGGTGTCTGCCTGATGAAAACGCACATTCGTGTTGCCATCGCTGTTCTCGATATAGACTATCTTGTCACCGATAACATATACGCCAGGCCTGTAGCCGAGGAACTTTTTGTAGGTCGGTTTTGCATCATACTTCTCCGTTTCAAGAAACTGATGGTCAAAGTCAACATCGTATTCCTCAATTTCCTTCAACTCGCCTGTAGAAACCAAAGCGTTTATAAGCAATGTGTTGAGTTTGTCTGCAGTATTGAAATCATAGGTCTTGCCTTGGTCGGAAGTATAGGAGATGTTTTCCTGTGTCAGTTCCTTGATGGCTCTGAGGATGGTATCAGAGCTGCATGTACGAAGGGTAGGATGATACGAGAGATGGCGCATCAGTTGTGACGTTACGTCTTCCACGCATGAGCCGCCACAGAAATAAACGCTCATCAGCGAACGGACTATCTCGCTGAACTGATATCCGATGATACTGCGGCATCTCTGACCCAGTGTTGAGTCGATAACGGGTGAAAGCATGGAGTCAAATTTCTCCATGATTGAAAAAATTCCTCCAAAAGGTGTGAGTTTCTCAGATTTTATTTGTACCTTCCGGAGTTTGACACTTTAGAAGAGAGAAAAAGGTCAATATTGTCGGCTGGAGATAGCTGTAACGGCGATTTTCAGCCGACAAATTTTTTCCAGATATGTAATGTATTGAGTTCCCCCCTCGCCAGAACTACTCTCCTTTATCTTCTTTGTCCCGTTTCTTCGTGGAAGCTATTATGCCTCTCATTGCCTTTTTGGTGACTATCTGAGTGTCGGTTCTGAAGCCTGCGGAGCCGTGCAGATGATTGGTCAGGTCAGTCCTTGTATATGTGGGGATATAGCCTTCTCCGTTTACGCTCAGGAAGTTCATGTCCTTCAGCGTCCCGAGGATCTCCAGCGAAGAGAAGTGCATTCCACCTCTGTTTACCTTCTTTTCCAGATACTTGTATATCAGCAGAGCCAGAAAGCAGGTCAGGAAGTGGGCCTTGATCCTATCGTCCCTCTTGAGATAGACAGGTCTTGCCTCAAGTTCGGTCTTTGTGACCCGGAAGTCGTTTTCCACTATCCACCTGCCGCTCTTCAGACGTATCACCTCCTCCGCCGGTGCCTCAAGATCAGTGCAGATACAGTAGAAGCCGTCGAAGTGTGCCTCCTGCTCTATCATCTTCTGATTCAGGGAAAAGCTTTCCACCTGCGCCAACTCACCGTCTTCTGTGCAGTACTCCGCCTTGATGAACCGCTTCGCATCGTTCGGACTCTTGCGCTTCGATACGGTCGCCCGTCCGGAGTCCAGCAGCGCCTGTGCCCTTGTTATCTGCCCCTGACGCACATATGACAGATAGTTCCGGTATTTGAACGAAAAGGTGACGATATACCGCTGTTCCAGGATTTCTCCGCCGCTCATCCTGACAGGCTCCCAGCGCTCCTTGTAGAAAAGTGCCTCTCTGTACTCTTCGCCGTTGACCTCGGCCAGACTGTACTGTCTGTCCGAACCGCATACCATCCATCCGTCCGACGACAAGGCCCAGTCCTGAAGGGCCCTGCCCATTTTCTTGACCGACTGGACCGTTATGAATGACCTCTCGCTTACCGCATCGTTCTTCCTGTTCTCGTAGGTCGACAGTCCGCCGTCCGTGCAAACTATTATTCTCGACAGTCCGAACTTCTCTTTCAGTATCTCCTCCATTGGCTTCAATGTCGTGCTCTCTGCCTTGTTGCCCGGCTCTATACACATCGCCAGTGGAATGCCCTCCCGATCCACGAACAGCCCCATCTGAACTATCGGCAAGGGACGTCCTTCCTTGCTGTGCCCGTACTGGACCAGACCTCCTTCCTCCTCCCACTCGAAGAAGTAGTTCGTCAGGTCGTAGTAAACCACCGCAGTGTCCCGCTTGCCTAACTTCAGACTGCGCTTGTACACGTCAGCCTGTATCTCATTGAATTCGCCCGCCAGCATGCTCAATGCTCGATAGACCTGGTGGATATCTTCCTGTGGCTGCTCGAGAAAACGCCTCGACTCCTCCAGTGATGACAACTTCGACCCCGGATACAGAAGCCTCGTATATAAAAGCCGCGACAGAATGCCGTTAAGGTCAAACCTGTTCCTGTGCTTCCCCTCTATCTTCCTGCAGATATAGTCAAGCCCAAGTTCATAATATATCTTCTGCAGAAACAGGTAGCCCCCGTTGTAGCTGCGTTGTTCGTCTTTCTTCAGCAGAACGGCCGGATTGCATTCTATCATGACGGATTTCCGCGCCTCCTTTTCAGCCCTCGTGAGTTCTGCAACGTATTTCTTCGCCTCTCCAACTGGGTCTTCATCCCCAAACCTGGCTTTCAAGTCTTCTATTGTCCCTAACTTCTCGACATTTCTCGTAGAACATTTCCCTTCCGGCGTTCTGAACGACTTCTGAACATAGTAAAATGTATAGTTTTTTGTCTTGCAGGCTTTTAGTATCATGGTAAAACCTTTGTAATATATCACAATATATTACAAAGATAAAAATAAAATTTGACAAAAAAAAGACTTTCATCAGAAAGTCTTTCAATTATTTGCATTTTTTATTTTTACTGGAAAGTGTCAAACTCCCGACTTAATTATAATAGAACTTTCAGCATGACTATAATCAAAAGGGCTATTTGGATTTTGTTCCGGATAGTCCTTTTTATTTGTGATTTAAATCATCATTTACGATATTTCCGATTTTTAGAATTGCAGAATAATTTCTATATTTGCACCGCCTTTAATTAAGAATCAGATAATTTCTATATAAATCAGATTAAGAAATGACAAAGAGCGCATTACAAATTGCAAGAGCAGCTTACCTGCCTAAGGTTCCCGCTGCATTGAAAGGTGCTGTAAAAGCCGTTGATGGCGAGTATACAGAATCAGTAGCCGATCAGGAAGATATCAAGAAACTATTCCCGAACACGTACGGGATGCCTGTAGTTACTTTCGAAAAAAGTAACGAAAAGAAAGAGCTGCCGGCAATGAACGTCGGTGTGATTCTTTCCGGTGGTCAGGCTCCTGGTGGTCATAACGTGATTGCAGGTCTGTTCGACGGTATCAAGGCTAATAACGCAGCTTCTCGTCTGTATGGCTTTATCTTGGGACCTGGTGGTCTGATCGATCATAAATATATGGAACTGACGGCTGATATTATCGACGAATACCGTAACACAGGTGGTTTCGATATGATCGGTTCAGGTCGTACCAAACTGGAAACAAAAGAACAGTTCGACAAGGGATTGGAAATCCTGAAAAAGTTGGATATCAAGGCGCTGGTTATCATCGGTGGTGACGATTCCAACACAAATGCTTGCGTATTGGCTGAATACTACAAGGCTATCAACGCCGGTGTACAGGTAATCGGTTGCCCGAAGACAATCGACGGTGACTTGAAGAACGAACAGATTGAAACTTCTTTCGGTTTCGATACTGCTTGTAAGGTCTATTCTGAAGTAATCGGTAACATCCAGCGCGACTGTAACTCTGCTCAGAAATACTGGCACTTCATCAAATTGATGGGCCGTTCAGCTTCTCATATCGCATTGGAATGCGCTTTGCAGACTCAGCCGAATATCTGTATCATCTCCGAAGAAGTAGAAGAAAAGAACATGTCATTGGATGACATTGTTACTTATATCGCCGGTATCGTTGCCAAACGTGCAGAAGCTGGCAACAACTTCGGTACTGTATTGATTCCGGAAGGTCTGATCGAATTCGTTCCGGCTATGAAACGCCTGATCGCTGAGCTGAACGACTTCCTGGCTAAACACGATGCCGAATTCAAGATGATCAAGAAGAGCGAACAGCGTGCTTATATCATCAGCAAGCTGACAAAAGAAAACTCCGACTTATATGCTTCTCTGCCGGAAGGTGTGGCACGTCAGTTGTCTTTGGATCGCGACCCACACGGAAACGTACAGGTTTCTCTGATCGAAACAGAAAAATTGCTGTCGGAAATGGTTGGCAAGAAGTTGGCTGAATGGAAGGCCGAAGGCAAATATGTCGGCAAGTTCGCTGCACAGCACCACTTCTTCGGGTACGAAGGCCGTTGTGCTGCTCCGTCCAACTACGATGCAGACTACTGCTATTCTCTGGGTTATACGGCTTCTTGCCTGATCGCTGCCGGCAAGACTGGTTATATGTCTTCCGTACGCAACACGACTGCTCCGGCTGACCAGTGGATCGCTGGTGGTATCCCCGTAACCATGATGATGAACATGGAAAAACGTCATGGAGAAATGAAACCGGTTATCCAGAAAGCTCTGGTTAAGCTCGACGGTGCTCCTTTCAAGAAGTTCGCTGCCAACCGTGACGAATGGGCAATGACGACAAGCTATGTTTATCCTGGCCCTATCCAGTATTTTGGTCCGACTGAAGTTTGCGACGAACCGACCAAGACATTGCAGTTGGAACAAGCTAAATAATAGCATTCCGCGCATACTATAAAAAAAGAGACTGCCAAACTTTTGGACAGTCTCTTTTTTTATTTCCCTTGATTGCGAATATATTCAATTGCGTTCCGCTGTTTTACGCTACTGTGATGATTTTTAGATATTGATTATCTGATTTAGTTTCTCCATGTTTTTTCTTTTCGCTACTCCGGTTATCATAAACCAGTCGGCAAGCCACCAAATACCCAGTCCGCCGCCGGTAAGGAGTTTGATGATTCCTTTTACGATATCTCCGGTAAGAAAACGGTCGATTCCCAGTGTTCCGAAGAAGATGGAAACGAGTAATATCATGCCCGGTCGTTTGAAACGGGTTGTTTCCAAGATGAGCTCCTGTTTGGGAGTGAAGTTTAACAGCCGATGGATAGGAATTTCATATTCAGGAAATTTACTTTCATTAGCCAAAAGGAATTTATCGACTTTATCTGCTTCCATATTATATATAGTTTGTAATACGATACAAAGATAGTTTTTTCTTGATTATTTACAGTCCTTTGGAAGGTGCGTCAAATTGATATTACCGGACGCGGATGCCACAGACAATGTATAAATATAGTCTTTTAGTTGTAATTTAGAGTGATACTTGCGGGAAAGTACACTAAATCTCTGTATCTTTGAAGTTGGAAATATTAATTAAAACAACACAAGACTATGTTCTCAGGAATTGTAGAAGAAGCTGCTCAAGTAGTTGCGTTGAACGCGGATCAGGGAAATCTGCACATCACAATGAAATGTTCGTTTGTAAATGAACTGAAAATCGATCAGAGTGTGGCACATAACGGCGTATGCCTTACGGTAGTAAGTCTGACCGACGATACATATACGGTGACGGCTATTCAGGAAACGCTGGATCGTTCGAATCTAGGATTACTGAAAGTGGGTGACCTGGTGAACCTCGAAAGAAGCATGATGATGAACGGCCGCTTGGACGGACATATCGTGCAGGGCCATGTAGACCAAACCGCTGTTTGCAAGGATGTACGCGAAGCCAATGGAAGCTGGTATTATACGTTCGAATATCCGTTCGACAAAGAGATGGCACAGCAGGGATATATAACTGTCGAGAAAGGTTCGGTTTGTGTCAACGGTGTGAGCCTGACCGTCTGCAATTCGAAGCAGAACAGTTTCCAGGTGGCGATCATTCCGTATACGCATGACAACACCAACTTCTGCCAGATCGAAAAAGGTACAGTGGTCAATCTGGAGTTCGACATTGTCGGTAAGTATATCAGTAAAATGATGCAGTTCAAATGAAAGATTTCCTTTCTTTAGCAAGTCGGCGCCAAAGTGACCGGGCTTTTGATCCGCAGCGTCCGGTGGAGAAGGAGAAATTGCAGCGTATTTTGGAGGCGGCGTGTATCGCGCCGTCTGCCTGCAATTCGCAACCCTGGCATTTTATCGTAGTAGATGATCCCGAGCTGAAGAATCGGGTGGCGGACGCAACTTCGAACCGCGTCCTGGGGATGAACCATTTCACCAAACAGGCGCCCGTACATATCTTGGTCGTAGAAGAAAAGCCGAATCTGACAGCCGGCATTGGCTCATGGATCAAGGATAAGAATTTTTCCCATCTGGATATCGGCATAACGGCCGCCCATCTTGTGTTGGCTGCTGAAGACGAAGGGTTGGGTAGTTGCATTGTCGGTTGGTTCGATGAAACGAAAGTTCGTAAACTATTGGATATTCCCTCCGGCAAACGCATCTTGTTGGACATTGTCATCGGCTATTCCACTCAACCGGACAGACCTAAGAAACGCAAAGATCCGAAAGAAGTGATTAGCTATAATCGGTATTGAGATTTATGATTTATGATTTATGATTTTTTGTGGCATGAATAAATCATAAATCATAAATCTTCCTTTTTCTCTTCCAAACCCCCATCTTATAATAAACGAAGGTCACGAGCAACCCGATTGTGATGCTGATACCGATCGCCCACCAGATACCGCTACGTCCCAGCCAGGAACTGAGATAATAGGCGAGGGGGATACGGATCAGCCAGAGGCAGACCAGGCTGGTTATCATTGGGAACAAAGTGTCTCCAGCTCCCCTGAGTGCCCCGTTGTACACATTCAGTGCCCCGTGTATGATGAAGAAACCGCCGATAATCAGTAGATATTCCTTTCCGATCGCCACGACATCCGCGTCTTTCGTGAAAACTTTCATCATCTCGTCACCGAACAGATAGACGGCGGCAAAAGTCAATAGTCCCAGGACTATATTCGTGTACATTGTAAATCGTACCCCCCTTTTTACCCGGTCCAGTTTCCCGGCTCCGATGTTTTGTCCGCAGAAAGCCGCCAGCGCCCCCGATAAGGTGAGGATGGCCTGGGTGATGATCGTGTCTATTTTTCCGGCAGCCCCGTAAGCTGTCAGCGTATTGGTCCCGAAACTGTTCACAATCCCCAGCAGTGCTATCAGCCCGAGGGCGATCGCGCATTGCTGTACGCTTGTCGGTAGTCCGATTTTCAGACTCTCTTTGAACAGTTTCCAGTCGAATAGCATATCTTGCTTTTTGATGGACAACAATGGGTGCGTGTTGTTTACATACGCTAAAGCGATACACATGCCGATCCCCTGTGAAATGACAGTCGCCCGTGCAGCCCCCTCGATACCCCATTTGAACACGAGTATGAAAAGCAGGTCGAACGCAATGTTCAAGACAGTCGTAATCAGGATGAACAGCATTGGGCGTACAGACTCGCCCACACCTCGTAAAATCGAAATGATGCTGTTGAAGGTTACGAACAGGAATGTTCCTCCTATGTAAATGCGGAAATAGGACACCGCTTGCGGGATAACCTCTTCAGGCGTATTGGTCAGGCGGAAAACTGGTTCGGCAAAAATAATCCCTGCAATGGATAATATCACGCCTCCGACTAACATAAATATGAAGAAAGATGAAAAAGCAAGTTGTACCTTTTGATACTGTTTAGCCCCGAAAAGTTGTGAAATAACCACTGTAGTCCCGCTTCCGACACCGATCACGAATGAGATAATGAAGTAATAGATGAAGAATGATGCCGATACCGCCGCCAATGCCTCTTTTCCCAGGAACTGTCCGACAATAATGCTGTCCGTTATGTTATAGAATTGTTGCAGCAAATTCCCGATCAGCAGCGGTAATGCAAAGCGAATGATCACTTTCCATACTTTTCCCTCCGTCAGATCCGTATTCCCTTTTCTTTTATCCATCCCCTAATAATTGTCAATTGTCAATTATCCATTGTCAATTGTTTAAAGGTCTTTCAACAAAATGTTATCATTCGCCTTAATCATGTCCTCTCGGGTTTTCAGCAAAGCTTTCCATTCTTTGCTGAACAATTTGGACGTGTCAATTTTGAAATTTTCCGAACCGTATTCGTCCATTCGTGTCAGCAGATAACTGACCGTGATCTTGTTTACGTCGATGGCCGGTTGGTAGTGGACGACGCGTTCGTCATCTCCGTAATTGACTTCGATAATGATGTGCAATTCGGTCAGTTGATAGAGTATCTGTGTCGTGATGCGGATTGGTATGCGGTAAGCGTCCGACAGTTCATCCGCCGTATAAGGCTTTTCTCCTTTCACGAACCGTTTTACGATCAGCGAGGCGATCAGCAGCGTGAGGAAATCTTTATATCGCCGGCTGATATTCTTGCTGTCCCGTTCGAAACTGAATTTCTTCACGTTTTGGGAGGCATACGAGATTTCCGCCCCGAACAGGCAGATCAGCCATGACAATTGCAGCCATAGCAACAACAAGGGTAAAGCGGCAAAACTACCGTAGATCGCATTGTATTTGCTCACCCAAATCTGTCCGCTGATGTAGATAAACTGGAAAAACTGGAATGCGATGCCCGACAGGATTCCGGCCACGAGGCCGTTTACGAACCGGACTTTCGTATTAGGTAATGAAATATAAAGCCCCGTGAATGCCAGGATCGTAATGATATAAGGTGTTATGTTCAGTATAAGTTCGACTAACGGTGTAAAAAAGAAATATTGGCTGAAAAACGAGTTTTGCAAGGTAGACAGGAAGATAGACAAACCGCTGGAGGCTGTCATCAACACCGGGAGGATCAGGAACAATGCCAGATAGTCGGATATTTTCCGGTACCACGGACGTGATTTTTGTATCTGCCAAATATCATTGAATGTGTCTTCTATCGAAGAAATCAGATTGATAACCGTGTAAAACAGCAGGATCAGACCTACTCCGATGATTACGCCGCCTTGTGCCTGTGCCAGATAGCTTTCCACGAATTCGAAAGCCTTGCTCAGTTCGGCCTCATGGCCGGGAAAATAATCAAACAGCTCCTGACGTACCGTTCCCTGGAAACCGAACCCTTTGGCTATCCCTAACAATACGGCTAATAAAGGAACGATGGACAGCAATGTGCTGTAGGTGAGGGCTGATGCTTTTGTTTGTAGATTCTCGCTCTGGAAACCCCTGACGGCAAGAATGATAGTCTTGATTATATTGATATAAAGTTCTTTCAGGCCGCTTACTTCATTTTCGGTGATCCGCCAAATGTCGTAAGTGACGAAACGGATCGTTCTTGTCAGTAAGGCGTTGATCCGTTCTCCAAGTGTTTTTTTATCGGTTGTTTTCATATATAATAATGTGCCAATAAATTAAATGTGCCAATATACCAATAGAAACCATTTAATTGGCATATTGTTGAATTGGTATACTGGCACATTATAAAAAAGCAGTCTGCCTATAAGCCGGGTTCTGTACTCCCGCTTGTACGGGAGCGTCTGCCATTTATCTCGTCTTACTGTCACCAGTAAGCTTTAGCGGTCTACCCCCCGGCATCGGACGAGCAATCCTACATGCGCCGGTATACATGACC
>ENA-ORNB01002387-ORNB01002387.1-human-gut-metagenome-genome-assembly--contig:-NODE-2387-length-10317-cov-14.697622_pt1 | contig 10317 bp, 8 predicted proteins | sample MGYA00242112_ERZ509016 | MGnify/ENA primary metagenome ERZ509016 (study PRJEB26280, sample SAMEA2338705) | human gut metagenome | biome: human gut; feature: human-associated habitat; material: faeces...
TTTCTCAAAGGGCTTTTTCTATTTATACGGATATTCGCAAACTACAAGATAAAGCCAAAACTTCATATACTCTAAGCACAAGGAGGTTGAGGTTTGGCTATGAATAACAGTTTAGCAGAAGTACACCCGGAGCTTGTTTCGGAGTGGTCGGAAAAGAATTTAACGCTTACGCCTGATGACATTACTTTCGGTTCAAATAAAAAAGTATGGTGGAGAGGTGCTTGCGGTCATGAATGGCAGGCAAGCGTTAAGGCTCGTTCTAATGGAGAGAAATGTCCGATATGTTCCGGTGCGAGAGTGATTGCAGGTATTAACGATTTGGCGACATTAGAGCCACTATTGGTAAAGCAGTGGTCGAAAAAGAATAAGATAAAACCGATAGAGGTTTCTATTGGTTCTCATAAGAAAGTGATATGGAGATGTAAAAAAGGTCACGAGTGGGAAGCTGCCGTTAAGAGCAGGACAATAAATAAAACAGGTTGTCCGTACTGCTCTCATAATAAAGTGTTGGCAGGATTTAATGACCTTGCAACACTTCTGCCGGATATAGCTGCCGAGTGGTCGGATAGAAATTATCCGTTATTTCCAACTCAGGTTACGGTCTTTGCCAATCGTAAGGCTTGGTGGAAGTGTAAGGATTGCGGCAGAGAGTGGAACACCCTTATTTCTACTCGTTCCGGTGGGAGCAAATGCCCGTATTGCAGTGGGTACATATTCCTGAAAGGGTTTAATGATTTGCAGACAACACACCCTGAAATTGCTTCGGAGTGGTCGGAGAAGAACTTACCATTGAAGCCTGATGAGGTAAATGCAAAATCGAGGAAAAATGTCTGGTGGAAGTGCAGAAAATGCGGTAACGAGTGGAAATCAGTTATCAATGCCCGTGTGAAAGGTACGGTATGCCCCGTTTGTGCGGAGAGAGAAGTCCTTGCCGGATATAATGATTTGGCGACAACAGACAGACAGCTTCTTAGCGAATGGGATTATGAACAGAATAAACTGAAACCTACAGAGGTATCACGAACTTCGGCAAAGAGAGCGTGGTGGAAATGCAGGCACGGTCATTCGTGGAGTATGAAGATAAATGAAAGAACGATATTGAATAAAGGCTGCCGAATTTGTGAGCAGGAGTATTTGTCATTGTTTCCTGCTTTGGCTGTCAGCTATTATTCTAATAAGAAAGGCTTGAAAGCAGAACTTGGTTCTGACCGATTGCTTGGAGTTCCGCTTGAAACATACATAGCTTCAGAGAAGTTGGCTATTGAGTCAGAAAGTGCTGACGAGAATATAGAAATAATGAAAGCATATATGTGCAAGCAAAGAGGAATAAGGCTGATTAAGTTGCCGATGAAAGGCACAGAACTGGATTATGCCAATAATTTAAAGAAAGCTTTTCAGAACGTACATATATTTATTTCTTCTGATACCGAGGAAGATGTGGAGATAATCAAAAATACATTTGAAAGATGGAGGGACAGCCAATGAGAGAGAAAACCTATCATCTATACTTAAATGAAGAAGAACGAAGCCGAGTGATACAATTGCTCATTGAATTGAAGAACAATTTAGCAGCTCAGGGACGATACACCGACGCAGTAGATGATGTTCTATGTAAAGTGCTTGAAGCAAAGAAAAAGAAATTGAAAATTGAATACATTTAGAACGTGATTTGCCGTCTGTTTCCTAACCGGAGCAGGCGGCTTTTTTATTTCAAAAATTTTTTGGAAGAATTTTTTGGAAAAGAGGAGATTTTGGGTGTGCATTTCATACCCCTTTGTCCAAATGAGTGAAGGGGTTCATTCCGGATAGCAAAAACGGAAGCCTTTTCGCTTGAAAATTGAATAAGTCATTCACTAAGACTTTATTTCTGATGATAGCCACTTTAGCAGGTACGCCGTGATTTCTGTATTTCAGAATAGCGAGAACTCCGGCTATGAGTATCAGGTTGCCCCTGATATGGCGATGACAGTCAGAATGATAATGATACTTCTCTACGGAGCTGGCGGAGTACCCGGCAGAGGTTAGAACCCTATGATACAGATAAGCAGTCTGTTCCTTAGTGATTTCCCATAAGCATTTTGCTTGGCAAGGGGTGTTGAGAACAAATATTGCTATGACCGATTAGGAAATGAGTCGGTCAGGTACATAGCCATAATGCGGTGGCTATGAATTTTCAGAAAGGAGGGCAAAAAGAAGTGTCAAACTGTAAAACGATTTCCGTATGTAACCAGAAAGGCGGAGTCGGAAAAACCACCACAACAGTTAATCTCGGAGTCGGGCTTGCAATGCAGGGCAAGAAAGTATTGCTTATTGACGCAGACCCGCAGGGAGATTTAACGACTTGTCTTGGTTGGCAGGATACAGACGGCTTGGGTATCACGCTTGCAACGAAACTCACAGATGTAATCAATGAAACGATGACAGACCCTATGGTTGGTATCCTGCACCACGAAGAAGGTGTTGACCTTGTTCCGGCAAACCTTGAGCTTTCAGCAATGGAATTTAACCTTGTAAACGCAATGAGCAGAGAAACTACACTCAAGAATTATCTGAGTCAAGTGAAGAACAGATATGATTATGTAATTATAGACTGTATGCCTTCACTTGGTATGGTTACTCTCAATGCTTTATCGGCGGCAGACAGTGTTATCATTCCGGTTCAGGCTCAGTATTTGCCTGCAAAGGGTATGACACAGCTTGTGCAGACCATTTCAAAAGTAAAGAAGTATATCAATCCGGATATTAAGATAGACGGTATGCTGCTTACTTTGGTGGATAGCCGAACAAACCTTGCAAAGAGTACGGTGGAAGCACTCAGGGCAAACTTCGGTAATCAGATAAGAATGTATCGAACACAAATCCCGATTGCCGTAAAAGCCGCAGAAACTTCTTCCAAAGGCAAGAGCATTTATGCTTATGAGCCAAACAGCACAGTGTCTAAGGCATACGCTGAATTTACAAAGGAGGTGTTAGCCGATGGCAGGAAGAAAGAGCGACTTCACTCTCACGAAGCTCGATGATTTATTTACCACTCAGGCACAGAGAGATGAAGAACAGCTTTCAAAAATCCGAGATATTCCATTGGAGCTGATTGATGATTTTCCCGACCACCCGTTTAAGGTCAGGGACGATGAAGATATGATGCAGCTTGTGGAGAGTGTCAAGGAAAGAGGGGTTATTACTCCGGCAACGGTAAGGCAGAAAGAGGACGGCAGATATGAACTTGTTTCAGGACACAGACGAAAGCGAGCGTGTGAACTGGCAGAATTTGAAACACTGAGAAGTGAGATTGTAGACCTGAACAGAGATGAAGCGACCATTTTAATGGTTGAGAGTAATTTCCAGAGGTCAGAGATATTGCCAAGTGAAAAAGCCTTTGCCTATAAAATGCGTTTGGAAGCAATGAAAAGACAAGCAGGCAGACCAAGAAAAGAAAATGTGTCCCCAGTGGGGACGAATTTACGAACCGATGAACAAATTGCACAGGAAACAGGGGACAGCAGAAATCAGATACACCGATATGTTCGTCTGACAAACCTTGTTCCTGAACTGCTTGAATTTGTTGATGAGGGGCGTATTAAAATGCGTCCTGCCGTGGAACTTTCTTATCTTGATGAAGATTGCCAGCGTGATGTGGTTGACGAAATCGACCTAAATGACGCAACCCCGTCACACGACCAGACAATCCGTATGCGAAAGTTATTCAACGAGGGCAACCTTACAACCGAAGCAATCCACGCTGTTATGTCTGAGGAAAAGCCGAACCAAAAGGAAAAAATCGTGTTGAGGGGCGACAGAGTAAGACAGCTTATCCCGAAAAACATTCCCGTCAGTCAGACGGAGGATTTTGTCTGCAAAGCATTGGAGCATTACAACAAGTTTTTGCGTAATCGTGCAGAACGTGACAGCAGATAGCCTGAGTTACAGTTCCCCTTTCTCACACTCTAACCCCTTAGTTATACTTCTACCTACCGAAAATGATATATATTATCTCACTTGAATATAACTATCTCAAAGTATATGTCTATCTCTAAGGGGCAATCGCACAGTATGAACGGACTGGAGGTGTATGGTAAAATGAAAAATTAACGAAAAATCCGCATTTGTTTTTCGGCAGGTAAATCTTGTCGTAAGAGAAAATCCACAAAGGCACATCGTAGAGATACGGTGTGTTTTTCAATTTTTACAGGAGGAAACGCAATGATAAAGTCAAAATTCAAAAGAGTCACGTCGCTTTTCTTGGCGACCCTTATGTGTGTGACCACTTTTGCAGGCATTGGCTCGACAACAGCATATGCTGCTTCGGGAGAAAAAGCCGATGTTTATATGGTCGATTTCCCTCGTGATGGCGATGCTAATTACGATGGGGTATGGGGACATAGCAATTTGACCTTGAAAAATGGTTGGCATACCGGACGTTCCAATTTTACCAATCTTAAGGCTATTGGCTCATACTCAGGCAATGTTGCTTATTGTATTGAGCCTGGAATTTCGCTCAAGGTCGGTCAGACAATGAATAAGTATGACGAAAATTATTTTAATAACCTTGCATCCAACGGGGTTATTTCCGGAGATGAAATCCGTCTTTTCGTTGGTCGTATTTTACAGTATGGCTATCGTGGGACAATCTCGACATCTTGGAGGTCACAGAATGAAGCAGCAGCAAACAGCATTGCACAGGCTTATGCCACACAGCTTCTTATCTGGGAAACTGTTATCGGAGAGCGTGATGTGAACTTCAATCATGTAGCAGCCAGTGGTTGCAGCAATGTGAAAGATGTCATCAATGCAAAGCATCCGCTTCGCAATAAGATTTTCAGTTATTACAACAGTATGGTGCAGAGTGTACAGAACCATGCGACCATACCGAGTTTTTGTAATAAATCATCCGGTTCGGCAAAGACAATAGAACTTGAGTGGAACGGAAGCAAGTACACAACTACTCTGACAGATTCCAATAATGTGCTGTCCAAATATAATTTCAAGGCAAGCATCAGTGGAGTGAGCTTTTCAGTGAATGGTAACAAACTTACGGTTTCTATGGATACAGCACCGAGTAAGGAATTTACCATTACCGCAACCAAGAAAAATGCAGTCCGCAGAGGTGTGGTTGTATGGTCAGAGGGCAAACACGGTCAGAATTCCAGTGTGCAGGATGTTGTCAGCTATGCTCAGGAAGTAAGCGACAGTATCAACGGTTATGTGAAGATGAAAGTCAGCTATGGTTCTTGTCAGATTGTAAAGACCAGTGAGGACGGCAAGGTTGACGGTATTAACTTCACGATTACCGGAAACGGTATCAATCAGACGGTTACAACAGCCAATGGCGGTAAGTTCCAGATTGATAACCTTATGCCAGGTATCTATACCGTAACCGAGCAGGCATACGATAAGTACGAGCCGCAGGAAACGCATAGAGTTACTGTTGTAGCAGGACAGGTTGCAAAGGTCAATTTCAATAACAAATTGAAGCGTGGCGACCTTCAGGTAGTGAAGTCCTCAGAAGATAACCTTGTTGAAGGTGTGAAGTTCCATCTTTTCGGTACTTCTCTTTCCGGTGATGCTGTTGACCAGTATGCAGTTACGGACAAAGACGGTGTGGCAACTTTCAAAGATGTGCTTATCAGTGGTTCTGAACCGTATACCCTTGAAGAAGTAGACACAGCTATCCGTTATGTTGTGCCAAAAAATCAGACTGCACCGGTGAAGTGGAAAGAAGTAACTACAAGAAACTTCAATAACATTTTGAAAAAATTTACTGTAACAGTAACAAAGAGCGACGCTGAGAAAGGCGAAGCACAGGGCAATGCCAAACTTTCGGGAGCAGTTTACGGTATCTATAAGGGAGAAACGCTTGTAGATAAGTATGTTACTGATGAAAACGGTCAGTTCACTACCAAAGAATATGTTTGTGATACCGACTGGACAATCCGAGAAATTACACCGTCAGAGGGATATTTGCTTGATAAGACTATCCATGAAGTAGGTGCAGACCCGAAACTTTATGAGGTGGAACACAACCTTACTTCCAATGATGTAACCGAGCAGGTAATCAAAGGTAACGTGGCTATCATTAAACACACTGATGATGGAGAAACAAAGATTGAAACTCCTGAAAAGGGTGCTTCCTTTGAGATTTATTTGAAATCTGCCGGAAGCTATGACGCAGCCAATAAAGACGAGAGAGATACTATCGTTTGCGATGAAAATGGCTTCGGTCAGACAAAAGATATGCCGTATGGTATTTATACCGTACACCAGACTTCCGGTTGGGAAGGCAGAGAGATGATGGATGATTTTGATGTGTTCATTTCACAGAACGCACAGACCTACCGTTATCTTATCAATAACCGTAACTTTGAGAGCTTTGTCAATGTAGTCAAGGTGGACGCAGAAAGCGGAAAGAGTATTCCGTATGCAGGAGCAGGATTTAAGATTTACGACCCACAGGGCAATCAGGTCAAAATGACCTTTACTTATCCGACACCGACCACGATTGATGTGTTCTATACCGACGCAAATGGTTCTCTTGTCACACCTGAGAAACTGGATTACGGCAAGGGATATTCTATCGTAGAGGTACAAGCTCCATACGGATATGTACTTGATGATACTCCGGTATATTTTGATATTACCGAAGAAAATTCCACAGAGGAAGGCGGCGTAACTGTTGTGAAAGTCAATAAGCCGAATATGGCACAGAAAGGTACTATCACGGTTGAAAAGACCGGAGAAGTATTTAGCGGTGTCAATGTAAGTGGTTCTGAGGACAGTGATGTTATCTATCAGCCTGTTTATGAAGTGGCAGGACTTGAGGGTGCAGTTTATGAAGTCCGTGCTGCGGAAGATATTAGTACACCGGACGGTACACTCCGCTATTCAAAGGGCGAAGTGGTAGATACTATCACAACAAGCTCCGATGGATTTGTGAAGAGCAAAGAACTTTATCTCGGAAAATACGAGGTCAAGGAAATTACTGCACCTTACGGAATGGTAGTGAGTGGCGAAACACATACGGTTGAGCTTACTTACGCAGGTCAGAATATCTCTGTTACCGAAACTTCCACATCGTTCTATAACGAAAGACAGAAAGTGCAGGTAAGCCTTGCAAAAGCCATTGAAAAGGACGAGACATTTGGTATTGGCGACAACGGAGAAATCAAAAACATCAGCTTTGGTCTTTATGCCGCAGAAGATATTGTATCTGCAAGCGGTACAGTTATTCCGGCTGATGGACTGATTGAGATTGTCAGCGTAAATGAAAATGGAACTGCTGTTATGAAGTCAGACCTTCCGTTTGGCAAATACTATGTCAAAGAGATTGCAACCGATGAGCATTATATTCTCTCTGATACGAAGTATCCGGTTGTATTTGAATATGCAGGTCAGGATACCGCAACGGTTGAAATCAAAGTAAATGACGGAAAAGAAATCAAGAATGAACTTATCTATGGTTCTGTATCAGGTAAGAAGATTGACGGGAATGGAGAAGCACTTGAGGGTGCTGTTATCGGTATCTTCAAAGCCGAAGAAACAGAATTTACAAAGGATACTGCACTTATGACGACTACCTCTGCAAAAGACGGTAGTTTCTCTTTTGCAAAAGTTCCTTATGGCAAATGGATTGTAAGAGAAATCGAGCAGCCAAAGGGATTTGTTCTTGATGAAAAAGCGTATGAGGTCAATATCAGCAAAGCCGAGCAGGTAGTTGAAATTGAGATTGTCAATGAGTATGTTCACGGCAATATCAGACTCACGAAGGTGGACGCTGAATATCCGGATAACAAGCTTACGGGTGCAACCTTTGAGGTATATAAGGACACCAATGAGAATGGAAAGATTGATGATGGCGATGAACTTATCGGAAATCTTGAAGAAACCGAAACCGGAATTTATGAGATGAAAGAGCTGCTTTACGGAAAATATATTGTCCGTGAAACAAAAGCACCGGAGGGCTTCCTGCTTGATAAGGGAGAATACTCTGTTTTCATTGAGAAAGACGAAACAACTTATTCCGTTGAGAATAAGGCTGGAGTTGGATTTATCAATGAAGCTATGCGTGGAACACTGAAAATCGTTAAGACATCTTCAGACGGTAAGGTCAAAGGTTTTGCGTTCAGAGTAACCGGAGCAAACGGGTATGATATGACATTTGAAACAGATAAGAATGGCGAAATCGTGATTGAGGGACTTCGTATTGGCGAATATACCGTATCAGAAGTGGCAAACAATGCGTCTGCCGCATATATCACACCTGCCGACCAGAATGTTACTATCAAACTTGATGAAACAGCCGTTGTAAAAATGCACAATGAGTTAAGAGATACGCCGAAAACAGGAGATGATACCAATATGAAACTTTGGTATGTCCTTGCCGGACTTTCTGCTGTCGGTATCGCTGTAACTTCTGTTGTTGCACACAAAAAGAAGAAAAAGGAGAGTAACGAGTAATGGAAGCAAAGACAATTATCGCTATCGCATTAGTCGCCGTTATTGTCGGCGGCTTTATCTTTCTTCAGGTTAAAAACCGTAAGAAGTAAGTAACAAGCGAACATTAACCAGTCGGGGCAGAGCGTAAAAACTCTGTCCCTTTAATTTTTTGGAGGAACATTATGAAACAACAGAAAACGGTGGAGAGCCGAGTGCTTGAAATCTTAAAGGAATGCCCGATGTCGAGGTATGATGATATGCTTCTCATTCTGCATTATTACAACCAATACGGATATATACCTGCCGGAAATCTTCCGCTTGAGGATATTGTATTTAATTACCGAGCATACGGACTTCCTTGTTTTGAAACCATACGCAGGGCAAGGCAGAGAGTACAGTCCCTTTTTCCTGAGTATTCACGTAATCCGCAGAAAGAAGAACAGAGCGGCAGTATTTCTATTGTAATCAACATTAGCTAAGGAGGTATTTTCGTGAAAGACAAAGCAACTTTTCAGAATAAGGTCAAGGTGCTGAATAAACTCTTTGACTCCGGTTGTGATACGGAGAAAAAGTTGCAGCAGCTTGATATGGAAGCAATCCTGAAAATCCCGAATATCACGATTCCTGATATGGGTGTGATTATGGAGCTTCAGAAGAATACAAAGTCCGGTAAACTCTTTTCGTATTTGGGCGGAGGTTCTGATGAAGCAGTAAAAAATAAAGGTAACAATGAGAAGAAAGAGCCTGCTATGCAGGAGCAGAGATAAGAAACGATAAGGAGGTGCAAGGGTAATGGCACGAAAATATGACCTTATTTCTGAGCTTTACAACCGCACCTGCAAAACGGTTGTATCAAATCCTCAGAACTGGCAGGCATTCTTGGCTTCGGCTTGCCGAAATTATAAGTTACGCTATGACGAACAGCTTCTTGTATATGCACAGCGACCTGACGCAACAGCAGTTCTTGAGATAGAACAGTGGAATAGAATTTTCGGCAGATGGGTCAACCGAGGTGCAAGAGGTATTGCTGTTTTTGCTGATGAAAACCGTACAAGGCAAAGACTGACACATTACTTTGATATTTCAGATACCCACGAAAGCAGATATTCAAGAACAGTTCCGATTTGGGATATGCGTCAGGAATACGAAGCAGATGTGATTGAAACATTGGAAAGCACTTTCGGAGAGATTGAGAATAAGAGCAGTCTTGCCGAAGCGATTATGGGAGCAGCAAGAAATGCGGCAGAGGATAATATCCCTGATTATCTGCAAGACCTTTACTATGCAACCGAAGGCAGTTTCCTTGAGGAAGTGGACAATGATATTGTGGCTTCCATTTATAAAAATGTCGTAGCAAACAGTGTGGCATATATGATGATGTCAAGGCTTGGTGTTGATACAGACGGTTACTTTGAACTTGATGATTTCAGAGATGTTACCAACTTCAATACGCAGGAAACACTCAATGCACTTGGCTTTGCTACCAGTGATATTGCAGAAATGGGATTGACGGAAGTATCTAAAACAATTACCGCACTTAACCGTCAAAATCGCATAATTGTCGGTCAGGACAGAAATGAATACAATAAGGTTGAAAATAACGACGAAAGGAGTTTGGACAATGAACGAACTGACCTACACAATGGTGGGCGATTACAGCCTTCCGAACCTGAAACTTCCACAGCAGCCGGAAGTGACTTTGGGCAGATACGCTCAGATGAGGAGAAAGTTTCTGAAGGAACATCACAGAGTCCTTTACTACAATCTCCTGACGAGGGGCGAACTGACACAGCACTTGGCGGAAGTGGAACAGAGAGCCAGCAAGATGGAAGAAACAATCCTGAGCCAGATGGCACAGAAAGAGGGAGTGACCGAACAGATGAAAGC
>ENA-ORNB01002395-ORNB01002395.1-human-gut-metagenome-genome-assembly--contig:-NODE-2395-length-10295-cov-4.936328_pt1 | contig 10295 bp, 9 predicted proteins | sample MGYA00242112_ERZ509016 | MGnify/ENA primary metagenome ERZ509016 (study PRJEB26280, sample SAMEA2338705) | human gut metagenome | biome: human gut; feature: human-associated habitat; material: faeces...
CAACTATCCGGCTCGAGGGATAGGCGATACGACTCTCAATAAATTGATCGTTGCCGCTACTGATCATAACGTCAGTTTGTGGACCGTGTTGAACGATCCGATCGGGTACGCTTTGCCGGTCAATAATGGTACGGCAAAGAAGCTAAGTGATTTCCGGGAGCTTATTTCCGGTTTTATCGAACGGAATGTTAAACTCTCTGCCGAAGAAATCGCTGCAGCGGTGGTGAAGGAGAGCGGCATTGTCAGTGTCTTGTTTCAGGATCGTTCGGTGGAAGGGATCAGCAAGCAGGAAAACTTGCAGGAGTTATTGAAAGGTATTGCCGAGTTTTGCGAGATACGCCGCGAAGAAGGAGCGGAGCATGTATCGCTTGCCGACTTCCTGTCTGAGGTGTCATTATTGACAGATCAGGATAACGATAAGGAAGAACAGGCAAACAAGGTGACAATGATGACGGTGCATGCAGCCAAAGGTTTGGAGTTCCGGAATGTTTTCGTTGTCGGGTTGGAAGAGGACCTGTTCCCTTCTGCCATGTCGAAAGACAATCCGAGGGCGGTGGAGGAAGAACGCCGCCTTTTCTACGTCGCTATTACCCGTGCGGAGGAAAATTGTGTGCTGACATATGCCAAAAGCCGTTACCGTAATGGCCAGAGTGCGATGTGTTCGCCCAGCCGCTTCTTGAGAGATATCGATACCAAATATATTTATGCGTCGGCAGATGTTGCTACTGATGGTTCATTTGCCGGCACCCGTCGTTCTTCGGCTTTTTCCTCTCCTTTCCGCCAACCGAAGGCAATGGAAGAAGATGCTTATGTCTCTCCGGTCGCTCAGGCAGTCGGACGGCAGGCACGTCTGACACGGATGGAAGTGGCTTCTTCGTCTCCCTCTTCTGTTTCGACGTCTGATCTGTCAGGATTGTATGTCGGGGCTAAAGTCCGGCACGATCGTTTCGGGGAAGGTGAGGTGACTGCCATTGAAGGAGAAGGCGGTAATGCGAAAGCAACCGTTTCGTTTGCCCATTTCGGTCAAAAACAACTGCTTTTGAAGTTTGCACGCTTGACAATTATCGAATAAATCGGCTGAATCAATTGATATTCCAGAATGAATCTCCTATCTTTGAGGCATTAACGAATAAAAGACTTAATTATGGGGAAATTCATGGAACAACAAGAGGCTTTGAAGGCTTTGAGAGAGATGAAAAGGGTTAAAAAAGAAGCGATGGCGAAGTATTTCTACGATTTATCGAAGTTGGCTTTTGCGGCAATGGTATTAGGTGAAGTGGGGAATCGTTATCGTATTGGGAATGCTGATGGCCATTAGTTTTTGTATAACGGGTAATAACTTATTAAAATAGAAAGAAGGGGCTGTGTCGAAATCTCCTTGTCCCCGCACTTGATGCGGGGTCGCAAAAGGACAGACCTTATCAATCAGATTTTTATAGGGCCGGTTTTAATGCGATCCCGCGAGGAGCGCGGGAACAGGATAGTTTCGACACACCCCCCTCTTCTCTTTTTGTGGTTATTTGTCACTCTTGACAATACCTGTGTCGGTATCCGTGTTATTGAGTTTTTTACTTCCACCTTTGTATTTGCGGCCGAAATCGAAATTCCAGGAGAAAGTCAGCAATAGCATCCTGGAGGCAGATGTCGAAAGCGCCTGCGTGTTGTAGGAAGCAAACCGGTTCCTATTTTCCTCTTCCCGCTTGTATTCGGAAGAGAAAGGAAGCATGATACCGGCACCTGCCGTAAATTTGCCATGATTGTACCGAAGCATGAACAGGTGCATATTTTCACCTCCATTCAAGGTCTCGCCGACAAAATTGTCCCGGCGGCTTCCGATCTGGAACATGGCCATAAACTTCTTATACATCGCCATTACTGCCGCACTGTAATACAGGTTCGTATATGTATGCCGGTATGTGTGGCCTTCACTGATGAAATGGTTGATGCCACCGGTCAGGTTAAACATCAGGATATTTTTGATCGGGCCGAAACGCACGTTCAGGTCTCCGCTGATCTTCTGCCAGCTTTTTTGGTTGGCGTATGTGCGGATAAACTTGTCGTTTTCCAAAAGTGTTTCTTCCATGATCATATCCGGGCTGTAGCGATAATAGAAGTTAGCTCCTCCGGTAAAAATTCCTTTTTTATATTCGTAGTTCAGATACGTGTTGTAGTTCATGTGCGGAGTCAGATTGGGATTTCCACGTCTGATCTGCAAGGTGTCTACGATTTGCTCGATAGCGCTGAGTTCGGACAGGGACGGAGAGGCGTTTCCGGCACTTCCTCCTACACGGAGGAACATTCGGTCCGTCATGTTGTATTGCAAAGAGATTTTAGGACGGAATGAGTAGTATTGATAACTGTCTTCGCCTTGTTGCCTGAACCAGGAGCGGGCAACTCCCACACCTCCCATATAGCTGAGCTTTTTCACTTTTCCGCTGAATTCGGCAAAGAGGTAGGTTTCCGATTGCCTCATGTCTGTATTGCCACCGACTGTTCCGGTGTAAGTATTATCTGCCTATGCTTGTGAATGCTTGATTCCGCTACTCAAACGTCCGGCTTCGAACATTTTCTCATAAATACCTTCGCCGATCAAGGAATATTTCTTTCCGGCAACATAGGAGAGGACATCTGAAAGGGTTTGTCCGTCTTCTGTCTCGGTATAGAACCGGTCCATGTCTGTATTGATATAAGTTCCTACGACATTGGCCGTTATTGTCTGTTTGTTTTTCAGCGTGCGCATGTAATAGAGGTCGAGTGAGGGCAGATGGGAAGTGTTTTCCCCTCCGCTTCTGACATCGGTCAGCCGTTCTGGGGTACTCTTCTCGAATAGCGTATTATGCGCTTTCTTTGATTCTTTTGTCAGCGAATAGCGGAGTGTGGCGTTAAAATAGTATTTATCGGGATCGACCAAGCTGTAGTTGAGAGAGGTATTATGAGTCGTTTCGCCTACATATGTCGGGATTCCGGTCAGCACGCGCTGTATCTGGTTGCCGTTGTCGAAGATATAACTTTCCACAGATTCTTTCGAAGCGTTGAAGTCACGGTAGCGTGTGGAATATTGCAGGCCGAATTCCGATTTTTTATGGTTCAGGCGGATGGCAACCTGGTCGTTTCCGAATGAAGTGACCGGAGAGTTCGAGAGATTCAGGTTGACACTTCCTCCCGTCGTTTCACGTTTGACGATATAATCCAGTACGGCAGCGACATTTCCGTATCTGACACCCGGATTATCGTGGTATTCGACCCGGATGATATCTTTCGGAGACAACGCTTGCACGTCGATAGCTTCGACTTTGATACCGTTGATACAGAACTGGATATTACCTTCGTCAGCCTTGACTTCGTTGGTTATCGGATTGACTTGAAGCCTCGGCAGCATCATGCTGCCAAGCAAGTTGATACCGTTTGTGGAACTTAGTTTTTGCTGTTCGGTCGGAAAGGCGATCCGGCGGTCAGAGTAAGAACGTACGGCAGATGCCTTCACGGTTACTTCATTGATAGCATACGAGGAAGATTGGAGCGCTATCGTTCCGAGATCTATATTTTGGCTAAGTCCTTGGACGGAAATGACGGCAGTCTCATATCCTAATGACGATATGGCAACTTGGTAGTCGCCTTGTTTTACCTGATCCAGTTTGAAACGGCCTTTCTCATCGCTGTTCGTACCTGTGATAAAAGTAGAGTCGGCTGAAGTCCGCAGTACAATATTTGCAAACTCGAGCGGCAAATTCTCGTCTCCGCTCTTTACGATCCCTTTGATTTGATGCGTTTGTTGTCCCAATATGCTTACAGGTAAGAGCATAAAAAGGGCTGTCATAATGATTTGTTTCATTATAAGAATGATTTAGTGATGTTATAAATAGAGTTTTATTTTTTTTCCCAGATTATTTTTCCATTCAGCCTGACTGCTTTTAAATCTATAAAATGAATGTGCAAGGACAGTTGTTCCATGTCGTCCTCTTTTCCCATTTCTACAGCTTTTCCGATCTTGACCGTATCACCTTGTATAGAAATTTCCGGTAAATATTGCCGGGTGCCTGCATAATAGAGGTATGTGCGACGCTGTATCTCGATTTTATCTTCTTTAGGGAAATAAGAAGATTGCCTCGTATCTATATGAACGTTTTCCGGTTCGAGCTGAGGATTTTCGATATCGATAAAAGCCTGTTCCTTATAAATACCCGTATAAGCCTGATTCTTGCACGTTGATTCCTTCACTCCCCAGATAATAAACGGAAAGATATATAGTGCAACCATAAGATAGAGGAACAAGAGGTTACTTTTCTTCATGATTCTTTTTTTTATGTGGTTGATAAAAGGATGTATAGGCATTTGCTAATTCATCAAACCCGATATCTAATAATTGCATTTCTGCAAATACGGCAGGCAGTACTTCACTAATGAAGTGCTCGTGTCGCATTTTTCGGATCCGCTCTCCGGCATCGGAAGAGACGAAGTTTCCTATTCCCCGCTTGTTATAAATGATACCGTTCGCTTGCAAGCGTTCGAAAGAGCGCATGGCGGTATTGGGGTTGACTTCCATTTCCACTGCAATTTCCCGTACGGACGGAATACGAGTATCTGCCGGATATTCCTTGCTTAAGATACGGTCGCAAATCCTCTCGGCGATTTGAATGAATATAGACTGATTGCTGTTGAAATTCATCGAGCTTCTTTTTCTTTAAGTTTAAGATAACCGATATACAATATAATGATAGTGGCAACAGTCATCGAGACTGGATGATATCGTACCAGCCATTCCAGTGTATAGGAAAAAGGTGTCATTTCAAAAAAGGAGGATGCCTGATGCAAATTGTGAGTCAGCCTCCCTCCGAAGCAGCCTAAGAACAGATAAAAAGATGCCATAATTCCTATATATCCGCCTATCGTGACCAAAAAAGCATATTTACGAAACGAGAGATAGGCCAGGAACATGAGGGCGATCAGAAACATGGCAACAAAAGGGGATAACTTCCCTGTCAGCAGGCTGTTTCCTGTAATCGGATAGTTTAGCCCGAACAACAATGGGAAGTGCATGCAGCCTGTAAATAACAAGTATAGCAGCAAAAGCAGCAGAAACCCTTCCAACAGAATCACGACATATTTTTCAGATGTCCGCGCCGGTAGTGTCAGGTATGTGTTTTTATATTCATGCACTTTTCTTCCAACATACTGGCAAAAATAGGTCGAACAGGAAAACAACATCAACCAAAACAAAGAATATTGTATTTGTAACTTGCCCCGTTCCGTGTCTTCCATATTCATGATGATAAACGCGACGCTGATGATAGCAGCGAAAGCTCCTAAAGCGTAATAAAGATAGATTTTATACTCTGTATAGTCTGCCTTTAACAGCAATTTGATTCTTTGAAAACTGAAATTATTCATACCGGTACCTTTTTGATGTAAACAAACTGCTTATTGCTTCCGGCTGTGAAATGGCCGCATTAAACAATAGCTCCAACGAGACAGGGGTCTCCTCATTCCTGCAATTTTTTCCTACACCTATCGTTCCTAATGGCGTAGATGTTCGGTAAAAGACTTTTTCATCCGGTTCTGTCTGACGAAAAAATAGTTTCTCACTGATTTCATCTAATGTATTGCTTAAGATAATTTTCTTATCATTCAGTATTATAACCGCATCAATCAGGCTTTCCAGATCACGGATTTGGTGGGTGGAGATAATGACTGTCTGTTCCTCGCCTGCAAAAGAAACCAACAACTTCCGGAAGATTTCCTTTGAGGGAATGTCCAGCCCGTTGGTCGGTTCGTCCATCAAAAGTAACGGAGTATGGGTTGAAAAGGCCAGTGAGATGATCACTTTCTTTCTTTCCCCCTGAGATATCCGGTCCAACCGGGCGGAGCGGTCGATTTCGAATGATTCGAAGCAGGTCGTCAAGGTCTCGTTGCTGAAGGCGGGATAGAAGGGAGCATACATCCGGATATATTCGTTTATCTTTATCCCCGGCATCTTTTGCTCTTCCGGCATTAAAAATAACTTTTGCAAAAAGGATATATTCCGGCAAGATGGAACTTCACCGGAAACATTGCAAATACCTTTGTCTGGAAACAATTGTCCGCTTAAAATATTCAGTAAAGTAGTTTTTCCTTCACCGTTTTTACCTAAAAGTCCATAAATACGACCCGGAAGAATTTTTAGATTTATATTCTCCAGTATGGATTTATTGTGTTTATAAAATAAACTGACATCTTGTATTGTGATCATACACATCAAGTTTTTAAGTGTATTAGTATAATAGTACACTGCAAAGGTAAAGTAAACCATGAAATAAACAAGGAAAAAGATATTTATTTTTATGGATGTAAGTTTCGATTTAAACTACCAGATATTTTGGAAAAAGGAACAATAAAGCAATAAACTCTGGTTTATCGACAGATAAGTATATGTGAAATAATATTAATAATATGCTATAAAACATACTATTTTCGTTCTATACATGCAATAAAACATATAAAAAATCTTGCTTTTCGGTCTAAAAGTGTTATATCATTTGGCTAAATAGGGCTTTTGCCTGTATATTTGCAACCGTTAAGAACAAGAAAGCGATTCCTTAGCGAAGGTGAAGCTCTTGTTTACTTCCTGAAAATCAGGAGTCGGAGGCGAAGACTATTACACGATACTCCGATTAGGTTTAACATAAAAATGATGATATGAAAGTAAGAGCTTATGTTCTCTTTGTTGCGGTTGCACTGCTTGCAGTGTCTGCCGGAACTAAAAACGCAAAGCCGACAGTCGGTATTAACCCTGGCGACCTTGCTCCGAGAATAGAGTCTTTAGGAAACGAAAGCAATTTCAGTTTCCAAAATCATTCAGGACGTTACACATTGCTGAATTTCTGGGCAGCTTACGATGCTGAATCGCGGGCCCGTAACGTTCAATTATGGAATGAAGTAAACAAACTAAGTTCAGACAAAATTGCCATGTATTCTGTTTCTCTCGACGAGAAAGAATCAATCTTTACTGAAACAGTAAAAGCCGACAAGCTGGAGGGCACAAAGCAATTTCATGAAGAACTCGGCAGAAAGTCAGAATTGTTTGGGAAGTATAACCTGCAAAAGGGATTCCGTAACTTCCTGATTAACGACAAAGGGGTTATTATCGCCGCCAATGTAGCCCCGGAAGATCTGACGAAGGTATTGAAGAAGAGTTAATCAGTAGATTATTAGCAAAAAAGAGCTGTTCCTGTCAAAAGGGGCAGCTCTTTTTTATATATTCCCTTATTCCTTTATAGTATCTGCTTGATCATTTTCACCACTTTCGGGACAGCCGCTTGCACTACGGGAGTCAAATCCATTCCTACTTCGCTGATATCTTCAGCAGAGACAACGATCAGTTGTATATCCGGTAGCTTCTCTGTCAATATCATGGCATCGATCATGTCACGAAGGCCGATTTCATGCGCACTCATCAGAGGCGGAAAGTCTGTCGCATAGCGAGGGCGGATCAGGCGTATCGTTCCTGGAGGATTGTGATCGAGAGTTGCGTCGACCATGATGATCCGGCTATAATCTTGTATCCAGCTTATCAGATGCAGACCACCTGTACCACCGTCCATCAGGGATACATTAGGGGGGAGTTCTTCTTTTTCGAGTGCCTGTATTACATGGATACCGACTCCTTCGTCCTTCAACAGCAGGTTGCCGACACCCAAAACCAATATATCCTTATTCATTTCTACGGGCAGATTTGGTGATTACTTCCGCATTTTCCGTTACCTCTTCTTTGTCTGCAATCTCTTCTTCGATGAATTTCCAGCCACCAATGATAGAGGAAGTCTCACCGCGTTGTTCAATATAGTCGTGGTAGAACACCAAATAAATATGCACGATGGCAAAAAGGATGAAGAACCACATCAGGAAATGGTGAATCTCGCGAGCAACCAAGTCGCCACCCATCAACGGAATGGTCCAGGCGAACAGTTGCGGAAAAACAGACTCACTCATTTTGGCATACAGGCCAAACCCCGTAATGGATTGCAACAGAAAAGCCCAGAACGTACCGAAATAAATAACACTTGCCAATGCATTATGCCCTATACTGTCCACAGGCTTGTTCTTAATCATCAGGATATCCACCTTGATCACTTCGAGAATCTCTTTCCACTGCGACTTTTTCAGTGGGATGAAGTTATTCCAGCGCGCATACCGGTTCCCGACAAACCCCCAATACAGACGGAAGACAAAATTGAAGAAGAACACGAACGCCGCCACGAAATGGATAAAGCGCACCATGCCGAACCAGTAACTGAAGTTTGCCTCTGTCTCCGTCATAATAGCAGGAGGGTCGGCTATGATAAAACCGGTGATGCAGAGTATTACGATACAAAGTGCATTCAGCCAGTGATAGATACGCACGGGAAGCTCCCATACATAGACTTCTCTTAAACGTTTCTTACGACTTTTCATTGAGCTGCTTTTTAGAACGTGTCCATTTGATGCACATATTTTCCCTCTTCGTCATACAAGTGTACGGCACATGCCAGACAGGGATCAAACGAGTGGATAGTACGGAGGATTTCCAACGGCTGCTTCGGATCATGTATCGGCGTACCGATCAAAGATGATTCGTAAGCGGACAGTTTACCTATTTCGTCACGGGGAGAGGCATTCCAGGTAGTCGGTACGACCATTTGGTAATTCTTCACCTTGTTGTTTTCTATTACGATAAAATGAGCCAAAGCACCCCGAGGCGCTTCCGTCAGGCCAACGCCCTGGGCATGTTGCGGCCACGCTTCACTCTCCCACATATAATGATTAACCATACGTGAGTCGCCGTTTTCGAGGTTCTTGATCAACCGGTCGTAAAACTCGAGCGCCCAATCGGCCGTAAGCTTCGTTTCCAGCCCACGGGCAGCTGTACGTCCGAGCGTGGAGAAAAGAGCTTCCAACGGCAGGTCAAGTTGCTTTAGCGTGTCGTCGATCAGTGATTTTTGCGGTTCCTTTCCGGCGGCATAAGCAACGATCATACGGGCGAGCGGTCCTACTTCCATTGGTTCCTCTTTCCATCGAGGTGTCTTGATCCAACTGTATTTATCTTCAACATTCAGATGTGTATAAGGAGGACGGGGACCTGTATAGTTCAGGTTCGTCTCGCCCTCGTACGGGTGCAGGCCGGCTTTATCGCCCTGTGTATAGTTATACCAGGAATGGTAGATATACTCTTTTATTTCTTCCGGAGAGTTGGCATCGACAGGATGCACCTTCGACAGGTCTCGGTCCAGAACGATCCCGCGTGGCATCTTGTAGTTCTCCGTTTCCCCGTATTCGTACATAGGGAAATCCCCATAGGCGAGATAGTTTTTCACACCACCCCCCAATTTACTCCATTCGTCCTTGTAGACATCAGCTATCATCAGCAGGTCGGGGATATACACCTGGTCGATAAAGGTTTTTGCCTCTTGCAACTTCTGTTTGACCAAAGCCAGACGCTCGGTGTTGATCGCATTGGCTTCGTTCAGGTCGATGCTGCACGGCATACCGCCAACTAAATAGTTTGGATGCGGGTTCTTCCCTCCGAATACAGCATGCACCTTGACTATTTCCTTCTGCCATTCGAGGGCTTCGAGGTAGTGGGCGACTGCGATCAGGTTTTGTTCGGGAGTCAACTTATAGGCTGGATGCCCCCAATAACCGTTGGCGAAGATTCCTAACTGTCCGCTTCCTACAAACTTATTGAGCCGTTCTTTCAACGCAGTGAAATAGCCAGTGGAGCTTTTCGGCCAAGGAGAGAGTTTCTGTGCAAGCAGCGAAGCCTCGGCGGGATCGGCTTTGAGGGCGGAAACGACATCCACCCAATCGAGCGCATGCAACTGGTAGAAATGGACGACATGATCGTGCATATACAATACGGCGGTCATGATGTTGCGTACCATCTGAGCATTGGGCGGGATGACGATATTGAACGCGTTCTCTACCGCCCGTACGGAGCAAAGCGAATGGATGGAGGTACACACTCCGCATACACGTCCGACGAAAACCCAGGCATCACGCGGGTCACGGTCTTTCACGATCGTTTCGATTCCGCGCACCATCGTGCCGGAGCTATATGCGTCTTTAATCTTTCCATTCTCTATATCGGCCTCGATCCGGAGGTGCCCTTCTATGCGGGTAAGCGGGTCTACTACTATTCTTTCTGACATAACTCTTGATAATTGAAGATTGAAAATTAGGAATAAGTTAGATGGTCGACTTGCTTTCGGGTTCGTCGTTGTCGATCAGCTCTTTCTTGCGTATGTTGGTGGCTACGGCATGTACGGCGATACCAGCGACTGTGG
>ENA-ORNB01002406-ORNB01002406.1-human-gut-metagenome-genome-assembly--contig:-NODE-2406-length-10254-cov-3.015492_pt1 | contig 10254 bp, 9 predicted proteins | sample MGYA00242112_ERZ509016 | MGnify/ENA primary metagenome ERZ509016 (study PRJEB26280, sample SAMEA2338705) | human gut metagenome | biome: human gut; feature: human-associated habitat; material: faeces...
GTCGGGAGCCGTGATGATCATTTCCACGATCGGTTCGAGCACCTGGGGCGAGGCCTTGGCAAGCGCATCGAGCATGGCCTTGCGCCCGGCCGACACGAAGGCCACTTCCTTGGAATCCACCGGGTGGTACTTGCCGTCGTAGACCGTTACCTTGATGTCTTCGATCGGGTAACCGGCAACGAAGCCCGTGGCGAGCACTTCGCGCACGCCCTTTTCCACGGCCGGGATCAGGTTGAACGGAATGGCGCCGCCCTTGACTTCATCGGCAAAGACAAAGCCTTCGCCGCGCGGTAGCGGCTCGACGCGCAGATAGACTTCACCGAACTGACCGGCACCGCCCGTTTGCTTCTTGTGACGAGCATGGCCTTCGGCCGAACCCGAAATCGTTTCGCGGTAGGGTACGGACGGAGTCTTGGTCGTCACTTCAAGCTTGAACTGTTCCTTCATGCGTTCGAGTACCGTACGCACATGCATTTCGGTCAGACCGCGCAGCACCGTTTCGTTCAGAACGACGTCGTGGTCGACCGAAAGCGTCGGATCTTCAGCAAGCATCTTGCCGAGCACTTCGCTCATGCGGCCTTCGTCGCCGCGGCGGGCCGGAGCGATCGCCAAGCCGAGCATGGGCTTGGGGAAGGGCAGAGGCCGCATGCGGATGTCAAGGTTCGGGTCGGAATGCAGGATGCAACCGTAGGTAAGTTCGTCGATCTTGTTGAGAGCGCCGATGTCGCCGGGGTGCAGTTCGTCGGTTTCAAACGTGTTTTTGCCCTGCAGAATCAACGGACGGGCAGCCTTGATGGGCTTCTTGTTGTCGTTGACGTACAGAGTGGAACCGGCAGTGATGCAACCCTGATGTACGCGGAAGACGCCGATCTTGCCGACGAACGGGTCGCTCACGACCTTGAAGACGTGAGCCACGACGGGCAGCGTCTTGTCGGGCTGAGTCTGATAGGGAGCGCCTTCCTTGTCGATGAACTGAGCATCGTTGGCTTCGCTCGGAGAGGGCAGGTGGCGGATGATCACCTTCATGAAGTCGCGAATGCCGATGAGGTTCTTCGCAGAGGTGAAGCACACCGGAATGACGTGGGCTTCGCGTAGGGCCTTCGTCACGGGGCCGTGAAGAGTGGAGGGATCCACATCGCCTTCTTCGAGATACTTTTCCATCGTTTCGTCGTCGACTTCCACGACGCGTTCGATGAAGGCGCGGTGAACGTCGCTCACCGTCATGATGTCGCTTTCGCCCGAATCCTTGTCAAAGCAGTCGATGACGCGGGTGCAGCCCTTGGTGGGAAGGTTGATCGGCAGAACGCCGTCGCCGAAGGCTTCCTTGAGTTCGTCAAGAAGTTCATGAAGGTTGACGTCGGGAGCGTCGATCTTGTTGACCACGATCACGCGGCACAGGCCGCGTTCTTCAGCCCATTGCATCATGCGGCGCGTCATCAGTTCGATGCCCTTGGTGGCGTCAACCACCACGGCAACGGACTTGACGGCGTCGAGAGCGGACAGTGCCTGACCGACGTAGTCAGGGCCCCCCGGGGTGTCAATGACGTGAATGCGCACCGGGGTCAGGTCGGGCATAGCGGTGTCGATGTGCGCCACGGCCATACGAAGCGAGTGACCGACCGCTTTTTCCTGCGGGTCGTTGTCGCATACGGTATTGCCGCGTTCGACGGAGCCGGCTTCAGCGATGGCGCCGGTACGAACCAGCATAGCTTCGACAAGACTCGTCTTGCCGGAAGCGCTGTGCCCGACCAAGGCTACAGTACGAAGGTTTTCGGTGAGGTAATTGGACATCGCAGGCCCTCCTTCTTTCGTAAGATGATTTCTGCATTTTGCTCCCGAGCGCAAGTAAAACTCAAGCCGATGAGCTAAAGGAATGCGTGTCTTGACAAAACTGAAGACTTGGATTGCTGACGCGGCTCAAAACTTTGAGGTTTCTTTGCAATTGCCCGGAAGGATGTCAAAACGGAGGCAAAAGTGAGCAAAATTCCTTAGGCTAGATGGCTAATTTTGCGTGCAAAACCGCGATTTCCTTGAGTTTTTGGGCTTCGGCGTGGTACTGTCCGACCTAGAGGGCCTCCCGCCGGCCCTTCTTTTCCGTAACGCTTGAACGCAATCGACACGATTCAAAATGATCCTCGCGGCAATTTTTCCAAGCAACATCAGCGGATTCGCTTTTCAGGCGTGTCGTGGTGACTGCCGCGTGGCTCGAGCGCGCCAAGCGTAAACGGATAAAGAGACAGCTGCCGCGAAGCATCGGCGGAAAGGAAAATTCCGTCGAGGGCATTGCGAGGACACTGTAGCGGAGGGAGATCGACAAAAATCTTGCCTCCGTTTGTGTTTTCTGCATGCTTGGCTTCTTAACGGAAGCCTGTGCACGAGAAGCTGCCAACCTCAGGTACAAACGATGTCGGCAAAAAATGCCAGAGATCGGACAACAAGGAAGAACCAAATGGACCTTATTAAAAACTGGAAGCTTCATCTGCTGGCGCTTCTGATCGTGATCGTCGCAGAATCGATCGGCATGAAGCGCTTTGACCTGATCATTTTCCTGCCGCTGTTCTATGCCCTGATCATCGGCGGCATCATCAGTTATCCCAACTTCAAGATTCTGAAGCTGCCCGAGATGGAGCGTGCTTCCCGTGTTCTTTCCGTGGGCATGCTCATTTTGGTGACCAAGTTGGGCTTGGATATCGGTCCGAACCTGGAGCAGTTGGCTAACTCTTCGCTGGCCTTGCTTGTTCAGGAATTCGGTCACTTCTTCGGTACGCTTGTCTTTGGGTTGCCTGTGGCTTTCCTCGTGGGCATGAAGCGCGAAGCTATCGGTGCGTGCTACTCCATTGACCGTGAGCCCAACATTGCCATTATTGCCGAACGCTACGGTTTGGATTCTCCGGAAGGTCGCGGTGTGATGGGCATGTACATCTGCGGCACCGTTTTCGGTGCACTTTGGGTCTCGATCCTTGCGGGCGTCATTGCTCAGATGGGCATCTTCCATCCGCACGCTCTTGCTATGGGCGCCGGCATCGGCAGTGCCTCCATGATGGCTGCTTCGACTGCCTCCATTATTGCTTCTCATCCCGAATGGGCTGAAACGGTGCAGGCCTACGCGGCTGCCGCCAACCTGCTCACCACCGTTCTGGGTATTTACTTTGCGCTCTTTATCTCGCTGCCGGTGACCGTTAAGGTCTACGGCTGGATGGATTCGCTGCGCTCCAAAAAAGCGGCTTGACGAATCGAGAACGTAACAACCAAGACTGCAAAGTTAAAGAGAGAAAGATCATGATGAAAATTTTGAATGAAATGAAGGATATGGTTTTTATCCTTCTGGTGACGGGTGTTTTCAGCTGGGTAGCCAACCTCATCAACATCCATCCGGATCTGGGCGCCAGCGCCATCGGCGTTTTCCTTCTGGTCGTGCTGGCTTCCATCGGTATCTTTATTTCGAAGCTTCCGGGCTTTCACAAGCTTCCGATGGTGTTCTGGGTCTCGATCGTGGCCGTGATGGTGTCCATTCCGGGATTTCCGGGCGGTGACGTTGTGATCAGCTACACCAAGCAAGTGAGCTTCCTTGCGTTGACCACGCCGCTGCTTGCTTACGCCGGTCTTTCGGTGGGTAAGGATATGGAAGCCTTCAAGGCGCTTTCCTGGCGAATCATCCCCGTGGCATTGGCCGTGGCTGCCGGTAGCTTCATTTGCGCAACGGTGTTGGCCGAAATCATGCTGGGCCTCGAAGGTGTATTCTGACGCCTAGTAATGCGCAGGCGAGCTCCAGCGGCTTGTGTGCTGTCTGAAGAGCTCGCCTTTTTTTGTTGAACCTTTTTTACGCACAGAAACATCATGAGTAAGGAAGATCTCAAGCGACGCGTGTGCGAAGCTATTCGTGCACGCCGTGCCGACATCAAGGCTGTTGCCGAAAGCGTTTTTGCCGAACCCGAACTGGGCTTTAAGGAAACGAAGACATCCGACAAAATCAAGGCAGAGTTTGAAAAACTCGGTCTGACATGCGAAACCGGTTGGGGTATCACGGGCGTTCGCGCCCGCATGAAAGGCAAGAAGAGCAAGAAGACGGTGGCGCTTCTGGGCGAACTCGACGCCATCATCTGCCGCGACCATCCGCATGCTGATCCAAAGACCGGTGCGGCTCACTGCTGCGGTCACCACGTGCAGCTTGCCAACATGCTCGCCGTCGGCATGGCCTTTAAGGACGCCGGCATCATGGACGAACTTGACGGCGATCTGATGCTCTTTGCCGTTCCTGCCGAAGAGTATGTCGAAATTGACTTCCGCAACGGCCTGCGAGAAAAGGGCGACCTGCGTTATCTCGGCGGCAAGCAGCAACTGATTGCCGAAGGCGCTTTCGACGGCATTGATATCGCCATGCAGATGCACGCCAACATCACGGAAGATCCTCAGGGGTTCTACGACTTGGGCGGCAGCTGCAACGGTTTCGTCGGCAAGCTCATGACGTATCGCGGACGTGCTGCTCACGCAGCGGGCGCTCCCGACAAGGGTATCAATGCGCTCAACGCCGCCATGATGGGCGTGATGGGAGTCAATGCCATCCGCGAACGTTTCCGCGAAGATGACTTCGTGCGCTTCCATCCGATCATCAACTCGGGCGGCGACCTGGTGAACGTCATTCCCGATTACGTCACGATGGAAAGTTATACGCGTGCAGCCAATGTGGACGCACTGCTTCGCTACAACACCGACATCAACCGTGCACTGCGTGCGGGTGCCGATGCCGTGGGGGCAACTTGTGAACTGCAGGACCTGCCGGGTTACCTGCCGTTGCGTCCGGACGAGAATCTGCGCAACGTGCTGCGTGACAACGCCGTGGCGCTTTTCGGTGAAGAACACGTGGCCGTCGGCGCGCACAACGCCGGCAGTACCGAAATGGGCGACGTTTCGCATCTCATTCCGGTCGTGCACCCGTGGGTGGGTTGCGCTAAGGGTGTTTTGCACGGAGCCAACTTCGTTCTCGATAACGAAGAAGTGGCCTACGAAAAGTCGCCCGAAGTGCTCGCGATGACGATCATTGATCTTCTGTACGACGATGCGAAGAAGGCCGAAGAAATTTGCGCCAACTTCAAACCCGTCTTTACGAAGGAAACGTACTGCGAATTCCAGGACAAGATCGCATCCGGTCAGTGATTTTCGACAGTCCTGAAACCTGAAAAAAAGAACGCGGAAGGAGGCGAAAGCTCTTCCGCGTTCTTTTTCAGAACTGGACTTAAGCGTCTGGATTGATTGTGTTGACAAACGGATACGGACCGCTGAAGTCGCTGGGGAACGGGAATTGGCCGAAGTGTGTTACCCAACCGTCATCCAGGAAGGTGTGCACGGCGTAGCCCGGTGTTTCAAACACAAATTCGTCACCACCTTTGGGGGTTAAGTCAAGCAGCATTTGCAAAGAAACGGACGGTGCTGTGACAACGGCAACTTTGTTTTTGGCAAGTGTTGCCACGGGGCGGTGTAGATGGCCTGTACAGAGACGTACGTCCTGCTGGCGCGAGAGAATCTCAATGAAGCGGTCTCCGTTACCGAACGGTTCATCCATATAACCCATGCCAGGTTTGACCGGCGTGTGGTGACAGAAAACCAAAGAAGGTTTGTGAGTGTTTTTTAGCTCGGCTTCAAGCCAGTCGAGTACACCGTCGGGCAAAGCGCCCCAGTGAATGCCCGGTTGAAGCGTATCGAGCATGAAAAGTCGGTAGGCTCCGAGATCGACCGAAAAACTCAAGTTTTCATGACTATAGACATTCGGGCAGAAGTGCGAAAGACATTCTAAAAATGGTTTTCTGCGGTCGTGATTGCCCGGAACCATAAAACAGGGCTTGGGAAGAGAACGGAAAATAGCGTCAATGAGATGGTATGAATCAATATTTCCGTCACAGCTCAAATCGCCGGAAACGGCAATCGCGTCGTACTCATCTTTGTGATGTGCCAGCCATTCCGTAAGCTCAATCATGCGACGAGCAGTGTTGGCACGAGCGTAGGCAAGTTTGCCGACCGGTTCGACGTGAAGGTCGGATAAGTGCAGAATTTTCATCATTTTTCTTCAACCTTACTGCCTGCAAACACCATCAGGTCACCGGCAGGGATAATCATTGTTGCTTCACAACCCGGTTCAATTCCGGCCGGGATTTCGGACATGTTGACCTTCACAAGTTTGGTGTGCGATTTCAGCTCTACGGAAATGCGGATGAAGCTGCCCATAAAGTGAAAATCGCGCACGATGACTGGAACACGTAACACCGGTTCTTTGTAGTGTTGAGCAGTGAGTTCAATGTTGGCGGACTCTGGACGGACAAAAGCCCGCACGGTCACTTGATCCAAACCTTTTAATCGTTCTCGGCTGGAGGGAGAAAGGTCGCTGACGGCAATCGTTCCGCCGTCAATATCCAAAATGCCGTTCGAAAGTGTCCCCTTGAGCTTATTGCTGTTTCCGACAAAGCCGGCCACAAAATCGGTAGCAGGATTGTCCCAAACGTTCTGAGGCGTATCGGCCTGATGGATGACGCCGCCCTGCATGACGACGATTTTGTCGCCGAGAACCATGGCTTCGTCCTGATCATGAGTGACGATGACGGCAGTGATACCCAGGCGTTTCAAGATGACGGCGAGTTCTTCTCGCACTTTGTGTCGCAAGAGCGCGTCAAGGGCAGTCAACGGCTCATCGAGAAGGAGTACGCGAGGCCGAATGGCCAATGCGCGGGCAAGAGCGACGCGCTGTCTTTGTCCGCCCGAAAGTGCTTGAACAGGACGATCGGCGTAGGGCTCAAGATTGACGAGTTCGAGCATTCTTGCGACCGTTTCTTTGATTTTTTGAGGATCTTCTTTGCGCACTGTCAGGCCGTACGCCACATTTTCAGCAACCGTCATGTTGGGAAAAAGGGCATAGGACTGGAACATGAAACCGATTTGTCTTTTTTCGGCGGGAATGTTGGTTACGTCTTTTCCGCCGATCCAAATTTGAGAGCCTTCATCGGGAGTTTCCAGGCCCGCAATCATGCGCAGCAGCGTTGTTTTGCCGCAACCGGAAGGTCCCAGCAGTACGGTACGGCAGCCGGCTTCCATCGTGAGCGAAAAGGGGGTAAGCACCAGTGTCTCGCCGTAGTGCTTGCTGACGTTTTTGAGTTCGATCGAGACAGACTCCTGTCCCGGATTGAGGTTCTGATCCATATTTCTTACCAGTTCTTATTTGTTTTTGAGCGCACGGCGTTTGCTCAGGCGTTCCGGAAGTTTCTGCATGAGCGTGAGAAGCGGTACCAAGATGACAAAGAAGATGAATGTGTAGGCGCTGCCCACTTCCAGCCGCATTGACGCGTAGCTGTCTGCCAGGCCGACCGGAAGCGTTTTGGTGTAGGGGGTTTGAAGCATCCAGGAAATGTTGAATTCACCGAGCGAGACCGTGACGACCATCAGGGCGCCCGCCAATATTCCCGGCACCGCCACCGGAACGACGACTCTTCGGAATGTCGTCCAGGCCGAAGCGCCGAGCGTGGCCGAGGCTTCCTCATACTGCGAAAGCGGCTCGACGCGCAGCACGGCAGTAACCGAACGAACCATGAAGGGCAGACAGAACATGACGTGACCGGCCAGAAGAAAGAAGATGCTCTGCCGGAAATAGGAAAATCCGCCCCAGATGAGCAGAATGCCCAGACCAACTGCCAGCCCCGGCATCGAAAGCGGCAGGATGAATGCCTCTTCGACAAAAGCGGCCCAACGCTTTCGTTGTTCACGCACCAAGACCCAAGCGGCAGGAACACCGACGATGACGCAGACGATGAGCGTCATCAGAGCAAGCCCAAGACTTCTGACGATCGTATCGCCGTACAGTTCGAGAACTTTGACGAGCCACTGTGTGGTGAGTCCGGATTTGATGCCGCGAAAAGCGTTGACTGTAAAGGCCGTGATGACCATTTGGATCACGGGTACCATCAAAAACAGGAGCGTAAGTCCGGTTAGAGCTGCTTCAAAACAAACAGCGCCGTTAAAGGATTTTTTTGCTGACATTGTTTGCTCCTGTTCTTAAGCGGCACCGGTAACGGTAGAGGAGCCGGAGAAGTAGCGCGCTGCGACAAGCATGATCCAAGTGATCAATCCCAAAACGACAGAAAGCATTGCCGCAGAGGCGATGTTGGCCGAAAGCGTAAATTCCGTGTAAATCGTGATCGGCAGAACATTGATGTCGGTCGCAAGCGTAAAGGCGGTACCAAAGGCCCCCATGGATGTCGCAAAACAAAGCGCGCCGGTGGAAAAGAGAGCAGGAGCCAGAGCTGGAAGCGTGACGTCCTTGAGAATACGGAACGACGAGGCTCCGAGTGTTCGGGCCGCTTCTTCGTACATCGGATCCATTTTCTTTGCCGCTGCCATGACAGTGGTGACAACGCGCGGAATCGAAAAGTAGAGATAGCCCAAGAAAAGGCCTGCCATGCCGTACGCGAACACGAGCTTGCCGGCACCCAACCCTTGGGTAAACATGCCGATCAGACCGTTGCGACCGCCGAGCATGATGATCATGAAGCCGACCACCACACCGGGAAATGACAACGGCAACGTGATAAGTCCGACGACCGCATCACGTCCCCAAAAACGGTGGCGTTCGAGAAAAAGGCCGCTTAGGCCTCCCACGAAAAGGCTGGCAAGCGTCACAAAGACGGAAAGCACAATGGTCGACAGGACGCTTGTGCTGTAGCGGGGATTGGTGATGATTTCTAGATAAAGCCCTAAGCCGCTTTCCGACGACACGGATGCCGGAATAAGTCTCACCACTGGCAGCACAAAAAACGCTGCCAGAATGGTGATCGCCGGAAGCAGATAGAGCCACGTAGAACGGGATTTCATAGTGACTCTCAATGCTTTGATTAGCCCTTGGTGGCTTTGAGGTAGGCTTCGCCGAAACTTTCCTGCACGGCAGCCATGCGGGCATAGTCAATGCCGATTGCACGTTTGTATTCCGAGTCCGGCAGGAATTTTTCCTTAGCGGAAGCCGGCAGTTCGCCGAGAACCGGACGCAGATAGTTTTCAGCCCAGAACTGCTGACCTTTTTCGCTGAGAACAAAATCGATCACAGCCTGCCCGTTTTCTCGGTGCGGCGCGTTCTTAACCATGCACATCACGTACGGAACCTGAATCGTGCCTTCCTGGGGGATGACAAACTCAATCGGCGCCTTGTCGGTGTATTTGGCTCGATAGGCATCGAAGTCATAGTCAAACAGAATCGGAATTTCACCGGACAGGCAGCGAGCGTATGCCGTCTGCTTCGGAATGATCGGGTGGTTTTCAAGAAGCTTCTTATAGAACTCAATGCCGGGTTTGAAGTTATCAAGCGAGCCGCCTAATGCCTGGTTTGCGGCAACGGCACAGGCATAGCCGACAAATGCGGAAGACGGATCCAGGAAGCCGACCATGCCGTCGTATTTCGGATCCAACAAATCTTTCCAACTCTTCGGGACCGGAACATCGCCCAACGCTTCTTTGTTGACCATGAAGCCGACCGTGCCTGCGTGGATGGAAACCCAGTAGCCGTCGGGATCCTTGAGATTATTCGGAACAGACTGCCAGCCTTTGCCCTTGAAGGGTTCGATGATGCCGGCTTTTTTGGCATTGATGGCAAAGGAAATGCCGAGGTACATGGCGTCGGCCACAGGATTTTTGGCTTCGGCGATGACTTGAGAGACCGATTGACCGGAATTTTTGTTATCGATGGGCACGTTGATGCCGGTTTCTTTGGCGATGAGTTGAAGCATATTGCCCCAGCCGGCCCATTCAGCAGGAACGTTGTAGCAGATGGCGGTCTTGCCGGTTTGTGCAAAAACGTTTGTGAAGCCGAAACCGCTCATCATCAGAGCGGAACCAAAAGCTAATTTGCCGAAGTTGCGGCGACTGATAGTTGTCATTTTTGTTATCCTGAAGTAGGGATCCAGTGTGGTGTTTCTTTGTTCTTTTCAAAGACGCCGCAACGATAATCGGAAGATATGTCGAAACAGTGATGGTTTTGTGTAGAGACGATGACAAGAAAAAAGCGGCAGACGCACCGGACGTCTGCCGCAAATTCCAATCAGGTGATTGATTGTGAAAGAGTCGAATTAGAGTTTGCCAACCAGTTCCGCAGAGGGCTTGAGCGTCTGGGCGCCCGGACGCCAGCGAGCAGGGCAGACTTCGCCGGGGTTGGGAGTACCGATGGTGGTTCCATACTTTGCACTGCTTCTGGCTTTTGGAATTATAGCCATTGTTCAGCTGATTGGT